>Ga0256835_1000836_pt1 | contig 20364 bp, 17 predicted proteins | sample PIR30metaG_FD_185972 | JGI IMG/M metagenome (GOLD analysis project Ga0256835, IMG submission 185972) | Hydrothermal vent microbial communities from East Pacific Rise, Pacific Ocean - PIR-30 | ecosystem: Environmental > Aquatic > Marine > Hydrothermal vents | place: Pacific Ocean: East Pacific...
ACCAGCACCTCGACCTCCCGGCCCACCCAGGCGCGGTTTTTCTTGAGGCTCCATTCCTTTTGCTTTTCGATCAGGCGCTTTAGCCGCTCCACCTTGACCTCGCGGGGCAGGTCCTCGAAGTGGATCGCCGCCGGGGTCCCGGGCCGGGCGGAGTAGATGAACATGTAGGCGTGGTCGAAGCCGACCTCGTCGTAGAGGGAGAGGGTTTCCTCGAAGTCCGCCTCGGTCTCGCCGGGGAAGCCGACGATGAGGTCGGTGGAGAGCACCGCGTCCGGCAGGTACGTTCGGATGGTCTCGATGCGCTTGAGGTAATCGGCGCGGCGGTACTCCCGGGCCATGCGCCTTAGCACCCGGTCCGAGCCCGACTGCACCGGCAGGTGGATGTAGCGGGTGATCGCCGGGGTCTCGGCGATGGCGCGGACGATCTCCTCGGTGAAGTTGACCGGGTGGCTGGTGAGAAAGCGCACCCGGGGGATGCCGAGCTCCCCCACCTGGCGGAGGAGGTCGGCGAAGCTCGGGTAGTCGGGGCGGTCGTTGCCGTAGGAGTTGACGTTCTGGCCGAGCAGGGTGACCTCGACGACGCCGGCCTCCTTGAGCCGGCGGATCTCCTCCAGGATCAGCTCGGGCGGCCGGCTCACCTCGACCCCGCCCCGGGTGCTGGGGACCACGCAGTAGGTGCAGCGGTGGTTGCAGCCCCGGATGATGGGCACGTAGGCGGAAAGCGCCCCCTCAGGCGGCGGCGCCACCACGCGGTTCAGCTCCTCGTGGAAGGCGACGTCCCAGAACTTGGAGTCGGAGGCGATCGCCTTTTCGATGTTCGTCAGCGCTCCGGGGCCGAGGAGGACGTCGACGTCGAAGCGCTTTGCGATCTGCTGGCCCTCCTCCAGCTGGGCCAGGCAGCCCATCATCCCGACGCGAAGCCCGCGGCGGGCTTTCTCCTTTTTGAGCTTGCCGAGGAGGCTTTTCACCTTCTCCACCGGCTTGCCGCGGACGGCGCAGGTGTTTACGAGCACGAAGTCGGCGTCCTCGATCGAGTCCACGATCTGGGCGCCCAGGCTGACAAGCTCCGAGGCCACCAGATGGCTGTCGTACTCGTTCATCTGGCAGCCGTAGGTGAGGATGTGGACCCGCATCTTACTCCGTGAGCAGGCCGAGCTCCTCGATCAGCCCGCGGTAGATCTCGGCGGCGAGGCGGACCACCTGCTCCGCCGCCTCGCTCCCCTTGTAGCCCTGGGGCACGCGCTGGTGGGCGACCCGCAGGGACTCGACCAGGAGCTCGGGGAGGACCGGCGGGGCCGGGGCCTCCGGCTCGCTCTTGCTCCGCTCCCGACCCCGGCGCCCCCGCCGCTTCTTGCGGCTGCCCTCGGGGTCGCCGTGGCGGGAGCGCAGGGCCTCGAGGGCCAGCTCCGCCGCCACCCGCTCGGCCTCGCGGCGGGTCGGCCCCTGGCCGGTGGCCACCACCTCGTCCCCCACCACCACGTCGCTGATGAAGAGGGGATCCTTGTCGTCCCCGGCGTTCTTGGTGTCGTAGCCGGGCTTGGGAAGCCCCAGCTTCTGGCAGTACGCGTTAAGGGCGTTCTTGGGGTGTTGCGTCATCGTGAACCTCGGGATCTTCGGCCCTTGGGCCGCGTTCGATTTTAGCACGCCCGGGGTCAAATGTCCTAAAATGGGGGCGATGATCCGTATCCTACTGGCCGACGATCACGCCCTCTTCCGGGAGGGGCTCAAGAGCCTGCTCGAGGCCGAGGGCGACCTGCGGGTGATCGGCGAGGCGCGGGACGGCCGGGAGGCGCTCCGGGCGGCCTTGGAGACCAACCCCGACGTGATCCTGATGGACATCCAGATGCCCGGCCTCGACGGCGTGGGCGCCACCAAGGAGATCCTCAAGGAGAAGCCCGACGCCAAGGTGGTCATGCTCACCATGTACCGCCAGGACGCCTACGTCTTCGAGGCGGTCAAGGCCGGGGCGCGGGGGTACCTCTTGAAGGACGCGAGCGCCGACGAGCTGATCGACGCGGTGCGCCGGGTGGCCGCCGGCGAGGTGCTTTTGGACGCCGAGCTCGCCGAGCAGATCATCCAGGACTTCCGGGCCAAGGAGGCCGAGATCCCGAAATCCCGCCGCGCCGACCTCACCGACCGCGAGGTCCAGATTCTGAGGCTCCTGGCCCAGGGGGCCACCAACCAGGAGATCGCCGACGAACTGGGGATCAGCGAGAAGACGGTGCGCAACCGGCTTTCCGAGATCTTCGCCAAGCTGCACCTGAACAACCGCACCCAGGCGGCCCTCTTCGCCATCCGCGAGGGGCTCGCCGACTTCGAGGACTGAGTGGAGCCGAAAGCGCTGCTCGCCCGCTTCGCCCCGCTGGCCAGCGAGGAGGCGCGGCGGGCGTTCATCTTCGAGACCCTGCGGGAAAAGGGGCTTTCCCCCCGGGTGGACGCGGTGGGCAACGTGCTCGCCGGCGAGGGGCCGATCTGGCTCGCCGCCCACTACGACACCGTGCTCCCCCCGGGGCCGGTGGCGGAGCGGGAGGGGCGCTGGTACGCGCCGGCGATCGGCGACAACTCCAGCGGGGTGGCGGTGCTCCTCTCCCTGGCCGAGCCCGAGCCCGGCGTCGGCTACGCCTTCACCGTGGGCGAGGAGGGGCTGGGCAACCTGCAGGGGGCCCGTGCCCTGGTGGCGGCGGTGCGGCCCCGGACCTTCATCGCGGTGGACGGCTACCTGGGCACGGTGGTCCCCTGGGCGGTGGGCTCGGAGCGGCTGGAGGCGGTCTTTAAGGGGCCCGGCGGGCACGCCTGGGGCGACCGCGGCCGTCCCAGCGCCAGCCACGCCCTGGGGCTCGCGATCGCCTGGCTCTACGGCATGGACCTGCCCGAGGAGGCCAGCCTCAACGTCGGCCGGGTCTGGGGCGGGCAGGCGATCAACGCGATTCCCGCCGAGGCCGGGCTCTGGCTCGACCTGCGGGCCACCCGCCAGGACCGGCTCGACGGGCTGGCCCGGGAGGCCCGGCGGGGGTTGATGGAGGCGGCTTCCCGCGCCCAGGTGGAGGTGGAGGTGCGGCCGCTGGGGAGCCGGCCGGCCGGCCGCACCGCCCCCGACGCCCTGCTCGAGGCCGCCCGCGAGGCGGTCCGCGCCGCCGGCGTCGAGGTGCAGGAGCGCGCCGCCTCCACCGACGCCGCCGCCGCCGTGCCCCACGGGATCCCCGCCATCGCCGTCGGCGCCTACCGGGGCGGGGGCGCCCACACCGAGGAGGAGTGGGTCGACCCCGACTCGCTGCTCCAGGGGCTTTTGGTGCTCCAGAACCTGCTGGCCAGGCTACGATAGAAACCGTGGACCCGCTTTCGCGTATCCGAGAGGAAGGGCTTTTCTACCTCTTCGAGGAGGGCCCCGAGGGCCCCAGCTACGCCACCTTCGAGCTCGACGACGGGCTCTACCTCTACGCCTTCGGCGACGAGGCGAGGGCCCGGGCGCTGGCCGAGCGCTGGCACGCCGAGGTCGGCTACTTCCCCGACCCCGAGGCCCTGGCCGAGGGGTTGCCCGGGGTCCGCGGCCTCCTGCTCGACTACGACCCCGAGACCGAGGAGGCCTACCGGGTGCGCTGGGAGGAGCTGTGAGGATCGGCGTCCTCGACACCTGGCTCCCCCGCCGCTACCAGCCCTTCTGGCTGCCGTTCTTGCGGGAGCTCGGGGCCGAGCTGGTGGCCCCCGAGCGGCCCTTTGCCGAGGCCCTGGCCTTCGAGGCGCCGGAGCTCGGAACGAGCGCCCGGGCGGTGCTCGGGCGGGTGGCCGAGCTCAAGGAGCGGGGGGTGGACCGGCTGCTCTTCCCCGACGTCCAGCTCGGGGTCGAGGCCGAGCGGGGCAGCGGCGCCTGCCCCTGGGTGCGGGACCTCGCGGCGCTCTTGCCGCTCTACCTTCCCGGGCTGCCGCCCCTGATCTCGGTGCCCGGCGAGCTCGGCGAGGGGACGCTCTCCCGCGCCGCCGAGGTGGGGGCCCAGCTGGCCGAGCACCCGCCCAAGGTGCGCCTCGCGCTCGAGCGCACCCGCACCCTGGCCACCCCGCCCGGCCCCTTCCGCCCCGAATGGGCGGCGAAGGAGGGCCCCCTGGGCCTGGCGGCGCCGCCCTATCTGCTCGAGGAGGAGCGGCTCTACCCCGAGCTCCGCGAAGCGCTCCTCCCCTTCGGCCTGACCCTGGCCGACCGGCCCCCGGCCGAGCTCCGGGCCGAGGGGGCGCGGCTCGGCCTCAGGCTGAAGCTGCCCACCGACCTGGAGTGGGCGGGGGCGGCCCACGCGCTCGCCCGCCGGCACGACGTGCGGGCGGTGGTGCTCCTCTACGAGCCCGAGTGCCAGGGCAGCGCCCGGGTGGCCCGCTGGCTGGCCGAGCGCCTGCCCAAGCCGGCGATCCTCGCCACCCTGGCGGATCCCCCGACCCGGGTCGCGGAGCAGGCTAAAATAACCCTCGGTGAAAACTGACCGGTCGGTCACCTCCTTCGTTCGGCCCTACGCCTGGAAGTACGCCGTCGGCCTCTCCTTCGGCTTTCTCGCCATGGCCGGCTCGGTGGCCGCGCCCTTCTTCCTGCGGCACGCGGTGGACGCGATCCGGGCGGGGGCGCCCTACCTGGGCTACGTCGTCGGCCTGGTCCTGGTCAGCGCCGCCGCCGCCCTCTTCTCCTGGGGCCAGCGGCGGCTCTCCATCGTCGCCAGCCGCGAGGTCGAGGCCGACCTGCGGCGGGCGCTCTTCGCCCATCTGCTCACCCTGGACGTGCACTTTTACCGGAATCGCTCGGTCGGCGACCTGATGAACCGGCTGAACACCGACCTCCAGGCGGTGCGCAACATGCTGGGCCCGGGGGTGAACATGGGCTTTCGGGTGGCGCTCTTTCTGGTGGCCGCCTTCGCCGCCATGTTCTGGGTCAACGCCCGGCTCGCCCTCTGGGTCTCGCTGGCGGCGGTGCCCGCCCTGGTGGCGGCCCGCATCTTCATGCGGCTGGAGGAGCGGCGCTGGTTCGAGGCCCAGGAGGTCTACGACCGGATCGCCGGCCGGGTGGAGGAGGACCTCGCCGGCATCCGGGTGATCAAGGCGTTCGGCCTCGAGGACCGCGAGCGCGCGCGCTTCCTCGCGATGAACCAGGAGTACATCCAGAAAAACCTCCGCCTGGCCCTGGTCGAGGGGCCGATGCACGCCACCATGAGCCTCTTGATGGGGGTGGCGGCGCTGGTGGTGCTCTTCCTCGGCGGCCGCGAGGTCATCGAGGGGCGGATGAGCGTCGGCGAGTTCGTCCAGTTCAACGCCTACCTGGCGCTGCTCACCTGGCCGGTCCTGGGGATTGCCTGGGTGCTCGGGCTCTTTCAGCGGGGGCGGGCCTCCTACCGGCGCCTGGTGGAGCTCTTCGAGGTCGAGCCCGCGATCAAGGACGGGCCCGAGACCGACTTCGCGATCCGGAAGGTGGACGGCCGGGTGGCGTTCGAGGACGTGGGGCTCGTCCTCGAGGGCCGCCCCCTCTTAGAGGCGATCCGCCTCCGGCTCGCCCCCGGCCAGACCCTCGGGGTCACCGGCCGCACCGGCAGCGGCAAGACGATGCTGGCCAACCTGGTGCCCCGGGTGCTCGACGCCACCTCGGGGGTGGTGCGGGTGGGCGGCCACCCGGTCCGGAGGATCCCCCTCCGGGTGCTCCGGGGCGGCATCGGCATGGCGCCCCAGGAGCCCTTCCTCTTCTCCGAGACGATCTTCGAGAACATCGCCTTCGGCCTCGAGGAGCCCGACCGCGAGCGGGTCGAGTGGGCGGCGAGGCTCGCCGGCATCCACGAGGAGATCCAAAGGCTGCCCCAGGGCTACGACACCGTGCTCGGCGAGCGCGGGGTCACCCTCTCCGGCGGCCAGCGCCAGCGCATCGCCCTGGCCCGGGCGCTCGCCCGCCGGCCCGAGATCCTGATCCTGGACGACGCCCTCTCGGCGGTGGACGCCGAGACCGAGGCCCGCATCCTGGAGGGCCTAAAGGACGTGCTCGGCCGCCAGACCACGCTGCTCATCAGCCACCGGGTCACCGCCTTGAAGCACGCCGACTGGATCGTGGTCTTGGACCGGGGGCGGATCGTCGAGGAGGGCACCCACCAGGAGCTCTTGCAAAGGGGCGGGCTCTACGCCGAGCTGGAGCGCCTGCAACGGCTGGAGGAGGGGCTTTGAGCCGGCGCCGCTTCGACCCCCGCCAGGTGCGCCGCATCCTCGCCTACGTGCGGCCCTACCTGCCCCAGGTGGCGCTGGCCCTCTTTTTCATCCTGGCGGTGACCCTGCTCGCCAACCTGATTCCGCTCGTCTTCAAGTACGCGGTGGACGCGGCCCTGGCGCCCAAGGAGCCGAAACCCCTCGAGGCCCGCTACCAGGCGCTCGTCCTCGCCGCCTTGGTCTTCCTCGGGCTCAAGCTCGGGGAGTCGCTCTTTCGCTTCGCCGAGGCCTACCTGCTCGCCTGGATCGGTCAGAAGGTGCTCTACGACCTGCGGCGGGACCTCTTCGACAAGCTGATGCGGCTGCACGTCGGTTACTTCGACCGCACCCCCACCGGCCGCGTCCTGACCCGGATGACCTCGGACGTCGACGCCATCCACCAGTTCATCACCGGCGGCCTGGTGGGGTTTGCCGCCGACCTCTTCATGCTGGTCGGGATCCTCGGCTTCATGTTCTGGCTCGACGTGCGGCTCGCGCTCATCGCCTTCTGGGTGGTGCCGCCGCTCTTCGTGCTCACCACCTGGCTGCGCGCCCGCATGCGGGCGGCTTACCGGGTGATGCGCCGGCGGCTCTCCGAGATGAACAGCTTCCTGGCGGAGAACCTCGCCGGGGTGCTGACCATCCAGCTCTTCGCCAAGGAGGAGCGCCAGCTTGAAAAGTTCGAGGAGAAAAACCAGCGCTTGCTCGCCTCCCACGTCGAGGTGATCCGCTGGTTCGCCCCCTTCTTCCCGGTGGTGGCCTTTTCCGGCGAGCTGGCGGCGGCCTCGGTGCTCCACGCCGGCGGCGGCGAGGTGATCCGGGGGGCGGTGAGCCTGGGGCTCCTGGTCGCCTTCCTCGACTACACCCGGAACTTCTTCGAGCCCCTCCGCGACCTCTCCGACAAGTTCAACATCTTCCAGTCGGCGATGGCCGCCGCCGAGCGGATCTTCGAGCTTTTAGACGCGCCTGAAGAGGTAAAGGACGCCCCGGACGCGCTCCCGGTCGAGAAGCTCAAAGGCGAGATCCGCTTCGAGGACGTATGGTTCGCCTACGAGGACGAGAACTGGGTCCTCAAAGGGGTCTCCTTCGCGGTGCGGCCGGGGGAGAAGGTGGCGCTGGTGGGCCACACCGGGGCCGGCAAGACCAGCGTGATCAACCTGATCGCCCGCTTCTACGACGTGCAAAAGGGGCGGGTCCTGCTGGACGGGGTGGACGTCCGCCGCTACCGCCAGCGGGACCTGCGGCGGGCGCTCGGCATCGTGATGCAGGAGCCCTTTCTCTTCTCCGGCACCATCGAGGAAAACCTGCGTCTCGGGGACGACTCCATCCCCGAGGGGCGGATCTGGGAGGCGCTCGAGCTGGTGGGCCTGGCCGAGGCGGTCCGCCGCCGGGGCGGCCTCAAGGTCGAGCTCGGCGAGCGGGGGGCGGGGTTTTCCACCGGCGAGCGCCAGCTCTTAGCGCTGGCCCGGGCGCTGCTTCATAACCCCGACCTCCTCCTCATCCTCGACGAGGCCACCGCCAACGTGGACAGCGAGACCGAGCGCAAGATGCAGGAGGCCCTCCGGCGGGTCTCCCGGGGGCGGACCACGGTGGTCATCGCCCACCGCCTCTCCACCGTCCGGGACGCCGACCGCATCCTGGTCTTCCGCCGCGGCGAGCTGGTGGAGGAGGGCAGCCACGAGGAGCTCCTCCAAAAGGGCGGCTACTACGCCCGGCTCTACCAGCTGGCGCTGGCCTCCTAGCGGGCGAAGGCGCGGGCGAGGAGCTGGCCCTCGAGGTCGTAGAAACGCACTTCCTCGACCGGCCGGAAGAGCTCCAGGATCAGGTAGGGGCTGGTCAGCGCCTGGGTGGTGAGCGCCCCGGGGGGCGGGGCCTTGAGCTCGAGGGTGAACTCGGCGAGCCCGCCCTCGACCTTGCCCGAGCGCACCTCCACCCGGTAGCCGCCGGTGGGCTTCAGCCCCCAGAAGAAGCCGGCCAGGCAGTGGCCGGGGGCGACCTCCGGCGGCGCCGGCCGGGGAAGCTGGTTGCCGAAGGCCAGCGCCCAGAGCTCGGCGATCCCCTGGCGGCTGCAGGCCAGCAGGGCGTAGGGCTCGCGGTCGCGGTAGGCGGCGTAGTTCCCCGCCTTGACCACCCGCCAGGATCGAATCGGGATTTCCACCTTGGGAATCTCCTTTTGTACCCGTAGCGAGCTGGTGAGGTAGAGCCAGGGACGGGGCTCGAAGCGGTAGGGGGGATGCAGCGGGCGGGCCCGTTCGAAGAGGACGAAGGGCTGGCCGTGGGCGCGGGCCCGGAGCTCGGACCGGACCACCCGCAGCTCGCCCGCGTTCAGGAAGGCGAGCTTGAGCTCCTCCCGGGTCGGCCGGACGACGGCGGTGGTGTCGGCGGCGAGCTCCTGGGTGAGTCGGTACCAGTGTTCGCCGTCGTGGTACCAGCTGGAGCGGAGGCGGGTCTCGCTCACGATCCGGAAGGCCTCGCTATAGGGGTCGTAAAGGGCCTTCACCTGGGGGGCCGCCGGCGGCAGCACCTCCCGCCAGAGCGGCATCCCGTTCACCCAGAGCGCGTCCGGCACCGCCCAGGGCGAGGGCGCGCTCCGCCGGGGCTCGAGCACCAGCGCCTGGCCCTCGAGCACCACCGTCATCGGGTCGCCGTAGAAGTAGAGCCAGCGCTCGCTGGACTCGGGGAAGAGAAACTCGATCTCGTGGACGTTGAAGTAGGGGCTCTCGGGGAGCAGGTAGCGGCAGCCGGAAAGCCCCGCGAGGGCGAGCAGCAAAAGGATCAAGTTCCGCGTTTTCATCGCTTCATTCTATCGGGCGGGGATCCCCGGTCAGGTGAGGGGTGGCCGAAGCCGCCTTAAAGTTTCGCCGTGCGCGGGTCGAGGGCGTCCCGGAGCCCGTCGCCGAGCAGGTTGAACCCGAGCACCGCCAGCATGATCGCGAGCCCGGGGAAGAGGCTGATCCAGGGGGCGGTGGTGAAGTACTGGAAGCCGCGGGCGATCATCACCCCCCACTCGGGCGCCGGCGGCTGGGCCCCGAGGCCCAAAAATCCGAGCCCGGCGGCGTCCAGGATGGCGGTGGCGATCGAGAGGGTGGCTTGCACGATCAGCGGCGAGAGGCCGTTGGGGAGGACGTGGCGGAAGAGGATGCGGCCGTTGGTGGCCCCGAGCGCCCGGGCGGCGGTGACGAACTCCTGCTCCTTAAGGGAGAGCACCATGCTCCGGGTGAGCCGGGCGAAGACCGGGATCTGCACCACCCCCACCGCCAGCATCGCGTTCTCGATCCCCGGCCCGATCACCGCCACGATCGCGATCGCCAGCAGGATCGAGGGGAAGGCCAGCAGGATGTCGATCAGCCAGCTGATCAGGGTGTCCACCCAGCCGCCGAAGAAGCCAGCCACCAGGCCCAAGAGGGTGCCCGCCAAAAGCGCCAGCCCCACCGCCACCACGCCGACCCTAAGGCTGATCCGGCTCCCGTGCCAGACCCGGATCAGGATGTCGCGGCCGAGCTCGTCGGTGCCCATCGGGTGCTCGATCGAGGGCGGCTGCAGCCGGGCCCTCAGGTCCCGGTCCTTGGCCGGGTCGTAGGGGGCGAGGAGGGGGGCCAGCAGGGCCAGCAGCACGAAGACCCCGACGATGAAGAGCCCCGCCTTGCCCGAGGACGAGCGCAGGAAGCGCCGGAGCGCTTGCTGGGTGGGGGTGCGGGCGAGCGTGGCCACGGTTTCCTCCTAGCGGTACTGGATCCGGGGGTCGAGGAGGCCGTAGGAAAGGTCGACGAGGGCGTTGACGATCACGTAGATGGCGGCGATGAAGAGGGTACCCCCCTGCACGATCGGGTAGTCGCGGGCCTGGATCGCGTCGTAGAGCCACTTGCCGATCCCCGGCCAGTTGAAGATCGTCTCCGTGAGGATGGCCCCGGTGAGCAGGGTGCCGAACCAGAGGCCGATGATGGTGATCACCGGCAGCATGGCGTTTTTGAGCGCGTGCTTGTAGACCACCACCCGCTCGGGCAGGCCCTTGGCCCGGGCGGTGCGGACGTAGTCCTGGGAGAGGACCTCGAGCATCGAGGAACGCATCATGCGGGCGATCACCGCCGCCGGGATCGAGCCCAGCGCCAGCGAGGGCAGGATCAGGTGGCGGAGGGCGTCGGCGAAGACGTCGAGCCGGCCCCGGAGCAGCGAGTCGAGCAGGAGGAGCCCGGTGATCGGCTGGAACTCGGTGCCGATCCCCAGCCGGCCCGAGGGGGGCAGCCAGTGCAGGTGCACCGCGAAGACGTAGATCAAAAGGAGGCCGAGCCAGAAGATCGGCATCGAGACCCCGATCAGCGCCCCGGTCATCACCGCCAGGTCGATCGCGCTATTTTTCCGGATGGCCGCCAGGATGCCCGCCGGGATGCCCACCAGGAGGGCCACCGTCATCGCCCCCAGGGTGAGCTCGAAGGTGGCGGGAAAGCGGGCCTTGAGCTCGGCGGCGACGTCCACCTTGGTGAAGATCGAGCGCCCCAGGTCGCCGTGCAGGATCCGCGAGAGGTAGGCGGGGTACTGGGCCTCGAGGAGCTTCCGCGGGTCGCCGGTCTCGCGGTAGGCCTGCCAGTTGACGAAGAGGGGCTTGTCGAGGTTGAGTTCCTTGCGCAGCCGCTCCAGCGCCTCCGGGGTGGCCCGCTGGCCCAGCATCACCCGCGCCGGGTCGCCGGGGATCATGCGCACGAAGGTGAAGACCAGCAGGCTGACGCCAAAGAGCACCGGGATCAGCCCCAGGAAGCGGCGGAGGGCGTAGGCGGCCACGGCATCGAGTATACGAAAAGGCCGGGGCGAGGAGCCCCGGCCTTTTCCCTAGGCGGCGCTACTTGACCTCGACCATGTAGAGCTCTTCCGACCCCAGGGGGCTCGGGATGTAGTTCTTGACGTTCTTCAGGGTGGCGTGCAGCGGGTTGTTGTGGGCCACCGGGATCGAGAGCACGTACTCGTGCACCAGCCGCTGGGCCTCGGCGTAGAGCTTCTTGCGCTCCTCCAGCGAGGCGGTGACCCGGGCGGTCTGGATCAGGTCGCCGATCTTCTTGCAGTAGTCGGTCTCGCAGCCGAGGTTGGTCTTGATCGAGGTGGGGCCGAAGAAGGTGTAGAGGTAGTTGTCGGGGTCGGGGTAGTCGGGGCTCCAGCCCAGCATGTACATGGGGAACTTGCCCTTGTCGTAGTCGTTCAGGTAGGTGCCCCAGTCCTCGGTCTTGAGGCTGGCCTTGATGCCGATGTCGGCCAGGTAGGTGGCGATGGTCTCGGCGATCGGTTGCGGCGCCGGGAAGTAGGGGCGGGAGACCGGCATGTACCAGAGCTCGGTCTCGAAGCCGTTCGCGTAGCCGGCCTCGGCCAGGAGCTTCTTGGCGGCGTCGGGGTCGTAGGGGAAGGGCTTGATGTCGCCGGCCCGGCCCCACATCGCCGGCGGCACGAACTCGCTGGCTCGCTCGCCCAGGCCGCCGTAGAAGGCGTCGACGATCGCCTGCCAGTCCACCGCCAGGGCGATCGCCTTGCGGACCTTGAGGTTATCCAGCGGCTTGTTCTTCTGGTGGAAGGCGACGTAGCCGATGTTCAGGCCCTTCTGGATCACCGGCACCAGGTTGGGGTCGGACTGGATCGTCTTCAGGTCCTCGGGCGAGAGGTTGTTGGCGATGTGGATCGAGCCCGCGCGGAGCTCGGCCAGGCGGCTGGTGGGCTCGGGGATGCCCCGGAAGACCAGGGTCTGGACCCGGGCCTTGTTCTTCTCGTTCCAGTAGTTCTCGTTGCGCTCCAGGACGACCTTGTCGCCGATCGTCCAGCTCTTGAAGACGAAGGGGCCGGTGCCCACCACCCCGACCTCGGGGGTGCCGTACTTCTCGGGGTTGGCCATTACCGCCTTGGGGCTGTCGAGGCCGAAGTAGCTGGCGGCGACCATCTGGGGGAAGAAGCCCACCGGCTGGGTGAGGTAAAAGCGCACGGTGTACTCGTCCACCGCCTCGACGTGGTCGATCACCTTGCCGGGGCCGCCGAAGACCCAGTCGAAGGGAACGAACTCTTTACCCCCGCGGTAGGGGTTTTGGGGGTCGTTCCAGCGGTCGAAGTTGAACTTCACCGCCTCGGCGTTGAAGGGGGTGCCGTCGTGGAACTTGACGCCCTTTTGCAGGTAGAAGGTCCAGACCTTGGAGTCCTCGCTGGCCTCCCAGCGCTCGGCCAGGCCGGGAATCGGGTTCACCGTGCCGGGCTCGAAGGTCACCAGCGTCTCCACCACCTGCTTGGCCACCCGGAGCGAGTTGCCGTCCTGGGCGTCGGCCGAGTCCAGCGTCTTGGGCAGGTCGGACTGGCCGTAGACCAGGGTCTGGGCCAGCGCCAGCCCCCCGAGGGCCAAAAGCACGATGCTAAGGATCGTCCACTTCTTCATAGCCACCTCCCAAAAATGGCGTTGTTACCGTAATAAGTATACGCCGCCCCGAAAGGGGGCGGCAAGCAAGGCGGGTTTTCGCTAGCCGCCGAGGTAGGCCCGCTTGACCTCTTCGTTCTCGGCCAGCTCCTTGGCCGGCCCCGAGAGGGTGATCTCGCCGGTCTGGAGCACGTAGCCGCGGTGGGCGATCTCCAGCGCCTTGAGCGCGTTCTGCTCCACCAGCAGGATGGTCTTGCCGCGCTTGTTGAGCTCGGCGATGGTCTCGAAGATCAGGTCGACGAGCACCGGGGCCAGGCCCATCGAGGGCTCGTCCATCAGCAGGATGCGGGGGTCCTGCATCAGCGCCCGGCCGATCGCCAGCATCTGCTGCTCGCCGCCGGAGAGGGTGCCGCCGAGCTGCCGGCGGCGCTCGGCCAGCCGGGGGAAGAGCTCGAAGACCTCGGCCTTGCGTTCCTCGACCTTGTGGCGGTCGTTCTCCAGGTAGGCGCCGATCTCGAGGTTCTCCTCCACCGTCAGCCGGGGGAAGATCCGCCGCCCCTCGGGGACGTGGCCGATGCCGCGCTTGACGATCAGGTGGGCGGGGAGGTGCTGCACCGCCACCCCCTCGAAGAGCACCTCGCCCTCCTTGGGGTGGATCATCCCCGAGATGGTGCGGAGGGTGGTGGTCTTGCCGGCGCCGTTGGCCCCGATCAGGGTGACGATCTCGCCTTCGAAGACCTCGAGGTTGATCCCTTTGAGGGCGTGGATCTTGCCGTAGTAGGTGTGCACGTTCTTGAGCTCGAGCACCTTCTTCATGACGCCTCCTCCGCCGCCCCCCGGCCCAGGTAGGCCTCGATCACCCGCGGGTCGTTCTGGACCTCTTCCGGGGTGCCCTCGAGGATCTTGGAGCCGTAGTCGAGCACCGCGATCCGCTCCGAGATGCTCATCACCAGCTTCATGTCGTGCTCGATCAGGAGGATCGTCACCCCCAGGTCGTCCCGGATGCCCACGATCCGCCGTTGCAGGTCCTCGGTCTCCTGGGGGTTCATCCCCGCCGCCGGCTCGTCGAGCAGGAGGAGCTTGGGCTCGAGCGCCAGCGCCCGGGCGATCTCCAGCCTCCGCTGCTCGCCGTAGGGGAGGTTCTTGGCGAGCTCCTGGGCGCGGTGGGCGAGCTGCATGTACTCGAGCAGCTCCATCGAGCGCTCCAGCGCCCTCTTCTCCTCCCGGTGGAAACGCGGGGTGCGCAAAAGGGCGTCGGCGTAGCTGGTCTTGGTGTGCACGTGCCGCGCCACCATGACGTTCTCCAGGGCGGTCATCGAGCCGAAGAGGCGGATGTTCTGGAAGGTCCGGGCCATCCCCCGGGCGGCGATCCAGGCCGGGTCCTTGCCGGTGATCTCCTCGCCGTCGAAGACGATCTTGCCCTTGTCGGGCTTGTAGATGCCGGTGAGCAGGTTGAAGAAGGTGGTCTTGCCGGCGCCGTTGGGCCCGATGACGGCGAAGATCATGCGGCGGGGGATCTTCATGCTGACGTCGTTCACCGCCACCAGGCCGCCGAAGGTCTTGGTCACGCGGTCGACCTCGAGGATCGGGGCCTCGCTCATGACTCCTCCTTCTTCATCTCGAGCACGTGCCGGCGCTCGGGGATGATGCCCTCGGGCCGGTAGATCATCATCAGGATCATGATCAACCCGAAGACCATCCGCTCGTACTTGGCCGGCTCGAGCTGGTTGGGGAGGTTGGCGAAGTTGTACTTAAAAAAGCCCAGGTTCAGGGTGTAGCCGGCGTTCCGGAGGTCGTTTAAGTAGTCCGAGGCCGACTTCAGGAGGTCCACGTTCAGGATCGTCACCGTGGCCGCGCCCAGGATCGCCCCCGGAATCGAGCCCATGCCGCCCAGGATCACCATCACCAGGATCATGATCGACTGGATCAGGGTGAAGGACTCCGGCGAGACGTAGAGCTGCTTGGCGGCAAAGAGCGCTCCCATGGCGCCGGAGAAGCTGGCGCCGGTGGCGAAGGCGATCAGCTTGGTGGGGAAGAGGGGGATCCCCATCGCCCGGGCGGCGGTCTCGTCCTCGCGGATCGCGATCCAGGCCCGGCCGAAGCGCGAGCGGTCGAGCCGGATGTTGACCAGGGTGACGATGCCGATGATCACCAGCACCAGGAGGTAGAAGTAGAGCGGGTAGGCCTCGGCCTTGGACATCTGCAGCCCGAACTTGTCCAGAAGGCCGATGAACCAGTCGATCGGCGGCCGCTGGATCGGGGTGATGCCCTGGGGGCCGTTGGTGAAGTTGATCGGCTGGTCGAGGTTGTTGGCCAGCACCCGCACCACTTCGCCGAGCCCCAGGGTGACGATCGCCAGGTAGTCGCCCTTCAGCCTGAGCGCCGGCGAGCCGATCACCACCCCGGTGATCGCCGCCACCACCACCGCCACCAGCATGAAGAGGTAGAAGTACTCGCCGGGCAGCGGGAAGATCTTCCAGGGCATGAACTCGTTGGCCTGGGGCGAGCCGAAGATCGCCCAGGTGTAGGCGCCGACCGCGAAGAAGGCGGCGTAGCCCAGGTCCAGAAGGCCGGCCAGACCGACCACCACGTTGAGCCCGAGCGCCATGGCGGCGTAGATGCCGGTCTGGATCCCGAGCTCGAAGAGGAAGGAGTTCTTGAACCCGGCGGCGGGGATGACGAGCAGCAGGATGGCGCCCCCGATCAGGACCTTGAGCCATTTGGGGATGGGCTGGAGGAGGGCCGCCAAGAGCGAGCCCAGGGTCAGCAGGAAGGGAATGGTGCTGCGGGGGTTGGCGAGGAGCCAGAGGCTCGCGACGATCGCGGCGACGGCGATCACCAGGCTCAGGAGTGCAGGGTTTTCGCGGAGCTTCTTCATACCTTCTCCCCCAGCTGCTGGCCGATGATGCCCTGCGGCCTAAAGAGCAGGATGAAGATCAGGATCAAGAAGGCCAGGATGTCCTTGTACTCGGTGCCCATGGCGCCGTTCGTCAGGAAGGTCAGGTAGGTGCCCCCGAGCATCTCGAGCATGCCCAGCACCAGCCCGCCGACGGCGGCGCCGGTGATGTTGCCGATGCCCCCGAGCACGGCGGCGGTGAAGGCCTTGATGCCGGGGATGAAGCCGACGTAGGGGTGGACCAGGGTGTAGAGCAGGCCGAAGAGGACGCCGGCGACCCCGCCCAGGAAGCCGCCGATCAGGAAGGTGCGGGAGACGATCACGTCGGGGTCGATCCCCATCAGGCTGGCGGTCTGGGCGTCCTGGGCCACGGCGCGGATGGCGATGCCCAGCTTGGTTTTATGCACCAGCCAGTTGAGCCCGTAGAGCATCGCCAGGCTGACCACGATCACCAGGATCGACTTCATCTGGATGGTCATGCCCAGGTCGGCGAAGATCACGTGGCGGTAGAAGAAGGCGAAGACCAGCGTGAGCCCCGCCGCCACGATGCTGAGCGTCCGTCCCGCGGCCCGCTCCTTCTTGCTGAAAAGGCGAACCAGCCAGTCGCCGAAGTAGGCGATTACCCAGAACGCGAGCCAGAGCGTGGCCAGGATGGTGAGCACGCCGATCCAGTTGGGCAGGGTGTAGGTGGCCTCGAAGACCGAGAACGAGGGGTAGCGGCGGTAGAAGGCGTTGTGCCACAGGCCCTCGATCAGGCGCACCAGGTCCTGCAGGAAGAACGAGACCCCGATCGCGGTGATCAGCGGCACCAGCCGGTTGGTGGTGCCCCGCTTGCGGAGCGGCCGGTAGGCCAGGCGCTCGACCAGGATGGCGACGATCGCGGCCACGGCGCCGCCGATCAGGATGGCCAGCGCGAGCAGCAGGAAGGGGTTCCCGATCACCCCCTTCAAAAGTATGAAGACCTCGGCGCCGGCCACGGCACCGGCCATAAAGATCTCCGAGTGCGCGAAGTTGATCAGCTCGAGCACGCCGTAGACCATGGTGTAGCCCAGCGCGATCATGGCGTAGACGAAGCCCAGGATCAGGCCCTCGAGCAGCACGCTGGGGAGGAGCTGGATCAGGATCTCAAGCAAGGCGCACCTCCTGGCAGGTTAAAACCCACATGACGTTGAATAACTTAGCACAGTCTTGCGGGGTTGTCGCCCAAAAGCGAAGGGGGCGCGCGGAAGCGCCCCCTTCGCTCAGCTCCAGAGGGAAGCTACTTGATGGCCTCGCACTTGGTCGCCGGCGCCGGGAAGGAGATGACCTTCACGACCTCGCCGGGGTACTTGGCCTCCTTGAGGTGGACCACGAAGTAGTCCGCCTTCTTGCGGTCGCCCTTGTAGTCAAAGGCGGTGTAGCCGGTGACCCCGTCCAGGGTGGTCTGGCGGACCAGCATCGAGAGCTCGGCCCGGGTCGGCGCCCGCTTGGCGTAGGCGACGAAGTCCTTGAGCGCCTTGATGACCAGGTTGGCGGAGTCGTAGGCGTAGATGGCGAAGGACTCGGGGGTCTTGCCGAACTTCTTCTCGAACTTCTCGGCCATGGCCTTGGCCTTGGGGTACTTCTCGATGGGACCGGCGACGGTGGTGTAGTACGCGCCCTTGGCGGCCTCGCCGGCGATCTCGACGAACTTCGAGGAGTCGAGGCCGTCGGGGCCCATGAAGGTGGCCTTGATGCCGCGCTCGCGCATCTGCTTGAGCAGCACGCCGGCCTGGTGGTAGATGCCGCCGAAGTAGACGAAGTCGGGCTTCTTGGCCTTCATCTGGAGGATCAGGGCCTGGAAGTTGGCCTTCTCCTCGGTGCCCACGAAGCCGACCACCTGGGCGCCGAGCTCCTCGGCCTTCTTCTTGAACTGCTCGGCCACGCCCTGACCGTAGGTGGTCTTGTCGTGGACCACGAAGATCCGCTTGGCCCCGAGCTCCTTGACCGCGAACTCGGCCCCGGCCGGGCCCTGCACGTCGTCACGGCCGACCAGCCGGTTGACGTTCAAGTAGCAGCGGTCGGTCACCGCCGGGCCGGTGTTGGCCGGGGAGACCATGGCCAGCTGGTAGTCCTTGTAGACCTCGGACGAGGGGATGGCCACGCCGGTGTTCAGGTGGCCCACCACCGCCACGATCTCGGGGTCGGTCACCAGGCGCCGGGCCACCGCCACGCCCACGTCGGGGTTGGCCTGGTCGTCCTGGGGCGCCAGCTCAAGCTTGAAGCCCAGCTTCTCGAAGTAGGGCTGCGCCTCCTCGATGGCCAGCTGGGCGCCGAGCTTGATCATCTCGCCCAGCGCCGCCTGTTCCCCCGAAAGGGGCGAGACCGTGGCGATCTTGATGACGTTGCCCTGCGCCAGGGCGGTCGCGCCAAAGGCCAGTGCCAAAGCCAAGAAAACCTTTTTCATATCCCCCTCCTTCTCTGCGAGTTCGAAGCGTCTCGCAACGATATTTTACAAAAAAATGCACCGCCTTTGTCAATAAAAACCCCCTTCGAGGCGAAGTTTATGCGTAAGCACGCCCGGGGACCTCTCCCCGGGCGTGCTCGCCGGTCGGCTTCCGCTCAGTACTTGATCAGGTAGCGTTCGAGCTCCCAGGGGTGGACGGTGATGCGGTAGTCCTCCCACTCGAGCCGTTTTGCCTTGACGAAGTGGCGGTAGATGTGCTCGCCCAGCGCGTCCTTGATCACCGGGTCCTTCTCCAGGGCGTCGAGGGCCTCCCGGAGGGTGCCCGGGAGTTCCTTGATCTTGTGACGCCGGCGGTCGCGCACGCTCATCTCGAAGATGTTGCGCTGGATCGGCGGCGGCGGGGTGAGGTCCCGCTTGATGCCGTCGAGGCCGGCGGCCAGCATCACCGCCAGCGCCAGGTAGGGGTTGGTGCTGGGATCGGGCATACGGAGCTCGGCCCGGGTCCCCACCCCCCGCCGGGCGGGGATGCGGATCATCGCCGAGCGGTTGGAGACCGACCAGGCGATGTTGGTGGGCGCCTCGTACCCCGGCGTGAGTCGCTTGTAGGAGTTCACCAGCGGGTTGGTGATCGCCACCATGCCGGCGGCGTGGGAGAGCAGCCCGGCGATGAAGTTGAGCGCCGTCTTCGAGAGCTGGTACTCGCCCTTTTTGTCGTAGAAGGCGTTCTTGCCGTTTTTGAAGATCGAGAGGTGGGTGTGCATCCCGGAGCCGTTGATGCCCACGATGGGCTTGGGCATGAAGGTGGCGTGCAGGTCGTGGAGGAGGGCCACCCGCTTGACCACGAACTTGAAGGTGGCGATGTTGTCGGCGGTCTTCAATGCGCCGGCGTACTTGAAGTCGATCTCGTGCTGGCCGGGGGCCACCTCGTGGTGGGCGGCCTCGATCTCGAAGCCCATCTCGACCAGCGCGTTCACCATGTCGCGCCGGGCTTCCTCGCCCTTGTCCAGCGGCGCCAGGTCGAAGTAGCCGGCGTCGTCGTGGGTCTCGGTGGTGGGCAGGCCCTCGGGGTCCCGCAGGAAGAGGAAGAACTCGGGCTCGGGCCCGGCGTACATCTCGTCGAAGCCCAGCTTCTTCAGCTCCTCGATCTGCCGCTTCAGGGCCTGCCGGGGGTCGCCTTCGAAGGGCCGGCCGTCGGGGTAGGCGACGTCGCAGATCAGCCGGGCCACCCGCCCGCGGGCGGAGTCCTCGATCAGATCGGGGAAGATGGTGAAGGTGGCGTAGTCGGGCTTTAGGAGCATGTCCGACTCCTCGATGCGGGTGAAGCCCTCGATCGAGGAGCCGTCGAACATGATCTCGCCGTCCAGCGCCTTCTCGAACTGGCTCGCGGGGACCTCGACGTTCTTGCCGATGCCCAGGATGTCGGTGAACTGCAGGCGCAAGAAGCGAACGTCGTTCTTCTTGAGCTGTTTCAGGATCTCCGCCTTGGTCAGTGCCATATTTATACCCCCTTCGGGCGAACGCGTACGTGCAAAATGTACAGGGAAAACCGGCAGACCGTCAAGCTTTCGGGGCACGCTTGGCCATAAGTAGCGGTGGATGAGGCTGGTGTTGGCGCTTTTGGCCGGTCTCCGTACAGCAAAAAGGAAAGCCGGCGCCTGGAGGCGCCGGCGCATAATTCTGGCGGAACTACTGGCCGACGATGACGATCCGGCCCTCGACCTTGGGGGCCACCGGGGAGTGGGCCTTGATGTAGTCGATCACCACCTGGGCCAGGAGCTTGCCGTTGCGCTCGTCGATGATCCGCGGGGCGTTCTTGAACATGTGGTAGCCGTCGCCGCCGCGGCCGATGTAGTCGTTGATGGCGCAGGTGTAGGTCTTGTTGGGGTCGAGCGGCTGGCCGTTCACGTAGACCTCGAGCACCCGGTTGCCGGGCTCCCGCCGCGGGTCAAAGACGTACTTGATGCCCGAGACCTGGGGGAAGCGGCCCTTGGTGCGCTCCCACTGGGAGACGCCGTTTTCCAGCGCCGCCTTCAGGGTCTTGCCGTCGATCTTGATGCTAATCACGACGTTGCCGAAGGGCAGAATCGAGAAGATGTCCTTCTTGGTCAGGGGGCCGGGGCCGTAGATCCGGTCGGTGCGGATGCCGCCGCCGTTTTGGATGGCGCAGTCGGTCCCCGCGTACTCCCGCATGGCGTCGGTGATCAGGTTGCCGAGGTTGGACTCCTGGCGGCGGACCACCTTGCGGCGGGCGTCGAGGGGCACCTTGGTCTCGCCGATGACCTCGTTCATCGCCTTGTCCAGGGCGGCGGCGTACTTGGCCACCACCTCGGCCATCTCCGGGTCCTCGGGGATCTTGCTGTCGACCACGTACTCGGTGGGGATGACCACGGGTTTCAGGCCGGGGATGGTGTAGACCTTGAGGTGCCCGAGCCAGATCCAGTTGGCGCCGGTCTTCCAGATCAGGGTGCCGTT
>Ga0256835_1000837_pt1 | contig 20351 bp, 19 predicted proteins | sample PIR30metaG_FD_185972 | JGI IMG/M metagenome (GOLD analysis project Ga0256835, IMG submission 185972) | Hydrothermal vent microbial communities from East Pacific Rise, Pacific Ocean - PIR-30 | ecosystem: Environmental > Aquatic > Marine > Hydrothermal vents | place: Pacific Ocean: East Pacific...
ATCAAACAAAGGCGTTGCGCCGCAACGCATACCGATACTCTTCACTCTTCACTCTTCACTCTTCACTAAAATTCCAAAGGAATTTTGCCCATGCTTGACATCCAGAACCTTACCGTCCACTATGACAAGATCCTCGCTCTCTCGAGGGTCTCTCTGCGGGTCGAGCCAGGACAGATCGTTTCACTCGTCGGTGCCAACGGTGCGGGCAAGACCACCCTGCTGCGTACCATCAGCGGTCTGGTATCCCCTACCGAGGGGACCATCCGATTCGATAGCGAAGCGATCACCGCTCTGCCTTCCAACGGCCGGGTGGTCCGAGGCATCGCTCAGGTGCCGGAAGGGCGTGGACTGTTCGGGATCCTCAGTGTCGAGGACAACCTGCTACTGGGTGCCTACACCCGTCGTGACAATGAGATCGCGGACGATCTGGAGTCGATCTACACCCGCTTCCCCATCCTGCGCGAAAAGCGCCACGACTACGCCGGGACCCTCAGCGGCGGTCAGCAGCAGATGGTCGCCGTCGGCCGCGCGCTCATGAGCCGCCCCAGACTCCTGCTGCTCGATGAACCCAGCATGGGGCTGGCCCCCATCATCGTCGACGAGATCTTCGCCGTCATCCGCGAGCTCAACGAAAGCGGTACCACCATCTTCCTCGTCGAGCAGAACGCCCGACTGGCCCTGAAGAACTCCCACTACACCTATGCCCTGGAGAACGGAACCATCTCCACCCACGGCCCCTCGACCGATCTGCTCGACGACCCGGCCATTCAGGCTGCGTATCTCGGGGGGTAGACTCCCCCCGCCATTCAGGGACGATCCAGTATTTCGGCATATTGAGAGGATCTTGAATCAAGTTCAGGATGACGGTGGTGCGACAGCCTGCGCGGCTTCACTTCGTTCCGACCGCTCCGGTTCCGACTCTACCAACGACAAGCAGTTGTCGTTGGCTTCACGAGTCTCACATTCCGGATGTGATCCGGAATCTCCCGGACATTCCAAACCACATTTTTTGTGCTATAATGCCGCATGGGAAAGATAGATGAAATAAAAGAAGAGCTCAACTACCTGAAAGTATGGTTGGGCATACTTGTTGTAACGACAATAGGTTTTTTAACCATTATGACACTTCCCCTTCTATTAAGATTATCAGCGATGCAGCGGGAATTGTCATTCTCTCCGCTGCAATTATCGTTATCGATAAAAAGATTAAACGAAAAATTCATAGTTTAAAGGATCTCTAATGGTGTACCTTGTGATCGCGGTATCAGCTCTTTTTCTTGGAACCATTGTTTATCTTGGTATTCACGCGGGGGATATCGAAGAAGCCCCGTAGGTCGGGATCCCCGATCCCGACAACCGGCGATAGCTACCGATCACGCACGATCGATCACGAAATCGTCGGGATCAGGGGAACCCGACCTACCTTATCTTCTCCCGATAGAACGCTGCGGCTTTGGGTTTGCCTTTTTTCTCGTAGTATTTTGCCAGTTCTTCGTATCGGGCATTTTGCCGGGTACGCATATCGGTCAGCAGTGCCTGGACCTTTTTGCGATACGGGCTGCGCCGAAATATTGACAGGAACTGTTTCGCTTCCGCTTCGGCCTGCTGCATCATCCGGTCATCCTGCTGTGCTTCGGCGTGAAGAATCCCAGCCTTTACCCGCAGGTACTCGATCTCATCCCGCTTTGGTCCCGACGGATAATCCCTCCGATACTCGTCACAGTAGAAACGTGCCAGCAGATACTCTTTGGCCGCGATATGCCGTTTGGCCAGTCGCACGATCATCCCCGGGATCTTTGGAGAATTCTCATGGGTGTTTCGAAAAGTAACATATGCCTCGTCCTCCACCTTTGTTGTGGATGCGTTCAAGGGGGCTTTTTCAGCTTTAGGTTGCGGTGCACACCCCATCACAGTGATGTTCATCAACACAAGCACACTCATGCGTATCCATCGCACCAATTTATCCTTTTTCATGTGCACATCCCGGAACCCTCATAATCATAAATATCCTACTCCATATCTCTCACCGAATCATACCACAGATTTGCATTTTTTTAACATTATTATGTTATAGTGTAGGTTGTAAGTGTATACGGAGAAAAGCCAAACCTGTCGTGAGACAGGGACGGAAAGCCACGGGTCTCGCGCAGACAGCCGGGTTGCCTATCTTTAAAATGTCATTATATGACACTATCTCTCGTTGTGCACGCGAATTCCGGCTTAGAGCCAATGGTAAAGGTGCAGTCATGAATTTTCCAAACTATTTCAAAAAATATCTTTTCTTCGCAATGGTGTTCTTCGCGACATCCCTTCCGGCAGCGACGGTCTGGGTAAACAATGCCCAAAACACCTCGGCAACAACATCACCCTCCCCTTACGAAAACAACAGTGACACCACCACTGTACTTTCCATAAGCGGGGCCAGCGAATTAACAGTAACGCTTCAAGGTGTTTTGGAAAGCCCCTCCGCCTGGTCAAGGACCTGCTATGATGTGGTTTCGGTTACCGATCAGTCAGGCAGCACACAAGAGTTTTGCGGCCCGATCAATACCAGTTTTACCGTCCAGGGGGATACAATCACGGTCCGGTTTGTGTCCGACCGTTCGATTACCAATGCCGGTGTCACCGTCTCTATCACTGCCTCTGCCATGACCAACACCCCCCCGACCGATATCACACTGGATCATGATTCTGTTGATGAGAACAAACCGGCCGGAACCGTCGTCGGCACGTTTGCAGCTGTCGACAGCGATCCCAACGAAATATTTACCTATCGACTGACCAACACAAACGCATATCCGGCCAACAGCCGTTTTACCATCGACGGTGATACCCTGAAGACAAACGAAGTCTTTGACTATGAGACCCAAAGCACCTATCAGATCAATGTTCAGGTCGAAGACAGCGCAGGCAATACCTACGAAAAGACATTTAATATCCGGATCAACAACCTGCCGGAACCGGTCTGTCACGGCTGTGACTGCAGTCTCGATGATGATAGCCAAAACAGCTCCTCTCCCGGTGTCACGATCCCGAGTCTTGATCATGTGGCATCCGATGTATCAACTTGTTTGAGTGGCAGCAGTGATGGCACGATAGACAACAGTCAGTGGGATTTCTATAACTTTACTGCGGATGTCGATGGAAACTTCAGCATCCGTACACGTTCACCCAATGGTCATGCTTTTCACCTTCAGGTAACCATTGGCACCACCGTAGCGTATGCGGATCAAATAAGCCAGTCCCATTCATTTGATATCGATCTCTCCAGCGGAGATCAAGTCATTCTCCGTTTCAAAGAAACCGGTGACGATCTTGACGAATACGAAGCTAACCTTACATTTAGCTCCAACACGGACAATACGGATTTCACCTGTTCACATCCCCACGAATTTATCACACGGTTCAATGAATACGTCCCCGGTGACCTGGTAGCCATCGGTAACTCCAACATCTGTGCGGATATCGACCCCAACGACAAACTCAATCACGGAGACGGTATATGCGATGCCAACCAAAGACAAAGAAACGACCTGGCCAATATCATCCATATCAACAAATGGTCCAGTACCAATACCGACATTAACGGTCTTTCCGGTGCACAGGCCAATAGCCTGCTCAACGTTACCAACGCTGAACTTAATCTACCACCCGGAGCCAAAGTCAAATGGGCAGGGCTCTACTGGCATGGTGAAGTATGGAATTTTAAGAAAGGGGTTATCGTCAACTCACATGGCGTCGACAGCGGAGAGGACGGAGAAAAAATGATGGCCAAAGAGATGGAAGTCTCTTTCATGCGTCCCAATGATACCGATTTTATGACGCTCAGTGCCGATGAACACTATTGGTTCAATCTTTACAGAAAACAGCAATGGGGAAGAGTAGACGGTCAGCGAGTCAAAGGAAAAACCTGGGGATACGGCTATGGTACCAATTTTGATTACAGTGACGAACACTATTTTATGTATTATAACATTATGCGTTATGAGCACCACTACCAGGGATTCAAGGATGTCACCACACTTCTCCAGGAAGTGGAAGCACAAAACGGCACAGCCAACGGCAAATACTGGGTAGGAAATATCCAGGCGACGGTAGGGCTGCTGAGCTTCCCCGGTGTTGAGGCAGCATGGACACTCCAGGTAGTCTACGATCTTCCCAACGCTCAGCCCCGGGTTATCACGGTAACCGACGGCTATGTCGGTCTCTATAGCAGCGCTTCACAGGGAGATGACTATGTGACAGATGTCAACACCGCCACCAACGCCCATTGTAAACAGGGAGCCGAAAATACCGGCGTATATGCTTATGATGTGAATTTTGACATCAACAATATACTCACGCCAAAGAAAAAGGCTGATTTTGCTACGGACATGACCCTGTTTGCAACTGAATCAGATCCGGACTCTGATTGTGCATCCGATACATTACCCGAACAGCTAACCATCACCCGTAAAGATGGGTCCATTTATGTCGTGGACGGCAATCCGGCCAGCCTGCCTGGAGCCAACCCAAGAGACACCTGCGATGCCTGGCACTACTCCATTACGAAAAAAGACGGCTCAGACAATCTCGATCGTAATCCCAACGATATCTATCCCATCGGAATGACCCTCCGAAACTACCACATGACTGACGCCCTGAGTACCGACCAGAACAGCACACACATTACATTCAAAACCGACACAGACCGCCTGATCCTCGGGGTGATCGGATTTGCGACCGATATGAATGCCCCTGAACTCTGCTATGATTACGATGTACGCATCGGAGACTATATCAAGATCCCCTCGACCGATCGCAATTTCACGGCACAGAAATGGGGAGATAAAGACCTGCAGGTCAAAGTGCTCATCCGAAGTAAAGAAGCAGATTTCGATTTTAAGAATGCCAAGTTAAGATTGACCTTTACCCCTTCTGATGTGTTTTCCTACCATACCGGTGATTCCAGGATCTCTCCCGAAGGGATCAACGCCTATCTCCCGGCAGTCGAAACAGACAGTACACGGGGAGAGATCGCTATCGGGCATGATTTTGGCAGTAATGGAGGTGTACTTGGACCAGCGGAAAGTACCTATGTTAAGCAAAAGTTCTCTTTTCTTAAAGACGCGTTTACCGGAAAATTCGATATTCATGTTGACGGAAATGTCAGCTACATACCCGGTCAACCGCCCGTAGGCTATCACCTCTCTACCGCCATACCCGAAAGTCTGCCAGGACATATCGACCGCTGCCCCACCAACCCGGTCTACGATCCGATCTGGGGAAGCTTCAATGTCGAGAACAACGCCTCCTCTCTCTCCGATCCGGAGAGCGAACGCTATCCGCTCTATACCCAGATAGCCGGGCGGAACTACAGCGTGCGGGTCGTCAGCTATACCAAAGATGCCAACGGCAGCTATACCGTCGTGAGCCCCATCCACGCCACAGTCGAGATGGAGCTCATCGATGTCAGCCCCTTCGACAACAACGCTTCCGCCGGTTATGACAGTACCTGTCAGGAACCGGTCGCTGCCAGCAAGGGAGCTTTTGTCAAGTTCGATAACGAGGAGAGTGTCACTGTTACCCCAACCGACCAGAGTACCTTCCCCGACTACGACAAACAGCTGGTCCTGCGCAACGCCGCTTTCCGGATCTGGGTGCTGACCAGAGACGATGGGAACGGCAACCGGGAACTGGTCGATCATCCCTGTTCATCGGCCGCAGACAGCAGCTGCTTCGATCAACTCTATGCCAATGTCTATGCGTCCGCTGAGGACAACACCACCCAGTACTGTCTGACCGACTGCACCGGCAGCAGCGGCACCACCTGCTACGACTGTCTGCGCACCTATTTTGCCCGGCCGGTCTGTTCTCGGGACAACTTCTCGATCCGTCCCGAAGGGTTCCGGGCCGTTATCCGCGATACCAACGAGACCAACGATTCCGCTGTGGCCTCAGAGCTCAGCCGAAACGTCAGCGGCAAAGAGTCTGCCCGTCTCGTCGCCGGCTACAACTACCAGCTCAAAGTCGAGGCCACCTCCTACGACAACAAAGGCGAATTCAACGATCCGGCCCATCGCGCCAGAGCCTACTACACCCGGTTCAAAGTCCCGCAGACGGTCAATCCCCTGCCCGCCAACACCCTCCAGCGTGGCAAGGTGATCCTGCTTGATTTTAACGACAGCACTGCCTGTACCGATACCAACGATTCGGCCATGAGTCTGGTGATGTACGATTCGGTCACCCCTTCCGATCAGCCGACCTTTGTCCACTCCAACGCCGGACACTATGGCTTCAGGATCGTTGATGGGGAGTGGACCCGCATCGATCAGGGGGACTATGCCTTCAAGCCGGTCTTTGATCCTGATTGCAAAACCAGCCCGAAACCAGACAAATGCTACGACTGCCTCCTGCCCGGCAAAACCGATCCGAACAAAGTCGAGTGTGCCATCCGCTCCAGCTATGCCGGCGATCCGTTCTATACCGACATCGCCCTCCTCTTCGAACCCTACCGGTTCGACCTCTCTTCGATCGGGTTTGCTACCAAACCGGCCAATCAAAAACATCTCTTCATGACCGATCTTGACGATGACTACTACGGTACTGCTTCCAGCCTCTCCAACCCTATGGCCGCTTATTATTCAGGCACCGTCATCGCCAAGTCCAAAGACGGCAAGATCACGACCAACTTCTCCGACGGCTGTGTCGCGACCGATGTAACCCTCCGGCTCCACCGCGAGACCAACGCCTCTGAGGATGACCTCAAGACGCTGTTTGGGATCGAGTTCCAGCAGTACCTGCAGTACGGCTCCTCGCTGGCATCGCAGACACGCTTTGACGACGAACAGATCGGCAAAGACGCCAATCTCACCCTTGCCAAAAGCGCGTTTGAAGATACCGTCAATCCCGGTTCGGCCAGCATCCGGATCCTTACGACCTTCCGCAAGCCGGCCAAAGACGACATCCTCGACGGCAGCGAGGGGATCAACCCGATCCGGGTCAACTATCGGGAGATCAACGCCACCGACCCCGATGCCAACGCCAGCGCCCACCTGGGCACCCACATCCCGACCGGCACACAACCACAGGACAGCAATGTCACCTTCCTCTATGCCAAAGTGACACCCAATGACAAGCTGTATACAGAACCGGGAGACCGTGTCGCCACACCGCTGAACATCATCATCTATTGTGACCGGGGGGTCAATGCCTGCAAAGAATTTGACCTGAACTCCAGTATCAGCATGGCGCATGAGAGTTCCAACTGGTATCTGGCAGCCAACCTTTTCAGCAACCCTTCCGATCTGGGCAGCAGTGATCTCAATGTCTCCTACTACAGCGGAAGAACACCCGGAGATGCCCATCTTGAACTGAACGGAACCATGCCACCGGCCAAAACGCTGTCCGGCGTCGGCTACCACCTTGACGGCACCCAGCCCGATATGATCGTTTCCCTGCCATCGGGAAATCCTCGTCCGGTCACCGTGGAAACCGTTTATACTTCTACCCCCTGGCTTGAATATGACCTGGCAGAGCAGTACTACCGTGTCCGATTTATTCCCCAACCGACCGCCTGGACCGGATACGGAAAGACCGGCCACGTCGTAGGGGACGATATCAGTACTTCCAAAACCAAACGGGTGGAGTGGTAAGATGCGTTACACATACACACGTCCTGCCATTGCCATGCTTGAATTGATCTTTGCCATTGCCGTGATGGGGATCGTTCTCCTTTCCGCACCCATGCTGATCGCAACGGCAACCCAAAGCAGTTCCGTCGCTTTGCAGCAGGAGGGGATTAACGAAGCGGCTACTCGGATCAACATGATACTGACGTACGATTGGGATGAAAACAACATCAATGTCCCCTGCGGAGGGGACCCCGCCATCCTGCACACACAATCCGACAGCACCGTCGCCGCCCTGGCCGAAAACAATAACACCCAGCGGCGCATAGGGGTACCGCCCAACAGCACCTCCCATACCTACAACTGCAACGGCGGCGAATACAACGCAACAGCCATCGGCAAAGAGGGCAGCGACATTGATGACCTGGATGATTTTAATGACGTAGGGCTGGTTGAAGTCCGACTCGGCACTGGCGGAAAAGACTACATCGAAAATCCCGACACGACCGGTGACACTGTTCAGATCGCCACCAGTATCAACTATGCTTCCGATACCGCAAGTTACGGTGCCAAAACCTTCTCTTACAATTTCAACCCATCCGGTACTGCCGGCAGCACCAGTAATATCAAAGCGATTCACGTTACCCTGACCAGTACCAGCAGCGAAAAAGAACTGGAAAAAAAGATCACCATGCATGCCTTTGCCTGCAACAATGGAAGCTACAAATATGTCCGTAAGGCACTGCCATGAAAAAGATTGCCAGACGCCATCCCGCCTTTACGATGCTCGAAGTGGTTTTTGCGATTGTCATTCTGGGAATCGTTGCTTCGATTGGTGCGGAGATCATCGCCCAAACCTACTCCAACTACATCATACAGCGTGCCCAGTACCGGGCCAATATCAAAACCGAACTCGCGCTCAACCAGATCGCCAATCGCCTGCGCTATGCCATCCCGGGCACGGTTGGAGCCCGGAAAACCCTCGGTCAGACTTTTATCCCCATGGAACTCGTCACCGATGCCGACATGAAGATTCTCCAGTGGGTCGGTTACGATGGGGACAGTTTCGAAGCACTGGAAAGTGATACCAATAGAAAACCGGGTTGGAGCGGTTTTTGTGATATCAATGCCTCCAGCACTTCTGCCATCAAAACCCCCGGATCCAACCTTGCCCTGGCCAACACCATCATTGGCAACCTTGGCGGAACGGTCAGCGATGCTGAGCTCTATTTCGCTGAAGACGGGAACATCTCCTATGGAGTCAGTAACATGGGGGGGGAAACCATTACCATGGATGGCATCCCTTCGGGGACGATGATCGCAGAGCGATACAAGCTGGCATGGACCTCCTATGCACTTGAAGTAGACAACAGCGGCGACCTTTATCTGCACTACAATTTCCTGCCAAAAGCCGCGACAGCTATTACCGGTGACACCAGTACTTTGCTGCTGCACAATGTCACCAACTTCCGCTTCAAGTACTCTGGCGGAGCCTTCCGAATCAAAATCTGTAAAAAAGAACGGATCAGCAATGCTGCCAGCGAAACGATCCATGCCTGCAAAGAAAAGGTGGTATTCTAAATGGAAAAGTCAAACATGCGACCCGCATTTTCGATGATCACTGCGATCTTCGTAATCGTCATCATGGCCGCCATCGGTGCCCTGGTCATGAACACCAGCGGCAAAATCGTCAAGACCACAACTGCTCAGTTTCAGAACGAACAGGCCATTCTCTATGCCAAAAGTTACACCGAATATGCCGTCATGGCTGTTATGGCCGATGACCGCAGTATCGACTGCACCCAGGACATTACAGGCACCATCGGAACACCGGATAACGGTAACGGCTACCGCATACGTGTACGCATCGCCTACATCGTAAACGGCAGCCAGATTGATGTCAGCAAATGTGACACGGCACGTGTGCTCAGCACTTCAGTCTCAACCATTGCAACCCCACTGACACTCCTTATCGATGCCTATGTCGACTACAAAGACCCCGACAACACCACTCACTGGCGTACCGTTCACCGCCGTACCGTCCAAAAGATATAAGGAGAGAGGAATGAAACGCAATGCCTTTACCATGCTCGAACTGGTCATGGTCATCATCGTGATGGGGATCCTCGCTGCACTGGCCATCCCCCGGCTGGAACGTGACCTTCAACAGGAAGCTGCTGACAATATCCTCTCCGCAATCCGCTGGACACAACATCTTGCCCTGCTGGACGATAAACACAAGTTTAATGATCCCAAATGGGAAAGACGCTATTGGCGCATCTATTTTGGTACCTGTGATGGCAAACCTTTCTATGCCATCGGCAGTGATGACAACATGGACGGATCAAGTAATGCCCGCGTCGACAGCACGGAAGCTGCTCTTGATCCGTCGACCGGCAAACTCATGTGGGCTCACGACTCCAGCTGCGCCGGGAGCCTCACGCTCAATGACCTCAGCCCCAATATCTTCATAGGTAAACGGTACGGGGTCAAAAGCGTCACTCCCGGAGGAGCCTGTTCCAGCAACAAATATGTCGCTTTTGACCATCTGGGTCGACCTCACGGTTCGGGTTTTTCCAATGCGACACATCCTGTCCACGCAGGCTACCTCTCTTCGACATGCACCCTGACCTTCGACCTCGAGAGTGGAAACCCTTTCACCATCAATATCGAGCCCGAAACCGGATACGCCTATATCGACGGACAGGATGATTCGTAGTTTTATGTCTGTTTACCCTCTGTTGACTCTTTTTTCGCTATAATTTATATACCATTAAGGTTGCGACCTCGATGGAAAAACGGAAAAAGGATAGATCATGAATCGAAGCATCGTAGGAAGACACTTTGAGTTAACCGAACCGATCAAAAACTACATCAACGCCGCACTCGACGGACTGGAAAAGTACAATCTGGAGATCATTTCGGCCCATGTCGTCATCTCAGGAGATGTTAAGAACGGCAAAAAGGGCTACAGTACCGAGTTCGTTCTCAATCTCAAAGACAAGAACACCATCGTCATCACCCAGAGAGACAAAGATGTCTACGCTGCGATCGATCTGGCCACCGACCGTCTCAAAAAAAGCCTTCGCCGCTACGCCGACAAGATCAAGGACCACCAGGTCACCAGCATCAAAGAGCTCGGCAGTGAAGCCGAAGCGGTCCTCGAGCAGCTCGACTACCTCGAAGAGACCGAGCCCGAGATCGTCCCCATGGACCTCGAACTGCACAAGCCGATGGATTTCGACGAAGCGATCGAAGCCCTCCGCTCCGACAACAAACGCCAGTTCATCGTCTTCAACGACCATGAAGGCAAAATGCGCGTCATGTACAAACGCGCCGATGGCAAGTTCGGATTGTATTGATCCTCACATCACCTTCCGGGGCAGACACAAGGTCTGTCCCTCCAAAAACCCATTTCCAACTTTCAATTCCTACATTCTAATTCCTAACTCCTAATTCCTAACTCCCTCCCCGCCCTCTTCTTCGCATACGCTATCACCTCCTCATCCTCCGCCATATCGAGCCAACGGAATTTCTGTCCGCTCTGGATCGTTCCGTCGAGTATATCCCCGCTGTCACGGTACTGCAGATCAAGCCGCGCGATCTCGAAGCCGTTGACGGTCTTCGCGAACTTCGCCAGCCGTTCGTTGGCCGGATCGTTGGTGAAGAGATAGCATCGGCTCGCCTGCCCATGCCGCCCCACCCGGCCCCGCAGCTGATGCAGCGTCGCCAGCCCAAGCCGCTCGGCCCCGACGATCACGATGCGGGTGAGTCGGGGAAGGGAGATCCCCACCTCCACCACCGTTGTCGCCAGCAGGATATCCCCCTCTTCACGGAAGCGCAGCAGCACCTCCTCTTTCTCCTTATCCTTGCCATGAGTAACGAAGACATGCTCGAAGCGCTCTTCCCAGTACCCCCGTGCCTCCTCCAGCGACTGATAGGGGATCTCCTCGCTCTCCTCCACCAGCGGATAGATGATCAGCACCTGTTCCCCTTGGGCGATCGTTGATTTGATATCTTCCAGCAGATCAGGGAAATCGCTCCGTCCGATCACCCGGGTTGCGATCTGTTTTTTGAACGGGGTGGAGGTAATGAGGCTCACATCGAGCAGCTCACTCTCCATCATCGCCTGCGTCCGGGGGATCGGAGTCGCGGAAAATTGGAGAAAGTGGGGACGACGGGATTCCAAATCCGAAACGACCGCCGTTCCGTCATCCTGAACTCGATTCAGGATCCCCCTTTTTTTCCGGGGACGCGAATTCATTCGCGTTAATGTCAGCGATTGAAATCGCTGCCCCAATTGTGGGGATTCCGAATCGAGTCCGGAATGTGAGACGCGTGAAGCCAACGACAACTGCTTGTCGTTGGTAGCGTCGGAACCGTAGCGGTCGGAACGAAGTGAAGCCGCGTAGGCTGCCTCACCACCATCCTCCCGAACCCCGAACTCCGAACCCTGAACCCTGCCGCTCAATACCCGCATCTCCAGCTCCTGCCGCTGACGCGTGCCGAAGCGGTGCTGTTCGTCCACCATCACCAGCGGGGCTTCGGGGAGGTCATCGAGATAAAGCAGCGCATGGGTGCCGATGATGAAGTCCGCTTCGCGGTGGTCCCCCTGCTTTTGGCTCTGGGTCACCAGCGCGACGTTGACGGAGACGGGCAGATGTTTGCGCGCCTCCTCATAGAGCTGCAGCGCCAGCAGTGACGTGGGAGCCATCAGGATGCTTTTGTGCGGCAGGGCCGTCATCGCCGCGGCCAGGATCACCATCGTCTTACCCGATCCGACATCACCCACCACCATCCGGCGGGCCGCTTTGTCGGTGCGCGCAAGATCGGCCCGGATCGCATCGATGGCCTCCTGCTGCTGCGGTGTCAGCGTAAAGGGGAGCCCCGATACGAACGTTTTGATCTCCCCGGTCAGCGCGGTCAGTGCGGGATAGTCGTGACGTTTGCCGCGGAGTTTGCGGATATGGTTGTACGCTTCGATGAATTTAAGCACCGGAACGAACTCCCCTTTGATCGCTCCCCCTTCATACACCTCTTCGATGCTTTTGGGAAAATGCAGGTGCATCAGCGTCGTCACCTCCCGGCTGTCGAGCCCTTCGTTGAAGAGATTACGCTCGGTGATGTAGGTGGAGACAAGCTGACGGATCTCGGTGGCGTTGAGGGGGGTCTTGTACTTCGGGGTGATGGTACCCACCTCTTTAATCGTGCGGGGCTGTGGGATCTGAAGGTACCCCCGGTACTCCTCCAGACGCCCCTGGATCGTCAGGTGGCTGCCCACCTTGAAGGTCTGATAATGGTACGGTGTCGCCCGGAAAAAGGTCGAACTCACCTTCCGCCCGAACTGCGGCAGACGGAAACGGACCCGGAGCTTCCCCCCGAACGTCCCCATCTCCTCCACCACCGCCTCGACGGTGACGGTCGATCCTACCTTCAGCTCCTGCGTGAGGGTGGTGTCGTTGTACCCCGTCGGCACGATCAGCGCCAGATCGAGGAGGGTCTGGATCTTGAGTTTTTTGAAGAGTTTTTTCGCTTCGTCGGTTTGCATGGGGTATTATAGCGCACTTGCCGAAGCGATCGGACAAATATGTCAATTTGTCATATTTTTCTATTGTACACATTATGCTATAATATCGTACACACTTTACAAGGATGCCGCCATGACCACACGTGTCTTTCAAAACGGAAACTCCCAGGCCGTTCGCATACCTCAGCCCTTTCGCCTCCCGGGTCGGGAGGTACAGATCGAACGGGACGGGGATACCCTCATCATCCGCCCTCTCACCTCTGCCTCATCCCTGACACACAAGTATCTTGGCTCGATGGCTCCAGGCAGCCCGGATGACACACTGCTCTCCCTGATCGAAGATGCCGGGATCTACTATGAAGAGTAAGGTGATGATCGACAGCAATGTCTTTCTCTATTTTCTGCTGGATACGTTCCCCGATCAGACGTGCCGGCAAAAGATCGTCACGCTGTTCAAGTCGATCGAACGCCGGGAGATCGAAGGGGTAACCACCAGCCGGATCGTCGACGAAGTGATCTTCAAGCTCCTGCTGGCCAAAACACGGGAAACCTACCCGAACAAACCGCTGGAACACCTGAAAAAAGAGACCGAACTGGCCAGACGTCTCCATACGGTCCCGGGGGATCTTTTTGATTTTCTCGATGCGTTCGGTATCGAGATCTATCCGGTTACGGTACAGCATTTGCGCCACAGCGGCACGCTGTTCAAAGCGTTCGGGCTCTTTGGCAACGATGCGTTGATCCTCGAAGTGATGCTCTCGCACAACCTCACAAGGCTCGCAACGTGTGACGGGGACTTCGACCGAATCGATCTGATCGAGCGCTACTGAGTCACCACCGAAAAGCTGAGCTGTTCGATCTCGGGATGCGCGGCGATAAAGCGGTTGATCGTCTCCTGGTCCATCGCTTCGATCCGCTCCAGCTCCTGCGCAGAGTATCCCAGGGGCCGGTGGGCGTAGTATTCGTTGAAGGCCCGCCCCAGACGCTGCTGGAGCGTTTCACTGCGCAGGGGCTCGCTGCCGAGCAAAAACTGTTTGGCTCCTTCGAGCTCTTTGGCGGTGATCCCCTCACGCACGAAGCGTGCCACCTCGCTGCGGACCACCTCGATCGCCTCCTCCTCGCTCTCAAGCTTGGTCTGCAAATGCCCGGTGAAGTAGCTCGCCGCGCGGTTGAGAGCGAAGCGTCCGTAGGCGGAGTAGGCCAGCCCCCGCTTGACCCGGATCTCTTCCATCAGGCGACTGCCGAACCCGCTGCTGCCCAGCACGAAACCGGCGACTTTGGCCAGGGCGGTCTCCTCCCCGTCGTAGGCCACATCGTATGGCGCACCGAAGTAGATATAGGCCTGATCGGTCGGCGCGGTCTCTCGGACGATCCTGGGGATCGAGGTCGCTTCAAAATGACCGATCGGCTGCATCGAGGTCTGTTTGAGCGGGGCGATCGCCCGCCGGATATATCCCTCCGCCTGCTCCAGCGTCATGTCCCCGCCGATGACAACCACCAGACTGTAAAGGCTCACAAAGGTGTTCAGGTGCACCAGCACATCCTCCACCTCCATCTTGCGGACCGTCTCAAGGGTACCGTCCACCGGATCGGCCATGGGTGTCCCTTCGAACAGGATACGTGTAAGCCCTGTGCTGGCCCGATAGTCGAAATCGCTCTGTTTCTGGGTCAGTTTTCCTTCGGTCTCTTTCTGTACCTTCTCGAACGCTTCGAGGGTGAGATTGGGGTCACTCAACAGCTCGGCGGTCATCCCGATCCCGGCATCGAACGACTCCATCAGGCTCCCCAGCTCCAGCACGAAGGTCTCCCGTCCGGCATGGGCACTGAGGCTGATCGCGCGCGACTCCAGCCGCTGAGCGAATTTGGAGGCACCGTCCCGGCGTGTCCCCTCACCCAGCAGGCGGGCCGACATCTTCGCTACGCCTGGCAGCGCGTCATTAAGCGCCCCGCCGTTCTCGAAGATCAGCTGCATCGATCCGATCGGCAGATAACCATCCTGTTCGAAGATCACCGGGATCTCGGTCCCGTAGACATTGATGTGGTGGAGTTGTGCGGGCATGATTTTCCTTTTCTGTTCGTATGTTTTTTGAAAGATTTACGTAGGGTGCTGTGCCCTCACAGCACCATAATGAAACAACAACCTTTTTGTCAAACATGTCAAGAAAGGTGTTGTCAGGGGACAACACCCTACGGATCAAAAACGTTCCAATATCTCATACGCGGTGTTGCGTTTGGCCGGTTTCTCACCGATATCTCGGATGAGACGGATCATCTCCTCCTGGTTCATCCGGTTGCTCACCCCCGCGGCCGAGACGACGTTCTCCTCCATCATGGTGCTCCCAAGATCGTTCGCCCCCCAGCGCAAAGCCATCTGGCCGATGTAACTGCCCTGCGTCACCCAGGAGCTCTGGATATTGGGGACGTTGTCGAGGAAGAGGCGCGCGACGGCCAGCAGGCGGAGGTAGTAGTTGGCACTGGTTTTGCTCAGGGTGGGCAGCTGGCGTTTGAGCTCGGTGTTGTCGCTCTGGTAGCTCCACATGATAAAGGCCCGAAAGCCCTCCGTCTCATCCTGCAGCCGCCGGATATGGTCGAAATGCTCCACGATCTCCCGGGTGGTCTCCACCGTCCCGTACATCATCGTCGCGGTCGACTTCATCCCGATCGTATGCGCCTCGCGGTGCACTTCCAGCCAGGTGGCGACATCGAGTTTTTTCGGCGCGATGATGTCCCGCACCCGGTCGCTGAGGATCTCCGCCCCGGCTCCCGGGATCGAACTGAGCCCTTTGGCATGCAGTCGTTCCAGTACCTCCCGGATGCTCAAATGTGAACGGCGGGCGATGTAATCGATCTCGATCGCCGAAAAGCCGTGTATGGTCACCTGCGGGTATTTGCGATGGATGTGCTCCACCAGGTCTTCATACCATTCGATCTCGAGTTTGGGGTGTACGCCCCCCTGAAAAAGGATCTGCGTCCCGCCGATGGCGATCAGTTCGTCGATCTTGGCATCGATCTCCTCGAAGCTCAGAACGTAGGCATCCTCTTTTTTCTCATGGGTGTAGAAGGCGCAGAACTTGCAGTCGACCCAGCAGATGTTGGTGTAGTTGATGTTGCGATCGACCACGAAGGTGGTGACCCCTTCGGGGTGGAGCTCCTGCTTGCGCGCGTAAGCCATCCGACCCAGCTCTTTGAGATCGGCGTGTTCGATCAGATCGACCGCTTCGTCGATCGTCATGCGTTTGGTCATCATCATTCCTGTATCCTTGGGCAACCACAAGGGATTGCCCCTACATCTTTTCTTTCCGTAGGAGTACCCCTTGCGGGTACCCAACTATCATTTTCCTATCGCGTCCAATACGCCGTTGATGAACTGCGGGGACTTCTCGTCTGCAAGCTCCTTGGCGAGGTTGACCGCTTCGTTGATAATGATCGGACGATCGGTACCGGCGATGAGGATCTCATAGGCCCCCAGGCGGAGGATCGCTTTTTCGACCTTGCCGATCTTGTCGTAGTGCCACTCTTTGAGATGTTTTTCGATCTCGGCATCGAGCTCTTTGAGGTGTTCGATCGTTCCGGAAAAGAGCGCGTGGGAGAACTCCCGCTGTTTGTTGCGGATCTTGTCCGCTTCGAGGATATCGTCAACAAACTGCGCGATGTTCTCATTGCCCAGATCGTAGGCGTAAAGAAGCCCTACGACCGCGGTGCGGGCCTGATGACGTGTGGCCATGGTGATTCCTTTGGATACGTGTTACGTGCTATGTGTTACGTGTTACAAAATGGTTGAAGCTTTGCGACACAAAGCTTACCACATTTTCTCTTTTCTAGTTTTCCAACTCTTTATAGAGGTTCATCATCTCGATGAGGCTGTTCATCGCTTCGGCCCCTTTGTTGCCCGCTTTGGTACCGGCACGCTCGATCGCCTGTTCGATGCTGTCGACGGTCAGCACTCCGAACGAGACCGGTTTGCCGTGTTTGAGGGTGACGTTGGCGATCCCTTTGGTCGCTTCGGCCGAAACGTAGTCAAAATGGGGGGTCGCCCCGCGGATCACCGCTCCCAGAGCGCACACCGCATCGTACCGGCCGGAGGCCAGTGCTTTGTCGAGTGCGAACGGGATCTCGAACGCTCCGGGGACCAAAATGAGATCCAGATCGTCCGGGTTGCCGCCGTGACGGACATAGGCATCCTCTGCCCCTTCCACGAGACGGTCGGTGATAAAGTGGTTGAAACGTGCTCCGATGATCGCAACTTTTTTCGACCGATCTACGGTCAGATTCCCTTCGACGGTTTTCATTGGTTCTTCTCCTGTCGGTTTATTTTTTACGGATCGGTTTTCCGGTGACGGTCCCGACGATCTTGACTTTTTTGATAATGAGACGCTCGGCATTGTTTTTGCTGTCGAGGACAAAGGTCAGACTCCCTTTGCCGCCGTCAAAGATCCCTTTGCGTACCGCCATCTGCACCAGTGTGCCGCCGGCGTGCCCTCCCCAACGCTTGATCAGCTGGTCGTTGTTGGAGATATAGACCGGCACCCTGCCCCGACTGTTGTCTGCACCAGCAAGGATGAACGTTTTCCGTTTACCTTTGGTCCTGGGTTGATTATACAGAGCATTATGCAGCACCGTCATAAAATCATCATGTCCCCAGTAAGGCATCGGGTCCTTGACATCCTGGGTCAGCTTGCCACCTTTGATCTGCCAGGAACGAAAACGTCTGGTGATCTTTTTGCGACGATAGTCAAAAAGGTATTCTGCCAAAGTATGGGTACCGTTAGCCCACTTCTCAATGGCAAAATGGTTGGCATAGTAGATCCCGTTGCGGATGCGCCCACGGGAACGGTACTGCTCTTTGCGTTTGCCGCGTACAAGGTTATAGATGCCGGTCGAATGGACATCGACCGTCGCAGCATATCGGCCGTTTTTTTCTGTCACGCTTGCCGTTGCACGGGAAAATTCACCCAGCATCGATGAGCGCAGAGAAAAACTCTGACTCCCCTCACATCCCAATAAAAAAACACTCGCCAAGGCGACAATCATACGTATTATCATGGCGGGAGTATAACATCTTTTTTGGTAAAATACGCTAACAATCAAGGAAGAGCATGGCCGACACCAATACCACCAAAGAGGCGATCAGCAAAGTTGTCGAGACCGGCAGTCATATCATCGACAATCTCGACGTCGATCTCTACCACTCCATCCAGCCCTGGCTCAACAAACTCTACAGCGGAAAATACAGCGAGTTCTTTTCCGCCAATATCCTGGGGATCCCCATGGCCAACCTGCTGGCCGCCATTCTGGTCTTTCTTTTTTTCCTGCTGTTACGCAAGGTTTTCAGCCGCATTGTCATGGCCCTGCTGCTTCGGCTGGCCCAAAAGACCGAAACCCGCATCGACGACCTGATCATCGAACAGCTGCAAGGACCGTTGAGTCTGCTCTTTGTGGTGCTGGGGCTGCGGATCTTTTTTCAGCTGATCTTTCGGGAGACCGACCTGATCAAACTGTTGCTCGATGCGGCAACGATCTACGTGATCTTCTGGGCACTGTATGCCATTACCCCGGCGATAAAGGAGGTGATGTACCGCTACAGCCGCCACAATGACCACCTCTCCTTCGAACTGACCAATTTTCTGATCCGGATCATCCGGATCCTGATCATCTTTTTCGGTTTTATCGCTATTCTCTACAATTTCGGGATCAACGTCACTGCTTTTTTCGCCTCACTGGGGATCGGCGGGCTGGCCCTGGCGCTGGCGGCCAAAGACACCGCCGCCAACCTCTTTGGATCGATCGCCCTGCTGATCGACCGTTCGGTCAAAGTGGGCGAATGGATCCGGGTCGGCGACATCGAAGGGACCGTCGAGGATATCGGGATGCGTACCACCAAGATCCGTACGTTCGAGAAATCCCTCATCGCCGTCCCCAACTCTGTCGTGGCCACCAGCCCGATCGAGAACTACTCCCGCCGGGGCATCCGCCGGATCAAGATGACGATCGGGCTGACCTACGACACCCCGCGCGAAACCCTCGAGGCGATCGTCCGCGACCTGCGTACCATGCTCGACGAACACTCCCATATCGCGCAGGATGCGTATAAGCTGGTCTTTTTCCGGGATTTCAACGCCAGCGATCTTGGGATCCTCATCTATGCCTTCGCCGCGCAGTCAAAATGGGAGACCTACCTCTCGATCCGCCAGTCGGTCAACCTCGAGATCATGAGGATCGTCGAACGTCACGGCGCCAGTTTCGCCTTCCCCTCCCAGAGTGTCTACATCGAGTCGATGCCGGACGAGGTACTGTCAAAGAGCTGATCACACCCCGGCAAACACTTCGGCAAAAGGAAAATCGATCCGGCACCCGTCGAGTTCGAACGTATAGCGTTCCTCCCTGAACTCCCCCTCCAGGCGATAGATCGCCCCGTCCAGCCGGTAGACCTCCGCGAACATACCGGCAGGATCGACCATGATGTAGTATCGGACCCCCGCCTCGGCGTAGAGGCGGTATTTGAGATGGCGGTCTTTTCGTTTGGTAGTGGGGGAGAGAACCTCGAAGATGATCGCCGGGGTCTGTGCAAGGTAGGCGCCTTTGTGTTTCAGGTCGCAGATCACCAGCGTATCGGGCCGGACAACGGTATCTTCGGCGATCTTCCAGTCGACTTCCGGCAGGACTTTACATCTTTTACATTGTTTCAGCGCTTCTTTCAGCACGGCAATGATATTGCCATTGATCTCCTGATGGGTGATCGTGGGTGCCGGGGACATCGCATAGGCGATCCCGTCGATCACCTCCCAGTCCCCCTCCCACTGTACATAGTCATCGTAGGTATAGTGAGGCAGATACTCTTCTCTGAGTGCAGACACAACGGGCTCCTTCCGGTGACGTTTGTGACTATTATACCATAACAGGAATCATGGTATAATCCATTCCAATTTAATACACAAAGAACCCTCACGCATGTCCAAACTCAAAAAAGTAGCCATTCTCGGACGCCCCAATGTGGGCAAAAGCTCTCTGTTCAATCGGCTGGCACGCCAGCGCGATGCCATCACCTCCGATGTCAGCGGTACCACCCGCGATGTCAAGAAACGGATCGTCACCATCAGTGAGGACCGTGAGTTCGAGGTGCTCGATACCGGTGGGATCGACTACACCTCCGAGCTCTTCTCCAAAGTCGGCGACATGGCGATACGTGCGGCCGAAGAGGCCGACGTGATCCTCTA
>Ga0256835_1000838_pt1 | contig 20346 bp, 11 predicted proteins | sample PIR30metaG_FD_185972 | JGI IMG/M metagenome (GOLD analysis project Ga0256835, IMG submission 185972) | Hydrothermal vent microbial communities from East Pacific Rise, Pacific Ocean - PIR-30 | ecosystem: Environmental > Aquatic > Marine > Hydrothermal vents | place: Pacific Ocean: East Pacific...
AAAGAGGTACAACCGGAAGATTGCCTTCGGCTTTCCATATGGATCTTCACCTTGCATACAATTTGAAATTAGCAGATTCCTACAAACTCACCCTGTTTGCGGATATCTTCAATGTTAATAATTCAAGGGAAATGACCGCTATCTACACAGGTTATGATGCAGTAAACTCCTATGGATACTCTGATGATCCTTCAACAATTATGCCTCCATGGAAAAAACCTGAGAAACCTACCAATCCATACTATGGGGAAGCAAGGTCATACCATGCTCCTATTCATGCTATTCTCGGTGTAAGGTTCGAGTTCTAAAAAATAGCTGTAAATTAAATAAAAGGGCATCCGCATCGCGGATGCCCTTTTTTTTATTTAGATTGATTTTTTGATGCTATTATAATAAAATCAGAGATGAAAAAAGCAGGAAAATCTAAAATATTAATTCCCATTGTTATAGTTTTTTCTTTATTGTTTTTTTTAAAAGGGGTTAGTTTTGGTAAGGAGAAAGTAAAACTCGAATACAAGTATAAGAAATTTATTCAGGAAGTGTCTCCGATAATCACCCCCACAGAAAAGAAAATATTTTATAAATTAAAGACAAACAAAGAAAGAGATGAATTTATAAAACTATTCTGGAAGCAAAGAGATCCAACTCCATTAACACCTGAAAATGAGTTTAAAGAAGAATACTATAAAAGGTTGGAATATGTGAACAGAATTTTTGGGAGTGAGGAAGGGAAACCCGGCTGGGCCACAGAAAGAGGGAAATTCTATCTTCTTTTAGGTCCTCCAAAAACTATTGATAGGTATGATGGGATGGGAAGATTATATCCCACTGAGGTCTGGTTCTACTCTATTTCTCCGAAATATGGAGTTCCTGCTAATTTTAATCTGGTTTTTTACAAGCCTGATTGGTCAAATGAATACCTCCTTTATTCACCCAATCAGGATGGCCCTGCCGCTCTTATAGGTGGCTATTCAGGGGATAAAAATGATTATTATACTGCATACCAATACATAAAAGCGTGGGCTCCGGGACTTGCTCCTATGACCATTAGTTTAATTCCTACGGAAAAGGCAAATGAGATTAGTACCCCGCCCTTGTCAAACATTACTCTTATTGCAAATATAAAGAATATTCCAAGAAAGCAAATAGATGAGGATTATATTAGAAGATATTATGAATTACGACCAAAGGTGGAGATAGATTATAGTCTTCGGTATGTGAAATCAAAATTTATAATTTTTTATTCAATTGAACAGAATAAGAAAATAGGGTTTGTTCACATGCTCTTGCAACCCCAAAGATTTTCAATTGAAAGATATAATGATAGATTTTATACAAAATTGGGAATAATAATTAAAATTTATGATAAAAAGAGCGGAAGAGAAATAATTTCATTTAATAAGGACCAATTTTTAGAGTTTAATAAGAGACAGATTTTTGAATTAAAAAGAAGAAAGGTTAACCTTGGGTTAAAATTTCCGATTATTTTTGATAAGGAATTAAAGATTTTGGTTTTCATAAAGAATTATGCTTCTCAGGAATATTTTGTGCTTGAAAGGGATTTAAATATACCTGATCCACAAAGGAAAAGTTTTATAATAGATGGAATTGTTGCTTTTAGGTATAGAAAGGCAAATACGCTTAATTTAAAAAGGCCATTTCAGGTTGAAGATATTATCATTACTCCTTCAATAGGGAATGAGTTTTACAGCGGGGATTCCCCTTATTTAATTTTGGGAGTAAACAGCTCCAATAAGGGAGTTGATAAGGTCCTGGTCTCTATTTTTGATTCAAAGGGAAAAGCTTTGATAGGAAAAGAGATAAAAAATGTGAAAGAAAACGAGCTTTCTTATTTAATAATTAATCTTTCTCAATATATAAAAGATTTTGGTTTTCATAAAGTGAAAGTTGAACTTTTAAGAGGAGATATAAGTATTGATGTGAAAGATTTTCAACCTCTTTTATCTCCTCTGAAATCTCCATTAAAACCTTTTATGATTTTCCCGCAATTTAAAGAATTAAATATTAAGGATATTTATTATTATTTAGCCTTACAATATTTTAAATTAAAAGAAAATAAAAGTGCAGAAAAATATGTTAACAATATACTTTTGCTTGACTCCGGTTATTTAAAAGCAAAGCTATTAAAGGTTGAGATCTTTTATTCAAAAGGTGAAATAAAAAAAGGTTTGGATTTATTAAACACTCTTGAGAATATTAATTCTGATAAATATGTGTTTTTGAAATTTTTCGGTAATTACAAAAAAGGTAATAATAAGGAAGCACTAAAGTTAGGAGAAATTTTATTAAAAAGAGGATATTTAAAAGTTAATTTTTTAAATGATTTAGGCACTTTGTACTATTTAGTGGGAAATAAAAAGAAGGCTTTGGAGATTTTTAATAAATCATTAAATATAAACCCATCTCAAAAAAATATCAAAGAGATGGTAGAAAAAATAATGAATTAGCCGGGAGGAATTATAATGAAAAGGACAAAATTGTTTTTTGTTTTTGTGGTAGCTTTTATTTTAGTGAGTGGAGGTGTTTTTGCAAAAAAGAACAAAATCCCTAAAAAACTGAAAGAGGCTTTTTCAAAAACGGAAAAGGGTGAGGTAATTCAGGAAGGAATGGAGCTTAAATTCTCCGAGATTAGATTTTTCCCAGCTCAAGGTGAAAAGACAAATGTTATAATTTCATTTTCTTTTAAAGAAAACGAGCAAAAAGAAGAGAAAGAAGAAAAAAAGAGTGATGTAATAGCCGTGGAGGTAATTAACAAAAAGGATCCTAAGAAAAAAGTTACGGTTTTTTCTCCCATCGGAAATTCCGAAAAAAGTGAAAATAATTTTTACTATTTTGAGATACAGGCAAAACCGGGAGAATATGAAATAGTGGGTATTGTGTCAACAAGAGATTTGAAAAAAATGGGTTCCCATAAAATAGATGTGAAGGTTCCAGATATGTTCCCTACAAAATTGAATCTTTCTTCTTTATTAGTTTACAAAGATATAAAAAAGCTTGGTGAGCCACCAATCGGATTTAAAATTTATGAGAACTGTTTTCCAATGGGTCTTTATATGGTGTATCCTATTGAAGGAAATATTGTGAATCCCGGTGTAAGTCCTCGTCTGTTATACTTTATAAACGGGGCAAAAAAGAATAAACTGTCAAGACAATATCAAATTAAAATAAGTTATAGACTTTTGAAAGATGGAAAAGAGGTTGAAAAGTTTAAACCGGTGGTCGTAAGCAATAATGTGGTGGATCAACCACTTCCTCTTCTTGTTAAGGGTGAAAAATTATCAGGTAAATATGAGTTCGAAGTAGAAGTTTTAGATATAGTTAGCAGGGAAAAAGTTAAAAAATCAATAGTATTATTTTATAAATAATAAAGTTTTTATAATTATTAGGAGGTGGCGATGAGGCAAAGGAATATTATAATAACAACGTTTTTATCAATTTTTTTAATTTTTTCAGGCATTGTGTTTTCTCAGGAAGGAAGAGGCAAAGGAAGATTGGCAGGAAAGGTTGTTGATGAGTCTGGAAACCCGATTAAGGATGTTGTCGTGGAAGCACAGAGTCTTGAATTTTCTTTACATTTAAAGACAAAGACAAATGAGAAGGGAGAATGGGCGATTTTAGGAATGGGCACAGGAATGTTCAGGTTCTCTTTTAAGAAAAAGGGTTATTTCCCTGTTTATGTTGACAGATACATAAGACAGCTTGTTAGAAATAAAGATCTTAATGTGACTTTAAAAAAGAGCCCCATAGCCACTATAACCGATGAGAAAATTAAAAAAGCGGTAGAAAAATCAAATGCTCTATTTGACAAAGGGAAATACAAAGAATCTATTGAAATATTACTCCCCATAGTAAAGGAAAATAAAGAGCTATTTTTTCTCAAACTAAATATAGCTAACGCTTATAGAAAGATGGGGGATGAGAAAACAGCACTTAAATACTATGAAGAGCTTATAAAGGATACTGAAGGTAAAGAGGGTGCTTATATCCTTGATCTTCTTGCAAGAACCTATGCCTCTCTTGGAGAAATTTATGCGAAAGAGAAAAAGTTTGATAAAGCAATTGAGTATTTTGAGAAAGCTTCCAAATTATATCAGAAAGATGAAAGAATTATGTACAATTTGGGGGAACTGTACTTTAACAAGTTTGAGACAAAAAAAGCAATCGAAGCATTGAAAAAAGCAATAGAAATTAATCCAAATTGGGATAAGCCTTATCCTAAATTGGGATATGCTTATATAAATTTAGGTGATATAAAATCAGCAATTAAAATCTTTGAAGAGTATCTTAACAAATTCCCAGATGCAAAAGACAGAACTCAGATTGAAAAATTTCTACCTCAATTGAAAAAAATGCTTAAGAAATAAAGAGAAAAACATTTTTTAAAAAAAATCGTATTTATAGTATTCGAAAAGAATAAAAGAGAATGTTTTTTTTGTTTTTTAGTTATTTTTTTTAAGTGTTGTATAATTAATCCAATTTTTTGAACCATAAAATCCAATTTTTTGGATTTTCTTCAATCACAAAAAACAAAGAGGTAATAATATCAATCTTTTTGATATGGCACAAAAGTTGATAGAATAAATTATTAAATTTTTGAAGGAGGTTTATATGAGAAAAGTTTGGGCATTGTTTGTTGCCATTCTGTTTGTAGCCGCATTTGGTTACACACAGACAGCAACAGCAGACATCCACGGTAAAGTTCTCAGTGATGATGGAAAACCTTTACCGGGAGTTACCGTTACATTAACAGGTAACAAAATCGGAACAAGAACTGCTGTTACCACAGAAGAGGGTAACTTCAGATTCTTGAAACTCCCCGTTGGTACCTATAATCTCAAGTTCGAACTCGAAGGATTTGAGACAGTAGTAAAGAAAGGACTCGTTCTCCATGTTGGTGATGACCCTGAGATTAAAGTTACAATGAAGATTGCAAAGCTTTCAGAGGAAATTGTAGTTCAGGCTGAATCAACAATTATTAACACAAGAAAGGCAACAATTGGTGCAAACATCACCAAGGATATGATTGCCGAACTACCCACATCAAGAAACCCATGGACAGTAATGTCCCTTGTTCCCGGTATGATGATTGACAGAGAGGATGTCGGAGGTAATGAATCAGGTCAACAGTCCAAGTATATTGGGCTTGGTGCTGATAGTAGAGACTCAACATGGAATGTTGATGGTGCGAATATTACAGACCCATCGGCAATTGGTGCCGCTCCAGCATACCTCAATGTTAATGCATACGAAGAAATGCAAATTACATTGGGAGCTAATGATATTACGGCTCAAACAGGTGGTGTTCAGCTTAACTTTGTTACAAAGAGAGCTGGAAACAATTATTCCGGTGACTTTCATCTTTATGTTGAAGATGAAGCATGGGAGTTGAAGAGAGATGAATCCACTTATCCGGAATATTATAAGAAAAGAGGTTTTGTAGATCCCGGAATCTACAGACTCTATCAGTATGGTGTTAACTTTGGTGGTCCTATTGTAAAGGACAAACTCTGGTGGTTTGGTTCCTGGGCAGTTCAGGATATCCATTCAAGAACAATCGTCGGTCTTGAAGATGCAACATGGCTTCTCTCAGGATACGGTAAGATTAACTTCCAGTTTGGAAATACTTACGGAGATCTGGATATTCACTATGATAATAAGAAAAAATGGGGTAGAACCTCATTAGGTCCTGCTAACCAGGATCCCGGAACATATTGGGATCAGACAGGTCCAGGATATGTTTTTAAGGGAGACTTACAGCAGGTTATGGGAAATCTTATGGTGGAAGTCAAAGCTGCTTTTACTGATGGTGGCTTTCAGCTTATGCCCAGAGCAAATGAGATTGAAAACGGTTTCTTGACAGGCCCGGATTGGTTATTCTATTACAAACCGACAAGATACTATGGTGGCGGATTCCTTTACTATGGAACCAACAGAAATACTCTTGACACCTCTGTAATGGCTAACTATTTTATGGAAGGTGTATTGGGTGGTGATCATGAAATCAAGATAGGTGCTGATCTTTATACCGCAACAACAACATCTCAGACATTATTTCCTAATGAAAGAGCACTCTTTATCTATGATAAAAATAATCCAAATCTTTACAAAGAAATATGGTGGATGGAAAATGGTATCTTTGATGCTGATTTCAGAAGAATATCAGCCTATGTATCTGATACCTTTACAGCTGGTAAACTTACAATTAATATTGGTTTAAGATATGATAAGGAGCAGAACCATCTCAATGGAGTGGAAGCTCCTGGAATTTTCTGGAATGGACAGAGGATATTTGAAAAATGGATTCCTCCTTTAAAGACTCCTGAGAAGGATGTTCCTGCCAAATATGAGGTTATTTCCCCGAGACTTTCTATTAACTATGATATTACCGGTGATGGTAAAAACATAGTTAAATTCTCAATTGCAAGATACGGTTCTCAGTCAGGAAATGATCTTGCCTGGAAAACATGGGTTGGCGGTGGAAGAGAAATTGATGTTTACTGGGCAGATGATGGTGATAATATTATAGAGCCCGGTGAGTGGAGTGAAGATCCTGCCTGGTGGACATGGTGGAATATTAATACAGTTAATCCTGCTGCTCTTGAAACCCAGAATACCTTTGACCCTAACTATAATTCACCTCTCTTGGATGAATTAATTTTAAGCTTCCAGAAAGCTATAACCAATGATTTTGCTGTATCACTCACAGGTTACTATAAGAAAAAACATAACCTCATTAGAGGTATTGGTAAGATGGATGCCAATGGAACCCTTGAAACAAAGGATAACTGGTACTATGCCGGTGATTTTACTTTCACAAACGGACACACCCAGCCTTATTATCTCAGACATGAAAAACCAAGATATGGTACATACTATACAAACTATGATAAGGCATACAACAGATATATGGCTCTTCAGATAGTTATGAATAAGAGACTTTCCCACAAGTGGATGGCAAATGCATCCTTCACTTATCAGGATTGGAAACAATTCAGGTTTAAAGAGGAAGCCTTTGATTTGACAAACTTTGATTATTTTAATGAAGGTGTCGTCGCTCCTGGATCAGGAGGATCCGGACTAAGAGGTATCTATGTAAACGCAAGATGGTTATTCAAATTCATGGGGCTTTATCAGCTTCCCTATAACTGGAGCATTTCAGCAGTATTCCAGGCAAGAGAAGGTTATGTCATTCCTTATCATGAATATCTCTACAGATCCGGAATTGGATGGACTTCCATGTATATGTACAGAGATGGAGTTAAGTTTGGTGATGACAGACTTCCTAATTTCTGGATCTTGAATCTCAGCTTGCAGAAGAGATTTAAAGTTTCAGATAATGTCACAGCTACATTCCACATTGATGGCTATAATATCACCAACAATAACACAACTCTTAAAGTTAATGATGTCCTTGGAACAGAATCTACCGGTCAGATTCAGAGAGTTCTCAACCCCACAGTCTTCCAGTTCGGTATAAAGGTTAACTTCTAATAGAAAGTAGTCGCTGTAAGATAAAGCGCCCTCCCGTCCCATATATGGGACGGGAGGGCTTTTTTATTTAAATCAAAAAATTTGGGGTGGATTTGCAAGTCTCGAAAAAGCTTAATGGTTGTGCATTAGCTGAAAGCCCGAAAAGCTGCCTCGGTAGCTGGAACAGCTTTCCGGCTTATACTTTTTAGTCCTCACTCAGTGGTGTTTTTTGTGAGTTATGCTGGGAATTTGCCCATTCATTTTTTTTATAGTATAATCTTTTAACTTGCTTAAAGGATTTTAATGTGTTTTTTAAAAGGAATAAAAAATATTTTTCTATTGTTCTTTTGGTTTTTATTATAATCTTTGCTTTTCAGCTTTCATGTAATAAGAAATCTGAAAATTACAATCTTATTATTATCACGATAGATACTCTTAGAGCTGATAGAGTATCCCTTTATGATAGCTCTCATGTTAAAACCCCATCTGTTGATTCGATAGGTAAAGATGGAATTTTCTTTAAGTATGCTTTTGCCAATGTCCCCGTTACCCTGCCATCCCACACAGGAATCATGACAGGCCTTTACCCTCCTTCTCACGGAGTCAGGGATAACTCAGGATATATAGTTAATAAAAAACTTTTAACTTTAGCTGAATACTTGAAAAAATACGATTATAAAACAGGGGCATTCATTGGGGCCTTCCCCCTTGATTCAAGGTTCGGCCTGGATCAGGGGTTTGATGTTTATGATGATAATTATGGAACAAAAAACCCCAATGATATTTTCTTTGTGGAGAGAAAGGCAGAAAAGGTCATTGATCTGGCTATAAAGTGGATTGGTAAGAGAGATAAAAAGTGGTTTTCCTGGATTCATCTTTTTGATCCCCACCAACCTTACAATCCCCCTGAACCTTTTAAGAGTAAGTTTAAAAATGACCTTTATTCAGGAGAGGTGGCCTATGTTGATTCTCAATTAAAGAGATTATTTAATTATCTAAAAAAAACAGGGAAATATAAAAACACAATAATTATAATAACTGCGGACCACGGAGAAGGCCTTGGGGAGCATGGGGAAAAAACGCATGCATATTTTGCCTATAATTCTACAATTCATATACCTCTGATTATAAAGTATCCGGGAGAAAAGTTTAGGGGAAAGGAAATAAAGGATTATGTAACCCATGTTGATATATTCCCGACTGTCTGTGAAATTTTAGGATTAAAAATCCCAAAAAATGTGGAAGGTGTTTCACTTTATAAATTAATGGAAGGTAAAGAAAAAAACATAAAAGAGAGATTAATTTATTTTGAATCCTTACCTCCATACTTGAATAGAGGTTGGGCACCTCTTAAAGGTTTTATAGATTCAAAAAGGAAAATAAAATATATAGATCAGCCAATTCCTGAGATTTATGATTTGAAAAATGATTTTAATGAATTAAAAAATATAGCAGATTCAAAAAGTTCATTTGCTGAGAAGAGAAGGCTGGAAACTCTTTTAAGGATGTTTAAGCCATTTTCAAAGCAGAAGAGGGGAAAAGTAAGTTCTTCGGAAATGAGGAAACTTCAAAGCCTTGGTTATTTAAGTTCCTCCGTAAAGTTCACAAAGGTTGGTTTTTCAAAGAGAGATGATTTGAAAGTTTTATTACCGCTTCAGAATAAAATGCTTGAAGGGTTGGGTTTGTATTCAAAAGGAGATTATGTTAATAGTTTAAGAATTTTATCTGAAGTTGTTAAAGAAAGAAAGGATTTTGTATTGGTATGGAATAAAATTGCAAATATCTTTAAAGAGAGCGGGAAACCTGACCTTGCAATGGCTACTTATGAAAAAGCCTTGGAATTCAATAAAGATAACTATAATCTATTATTAAATTATGGGGCTTTTCTTGCTGAATATGGAATTAGTGACAGAGCACTGGAAATTCTTAATAGAGCTAAAAGAATAAGAGATTATGACCCTGAGCTCTGGAATGCTATAGGGGTAGCGTACTGGAAAAGCGGAGAAGTTGGGAAAGCGATTGAGTGTTTTGATAAGGCTCTTAGTTTTGATAGTAATGATGCTATTGTATACAGCAACAAAGGTGCTATGTTTCTCTCCTTTCTTATTTATGACAGAGCAGAGAAAAATTTAAAGAAGGCTCTTAGGATTGACCCAAAGCTCGTATCAGCATTGAATAGCTATGCTGCTCTTTTAAAAAAGAGAGGAAGTCTGGATAAAGCCATTTTAAATTGGGAAAAGATAATTAATATTGATAAAAATTTTTATATGGCTTATTATAATTTAATGGCGGTTTACCTTGACAGGGGAGAGTACAAAAAAGCTCTGTCTGTTTATGAAAGAGCAAGAGAAAATGGCCTTTTTAATCACTTAACCAATAAGCAAAAATTAGAATTGGAGAAACTGTATACAGAAATAAAAAATGCACTGGATAAAAACAATTAGAGAAAAAAATCGTAATAAATACAAGGAGGAAAATATGAGAAAAAAAGTTGTAATACTTGCATTGGTATTACTTTTTGTTGGGTTTGGTTTTGTTTATGCTGAAAACAAAAATGCTCAAAAAACTGGTAATGAGATTTTACAGGAATTAGTTGATGAAGAATTTGCAAAACTTGAAAAAACAGGAGCTGAAAACAATATTTTTAATATTCAATATCTTAAATCTTTTTATTGGTCTTTACAGTCAAATGTCTATGTGAATGTTGCTTTTAAAGCTGATCTTGAACAGGATGTTAAGAGAATTAAATCCGAAATTGAGACAAAATACAATCAGGCTGTTGCAAGGAAAAAGGAGATTATTGCAAAACAAAATAAGAAGATTAAAAAGGAGGAGAATAAAATAAAATGGGAGCCTCCGAAACTCGAAGAGGTTATGCCAAAAACATTTCATGCTTTTTATGTGAGAGTATTTAAAGATGGAAAACTTATCCAGAAATATAAAGCTCCTATTCCGTACGATGAAAAGCCACTTGAATTCTACTCATTTGGGGTTATTCTTGAGCCCGGAGAGTATGAACTTCATGTTGTGATTGCAGATGCGGTTTACAAAAAAGTGGCAGGTAGCAAAATTATGAAAATAACTGTTCCTGACCTTACGGTAAAAGCTTTAATGAAAAAGAGGAGCAAACTTTCAACTTCTGAACCTGTTTTTTATAAGGCTGTAAAACAGCTTATGCAGGAGAATAAGCTCTTTACTGTTGATAAGAATTGCTACGAAATTGGCCCTATGAAGCTTATATTCTATCCTTATATTGGGACAGTCGCATTTAAAGGAACTGATAAGCCTGTTCTTACATTCTATGTTTTTGGAACAACACCTGCTTTAATAAGAGGCAGCAACCAGCCCCAGTGGGATGTTGAGGCAAAGCTTTCCGTATTAAAGGATGGAAAGGCAGTTTTAAAATTCAAGCCTATAAAGATGAAAAATCCTTATTTTTTTCAGACTCTTGAGTTTTTGAGAAAAGATAAAAAACCTCTTGAACCGGGAGATTATACATTAAAGATAAACCTTCTCGATAAAAACAATAGGAAGAAGGGAGAAGTTAAAATAGATTTTAAGATAATTTAATAATTTGAAAATAGAGGGGGAGCTTTAGTCCTCCCCCTGAAATTATTAGGGGGTTGTGATGAGGAAGAAATTAATATTTATTCTTGTGTCTTTTTTTGTTTTGTCAATTTTTCTTAAAGCGGAGAAAAAATACATAGAGATTCCTTTAAGAGTTTTCGGAAAGAATTTTCAAGCACAGGAAGTGAAAAAGGAAGATTTGCTTTTTAAAGTTAATGGAAAAGATGAAAAAGCCTTTTTATTAGTGAAAGAGGTGAGAAATTTAAAAAACAAAGGGCTTCCTTTGAAATATTTTGTTCTGGATTTTAATCTTTTTGATTATTATAATGGAATAGGAGAAGCAATAGACTATTTTGTGGATAATGTTCTTACAGATGAACCGGTAATTCTGTTAACAAGAAATAAAATTTACAGGTTTTTTAATTATAATTCTAAGGCTTATTTGAAAAAGATGATTAGGAAGCTTGTGAGGGAGGATACTCTAAAGTTTAAAGCAGAAATTAGCAGTTATCATAAAAAGTTCAGAGGAATTCTTTCAAGAATAAGTTCCCTTTCGAAAGAAAGTTGCCAAAGGTTTATAAATGATTATTTAAGAGAGTGGAAAGTTTATAAAACAAGGTTTGTTTATCCTGATTTGAGAAAGTATCAAATGCTCTCTAACTTACTCGCTAATAAGGATGGGGACAAGTTTATAATAAGTTTTCAGCACAGAGAAGTTATTCCATATTACAATAAAGTACAGAAAGCATTGGCTCGTATGAATGATTTTGTTTCATCCGCGGTTAGTGGTGAAGCTCAGGCCTGGGCGACTATGATTTCGGGAGGAATAAATGATATAAATCAATCTCTTTTATTATCAAAGAGTTTTCCGTCAAAAAAACTTTTGAATAATCTTCTGTTTAATAATTTGAGCTTTAATTTGATTCTTTTGAATAATAAAATGAATCAAAAAGAAGGAAGTGGTTATAATGATGTTTCTCCTGATATGGAAAAATTGTTAAGTGAAATTGCCGGAAAAACAGGGGGAATTGCTGTCATAAGTGATAATTTAAAAGATAGTATTGATAAGATTAAAAGTCATGATGATGTATATTATTACATCAGGTATAAAATAAAAAAAGCAGCTGACTACAGGTTTGAAATAAGCTCTGTTAAAAAAACACTCTCCTTCTCCTATCCGGATTTTTTCAGAAAGGCTTTTTTAAAGAATCTTTTTAAGTTAAGAAAGAATAAAGTTAAAATTTCAAATTTCAGCATCTCTGAAGGAAGGATAGGTTTTTCCCTTTCAAATTTTAAAATGGTTAAAAAGGGAGGAAAGACATTTGGAGTTTTAAAGGTTGGAATTTTAGTTTTTGATAAAACAGGAAAGCTTGCTTATAAAACAGGTAATATTCTTAATAGTGTTAAGAAATCAATTAATATTAAACTTCCGCCTGTCTATTTAAATGGAAATTTTAAGCTTTTCATAACAGTGAAAGATATGGTGGGAGAAAGCTCTTCAATTTTTGAGAGAGAGGTTAAATTTTAATTTAAAAACGATAAAAGATAGAAAATTTTAGGGAGAGATTATTGAACTTTATTTCAGCGGGTTTTATGTTGCGGAGAGTTTCACTTTCCTGAGGTTTCTCATCTCCGTAAAGATGAGTTCTAATCCAGTACTCATATCCCATTAGTTCTATCCAGCTTTCTCCAATCCAGATTTTAGTTTCTCCTTTGAATTGATTTTGTATTGAATTATGGAAAGCAGAGTTCATTGAAAAATAATAATCAACATTTCCTGTAAGATTTGAGCTTTTTCCTGAATTATATCCGGTTTCAAATGAGAGGCCTATTTTATTTATTATTATTTCTGTTCGGAGAGAGGGCATTATTGTAGGAATTAATTTTTTTATTTGTGTGTAATTTTTATTTAAGATATTTATTATTTCTTCTGCATTTGAAGTAAAGACTTTCCAATTAAGTTCTGATGAATATTTCCATGTTAAAAAGTTTAAAAAACCTGTGATATTTAAAGAGATATTAATATTTTTTCTTTTGAGTATGAAATATCCTAACGTAAGGGATGGGGAGAATATATCGAGGGTTTCCTGAATACTGTTTTTGATTTCATAAAAATTTCTTTGAAAATCCCCAAGTTTAAATTCCGGGTTATAACTTTTATGGAATTTATCAATACTGAATTTTATGAAAAAGCTTTTTATCTCTCTTTCAAGAGAAATTCCTATCGATGGGGAATTATGAATCCCTTCGACCCTTTCCGGAACTTCAATATTAGCACCCGATTCATTTTTATGTTTTGCAGTATTAATTAAAGCAATATTCCAAAAGTCCTTTTGTGCTTCAAGATCATTTAAATTAAATGTCTGATAGGAAGTGTTTAAATAAATTTTCCAAAAGCCTGAGAAGGATAATGAAGAGTAAACGAAAATAGTTATTAAAATAAAAATTTTTTTCATGGGCACCCTCCTTTTTGTTAATATATAAATATATAAAGTTTTTTATTTTTTTCAAGTTTTCGAAGGAAAATTACATCCTTGACCCTTTGTTTTTTTTTATTTAGAATAAAAGAAGGTGTATTGTTATGGAAAAAAGACAAAAAGTATTTTTGTGGAGCTTTTTTATTTCAATATTGTTTACAGTGATATTGGGAAGGCTTTTTTTCTTATATGCTTCTCAACTTAAAGTTGAAAAGGAAATTGAGAAAATCAATGAGCAGTTAGGGCTTTTCTCTGAGATGGGAAGAGTCTTTTTTATAAAAAATAAGGAAAATCTGTATTTTATAATTTTGAACTGTTTTCTGAGAGACAATAAGAAGCTATCGTATATTTTTATTGTGAGGGAGAAAAAAATTCAATTTAAAACACCTGCAAAAGTATCTTCGGACATATTGAAAATAGCAATGAAATGCGGAGGGAAGAATATATCTGGAAAAAAAACGGGTGATTTTTATTGTTTTTCAAGAAGAATTAATTCTGAATCATTTCTTGTCTTTTTATCAGTAAAAAGACAAATTGAAAAAGGAGTACGTTCTGTTAAATTTTTTTCTTTTTTAGCCGTAATCATCGTAGCTTTGATAGTTCTTATTATACACAATTTTGTTTTTAAATATGTTTCTAAAAATATGGACCAAAAGATAAAGGAAACAGAGGATAAATTTAAAAAACTTATTGAGAATAATCCTGCTGGGGTTCTTATTATTGAGGAGGGAAAGATTGTTTATGCTAACCCCACTGCCGTAAGGATGTTAGGAGCTAAATCAGAAAATGAAATTTTAGGGAAGCCTCCGGTTGAATTTGTTGAAGATAAGTACAGGGAAAAAAGCTTGAGAAGGTTGAAAGCTTTTGAAGGTGGAGCAAAAGAACTTCCTCCGGTTAAAGGGGAGTTAAAAAGACTTGATGGAAGTAGGCTGTGGATTGAGACAAGGAGTCTTCTTATTGAATATGACGGAAAAAAAGCGATTCAATCCATAATGTGGGATATTTCGGAGCTTAAAAGTGCGGAAGATGAGCTTCTAAAGACGAAAAAACATCTTGAAGATCTTTATAATTCGGCAAATATGATGATCTTCTCTCTTGATAAGAAGTACTGTTATTTAAGTTTCAATCAGTTATATAAAGAAATAGTTAAGCAAAATTGGGGAGTTGAAATAAAAAATGGAATGAACATACTAAAAATTATCAGTAACTATGAAGACAGAAAAAAAGCAAAGGAGAATTTTGATAGAGCTCTTTCAGGAGAATCTTTTATTAAGGTGGAAGAATTCAGTGGTAAAAATTTCAGAAGAAGATATTATGAGAATATTTATTCACCTCTTAAGGGTAATAGAGGAGAAATCGAAGGTCTTATTGTTTTTGTTAGGGATGTAACAGAGCGTATAAATATAGAAAGAGAGATAAGAAGGTTATCCCGTGTTGTTGAAACAAGTCAGCAAGGAATTGTTATTTTTGATCTTGATTTTAAGATTGTGTATGCTAACAAAAAAGCGTTGGAAATTGTAAACTGGAATCAAAACGAAGATATTTCGGGAAGGGAAGTTTTTGATTTTATATCAAAGGAGAATTTTTATTTTTTTTATGAAAGGATAATCCCTTTGTTAAGAAAGGGAAAGACCTGGAGAGGAGAAATTTCAATGTATGGGAAGGAAGGGGTTCTGATTCCTGCGGAAGTCCATGCTTCAGCTGTTGTAAGTGGCGAAGGTGAGATAGAAAATTTTGTTGTGATTTTTTCGGATATTTCGCAGAGAAAGCGAGCTGAAGTTGCATTGAAGGAAGCTTATGAATTTACCAAAACTATTTTTTCTTCCATACCGGCTGCTATTTTTTCAAAAGATAGGGAAGGTAGGTATCTTCTGGTGAATGAAGAGTTTGCCTCATATGCAGGAATGACTCCTGATGAAATGCGAGGGAAGACAGTTCAGGAGTGCTGGCCAGAGAATGTATCCTTAATTTACAAAGATAAAGATCTTGAATTGATAGAAGCGGATGGTGAGCAGATTTATGAGTACTATCTTCCCCATAAGGAAAGAGGAAAAGTGCCTGGTATTTTTCATAAAGCTTGTTTTCACGATGCGGAAGGAAAAGTAGCCGGCCTTGTGGGAGTCTTTATGGATTTGTCAGAGCTTAAAAAGACCCAAGCTGCTTTAAAGGAGAGCGAGGAAAGAAGCAGAGCAATTCTTGAAGCATTGCCGGACATAATTTTTACTCTTGATGAAGAAGGAAGATTCCTCTCGTATCATACTCCTTCGGAAAAGGTTTCATTGTTAGCCCAGGAGCATTTTATAGGGAAAAAGATAGAGGAAGTCCTATCAGATGAACTTGCGGGAAAAACTAAAAAAGCTATGAAAATTGTGAAAGATAGTGGGGAAACATATGTTTATGAATACAATCTTATATCTGAATATGAGACAAAATGGTTTGAAGCGAGGATGGTTAAAAAAGGGAAAAAAGAGTTTCTGGTGATAGTAAGGGATGTTACTGAAAATAAAAAACTTGAAAGGCGTCTTATTCAGGCTCAAAAGATGGAAACTGTTGGTACACTTGCGGGTGGAATTGCCCATGATTTTAATAATATTTTAACAATCATCAATGGTTATTGTGAGATTGGTTTGAGGAAGATCAAGGAAAGTAAAGGAGTGTTTAATGAAATAAGGGCTATCTATGATGCAAGCCAAAGAGCCATAAAGCTTGTTTCGCAGCTTCTTGCTTTTAGTAGAAAACAGCTTATAAGTCCTAAGGTTTTAAATCTTAATGAATTGATCTCAAATCTTTATTCAATGCTAAAAAGATTGATCTCGGAAGACATACATCTTGAACTTCATCTTAATAAGGAAAATTTAAAAATAAAGATGGACCCGTCTCAAATAGAGCAAATACTTGTGAATCTTGTGGTAAATGCAAAAGATGCTATTGAAGAAAAGGGAAAGGAGGTAAAAGAGAAAAAGATAACAATCGAAACGGGGAAGGTTTTTATTGATAGTGAATATGTAAGGGAACATCCTGGTAGTTGGGAGGGAGAGTTTGTAATGTTTTCGGTTAGTGATACAGGAATCGGTATGTCAAAGGAAGTGAGAGAAAAGGTCTTTGAACCATTCTTTACTACAAAGGAGGTAGGTAAGGGAACAGGGTTAGGACTTTCAACTGTTTATGGTATAGTTAAGCAAAACAATGGTTTTATCTATATATATTCAGAAGAAGGGGAGGGCACAAGTGTAAAAGTCTATTTCCCATTGACAAAAGGGAAGGATAAAGAAAAGCTTAAGGAAGAAGATGAAAAAGTAGTGGCAAAGGATGGTAAAGGGGAAGTTATTTTAATTGTAGAGGATAGCAGAGATGTTAGATCCTTTCTGAGGGATGCTCTTAAGACCCTTGGCTATAGAGTTATTGAAAGCGAGGATGGAAAAGAGGCTTTGAAAATTTTTAGGCAAAGGAAAGATGAAATAAACCTTGTAATTACAGATCTTATAATGCCTAAAATGAACGGGAAAGAATTGGCTGATAAAATAATTAAGATTAAGAAAGACATAAAAATAATTTATACTTCTGGTTATACTGAAAATCATATCGCTCACAGGGGTATAATTGACAAGGGGGTAACGCTTTTACAAAAACCTTATTCTCTTAACGAGCTTTCGGAAAAAATAAAAAAAGTTTTGGGGTAAGAATAGATTACCACTTTTCTCCTTTATGGTTCTCATAGTATTTTTCACTTTCTATATTCCCTGATTTTTCCATAGTTTGTAATTTTGTTTTTAAATAGGCTATATTCCTTAAAGATGAATTATGATGAATTGAATGGCCGGGCGTATGCCCTACAGAAAGAGCTCCTAATCCTGCTATTATTACTATCTTGTATTTTGCAGCTGTTTCCACAATTTTTTTTATATTCTCGGCAGGGGAAAGTACAGGAATAGCCGGGTATAGATAGCTTCCTTCTGCGTCAATCGGAATAATCCTGTCTTTCCCTTCAACCAGTGCTTTTATCCCTTGAATCATTCCAAATGGAGAATGGGAAAATATAGCAGCTTTGGAAGTTGTATAATTATATACTGCACTGTGAAGGTTTACAAAAAAATCTTCGGAAGTTTTTTTTCTCTTTATTCTTTTGATATCAAACTCAATATAATCGGGAGAGGACAGTCCTGGAGAATAAAGCATTTCATTTCCGTCTTCAACACTTAAGGATCCTGTATGAAAGGGGCTTAATTTAAGATAAAAGAAATCATGGGCTGTTCTTTTGAATTGTTTTAGTAACTCTTTATCCTCTGTTTCTCTCTTCCCTTTTGGTGTGGAATAATTCTGGATTTTGGGATATCGTAATTCCGGGATTTTATTAAAATCCATTTTTAGTAGGTTCAAATGAAGTAAGATTTCTGATGAATAATCTAATATATTTAGCTTAAAAAAAGCATCATAAACATTTTTTCCTCTTACAAAGGGGCCGTGAGTTTTAACAATCATTGCCGTTTTTTCTTTTAGAATTATTGGAATATTATCTTCCATTTCCTTTGAGCCAACAGGGTATTTAAATTCTACCACAGGAAAGTTTCCAAGATATCTTACCCCCAAAAAATCTATTGGTTTAACCTCATCTACTAAATATGATAAAAGAGTTGCTGGCAGTGAATGGGCATGAATTGCAGAGCCAGCGTATTTTAATATCTCTCTATGGGTTCCTGTTTCTGAGGATGCTTGAAATAGGCCGTACTCAGGTTCAAAAAGCCCGGGAAGAACTATATCCCTTTCTTCAAGGTGGCCTTTCATTGAGCCTGTTTTTGTTATAAAAAGGTTATTCCCTTCCCTCACGGATATATTTCCGCTATGGGTATTTTGAAGCCCAAGGTCCAACATCGCTCTTCCTATTTTAATCATCTCTGATTTTATATTTTTAATCTTTCGGATATCCATTTTTATCCCATCCTCTGATTTCATAGTATTTTTTTAGCATTTTTTCAAATTGGCTTTCTTTGTCAATCGCTCTTGGCTCTCCCGCTATCATGATTTTTTCATTAAACATTCTTTCGGGAAGAGTATCATCCTTTTTTGTGAACCCTGCTTTAATATTGAAATTTCTTTCAATATTTTGGATAATCTGAGCTTTGAATTTTAATTCTTCGGGGGTTGTTTCAATGCCTGTATATCCTGAATAGATTCTTGCGAGTTCATTTTCTCCGAATCCATAAAATGAAAATCTGCATATTCCAAGAGAGTCTGCAACACATCCGGAGTCCTGTTCATTTACAACATGACCTGCTGCGGTGTCTATTAAGAATCTGTTTACCTCTCTTGAGCCCCCGAAAAATCCCAGAGTTACGAGATACCCTCCTTTCAGATGACAGCCGCCTCTCGAGGAGGTGGCATATCCGAGGGCCTGGGTATATGATGCTCTTGGCTCATACCCCGGAAGCTCAAGCCCTTTGACAACCATAGCAAGCTCAGGAGCTCCGAATCTTTCCGAAAGTCTTTTTGCACCCTCTCCTATAAATTTTCCAAATCCTACATTGAGAGCAGTCATTTTTGCAAGTTTTTGTAAAATTCCCTTTTTACCAAACCTTAGATCAATTCCTTCTGTATCTTTTATTGTTAAATAGCCTTTTTCGAAAAGCTCCATGGCTAATCCTACGGTGTTTCCGAAAGAGATTGTATCCATCCCATAATCATTGCAAATATAATTGGCAAGCGCAATTTCCTCAAGCTCATAAATGTCAAGATTAGCTCCCATTAGAGCTGTTGTCTCATACTCGGGTCCTTCTCCCACTTTTTCCCCCACTTTTGTCTTTCTTGTACATGTTATTGTGCAATTAAAACATCCCCTTTTTGCGAGTAAAAATTTTTTTCTTAAAAGTTCACCACTGATTTTTTCTATATTTTCCGGTTTATGATAAACATCCTGAAAATTTTTATGGGGGAGCATATCATGATCATTTATTAATTTCAAAAGTCCGATTGTTCCCAATTGGGGCAGAGCTTTTGATGTAACAGGCATTGATTTTAAAAGTTTGTTAGATTGCTGAATTCCCGCTTCATATAACTCTTGTTTGGCCGGAAAGAATTTTTTTCGTCCGTCCACCACAATTGCTTTTAGTTTTTTTGAGCCCATCAGAGCTCCCGGTCCTCCCCTTGCAACAGCTCTGCTGTAATCATTCATTATAGCTGAAATTAAAACTTGATTTTCTCCTGCAGGACCTATTCCTAAAACCTTTACAGATTTGGTATATCTATTTCTTAAAGTGTCTGTTAGTTCAGGTAATGTTCTTTCCCAGAGATCTGCTGCTTTTACTATTTCGGCTTTGTCTTCAGAAATGTATAAATAAACGGGATTATCTGAGATCCCTCTTATTATCAAAGCATCATACCCTGTTTTTCTAAAATTGACTCCCCAAAAACCCCCCGAGTTGGAGCTTGTGATAGTACCGGTTAGAGGGGATTTGAAGGTGATTGAAAATCTTCCGCTTGTGGGTGTTCTTGTTCCTGTAAGTCCTCCCGCTGTTATAATTAAAGGGCTGTTTTCAGATAGAGGATTTTCGTTTGGAGAGAAGTATTTTGTTAGGAAAAATACTCCCAGACCTCTTCCCCCTATGTATTTTTTTATGATTTCATTATCTATTGTAAATTCTTTTATCTTTCCTGAACTTAAATCAACTTCCAGACCTTTTCCATTATAGCCATTTATCATCTCCTTTTTTATCAAAAAAAAACAAAAGCGTCAAACAGAATGGGCTATGAATGATTGGGTTAATACTCGTAGATCCTTGGAAATTGATTTTATAGGGAGGATATAGTATAATATGCG
>Ga0256835_1000839_pt1 | contig 20332 bp, 20 predicted proteins | sample PIR30metaG_FD_185972 | JGI IMG/M metagenome (GOLD analysis project Ga0256835, IMG submission 185972) | Hydrothermal vent microbial communities from East Pacific Rise, Pacific Ocean - PIR-30 | ecosystem: Environmental > Aquatic > Marine > Hydrothermal vents | place: Pacific Ocean: East Pacific...
CACACGGTCCTGGAACTTGGATGTGGTTATGGAAGAGTTCTACAAAGACTGGTTAAAAAGGCGAAATTTGTTTTTGGCATCGATACTTCATACGAAAGTCTCATACTCGGAAGAAAAATATTGGGGGAAAGATCCTGTTACCTGATACGGATGAATGCTGCAAGACTGGCATTCAAGTCCCAGGTATTCGATGCTGTAATTTGCATCCAGAATGGAATTTCCGCATTTAAGGTGAACCAGAAAATTCTCATTAATGAAGCAATCAGAGTTGCTCGTGCTGGTGGCACTGTCCTCTTCTCGAGCTATTCAGACAGGTTCTGGGAAGAAAGGCTCAGATGGTTCCGCATCCAATCAGAACTCGGGCTTATAGGCGAAATCGACGAAGGGGCCACAGGAAATGGGGTTATAGTGTGTAAGGACGGATTTAAAGCCACAACAATAGGGCCGGATGAATTTATTTCTCTGACATCGGATCTTAATGCCCGGACCGTTATCACAGAAGTGGATGGCTCCAGCATTTTCTGTGAAATCAGACCTGAATAAATTAGATTTCATGACCGGAATATATGAAGGAATACAAAAGGGAACGTCCTTTTAATAAAAGAAACTACACTTCCCTGAGCCTTATTTAAGGTTAATACTCCGGGATTGAATAAAGAAAGTCCTCTGGCCCCCAGTCCCTTGGTGGAAGGCCATAGCTTCTCCTGAGGGCAAGAAGCTTTGAGACCTCTTCTCTTTCAAAAAGTTTAACCCTTCCAATGAGCAGGGCACGCCAGAACACTTCGGCAGTATGCTCCAGGGTTTCCATCATGGCAAGAGCAAGGTCAATGCTACCAGCTGTGGTTACTGCTCCATGATTTTCGAGAAGAAGGCAGTCGCGGTGGGAAGCAACTTCTGCAGCATGTCTTGCAAGTTCCTCCGTGGAGGGGAGTTCAAAGGGTACTATGGGTACGGGCCCAAGGATGGTTATTGCCTCTGCAAGAATCGGATACTCCAGGGAAATTCCTGCAACTGAAAGGGAGATAGCAAAGGAAGGATGGGCATGTACAATTGCTTCCACATCCTCCCTTGCCCTGTATATTTCAAGATGTAATCTGTATTCAGAGGAAGGTTTTCCCCTGAGAACTTTACCGTTGAGGCCTACTTCTGCCACATCTTCTGGGCGAACCCTATCTTTCCTGAGTCCCCCTGGAGTAATAAATATTCTGTCATCCTTTCTTACAGATACGTTTCCTTCGGATAGGGTGATAAGTCCCCTTCTGTATAGCTGGACAATTGCCTCAGCGATGATTCCTTCTATCATCAATCAAGCCCGTGTTTTTTTCTTACTTCAGCTACAACCTTTGGAATATCCATAAGGCTCTCAGCTATGTAAGCACCTGCTTTTTTGAGCTTCTCCACCTTGGAAGCATAACTTCCCCTTCCTCCCTCCACTATAGCACCGGCGTGGGAGAAGCGGGTCCCTTCCTTGGCTGCTTTACCTCCGATGAAGGCAACAAGAGGCTTTGTAAGCTCGCCCTTTTCTATCATTTCTGCAACCCGTTCCTCCTGCGTTGTGCCGATCTCGCCAAACATCACAACCATTTTCGTTTCCGGATCTGCCTCAAAGAGTTTCATTATCTCCGGATGGGGGAGACCAACAACAGCATCTCCCCCCACATGAACTATGGTGGAGAGGCCGAAACCCGCCCTGGATATGTAGTAGGAAATGGCAGAGGTTATTCCACCGGAGCGGGAACTTACCCCAATATCTCCCACATTAAACCATTGCCTCGCAGTCTCCGGCCTTCCTCCGATCATCCCGAGAACTGCCTTTCCCGGAGACAGAACTCCCAGGGTGTTGGGACCCACGAAATTTGCACCCTTCCTTTCGGCATGGGCTGCTATTTCCAGAACATCATGGATGGGCACCCTGTCAGGAACAAGAAGGAGAAGTTTGACCCCCGCATCTATAGCCTCAAGTGCGGCTGCCTTCACAAGGGGAGCAGGGACAAATATAGCGGAGGCATCAATCTGTCCTGCTGTCTCTATAGCTTCGTAAACGGAATCGAACACAGGAACCCCTTCAACTTCCTGGCCTCCCTTTCCAGGGGTAACCCCTGCAACCACATTTGTACCATAACCCTTCATAAGTTTTGTTCTTGCCCTTCCTTCCCTTCCTGTTATCCCCTGAACAAGAACCCTTGTCTGTTTATCTATAAGTATTGCCATTATTCTCCCTCCTTTATGAGTTTTTCCCTGTATTCCTTAAGTCCGGCTATGGGTAAATCTATATGGATTGCCTTTTCTCCTTCAAGGAAACATGCCAGCTCGCATGCCAGGCATTCTGTACATTTGCCCTTAGCTGCATCCTCCTCAGAGATGGCAAGTACCGGTTTTTCGTTCTCGAATTTCAAAACGCCATAGGTACAGGCTTCCACACAGGGCTTAGCACCACACCTGGCGCAGGCACTATGATCTATATAAACAGTCCCTGTAAGGGTCTTGAAGGAATATGCTCCCTGTGGAGGCGTGAATTCCTTTATCGGCTTTACCCTGTGAACCTTTCTACCGCCTTCCTCAATGAGTTTTGCGAGACGTTCTGCACAAAACTCAGGAGAATCATCCCTTCCATAGCCTTCTATCTTTCCAGGTATGAACCTGGAAAAGGTTTCCAGTATTTCAATGGCCTTTTCCTCGTAATTGCCGCCAAGACGAAGAACTGCCGGTATCTCGATCTGTTCCTCCATAAAGGCCTTTACCAGCCCCCTTGCAGAGTTAAACTGTTCCTGGGAAGCCACCCCTGAACCGGAGGCAAAGTACCCTATTATACCTGGCTGGGAAAGGATGATTCTGGCAGCTCTGTAAACCTTGGATGCAGGCGGATTTCCGCTGGTATCCGTAAAATTGGCGATCTTAAACCCCCTGTTTAATACCGCATCCATGGACATCATGGAGCCTCCACCTCCTGCTCCATGAAACCCAATATATTTTTCCTCTGGATCCGGACGCTCGGTCATCTGGAAGAAATAGAAGGTACCGCGATAATCATTTTCTTCAACCTTGTAGGCAATCTTTTCCAGTTCTGTAGGGGGACGGTCAAATTCCCTTGCAATCTCTATCCCCAGCTCTGGATGACGATAAACTGCATAATCATCAATAGCTATGTGACAATCAACGGCCATCACATCTCCATCCTCTGTAATTACCAGAGGATTAATTTCTGCGGAACGGGCATCATACTCCCTGAATGCCTTATACAATCTGGAAAGGGTGGAGGAAAGTTTTACCAGGGTTTTTCCCTTAAATCCAAGCTTTGAAAGAAGACCTCTGGCCCTGTATTCAGGAAATCCTTCCAGTACATCTATATGATGGGTAATTATTGCCTCAGGATGTTCCCTGGCTATTTCTTCTATTCCTGTACCTCCTATGGAAGAAAATACCATGAGGGGTTTCTTGTGGTAATCATCAATTATTACGCCGGCGAAAAGCTCCCTATCGATCTCCAGTTTTTTCTCCACAAGAAGCTTCTCCACCTGGAAATTCCTGACCTTCATTCCTATAAGCCGGGCAGCGATCTTTTCCGCCTCTTCAGGAGTATTTGCGAATTGAACGCCTCCCATCTCCGCCCTTCCCTTGGCCCATACCTGGATTTTGAGAACCACAGGGCAACCAAGTTTCTCTGCGGCTTCCCTGGCCTGCTGGGGAGTTTCAACCACAATCCCGTCAGGAATTTTGATTCCCGACTTCTTCAAAATTTCCTTGCTCTGATACTCATAAAGCCTAGCCATTTTTTCCCTCCGAATTTAGAAAAAATATATTATTTATAAATTGAAGCTCTTGTCAAACATTGAATCCCCTTCTTCTTACGTGCTCCATCAGCATTTCTATAACCTGCTCAAGTGGGACCCCGGTGGTGTCTATTAGAATTGCATCCTCGGCCGGACGAAGGGGAGAATCTTCCCGTGTGGAATCCTGAAGGTCCCTTTCCTCTATTTCCCTTTTTATTACTTCTAAGGGGCGGGGATCACCAAACTGTTCCTTCCTCCTCCTTGCCCTTTCCTCCGCAGACGCCGTAAGAAAGAATTTTATCTCAGCATCAGGGAAAACCACCGTCCCTATATCCCTGCCCTCCATTACTATTGGACCTAAAAGAGCCTGCTCTCTCTGTTTGGCAACAAGGGCTCTCCGCACACCTGGAATGGCAGAGAGGTCAGAGGAAAGCTTGGACATCTCCGGAGTATAAAGTTTATCTGTTATATCCTCTCCATTCAGCAATACCCTATCCCCCCTGAATTCTATTTGCAGGTTTTCAGCTATCTTCACCGGGTCTCCACCATGTTTGCTATAAAGGAAAGCAACTGCTCTGTACATTGCACCGGTATTCACGTAGGTTATATTTAAACGTTCTGCGAGTAGCTTGGCAGCTGTGGTTTTCCCTGCCCCGGCAGGACCGTCAATTGCTATTACCGGATATCTCCTCAAGAACTTCCTCCAGTGCCTTTATAAACTCCCTGTTTTCCTCCAGGGTACCCACGCTTACCCGGAAAGCTTCTGGTGCCCCAAATGCCCTCGTATGCCTGACAATAATTCCCTTCTGGAAAAGACGCCTTACAATATCCCTGGCATCATGATCAGGGATTACGAAAATGAAATTGGTCTGGGATTTGAGATACCTTACGCCCAGTCTTTCAAATTCAGAATAGAGATATTTCTTTCCTTCACGATTCCTGTCAAAGCTCATCTTTACGAAGTCCACATCATCAAGGGCAGCAAGTGCTGCCTTCTGGGCCAGATAGGTAACAGGAAACGGAGGGACTACCTTCCATACTGCTTCCTTTACCCTGGGGTCTGCAAAGAGGGCATAGCCAATCCTCATCCCGGCAAGCCCATATGCCTTGGAGAAGGTCCTCAGTACAACCAGATTTGAATATCTCTGGAGGTAATCCTCACCGCAGGGATGTTCTTCATCATCCACATATTCCCTGTAGGCCTCATCATATACCACAAGCACATGGTCAGGGACCCTGGCCATAAAAGCTTCGAATTCCCTTCTTCTTATGAGGGTCCCGGTGGGATTGTTGGGATTGGCAATGAATATTATCTTTGTGCGTTCAGTTACCCTGTCTGCTATGGCATCAAGGTCATATGAATAGTCCTTTACCGGAACCTCAATCAAATTCCCGCGGGTCTCCTGCATGGCAATTTTGTAAATGAGAAATGTCTTATCGGCTGTAATCCCCTCTTCTCCATCCTCTACAAGCGCAAAGGTAAGCCACTTGGTTATTATGGCTGAGCCCGGACCTACCAGAATGTTATCCTCCGGTATGCGGTAAATTTCCGACAGTTTTCTGGTAAGGTAATATGAGCCTGTATCCGGATAAATATGAACCGAGTTGAGAGCCTGCCTCATCACTTCAATGGCTCGAGGCGAAGGCCCAAAAGGATTCTCATTGGACGCCAGTTTCACTATCCTGTCAAGCCCCAGCTCCCTCTTTGCCTCTTCCAGTGGCTTTCCAGGTACATAAACTTCATACTTATTAAGCCTTTCAGGTATTTTTATCATAGATCTCCTCCTTATAATCTTCTACAAAGGGTATTGTCAAAACTGCAAGAAAAAGCAATTTCACCTCAGAATCCCCAAAATTATACTCGAAGAGTCCAGCCACAAAAAAACCCAGGATCACAGCAATAGCTCCCATGGCTTCAGGAGTTAAAGCTCCTCCATCCTTTAATTTAAGAAGCTCAAGAACGGCCTTAACCAAAAATCCCAGAAACAGAAGGAGCGCAAATATCCCCCTTTCAACCCCTATTTGCACAATATTATTGTGAAGATGAGGAATTTCTGTAGGTTGAAGGTTTTCCTTATTATATTCAGGATAAATCCGGGAGACCATATTCTGTCCCACACCGAAGAGAGGTCTCTCCCTGAAAATCCTCAAACCTATTCTCCACATGTTCAGCCTTTCAACATTGGTAACATTTTTCAGGGAAAAAATTGAAAGAGCTCGCTCCTTTACCCGGGAAGGTGCAATTAAAAGGGACACAAATATTACGGGAACGAGTAAAAGGGGAGCCCATTTTTTCTTCCAGTAGAGAAGAAGCGCCACACCTGCAACCGTACCCACCCATGCACTTCTTGTAAGGGTTAGAATTAGCGCCGTAAGAATAATACCGAGTGCTATAAGATTGATGGGGGAAAACCTCTCAAACAATAAAAGCGCAAGGATAAAAAGGAAAGAAATCATCATAACCCCACCCTCTGTCATATAATGGCCAACGAACCCTGTGAGCCTCTGCTGCCTGACGATAAGTATTCTTAAAATTCCCAGAAATGCTGCAAGGGACGCCCCCAGAATAATCCCGTTTTTGAGCCACTTTCGTTCGCCCAGCATGGCTACCGGCGGTATTAAAAACACAAAAAGTTCCTTTGTATCCGGAAGACTCACAAGGGGGTTAATGGAAAGAGCCGCAGAAACAAGTGAAATAAACGAATAGGCCAGAAGCCAGGGGAAAAACTCAGGATACTGTATTTTTATTCCCTTAAGGATCCTGAAGATAAGGATGAAAATCCCGACTGCGAGCACAAGATCCGCTAAAGTAATGGAAAAAACAGGAGAAGCTGTTAATAAAAAGCTAAAAAATGCTCTCATTCAAATTAAAATGCTCCCCAGAATTAGAAGGAGAGCTACCGGGACCAGATATTTTATTAAAAATATCCATATATCTTCTCCAGGAAACTTCCCTTGTCTGTAACCCCTTATCTCCTTAGCAGCCTTTCTGGCTCCCCACACGTATCCAACGAATATGGAAAGGAGCAATCCTCCTATGGGTAAAGAAAGGTTTGCCCAGATAAAGTCCATGAAAGAAAGGAAATCCTTACCCAGAACAAAATTTGTAAAGGGCTTCACCGAGGTTGCAAGAGCGGATGGTATACCAATAACAAAGGCAGCGGCGCCCACCAGAAATGCAGCCTTTGGCCTCCTGACCTTTCTCTCGTCCACCAGATATGAAGTGGCAACCTCTACAAGACTGATGGTTGATGTTAGAGCAGCTATTGCCAGAAGGATAAAGAAAAGTGTTCCGAAAATCCTCCCAAGGGGAAGTTTTGAGAATATAAAGGGAAGGGTCTTGAAGATCAGGGAGGGTCCCTCAGAAGGGGAAAGATTAAAGGTAAATACAGCCGGAAAAATAACTATACCTGCAAGAAAAGCTACCAGGGTGTCGAAGGTAACCACCTCTATCCCAGCAGCAAAAAGGTTCTCTTCCTTTGAAAGATAGCTTCCATAGGTAATCATGGCCCCCATACCCAGGCTTAGAGAGAAAAATGCCTGTCCTATCGCCTGAAGGATTATATTGAAGTTAAGTTTGGAAAAATCCGGACTGAGGTAAAACTTTAAACCTCTGGATGCTCCGGGAAGGGTCAAAGAATAAATGGAAAGGAAAACCAGAATAACAAAAAGCAGGGGCATAAGGATTCCCGTCCACCTTTCTATTCCTGAGGATATTCCCTTTGAAACAACATAACTGGTTATAAGGATGAACACAAAAAGCAGGAGGACCGTCAAGAATGGGGACGAGGTAAAGGATGAAAAAATTCTGTCCACCTGAGCCTGAGTTATTCCCTCTCCAAACTTCCCTGCTGCTGACGTAAACATATAATAAAGGGTCCAACCGGCTATTACTGAATAGTATGAAAGAATCCCCACTCCTGTTATTACTCCCAGGAACCCCACACCCCTCCAGATACTTCCGGGTTTTATGGCGTTAAAGGCACCAACTGGATTTCTCTGGGTATATCTTCCCAGGGATAATTCTGCATACATTACGGAAAGCCCCAGGAGAACAACCGCTACAAGGTAAACCAGAAGGAAGAGGGCCCCTCCGTTTTTCCCTGTAACGTAGGGAAATCTCCATATATTGCCAAGACCCACTGCTGATCCGGCAGCTGCCAGCACAAAGCCGAAGGATGATTTCCATTTACCTCTGCCTGCCATGGGGAAATTATAATTTATCAGCCCTCAGGACTGTCAACTTTATCTTCTCCCTTCTTTCGTCCAGCAAGATAACTGACAAAAATTCCAATGGAGTAAAGTATTATAAAGGGTCCTGCCACAATGGTCTGGGTAATAGCATCAGGGGTTGGGGTTATAACTCCTGCAACCACAAAGGAAATTAAAACAGCATATTTGAAGTTTTTTATCATGAATTTTGGACTGAGAATTCCAAGCTTTGAAAGGATAAAAATCACAACAGGCAACTCAAAAACTATACCTATCCCCAGAAGTATTTCTATCGCAAGATTAAAATAGGAATCAACGGTTATTATGGGTTGAAAATCTCTACCAAGATAAAGGAAAAATCTGCATGTCCATGGAAAGACAATAAAATAACCAAAGGCACCGCCCAGAAGAAAGAAAAAACTTGTGGAAAAAACAAAGGGAATCACATATTTTTTCTCATGAGGATAAAGGGCGGGAGATATAAACTTCCACGCCTGGTAGGCAACAAATGGGGAAGCAAAAAATATGGCTGCAAGAAAAGAAACCTTAAGATAAAGCATAAAAGGGGTTGTAAGGGAGGTGAAGGCGAGCTTTTCCCCTTCAGGGAGATATTTAACTATGGGCCTCGCAATAATATTGAACAGGTCCTTTGCTATAAACCAATTGGCGAAAAATATTACAACGATAGAAATAAGGGAATAAAAAATCCTTTTTCTTAACTCTTCAAGATGCTCGAGAAAGCTTAAATCGTCATTCCGTCTTCTTTTCTTCTCCATTCACCACTTCGCCTTCAACTGCTTTTTCTTCGGCACTATCTTCCGGGACCGTCTTTTCTTCCTCTACTGCTTTTTCAAGTTGTTCCTTAAATTCCTCGGAACTTTTTCTGAATTCCGCTATGGCTCTGCCTATGGACCTGCCCACTTCAGGCAATTTCTTGGGTCCAAATACAAGAAGAGCTATAAGAAAAATTAAAAGTAATTCCTGCCATCCGAGTCCAAACATTTTCACGCTCCTGGGTTGGGTTCCTGAATTATCTTACAGGAACCGGTGATTTTTCCGTTTGTGGCTTCCACTGTAATTTCCCTCTGGTCTCCAGGGTTTTGTCCTACCGTAAGCGTATCAGTCACCTGACCATTGGCATTGGTCACCTTAAGGCTGCCGCCGGACGCAAGGGAACCACAATCTGTGGTGATCGTAAGAGGAACACCTGAGACAGGGAAGCCATTTTCATTGAATACTGTGATGGTGAGTTTAACCTTTCCTCCCTGCCAGGGAAGATTAGCCGGTGAAGCGGTAATTACTATACTGGCAGGTTCATAATCAGAAGAAATGGTAACATTTATTGTTACTTCGCTACCACCTCTGGCCATAGCCTGTATTACTGCTGTCCCCGGGGTAGTACCTGCATAAAAAACTGCTTCAGCTTTACCATCCTTTATAGTGGTACTCTGAGGTTCAACTCGTCCAAGGGTGGAACCAAAGAAGATCTCCACTCCATCTCTTAAGGGGGTACCGTTTTTTTCCGTTCCGAAAACAGTTATATTGGAAATTCCTTCTGGGGGAACCACAGCAGGGTCTGCCTTTATTATGAGGGTGGAACCCTCTGGCGCTGGTAGTGGGGATTTTTCGCATCCGAAGAAGAGAAAGATTATTATTAAAATTAACGCCAGAATCAGGAAAATATACTTCCTCATACTGTATTTATAGCACAATCCCCTTGCTTTTTAAAGAAAATAAATTAAAATATTCCTATGAAAGAGATAAGAAAATACGGAGATGAGGTGCTCAGAAAAAGAGCACAGGAGATAAAGGATATAAATGAGGAAATAGTAGAGCTATCCCAGGAAATGGTGGAAACAATGTACGAAGCTCCGGGAATAGGTCTGGCCGCTCCTCAGGTAGGAGAATCCATCCGACTTGTCACCGTAGATCTTTCTGTTGGAGAGGACCCGAGGGAACTGATTATACTTATAAACCCGGAAATAAAGGAAAAGGAAGGGGAAGACATAGATGAAGAAGGATGCCTCAGCATCCCCGGGGTGGTGGAAAGGGTAAAGAGGCCCTATCGGGTCCTGGTAAAAGGGATAGACCTCAATGGAAAGGAAAGGGAAATCGAAGCCGAAGGCTTGCTTGCCAGGGTTTTTTGCCATGAAGTTGATCATCTCAATGGAATTCTTTTTGTGGACAGGCTTACACCCCTGAAAAAAAGACTTATTCTCAAAAAAATAAAAAAATCCATGAACTCCTGGTAAAACCCAAAAAAATCCCGTCTATCCCTTGACTTTTTCCCGTTTTGTTACTATTATGGGAATAAACGGGAAAAAATGGAAAAATTTGGGATTTTAAGAGGGCATTCACGTATTAAGACTGATAATAGCGGGAGGTTTAAACTCCCTTCTGCGTTCTCTAAAATTATAAAGGACTTTTACGGAAAGGAACTCTTCTTTACCTCAGTTGACGGAGAATGTGGCTTATTATTTCCCATGAAGGTCTGGGAAGAAAAGGAAAGAAGGCTTCTACAGGCTCCCACAATGGATCCTGCCATAAAAAAATACCTGACTTTGACCAGCTTCTATGGCAAGGTGGTAACTCTGGACAGCAAAGATAGAATCTTGATCCCCCAGATTCTCAGGGAGGCAGCAGCTCTGGATGGAGAGCTCGTTCTTCTGGGAAAACTGAATTACATTGAAGTATGGAATAGTGAAAAATTAAATGAAAAATTTAAATTAAATCCCTTCACCGATGAGGACTCGGCAGAACTTGCCAAATGGGGGATTTAATGGAACATGTTCCGGTAATGAAGGAGGAGGTGGCAAAATTTTTGAGGGGAAAGGGAATTTTTGTGGATGCTACCACCGGAACAGGGGGACATACTGAATATATCCTTGAAAAATTTCCCGACTTAAGGGCGATCTGTCTGGACCGGGACAAGCAATCCCTCCAGTACGCCATGAAAAGGCTTGAAAAATTTCGTCCAAGACTGGAATTCATCCATTCTGATTACAGAAAACTACCTGATCTGAACCTGCCATGGAAAAAAATTGACGCTATTCTCTTTGACATGGGTTTATCTTCCTTCCAGCTTTCGTCAACCCGGGGCTTTTCCTACCAGAAGGACGCTCCTCTGGATATGAGATTTAATCCGGATGAAGGAAAACCAGCCTCCGTATTTCTCAGGGAAATATCCTATTCAGAGCTGGTTATTATTTTTAAAAATTTTGCTGATCTAAAAAGGGCGGAGGAACTGGCGCGGGAAATAAAGGGCAGGAAAATAGAGAGCACCTCTGACCTGGTAAACGCGGTCAAAAAGGTTTATAAAACTACAAAAAGGGAGCTTCTTTCCAGGGTTTTCCAGGCCATAAGAATAGCTGTAAATCGGGAGCTGGAAGGGATCGACGACATGATATTCAGACTTCTCGAGCTTTTACCGGATGGGGCCAGACTTATCTTTATAACCTACCATTCCGGAGAGGACAGGATTATAAAGAACTCATTCAGAGAAGCGGAAAAGAGGGGAAAGATGAAAATCCTGACGAAAAAGGTAATAAAACCTTCCCGTCAGGAAATTATCAAAAACCCCAGGGCGAGATCGGCGAAAATGAGGGTGGGGGAAAAATGAGGACTGCGAGAAACAAAGGAAAAAGAAAATCCTTTAATACGTTCTTTTTCATCCTCATCATCTTTGAAGCACTGCTGCTCATATTTGTATATGTTTATAATCTGGCCAGGGCAAAGGAAAGGGAATATAACCTGCTGGATAAAAAAAGAAGTCTTCTGACAGAGGAAATCCGGATCCTGGAAATGAGAAAGGCAAAGCTAACCTCCCTTCAGGAACTTAACGATTTTTCAAGGGAAAGGGGGCTGGTAAAAATAAAGCCCCAGGAAGTCATTGTAATAGAAAAAAGCGGTGAAAAGCTGAAGGTGCTTAAAAATGAGAAGAACAAATAGAAAAAATGGAAAGGATATATGGCTGCTCATACTCTTCAGCGTCTGGGGAACCCTGCTTATTGTCAGGCTCATAGAACTCCAGGTTTTTCAACATAATTTCTTTTCAAAAAGGAAAATAACCCAGACGAGAACCATAGAAAAAATCATTCCCAGACGCGGGACGATCTTTGATAGAAACGGGCTGGTGCTTGCCATCAGCGTATCATCGCATTCGGCCTTTGTAAGAAAAGAGCTAACCAGAGAGGAACTAAAAAAGGTAAAAGAAGCGCTCCATCTCACAAACTACCAGGTTCAAAAGATGGTGAAAAGGTGGAGGGAGGGCAAAAAATTCACATGGTTAAAACGAAAATTATCTGAGGAAGAGTACAAAAAATTGAAATCCCTTGGAATAAAGAAAATAGAATTTTTAAAGGAACCCAAAAGAGTATATCCCCAGGGAACACTGGCTGCCCACGTGCTGGGCGGGGTAAATATCGACAACCGGGGGGCAGCAGGAATAGAATTCTCACTTCAGAAATATATAGGAGGAACCCCGGGGGAAAGGGAAATCTTACTTGACGCCCTGGGATATCCCATTGACATAAAAACCCTGAAACCGATGGTCCCAGGTAAGGACATAAAACTCACCCTGGACGCAAAAATTCAGCATGTGGTAGAAGAGGCTCTAAAAAGAAGGATTCGCGAAGCCAGGGCCAAAAGGGGTGCGGTAGTCGTACTCAACACTAAGGGAGAAATTCTGGCTATGTCTTCCTATCCCTTCTATGACCCCAACCATTACTCAGAAACCTATGCTAAAAACAGGGGTGCATTGAGAAATTTTGCCCTTTCTCTCATATATCCCCCTGGTTCCACCATGAAATTCATTGATATGGCTATTGCGTTCCAGCTGGGAAAATTAAGAATGAATGAGAAGATCTTCTGCGAGAACGGAAAAATAAGGGCAGGAAGAAAATACATAAGGGACCACGTTCCCTTTGGAATCCTTTCGGTACCTGAGATCCTAATCCATTCGAGCAACGTGGGAGCAATTAAAATAGTCAGAAGAATCCCGAGGAATATCTTTTATCAATATTTACTAAATTTTGGTTTTGGCAGGAAAACAGGGGTAGAACTCCCTGGCGAGACAGGTGGAATTCTCAGGAGGCCGGAAAGATGGAATTCTTATTCAAGGGATTATATTGCTATAGGGCAGGAAATAGCCACTTCTCCCCTTCAAATGGCAGCAGCTACCCTTGTGATAGCAAACTCAGGAGAATGGATTCAGCCACATATTACTTTCAAAAAACCCCTCCGCAAAAAGGTCCTTTCTGAGGAAGTGGTTATCAAAGTCAGAAAAATGATGAAAGATGTGGTGGAGATGGGCACAGGGATCAAAGCTAATCTGGGCTGGATCGGCTCTGGAGGAAAAACCGGCACAGCTGAAAAGATAGTTCATGGTAAAAAAATAGGTTACACACCTTCTTTTGTGGGCTTCATTCCCTATTCCCACCCTCAATACGTGGTAACAGTGGTAATAGATGAGCCGATGGGGAAATATTATGGTGCAGATGTTGCTGCTCCCCTCTTTAGAGAAATAGGGAAGTATTTACTTATGAATTCCAATATTTATCCAGCGGTGGTGCTACAATGAAGCTTAAAGAATTAATTCAGGGAATTCATTATTTAAAAATACAGGGGGAGGATAGAGAAATTTCTCATCTCTCCTATGATTCAAGAAACATAAAGGAAGGTTCCCTATTTTTCGCCATAAAGGGAAAGAAATTTGATGGAAATCAATTTGTGGACGAGGTTGTGGAAAAGGGAGCTGCGGGTGTGGTTTCTGCCCTTCCTCCCGCAAGGGAAGACATCGCATGGCTACAGGTGGTGGACGTCAGAGAGGCCATGGCCGGTATAGCTGCCAGCTTCTTCAATCATCCATCCAGGGATTTAAAGGTGGTAGGAGTGACAGGAACCAATGGAAAAACCACTGTTGTTCAACTTGTTGCCAGCATTACTGGGGGAGGCTTCATCTCCACGGTGGAAAACTTCTACGGGAAGAAGGAACGGTCAAGGCTTACCACACCCGAAAGCATAGATATTCAGTGGATGCTCAGTCAGGCAAAGAAAGCAGGTCTTCAGCACGTTTCCATTGAAGCATCGTCCCACGGGCTTTATTTCCACAGGCTTGACAACGTGGATTTCGACGTTGCGGTATTTACCAACCTCTCGGGAGATCATCTCGACTTTCATTTGACAATGGATAGGTATTTTCAGGCCAAAGCAAAGCTGTTCCAGATGGTAGAGGGACCTGAAAAGTGGGCAATAATAAACAATGACGACCCGTACGGGAAAAAACTTCTGGAAATGGTAACCTGCGGAACCCTGACCTACGGAATGGACAGGGAAAGTTCAATCTATCCGGAGAAATTTCTTATAACCATTGATGGAATTGAAGCGGATATTTATAGCCCGCTGGGAACATTTAAAATAACTTCTCCCCTGACAGGCAGGTTTAACCTCTACAACATAATGGCAGCCATCGGCGCTGCCATTGTGCTGGGAATTGACAGAGAAAGGATAGTGGAAGGAATAAAGAAGTTCAAAGGAGTCAAAGGAAGAATAGAAAGACTCAAACACCGGGACATCGTGGTAATAATAGACTATGCCCACAGCGATGACTCGCTGAAAAAACTCCTGGAATCGGTAAGGGAACTTATTAAAGGAAGAATAATAGTCGTCTTTGGAGCCGGTGGAGATAGGGATAAAAGCAAAAGGCCAAGAATGGGAAAGGTTGCCGGAAAACTCGCAGATCTTGTAATAATTACAAGCGACAATCCCAGAAGCGAAGATCCCCTGAAAATAATAGCGGAAATAGAAGCCGGTGTAAGGGAGGAAACTTCCCTTTACATGAAAATACCGGACAGAAAAAAGGCTATAGAAAAGGCTGTGAGTCTGGCAAAGCCAGGAGATGCAGTGGTTATTGCAGGGAAGGGACATGAGGACTACCAGATTCTGGGTGACAGGGTCATACATTTCTCCGACCACGAAGTTGTGGAAGAGATCTTCCGGAGGAGAAAATGAGGCTGAGAGAAGATGAGCTCATAAGAGCAATATCCCCTGTGGAGATTATAAACCCCGGAGGTCGTGTGTTCTCCTATTTTTCCTTTGACTCCAGAGATATGAAAAAAGATGGATTGTTTTTTGCGCTAAAGGGGCAGAGGGATGGTCATGATTTTGTGAAGGACGCCATAAAGAAGGGTGCCCTGGCTGCGGTGGTGGAAAGGCCAATGGAATTCATCCCGGCCTTTGTGGTGAAAGATACGCTGAAGGCACTGGGTGATGCAGCATCCTTCAGCCTCACCTTAAATAAAACCCTCAGATTGGGAATAACAGGAAGCGCAGGGAAGACAACCACAAAGGAATTTGTATTCTCCTTCCTCTCAAAGGAGTTCCGCACAGAAAGAACCCCGGGCAACTGGAATAATTTAATAGGGGTACCAGTCTTCATTCTCAACAGAGACGAACACACCGAAGCCCTCGTGATTGAAATGGGGATAAGCATCCCGGGAGAGATGGATAAACTTGTGGATATTGCAAAGCCCCGGACGGTTCTCTTCACCAGAATATACGCAACGCATACCCAGTTCCTCGGGTCCCTGGAAGGGGTAAGGGAAGAAAAGGGCAAAATTCTAAAACACGCAGAAAGGGCTGCATTCAACCTTGACGATAACGCACAGGAACCCCTATGGGAAAGATTTGCTGGGGAAAAAAGGTTCTTTTCTTCCTCCAGGGAAGCGGATGTGAAGCTTCTCGGCTGGAAGAGGATATCCAACGGAAAATTATCGGTAGAAATATCATATATGGGAAAGGAAATAAAGGGTGTCTTCCCATTCTGGAGCCCGGTCTTCATTGAAAATCTCCTTGCTGCCCTTGCTGCTGCCTCTTTCTTTCTAAGGGAGAAACCGGACATCGAAGGACTGAAACCGCTTGAAGGCAGAGGTCAATCATGGGAAAGAGACGGAATCTTCTTTATAGACGAAAGTTACAATTCCAATCCAGATTCTTTAGTAAGGGCTCTCTTCTCCCTGTCCGGCCTGGAAGGAACCAGAATCGCGGTGCTCTCAGATATGCTCGAACTGAAGGACCCGGAAAAGGTACACAGGGAAATGGGAAAGAAAATAGCCGATTTAAAAATTGACTATCTCCTTTTCTGTGGCGAACTCATGAAATACGCAGCAGAGGAAGCTCTAAATAAGAGGGAAAAGGTGTTCTGGGTTGAAACACCGGAGGAGGCAGGGAAGAAGCTTCGGGAAATAATCTCTCCGGGCTCAGTTGTATTTTTTAAAGGTTCCCATGGCACAGGGCTCTGGCAGGAGGTACAGAAGTGGAAATAAAGGGAAGAAAATTCGCAGTAGTTGGATTCGGGATTACAGGAAAGGCCATAGCAAACTTTATAACCTCCATGGGAGGAACGGTTCTTATTTCTGATAGAAATCCACAGAGGGAGGAAGAAATAAAGAGGCTGGGATATGAATATCAAATAGAAAATTCCCCGGAGTTTCTTTCCAGAGCAGACGTAATAGTGGTCTCCCCCGGAGTTCCCTGGAATGCACCCTTTCTGGAAGAACTCAGGAACATGGGAAAAAGGGTAATGGGTGACATAGACTTCTCCATTCCCTTCGTTAAGGGAAAATTGATAGGCATAACAGGAAGCAACGGAAAATCAACAACAGTTGCCCTTACCGCCCATATATTAAAAACCGCAGGATTTAAAGCTGAAGCCTGTGGAAATATAGGGAATCCGCTTATAAATTTAGCTGGAAAAGACCATGACTTCCTTGTTCTGGAGTTAAGCTCTTACCAGCTTGAGGCCAGCTCCCCTTCAGTGTACATCTCTTCCATACTGAACTGCACTCCGGATCATCTAAACAGGCACGGAAGCTTCGATGCTTACTGCACTGCAAAGGAAAGGCTGCTGGAACTTCAGAAGGAGGGGTTCTCCGTACTCAATCTGGACGACCCACGCTCAGAAATATGGGACAAAAAATCAAGGGTGGAAAAGTACTTTTTTTCCTCCCGGAAGGAAGTTGCAAAGGGAATAACAATAAAGGATTTCAGGGCATTTGAAGGGGAAAACCTGGCTTTTGACGGCAAAAGGATGAAACTTATCGGAACCCACAATATGGAAAACGCAGCTGCTGCATTCCTCATCGCAAAGCTTGCAGGAGCAGCGGAGGAAAAAATAAGGGAGGGAATATATAGCTTTGAGCCGCTGGAACACAGAATGGAATTATTTACTTACTGCCAGGGTAAACCATTTATAAACGATTCCAAGGCTACAAATATAGACGCAGTGAGACGAGCTCTTCAATCATTGACAGGAAAATACGCAATAATTATGGGAGGGCAGGGAAAAGGGGAAAGTTATGGGGAGCTTTCGGACCTCATGAGGGAAAAGGCAGTATTTATAGTGGCCATTGGAGAAGAAAAACTGAAAATAAAGGAAGATCTGGGAAGAACTTCTGAGGTCGTCGTTGCCTCTTCCCTGGAAGAAGCCGTTGATCTGGTATTCGAAAGGTTAAATGAAGTTGATGGGGTCATACTCTCTCCTGCATGTGCAAGTTTCGATATGTTTTCAAACTTTGAGGAAAGGGGCAGGAGATTTAAGGAACTGGTGCTCAGGAGGTGCAATGAATAATAGCTCCCTTAATAATCTTACCTGGAGAATAAATAATCTTCTTATTATATCTATAGCCATCCTTTTATCTCTGGGAGCTATTGCTGTAGACAGTGCATCAATGCTTCCATATCTGAGGTTCGGCAGGGGAGAGTTCAGTTTCTTCTTCAAGCATCTTATTGCAGTGCTCATAGGAATATTTGTGGGTGGTGCAATACTATTTCAGAGGGATAAATTTTACAGACGGGGGGAATTCATCCTGCTTTTAAATATACTAACCCTTTCGCTGCTTGGACTGGTCTTTCATTTTCCTGCAAGAAATGGTGCCCACAGGTGGATAGAATTATTCGGCTTTACCTTTCAACCTTCAGAACTGGCAAAATTCAGCCTTATTCTCACCCTTGCTTACTTCCTGGGAAGAGAAGGGAGAACCCAGAAGGACGAGAAAATGGCCATAGGTTATTCTCTCCTTATAATGGTCTTTGTAATTGTAGAACCTGACTTTGGAACTGCATTCTTCCTGGCGGTTATAACCACTGTTATGCTCTTCATCTCTGGAGTTGATATGAAAAAGATCGCAAGGGTGGGGTTAATTGCTGGAGCCATAGTTTTTATATTTATACTCCTTCCCACAGGAAAGCATTTTAGAAAAAGGGCCTCAGACTACCTGCACGATCCCAGGGCAATCCACCAGAGAAATCAGGCGCTGATAGCCCTTGGCTCCGGGGGAATAACAGGAAGAAGCCCGGGAGAAAGCCTACAGAAATTCCTCTATCTTCCGGAAGCTCATTCAGACTTCATATTTTCGATCCTGGGAGAAGAACTGGGTGTATGGGCCACAGTACTTGTTGTACTCAGTTTTATGGGCATAGGGTTCTCCGGCTTAAGGATTGCAAGAAGCGCCAGAGACAGGAAAAGCGCCCTTATTGCATATGGCATATCCTCTGCCATAGTAATCCAGGCTTTTTTGAACATCTCGGTAAACGTGGGAATTTTACCTCCAAAGGGAATCCCACTTCCTTTTATGAGCTACGGAGGTAGTTCCATGGTGATGTCTCTGGTAATGGTAGGAGTTCTGATGCATATATGGGTATGGAGGCGAGATGAGACCTGAACTTGCAGTGGTAAAGCGGGTACACATGGTAGGGATTGGGGGAAGCGGTATGAGCGGTATTGCTGAAATCCTGTGGAACATCGGATTTAAGGTAACCGGAAGTGATATTCAGGAAAGCAACAACGTAAAATGGCTGAGGTCCCTGGGAATCCCAATATCCATTGGCCATAGCAGGGAAAACCTTAGGGACGCACAGCTCGTGATAATTTCCTCTGCAATAAAGGAAGACAATGTGGAGGTTCAGGAAGCAAGGGCGAGAAAAATTCCAGTTATAGCAAGAGCCGATGCCCTTGCCCAGATCATGAGGATGAAATATTCCATTGCAGTAGCAGGCACCCACGGAAAAACCACAACCACCTCCATGATAGGAATAATTCTCAAGGAAGCAGGACTGGATCCCACGATAATTGTGGGAGGAATCCCTCTCCAGCTGGGTTCCACCGCCAAACTTGGAAAGGGGGAATTTCTGGTGGCCGAAGCAGATGAGTCCGATGGTTCCTTTCTCAAACTCTATCCCTTTGCCGAAGTAATCACCAATATAGAAGAGGACCATCTGGACCACTACTCTGGCATAGATGATATAGTGAATGCATTTCACTCCTTTATATTAAATGTGCCATTCTTCGGATTTGTGGTTATAAACAGAGATGATCCCAGACTTCGCAGCTTCGAGGATAAGCTGGAAAGGTTCTATGTAACCTACAGCATAAAGGAACCATCCCGGTTTCAGGCCACCCCCCTTGGCAGGGAAGGGAATTTCTGGAAATTCAGGGTGGACGAACGGATTTATAGAATGAGCGTTCCCGGGATCCATAACATTTACAATGCCACCGCGGCAATTGCCCTTTGTAGAACCCTCGGGATAGACGAAGATATCATTGCAGAAGCTCTGGCTCGGTTTTCCGGGGTAAAAAGAAGGCTCGAATTCAAAGGAGAAATTAAAGGTGTTGCCTTCTTTGAAGATTACGCTCACCACCCCACGGAAATAAGGGCGGTGATTTCTACCCTCAGGGAAGTTTATCCTTCCCGTCGCATACTTGTGGTCTTTCAACCCCATAGATATTCAAGGCTCGCAAAAATGAGGGAAAAATTTGCCATAGTACTTGCTGAAGCTGACGCGGTAATAATCACAGAAGTATATCCAGCAGGCGAAAAACCTATAGAGGGAGTTGATGGCGAGAGTCTGTATGGAATCCTGAAATCAATAAAAGAAGAATCCTACTTCTGTCCAGAGCTGGAGAATCTTCCGGAAAGGGTTCGGGATATAGCAGAGGAGGGTGACATAGTGGCAATTCTCGGGGCCGGAAATGTTAATAAATATATCGAAAAAATGAAGGGGGCACTTAATGAAAAATAAAAAAGCTTCGTTCCCCTCCTTCATTTACATGGTTTTATTTGTTCTTTTGATGTATCCTGCCCTGAAAGCCGTAAATTCCGGCAACTATTTTGAGGTAAAAAGGATCGAAATCGACGGAAACAGGAAGTTTATGAAAGTTCTTAATAAGTTTAAGGGAATGGACCTGCGTAGTCTTGCGGAGGATGAAATAATAGAGGAATTAAAAAGGGATAACATGGTGAAGGAAGTAATTGTGAAAAAGGTATTCCCTCATACTCTAATAGTAAAGATTAAAG
>Ga0256835_1000840_pt1 | contig 20328 bp, 20 predicted proteins | sample PIR30metaG_FD_185972 | JGI IMG/M metagenome (GOLD analysis project Ga0256835, IMG submission 185972) | Hydrothermal vent microbial communities from East Pacific Rise, Pacific Ocean - PIR-30 | ecosystem: Environmental > Aquatic > Marine > Hydrothermal vents | place: Pacific Ocean: East Pacific...
CTTATCGGCCACGTTCAACCTGGCAAGGGTGTTGGCCCTGTAAACCCCCTTTGGAGAGTCCAGATCCAAGGAAAAACCCTCGTTCCAGACCTTTGCATAGGGCATCTTGGCATAGGACCATGGAGCGACATGTTCTGATATGTAATCTGTGTACTCCTCAGGGCTAAACTCTGTAACAGAGCCATCTGATTTCATAAGACGAAGCATTCCCTCATACAGACGCAGGTTTCCATCATTATCCACTGTGCCAAGGAAACCGGTCTCAATGGTGCCAAGACTCCTTATCATCTCCTCGTAGCGACTGAATACCGCCTCTTTTGCATAATCAAGGGCATAGAGGGAAAAATCAAGCAACTCGGCCGCACCCTTTAGAAGCTCCTTTCTTTCATCTTCTGTCATAGGCTTTGAAAAACCACCTGTTACCCCTGCAATCGGATGAATGGACTTCCCAGCAAAACCCTCCAACATCTTCTGGCCAAGTTGGCGCATCTTTACCACCTTAGAGGCCAACTCTGGTGCCTGCTTCACTATTCCCATAACGTTTCTGACAGCGTAATCACTGTCTGGCCCCATAACAAAATCAGGAGCAGCCAGGAAAAAAAAGTGTAGAATCTTATCACTTATGTGGGCCATAATCTGACAAAGTTCCCTGAGCCTGCTGCCAGCCGGGGTGGGAATCACGCCAAAACAGGCATCTACGGCCTTACATGCAGCCAAATGGTGCATCCATGGACAGATGCCACAGATCCTGTTCACGATCCTAGGCACCTCTTCAGCAGGACGCCCCTCTATAAACTTTTCAAATCCCCTAAGAGACATGATATGGAGCTTTGTGTCTCGAACATTTCCGTCATCGTCAAGGTGTATGGCAATGCTGGCGTGCCCCTCTATCCGGGTCACCGGCTGTATCTTTATAACCTTGTTCATAATAGAACCTCCATTGAATCATCACTTGCGGCCAAGGGGCCTTAGGAGTCCGTGAGCACCAGAAAAACGAAGAAGAGAGCGTCTATCCACAACGGACTTCCAGTCTATGCCATTACTGGCAAGGGCATTCATCATATCTAACATCTGATTACCATCTGGACGGACCGGCCCAAAACAGCCACGACAAGGAACCCTTGCAGCTATGCAGCGAGGCGCCCCGTCATGAGCACATCCGGCACGTGTCACAGGCCCCATACACATAAATCCCTGTTCTAGCAGACACTGCATCCTATCTAAGGGCTCACTTGGATCAAATGCTGCATTTTCTAGAAACCTTTTCACCTTCTTCACTCCACCCTTGCCAGACCTCATGGTTGGACACGTGTCACACACGCTCTTTTCAGGAAGGGCCGGGGTCTCATTCTTAAGTAGAGCAGTAAGGACCCCGGCTATATGGAGAGGATTGGGTGGACAGCCTGGAACCATCAGGTCTACCTTTACCTTTTCATCAAGTGCATATACCCGGTCTAGAAGGGCTGGAACTCCGTCATCTGGATAACTGGCAACCTCTTCTGTAGTTGAAGTATGAAAAATGGTCTCCAAGGCCTCGTCCATGGTCCAACAGTTGAGTAAGGCAGGGATACCACCATGAGTAGCACAGGTACCCATGGCTATGAGAATACGGCACCTGTCCCTCATCTTCTCGAGCACCTCTACATGCTCTTCATTTGCCACCGCCCCGGAGACTATTCCTATATCAGCTTCAGGGATTTCCAGAGGCTCTTCGCCACTATCAAGGCCAAAATATTTATGGTCTATGAGTACTGGCATGTGGACGAAATCTAGCTGCTGAAGCAGCTCCACCAAGGCCTCACCGATGTTGAGGATTGCGATCTCGCAGCCTGAGCATGCGCTCAGCCATTCTTGTGCAACTTTGACTGCCATAATTGACTCCTCTTTTTTAGTCCTTTATCAGCCCCTAAGCCGCAGCCAGACTGTGGCGATGAGGCCCAAGGGATTTGACCCTTTTGGTCATCTTTGTAACAGCTTCAACAAATTTATCCGGCTCTGCTGCTGAGCACCAAGCGATCATGAACCTTTCCTTTTCGTATCCAAAATCTTCCAGCACCTCTTCCACCATCTGAGCCCTTGAAAGTGCTTTATAATTACCATCCTGGTAATGACATTCTCCAAGGTGTCACCCAAGGACCATCACACCGTCTGCCCCTTTTTCCAGGGCCTCTAGCACCATATCCGGATGCACCATTCCTGAGCACATCACCCTTATAATCCTTACATTTGGAGGGTATTGCATGCGCGAGATTCCTGCCAGATCCGCTGCCGCATAGGAACACCAGTTGCAGCAGAATGCTATAATCTTAGGTTCGTAGCTCATGATTATCTCCTATTCGATATAGACAAACGCGTCTCTACACAGCCAAAGCAGCCTCTATCTGGGCTCTAAGCTGCTGTGATGAAAAACCTGCTACATAGACTCCATCCTTTGGACAGGTGCCCTGGCACAGACCGCAGCCCTTACACTGGGCCTTATTTATCTCCACCCGTTTCCAAGGATGTCCCTGATCGTCCACTCCTTCCAACAGGGTTATTGCCTGGTAGGGACACACGTCTATACATAGTCCACAACCATCACATTTTTCCAAGACCACTTGGGCCTTTGTGGCCTCAAGGGGTATCTCCTTTCTGGATAATATAGATGCCGCCCTTGCAGCAGCCGCCTTGGCTTGGGCAATGGCCTCTTCTACTGGCTTGGGATAATGGGCAAGACCTGCCATATAAAGACCGTCTACCGAAAAATCCACTGGACGCAACTTTGCATGCGCTTCTTGAAAAAAACCATCAGAATCCACTGGCACCTTGTAAAGCTTGGCCAGCTCCTTACTTACAGGATTTGGCTCTATAGCCGTGGCCAACACCAAGACATCGGTATTTATAATCAATGGTCTGTGTAGAACATGATCCCAGACCTCTACAGTAAGCCCCTGTTTGGCCTTTTTAACCTTAGGCCTTCCATGTAACTCATAGTTGATGAAAATTACCCCAAGCATACGGGCTTCCTTAAAGAGGGCCTCACGCTGACCATAGGTCCTCATATCCCTGTACAAGATATAAACAGAGCGTGACGGATCCTCTTTCTTGAGTTCTATTGCTGCCTGAACAGAGTGGGTACAGCAAACCCTGGAACAGTAAAGTCTGTCCTCCTGCCTTGAGCCAACGCACTGAATAAAGACAAAGGTGCGTCCACGTTTTACCCTAAAGTCCCCGGCCTTTTTTACCGCATCAAATTCTATGGCAGTAAAGACCTCTTCATACTCTCCATAGCCATACTCACCTTCTGGACGGTAGCCTTTGCCCCCAGTGGCTATTATGCCTATGCCATGTTTTATTTCTTTTTTCTTGCCGCCCTGCTGGATAGTAGTAACGAAGTTGCCAACAAAACCTTTGGCATCAATCACCTCGCTTTCCAAATAGAGATGTATAAGTGGATTTTCTGTCACCTTTTTTACTAACCCATCCAGATAACGGGGTATATCCTCATAGGTCCATGTATGATTTAGATGTCTGGCGTTTCCTCCAAGGTACTTCCGTTTTTCTATAAGATGCACCTCAAAACCCTGATCAGCCAGACTAAGGGCACTTTCCATTCCTGCTATCCCCCCACCTACCACCAAGGCCACCGGAACAATTCCTACACTCTCAGCCTTAAGGGGACTCTGAAGCGCCACCTTCGCTACAGCCATACGCACCAGATCCTTGGCCTTTTCAGTAGCCTTGGTAGGATCGTTGGAGTGGACCCAAGAATCATGATTCCTCAGATTGGCCATCTCTAGAAGATATTCGTTCAGACCTGCAGCCTTGATAGTTTCACGAAACAAGGGTTCATGAGTGCGAGGAGTACATGCGGCCACCACAATCCGATTAAGACCCTGTTCCTCTATCCGCTTTTTCATGAGATCTTGCGTATCTTGGGAACAAGTAAAAAGATTCCGCTCTACATGAACTACACCAGGAAGTGATGCCGCATAATCGGCTACTGCCTCTACGTCCACCACACCTGCAATATTTGAACCGCAGTGACATACAAAAACACCAATTCTAGGCTCCTGACCAGAGACATCACGTTCAGGTGGAAAACTCTTCTCTTGTGTAAGACTGTAACGGGCTGGAGCCAAAAGGTCTGCCACACCCGCGGCAGCGGCAGACCCCTCCATAACCGATTGAGGTATGTCTTTAGGACCTGCAAAGGCCCCGCAGGTGAATATCCCGGGCCGGGAGGTAAGCACGGGAGAAAAGGCGCTGGTGGCAGCAAAGTTGTGGGGAGTGAGCTGAATTCCAATCTTTGCAGCCAACTCCTTCACCTGTTGCGGGGTCTCCAGGCCCACTGAAAGCACCACAAGATCATAATATTCTTCTATTTGCCTGCCCTCTTCATTAATATAATGGAGGCGCAGGTCTCCATCAGAACCATGGGGTTCCACGCCATGGACCCTGCATCTTACAAACCTGATGCCATGCCTAGTCTTGGCGTTTTCGTAATAACGTTCAAAGTCTTTCCCAAAGGTACGCATATCCATAAAGAAGATAGTGGCATCTAAGCCATCTACATGATCTTTGGCAATCACTGCCTCCTTTATGGCATACATACAACAAACAGAAGAACAGTATTCGTTGGAACAACGGTTCTGATCTCTACTGCCCACACACTGCAAAAAGGCCATCTTGCGAACCGGTTTGCCATCAGAAGGACGCACAAGATGCCCTTCTGTAGGGCCAGAAGCAGACAGATAACGCTCAAGCTGCATGGAGGTAATAACATTAGGATAGCGTCCATACCCCCAGATCCCGGCCTCTTTGGGATCAAAGCAGTCAAACCCAGGGGCCAAGATTATAGACCCTACGTTTATAGTGTGGAGCTTCTCCTTATCATCGAAGTTAATGGCACCAGAAGGACAAAACTTTTCACAAAAGCCACATTTTCCAGGCTTGTTGAGCCTGATACAGTGTTCTGGATCTATCTGATACTTGAGAGGCACAGCCTGGGCATACTTTACATAGATGGCTTTACGCTTGGCCGTGCCTGCATTGTACTCATCTTCAACCTTTTTAGGACACTTTTCAGCACAGATACCACAGGCAATGCACTTATCTACGTCTACGTAACGTGGATGTTCCTTGATCTTTACAGTAAAATTACCCTCTGTGCCGGTTACATCTGTAACCTCACACAGTGTCATAAGTCTTATATTTAAGTGCCGACCGCACTCAACCAACTTTGGGGCCAGTATTCACATTGCGCAGTCATTGGTGGGAAACGTCTTATCTAGCTGGGCCATGGCGCCTCCTATGGCGCCACTCCTTTCAATGAGATATACGAAATAGCCAGAGTCAGCCAGATCAAGAGCAGCCTGGATACCTGCTACTCCTCCACCTACAACCGTAACCGAACCGACCTTTTCTGTGCCTGCCATTATAGTTCCTCCTTAAATTCTTTGGATCTCTCCTCGGCAACCAAGGCTTCTGCCTGACCGTCAATTTTTCACAGGAAGCACCAGAGAGTCTGCAACCAACTCCCATAGATACTTCACCTCAATGCCCAGTTGATACTCCTGGTTAAGTGACTTTTTTATTTGATCGCGACAGTTATGACACGGAGCAATTACAAGCTCGGCCCCCGTCTCTTGGATCTGACGTGCCTTTATCCTGCCATAAAAGACCCGCTCCGTTTTGAAAGGCATAGCCCAGGCCCCGCCTCCAGCACCACAACAGTAGTTACCCTCTCTGTTTGGCTCCATATCTACAAAGTTCGGAGCACAGGCCTTGGTAATTATTCGCCCTTCTTCAAAATAACCATGTCCAAATGTCTTTAGAGATTTTCTTCCATAGTTGCAGGGGTCATGATAGGTGGTACGCTGTTTATGGATTTCTCTGTTTATATTAATTCGCCCTTCATTATAGTATTCTAGCAACAGATCAAAGACCGAATAGATCTTGTACCTCTCCAGCACTTCAGGAAACCATCTTGTCAACCCGTACCGGGTTGCAAAGTAGGCATGACCTCACTCCGGCAAGAGCAGACCCTCACAGTTGAGCCTCTTCATGTTATCTACTATACGACCAACTATGGTCTTTAATGCCTCATCATCCCCAGAGAAAAGCCCCCAATTGACCCCTTCCCAATTTTCAGAGGAAATGGTCCAGGACTCTCCTGTAGCATAAAAGATCTTCCACCACCACTTCATGTCATCCGGCTCTGCAAATGGCTCCTTAGAGTTGACTGTCACAAGAATCCTTGCACCACGCACATCCACCGGGGTGGAGAATCCGGGGCAACACTCCTCAGCAAGTTCGTTGCCGAGGTCTTCCAGGAGAAAGAGGAAATCATCTTTGGGAATGCCGAGGTTGTTGCCCCTCTCCAAGCAATTGACTACACCCTTATGAATAGGACCTGGAACCTGATCTCGAGGTCTCATGGAGCGGATCTTTCTTATGAGTTGAACAATTTTCACATCCATGGGGCATGCCTCTTCGCACTTAGCACACATGGTGCACTTCCAGATCCAGTCGGTATTAACGAGCTCGTCGGTCAAACCCAAAGCGGCCATACGCACAATTTTACGCGGATCCAAACCATCAACCCCTGCTATAGGGCAAGCACTGGCACATGTTCCACATGTAAGACAAATGTCTGCCCAGGTGGCGTCTGGATAAAATTTATTGCCTTCTACCGCCTTAAGCTTTATCGGAGGAGGACCTTGCTCCTGCGCGGGCTTCTGCATCCCTCCGGTGCGGGGCATGCGAGGAGTCTTGCCAAACTTTTCACAGAGGCGCTGGTAGTCTGACCAATCCATGATATAGCGACGCCCTGGCCCCTCTTTGGCAGGGATAGCGCCAGACTTGATCCAGTTACGAATGGTATTTCTATGAACACCAAACTCCTCTGCCAGATCAATAACACGAAACTCGTAGATCATTGGCTGTTTACCTCTCTATCGATTCTATCGATCTTGTTCCGAACCAATCTTGTAATTATTTCACACACCCGTTCCACTGCCCCTGCAACAGGGTCTGACAGACCGGGTCTAACATGGTCTGGAATACACTCCACCTGTACCGCCAGGATTTTCACCTCTATTCCAGAGTCTTTCTCAAGCTCTGCCAACATGTTTACCGTAGGAAATTGATGCAGAGAAAAATCATGCACCTTGCGGGCAGGTATATCTGCGGGCTTGAGCTCAAAAACCGCACCAGGAGACAGGCCTCCAAAATCAACCGCATCCACTATTATGATCAGCTCCGGACGTATGGCTGGCTCAAGCAGATAGTCAAAAAGCCGTTCCCGAACACCAGTACCCACATCCTCTATCAAGACGGAATCTGGCAAACAGCGCCTCTTTAACGATTCTATTACCTTTGGGCCGACTCCATCGTCTCCAAACAATATGTTGCCACACCCAAAGACTGCTACAGTATATACTTTTCCTGAATTATCCATTGTGCAAATTGTGCAATTTCACTTATTAATATGTATAACTTTAGACTATAATAACACGCAGATTAAAAAAATCAACCAAGAATTATTCAAAATACAATTATTTAATGCAATACATTTGCACAATTTGCACAATGACCGATAAGGAGACGTTAATTTAGCAACAAGACTTATCCTTGCCTTTTAGGCCCCCTTTTGGCACTCTTTCAAAAACCACAAAGGATATCAAAAGATGACGAAGTTACATAAAGACTACACAAAAGAGCAGCCTCAAGAGATAGAAATCCTTCTTGGCGTCATTAATAGATTCATAGGGCTGTTTTCCAGACAGATCCAGAGACACACCAAGCTAGAGACATCAAGAGAGTATCCTTTTATTGCCATGGATACTAGACAGGTCTTTGAAGAGTTGACTATTGCAAGGGACCACCTTTTAAAAAGGAATAATTGTGTTGACCTAAGAGATAAAAAATTCCTTGACGTAGGTTGTGGCTTTGGAAATGTCATGCTGTTTGCAGAACAGTTTGGCTTTGATGTCTACGGAATAGAAAAGGATAGTGCCTCTATTACAAATGCCCTCAAGTTCTTTGATAAATCACAAATAATAGCAGACGACATCAAAACCTTTAATGGATACAAAGAGTTTGACGTGGTTTATTTCTTCTGTCCCCTTACAGAAGGGGAGAGAAAATTTGAGGAATTTCTTGAAGACCAGATTAAACCTGGAGCCATATTGATAGGAAACTACAAAAGAAGTAAGAAGATTGAGACGGACAAGAGGTTTAAAAAACTTTCCGATTTATTGCCCGTCTGGGAAAAGATCTCTTTATGAATGCAGTGCCTAAAAAACTAGGCAAGAAAGGAGCAAAAAATGAGAAGTGACAAGATGAAAAAGGGCGTAGAAAGGGCTCCTCACCGCTCTCTAATGAAGGCCATTGGATACACAGATGAAGAAATACAGCGTCCAATAATAGGCGTGGCAAATGCCTTTAATGAGATCATTCCAGGCCACATCCATTTGAGACAGATAGTTGATGCCGTCAAGGCTGGTATCAGAATGGCTGGAGGTACTCCTGTAGAATTCGGTGGTATTGGCGTGTGCGACGGCATAGCCATGAACCATCTCGGGATGCGCTACTCTTTGGCCAGTCGTGAACTTATTGCAGACTCTGTGGAGGTCATGGCGCAGGCCCATCCATTTGATGGCCTTGTTGTAGTGCCAAGCTGTGACAAGATCACGCCTGGCATGATAATGGCCATTTTAAGACTGAATATTCCTGCCATTGTGGTAAGCGGAGGCCCTATGCTTACAGGTAATTGGAAAGGCAAAAAAGTAAACCTTATATCTGTCTTTGAGGGCATTGGACAGGTTCGTTCAGGAAAGATGACAGAAGAAGAACTCTGCAACCTGGAAGACGAGGCCTGTCCTACCTGCGGCTCCTGTGCAGGCATGTTCACTGCCAACTCCATGAACTGCCTGTCTGAGGCCCTTGGGCTATCTCTGCCTGGAAACGGCACCATACCGGCCATCTCTGCCAAAAGATACAGACTGGCCAAAAAGACAGGCATGAAAATAATGGAACTTGTAGAAAGGGATATAAAACCTCGTGACATTGCAACAGATGCAGCATTCAAAAATGCCATTGCAGTAGACATGGCCCTTGGATGTTCTACTAACACGGTACTTCATGTGCCTGCAATTGCCCATGAGGCGAAGGTAGACCTACCCCTGGATGTGTTCAACGAGATGAGCACCAAAACCCCTCACCTGTGCAACATGATCCCGGGTGGCCCTCATAGCCTCTATGACCTTGACCTTGCAGGAGGTATTCAGGCCATACTCAACGAGTTGGATAAACTTGGGATTATAAATGGGGATGTCATTACATCCACCGGCAAGACAGCCAAAGAAAACTTCTCTTCCTGTCAGGTAAAAGATCGGGAGGTGATAAGACCGGTGGAGAACCCCTATCACAAAGAAGGGGGAATTGCCATTTTGTATGGTAATCTTGCCCCTGACGGCTGCGTTGTAAAACAGTCTGCCGTTGCCCCTGAGATGCTAAAACATAAAGGTCCTGCAAGGGTCTTCGAATCCGAGGACGAGGCCTATGAGGCCATACTTGGAGGCAAGATCAACCCTGGCGATGTTATAGTCATAAGATACGAAGGCCCAAAAGGTGGACCTGGGATGCCAGAGATGCTCTCTCCAACCTCGGCCATTGTGGGAATGGGCCTTGATAGGCAGGTAGCCCTTCTAACAGATGGACGGTTTAGTGGTGGAACAAAAGGCGCGGCCATTGGCCATATATCTCCAGAGGCAGCAGAGGGTGGACCAATAGCCCTTGTCAGGGAAGGAGATATCATATCCATTGACATCCCTGGCAAAAAACTTGAGCTGGAAGTTGACGAAAGAGAACTAGAAAAGAGAAAGGCAGAGTGGAAAAGGCCAGAACCTCGCATTAAGGAAGGATACCTGGCTCGTTATGCACGTATGGTATCAAGCGGAGCCAAGGGGGCCATTGTAGAATAGTTGATGTCAGATTGGCAGAATCTGCCAGCGATGAAAAAGGGCTAACTTAATAACATGGTTGGCCCTTTAACTTTTTATCAGGAGACATGTTATGGAAGAAAAAATAAAGCTTCTGATCCACGTTGCCCAAAAAGAAAGATGGGATATCGCAGTAAAAAATGGTATCAACTTTTTGAGAAGTGCAAAAGAAGGTGAGAAGCTGGAGGTGGTCATAATAGCCAATGGCGACTCTGTTACACGATGCACCAAGTGCGACAGGGCCCTTTTTGACAACCTTAAGCAGCTGGTGCTAGATGGAGGTCAGATATACCTTTGCGAAAACTCGCTCCAGAATTTTGAAATCCCCAAATCACGTCTACCAGAATTCTTTGCTACCGTTCCGGCAGCCATTAGGGCGCTTGTAGACTATCAGCGGGATGGATGGATATACGTGAGGCCCTGACTCTTTTCTGGTTCTAGAATCACCTTTTGTTCACTTAAATGCGGGAACCATGTCAGGTGCCAAAACCTGAAGAATTCAGAGGCGGTGATGGATGACGGATCAACCCCGACCCTGGTACAAAAGCGCACCAGGTTATCCTTGTCTCCACATATGACATGGTAAGACTGTCTACGCCTTGAGTGATAGTTCTCATGGATAGCAATGTTACCACGTTCTGCCCATGTCACTGCCTTTGGTATGTCTTGGAGTTTGAAAACCTGGATATCAAACTCATTTACAAGTGGTTCCACCAGGTGGCCAATTTCAGGCAGTTTTTTCTTTTTTCTTCGTGCCAAGATATTGTTGCTCTCCGCGTCTGCTGTTAATCTTTAAACCAGTGGCCATTCAAAATACGAATCGGCTCTTTAAAGGCTTATCTTAAACTTTTTTGAAGGGGCAAACATGCGCAGCGCACAAATAAACAGAATCACCAACGAGACTGATATAACTATCTCACTGACAATCGACGGGAATGGCAAGGCAGATATAGCAACAGGTGTGGGCTTTCTTGACCACATGCTTACCCTTTGGGCAGTTCACGGTCTTTTTGACCTGAAAATACAGGCAAAGGGAGATCTCCATGTAGACTATCACCATACGGTTGAAGATGTTGGAATAGGCCTTGGCATGGCCATAGCAAGGGCCATGAAAGATCTGCACGGTATAAATAGGTACGGTTTGCAAATCATTCCAATGGAGGAAGCCCTTTGCGAGGTTGCCATTGACTTTTGTAACCGGCCCTTTTTTGTGTTTAACTGCATATTTCCAACAGAAAAAATAGGTGCGTTCGATACAGAACTTGTAGAAGAATTTCTCAGGGCCGTAGTGGTTAACAGTGGCGTAACCTTGCATGTTAATGTAAGGTACGGGAAAAATAGTCATCATATAGCCGAGGCCATTTTCAAGGCCTTTGGACGATCGTTAAATCAGGCAACGGCCATGAATAAAGATGTTAAAGGAGTGCCGTCTAGCAAAGGCATACTGTGACAAAGGCATGGCCAGCACAAGCCACTGCAAGGAGAGGCCTATGAAGAATCTTGAAAAAGGCACAATATATATTTGTCTCGTAATTGTGGCCATGCTGCTGACAGGCTGTTTTTGGCAGTCAACCGGAAGTGTGCCTAAAAAACTTCCCCCTTTGAAGAAGATCGCAGTACTGCCCATGGACAGAGCATCTACAAAGCCTGCTTCCGAACGTCCAACCTGTAACATAGGCGGCCAATCCCTTTACACCAGCTCCTACGTTACACCAGAGGCAGCCCAAAAGGTTACTGACATACTCTATTCTCTTATCCTTAAAGACAAGAGATTTAAACCCGTCACCCAAGGTCAGTGCATGGGACTTTTGAATGCCATTCTTCAGCGTAAGGTCAATCCTTCTGAGCTAAAGATTTTGAGGGCCTTTGGTAAAGACCTTGATGCAGACGCAATACTGTATGGAAAACTTTACAGGTTCAGGGAACGAGTAGGTTCCGAATACGCAGTTAAAAGCCCCGCATCCGTGGCGTTTTCTCTCATACTTGTCAGAGTTGCAGATGGCAAGGTCCTTTGGCGGTACAGTTTTGATGAAACACAGCAGGCCCTTACAGAAAATCTCTTCAACTGGCGATTCTATAAATCCGAGGGCATGAGATGGGTTACTGCAGAAGAACTGGCAGCTTACGGACTTAAACAGGCCATTGAAGAACTTGAAAAAGCGCTTCCGTAACAGAAAAGAGTCTTGGGCTTGGTATGGAACTTAAAGGGGGGCAGGTAGTAGAATTTCTTGAAAATCAGAAGTTCCTGACATCAATGATACTTGCCAAAAAAGGAAACCGCTATCACTGTCTGACACTCCATGGCAAGGAAATAAACATATCTCAAAACCGTTTCATACATGTCTCTGCTGATACAATCAAATCCACCAACAGAAATCAGATCCTGCAAGAACTGAAGAAAATACACAAATTACGCGACCAGCTCGCCTCCCAGATCGATATAACAGAGTTGTGGGAATTGACCCATGACGAAAAAGAGATATGGACGCCCAAGGAGTTGTCTGAGCTTGCATTTTCAGGTCCAGTAGGTCCTGATCATGAGGCAGCCCTTATCAGGGCAGTAATAAATGACCATACCTATTTTAAGTATAGAGATGGCAACATCCTTGCAATGTCCCGCCTGGTAGTTGAAAAACTCCTTGAACAAAGGAAAAAAGAGGCGGAACGCCTTCAAAAACTCATGGCCGGAGGACGATGGCTTGAGAATCTATGGAATGATGAAATAAGCACGATCCAAGTCACTGAAGAAGAAAAGGACTACTGGATAAGGGCCATTAAGGATGTGTGTATAAAGGGGGACGAGTCCCAGTTCTACCAAGAGGTGAACATCCTGCTTAGACAGGCAGGCATAGCAGGCAAATTTTCACCCTTTGATACCATGGTAAAGGCCGGGGTATGGAAGGAAGATGAAAACCTTGAGATTCTCCGCCACGAGATCGAGACAAAATTTCCACCAGAGGTACTCGCACAGGCAAAGGAACTTGCCACAGCTGAGTCTGCCAAGGACATTTTCGAGCCTGGCAGGCAGGACCTTACAGATCTTGAGGTATTTACCATCGACAGCAGTGAAAGCCGCGACCTTGACGATGCCATAAGCTTTGAAAAAATACCCACCGGCTTTGAGATAGGAATTCACATAACAGATATAGGGCTAAAGATCAGACCCGACACTCCGCTTTTCAAAAACGCTGTTTCAAGGGCAACAACCATCTATTTACCAGAACAGCAGATCCCGATGCTTCCAGAAATACTGTCTCACGAGGCGTGGAGTCTCCATGAAGGACAACTTAGACGCGCCCTGTCCTTTATGGTAACTGTGGACGCATCAGGCAACATACAGGCAACCCAGATTATTCCAAGCATCATAAAGGTTACAAAACGTCTGAGTTACCAGGAAGTGGACACTGCCATTGAACTAAAGGAAAAATGGTCTGAAATGTATAAAATATGCAGGGCCCGCCAGGCAAACAGGATCTCAAAAGGGGCCCTTCCTCTTCCTATTCCAGAACTGAATATCTCTGTTGACGATGAAGGAAACGTCTCAGTGAACCTGGTTTCACCGGGTCCTGCCAGATTCCTGGTAGCAGAGGCCATGATTCTTGCCAATCAGGTGGCTGCCCAATTCCTCAAGGATAAGGGCATCCCTGGTCTCTTTAGAAGCCAGCCACCTCCAAGGGACAGCATAATCTCAGGGCATGAAACCGCCTTGCTGCCAAACATAAGGCAAAGAAGGCTTATTAGCAGGGGTGTACTCGGTACCGAACCAGAACCCCATGCCGGTCTTGGCCTCCCCTTGTATACCACTGTCACATCTCCGCTTAGACGAGCCCTTGATCTTATCGTACAGCAGCAGATCTCATCCTTTCTCCTTTACGGCAAACCTCTCCACTCTAAGGAGGACATAGAAAATATTCTTCCCTGGCTTAAACAAGGCCTTTCGGCTGCGGCACAGGTAAACCAGGGTACTGTGAGATACTGGCTCATAAAATATTTTCAGGCCAGAAAGTCAGAAGTCTTAAAGGCATGGGTAATAGAGGTCAGCGGTAGAAGGCTCACTGCAGTACTCCAGGATACCCTCACCACATTTGATCTGCCCATTCCTGCAGGAATGGAAGTACGTCAAGACCAAGAAATAGAGGTCAAAGTGCGTTCTGCAAAACCAAGGGAAAATATACTGCGCTTTGGATGGGCTGAACACTGAATCGGTGCTTTCAAAATAAAAAGAGGCCGATACAAATCGGCCTCAATGACTTTTCTGACCAGGGAGAGTATTGGTTAACTATTTTCCATGATCCATCTCATGTACTGCCTGTTCAGCCTTTTCCTCTGTTGCATTTACTGCCTTGGTGGCATTTGCAGCCTTACCATCCACAATTTCACCAAGCTTGTGGCTTGCAGCCTGATGAGCCTCATCAATCTTCTGCTCCGCAACCTGCTTTGCTGTAGTCTTGGCAATATCCTTCATGCTCGGCATGGCCACGCCAGCCTCAGAGGCAAAAGCCGAACCTGACAGGGCCAAACCCATACCAAAAACTGCTGCCAAAATAACTGTTTTTGCTTTTCTCATAACTTCTTCTCCTTCCTTTCTGTATTTATACAACATAACCATATTACGGTTATTAACTATAGTCAAACGAAAAAATCATTTATTACTAAAACATTCTCTAATATAGTTTAACGAAAACTCAACAAACTATAAAAGAACAAGTTACCTTTGTTACAAATGCCATTACCCACGCAAGTATCATTAGATATCCGACTGCAAAGGAGGCCCAGCCAAAGGAACCGGTCTCTTTCCATATAGTGAGCACGGTCACCATACAAGGGACATAAATCAGGACAAACACCATAAAGGCCAGGGCTGTGCACTTGTCTATACCGCTTGTCTTCAGAGCCTTCTGAAGAGATGAGGTATCGTCTTCTCCTGCCTGATAGAGCACTCCCATGGTACTGACCACAACCTCTTTTGCGACAAATCCAGTAACCAGGCTGACTCCAAGTTTCCAGTCAAAACCAAGGGGGGCAAGCACAGGTTCTATTGCCTTGCCGATCTGACCTATGTAACTCTTTTCCAGCCTCTCTTCTTCCATCGCCCTTTTAAGACTCTTGAGCTGTTCCTTAAGATGCTCAAGTTCCACGGCATCTGCCTCTTTCTTGGTGGAAAGATCTGCCATTTTCTCCTGTATAATTCTTATCTTTGCAACGTAGTCCTGACTAAACTGTATATCCTTGGGGAAAGAGCCAAGGAACCAGATCACTATGGAAAAGGCCAGGACCACGCCTCCCATCTTCTGCAAGTAAACCTTTGTATTCTCCCACATGTGAAGCACCACGCTTTTTAATGTGGGCAACCTGTAGGGAGGCAGTTCCAATACAAATGGAGCACTCTCTCCTTTGAAAATAGTTACACTCATCACTCTTCCAACAACAATTGCAAGTACCACGCCAAGTATGTAAATGCCGAATATCACGTCTCCTGCTCTCCTTGGGAAAAAGGCACCAGCAATGAGAACGTAGACCGGAAGCCTTGCAGAACAGCTCATAAGCGGGTTGATAAGTATGGTGAGCAGACGGTCCCTACGGCTTTCAAGGGTCCTTGTGGCCATAATGGCAGGCACATTACATCCAAAGCCCATGAGGAGAGGAATGAAGGATTTTCCATGCAGTCCCAGGCTATGCATGATTCTATCCATAATGAATGCTGCCCTGGCCATATAACCGGTATCTTCAAAAAGACTGATGCCCAGAAACAGTATAAGTATGTTTGGTAAAAAGACGATTACCCCTCCTACGCCGTTTATTATTCCCTCTGTTAGCATGTCTCTCAGGATGCCAGGGGCCATATGAGAGGCAACCAGCTGTGAAAGAAATTCAACCCCCCTTTCTATCCACTCCACCGGATAGGCCCCCAGGGTAAATGTGGTCTGAAAAAGAAAATACATAAAAAACAGGAAGACTGGAAAACCCAGTATCCGGTTTGTAAGTACCTGGTCTATCTTGTCGGAGATGGTCTTCTTGGCAGCTGCGGAAAGCCGCATGGTCTCCTTAAGTGCCCCGGATATGAACCCGTATCTGGCCTCTGCTATTATGGTCTCGGGATCGTCGCCTAGAATAGACTGGATCCTGCGCCTGCTCTTTTCAACCTGGGCCATTATTGCATTGGCAACAGGCGATTTTCTAGCCCTTTCCTCAACAAGACGATCCTTTTCCAAGAGTTTGAGTGCAAACCATCTCGGATAATAGCTCTTTTGAAGATCTGGGTCTTGCTCTATCACCCTTTTGATGTTTGATATCTCTTCCTCTATCTCTTTGCCATAGTTTATATGGATATGCCTTGATGTTGGATGTTTGCCCTTTGCTACATCGAGCACTGTTTCCAGAAGCTCTTCTATTCCCTCTCCTCTCGTTCCCACTGTCTGCACTATGGGCACGCCAAGGAGTTTGGAAAGCTGATCATAATCGATAATGATTCCCCTGGCTTTTGCCACATCCACCATATTCATGGCAAACACCAGGGGTATGTTCAGCTCGATCAATTGAACGGCAAGGTACAGGTTGCGTTCGAGATTTGATGCATCCAGGATATCAACCACCACGTCAGGATGGTCTTCAAGGATGTAGTTTCTTGCCACCACCTCTTCTATAGAATAGGCGGTTAGAGAGTATATGCCAGGAAGATCAACTACGGTAATCTCGTAATCCTTGAAGTTGAGGGTGCCTTCCTTTTTCTCAATTGTTACCCCGGACCAATTTCCTACCTTCTGTCGCGCCCCTGTAAGCTGATTGAAGATGGTAGTCTTACCAGCGTTAGGATTACCAGCCAGTGCAATTGTAAGTTTCTTTTTCGTCTCTTCTGACATATCTGGTCTCACGTTTGAACCCTGACGGGTTCTTGGTCTATCCGAAAGGCCGTAGCCTTAAACAGCGCAACCTCTTTATCCCTATTGTTGGTAAGCGAACAAAGATACGTACCAGTACGCCGCCCTTGGAAAACCTCCCTGCATGTGGCTGTAACGCGTTCTTCCGGCTTTACTGGTCTGAAATAGTTCATGGAAGCCTCTATGGCTAGCGCCATCTTGCCATGGCAGTTTACTGCCAAAGCAAAGGCAACGTCTGCCAAGGCAAAAAGGGCAGCTCCGTGACAAAGACCGGCGGCATTTAGATGGTTGGAACCAACACTCATTGAGACCTTGGCAAACCCTGCCCTGGTCTCTTCCACATCCATACCAAAAATCTCGATCAACCTGTCATGGGCCTTTATGTGACTGGTTACTTTTTCAGCTACTTGCTGGGACACTCTCTCCTCCATATTATCATCTTACGAATCACTGTCTAAGTTTCCTCATAACTGCAGCCGTGGTTTCAAACACAATAAAGAAACATGCTGCAGTCAAAATTATGGTAGCTCCACTGGTCAAGTCAAAACTGTAAGAAAGCCAAAGCCCAGCCAGTACAAAGAGTATATTTAGGGCGGATGCCCAAAACATCATCCTGGCAAGGGACTTTGTATATTTTTCAACAAGGTACGGTGCAATGGTAAAAAGAGCCATTATAAGAATCAGACCCACCACCCTGATAGTCATCACCACGGCTATGGCCACCAGACAAAGAATCATGAAGTGAAGGGGCACCACCTTCACTCCTCTCACCTGAGAAAACTCCCTGTCATAGCTTATGGAAAGCAGCTCTTTATAAAAAAGCACCACCACGACAACTATCAGACACACCAGGGCCGTCATGATATGGACATCAGAACGAGGAACTGCAAGAATGCTTCCAAAAAGAAAGCTCAAGAGGTCTACATTATAACCAGGGGTAAGATCTACAAGTATAATACCTGTAGCCATGCCAACCGCCCACAGGACCCCTATGATGGTATCCATTCTGCCATGCTGTCTGACAGTCAGGGCAGCCATTAGGAGAGCAACCAAAAGGGAAAAACCAATGATACACGGAAGGGCTGGCAGCGAAAAAAAGAAGGCTATCCCAACACCACCATATGCAGCATGTGCAATTCCACCAGCCATAAAAACAGACCTGTTAACAACCACCAAACTTCCTATGATGCCGCAGGCAATTGATGCCAAGATCCCGGCCAAAATAGCATTCTGCATAAAAGGAAGCTGAAGGACCTCAATCATTTTCGGAACCTCTACCGTGTCTTTTCAACACCTTGTCATGGCTATGATGTTGTCCAAGTACCCTGTGCGGCAGACCGTGTGCTACAAGATCTATAGAACACTCTTCTCCCAGAAGCATGTGGGCCATATCCGGGGTTATCTCGGCTGCTGGATGAAAAAAAACCTTTTGATTTACACATATCACAGACTTTACATGACGCGAAAGTAGACCTACGTCATGAGTTACAAATACAATGGTCATCTTTTCATTAAGCTTTGCAAGCAGATCGAACAGTATAGTCTGGCCTCCAACATCTATGTTGGCCATGGGTTCGTCCAGAAAAAGTATTTCCGGATCGCTAACCAGGGCCCTGGCTAGGAGTGTGCGCTGTAGTTGCCCACCTGAAAGCTCGCCAATCTTTTTTCTACCAAAGGGCAACATCCCCACCATATCAAGAGCCTTCTCAGCCCTTTGGATCTCTAGCTTATTCCAGAAAGGACCAAAGCTGGTAGTGCCAATAAGTCCCAGCAACACCACATCAAGAACCCTGATGGGAAAATCCTTGTCACCTGTGGCATACTGAGGCATGTATCCAGCGCGTTTACACGATAAGGCAGGCGGCTCACCCAGAAGACGCACTGTTCCTGTCTGGGGTTTTAAAAGGCCCAGCATTATCTTTACAAGAGTGGTCTTGCCTCCCCCGTTTGGCCCTATTATCGCAACGAAATCTCCCCTGGGTATGGTCAGCGTCACATCTTTTAACACAACCGCCTGACCAAAAGAAAAGCTCACATTGTAAAGTTCGATTACAGCTTCGGGATTTTGGACATCCTCCTGCTTCATAAGCACTCTCCAAGTGCTCTGGCCACCTTTAGCAAATTATCATCCCAGTCAAGTGCAAGGGGATCAGCTACAATTAGCCTGGCCCCGGTAGCCTCTGAAACAAGTTTTGCCGCCTTAGCAGAAAACTGGGGTTGCACCAGAATGGCCTTGATGGCCATTTTCTTGGCCAGTCTTATCAGTCGCACAAGCTGGGAAGGCTTGGGCTCTTTTCCCTCCTGTTCTATGGGAATCTGACGAAGTCCGTAGGCCCTTGCAAAATATCCCCAAGAAGGATGAAATACCATGAACGCCCTGGAACCGCCCCTAGAGAGACTTTTCAACCCCAACATCTTCATTATCGATAAATCCAAACTTACAATCTTTTTTGCAAGGGCCTCATAGTTTGACACAAAGGTCTCTGCCCACTCGGGATACTGTCTTGAAAGGGCTTCCATCATATTTCTTGCCTGGATAAGTGCCAACGGAGGTGAAAGCCATATATGTGGATCAACAATCTCGCCCTTTCTCGTATGCCCGTTCTCTGACATAGGATAACGCTCAATGCCTTTCCATGTATGAACAACCTTCATACGAGGGTTGACAGTACGAAACCTCTCCAGCCAAGCCCTTTCAAAGGGTACATCAATGGCAAAATACATGCTTGCATTTGAAAGAAGCTTCATCTGCCTGGGCTTTGGTTCATAAATGGCAGGGTTGGCCCCTGGAGGAATCATTACAATTACATGCAGGAGATCTTTGCCAATGTGCTCAAGAAAAAACTTCTGGGGCAGTATACTTACTGCCACCTGGATCCTGCCGGTTTCAGGAACTGCTTCTGCTTTTCCTATTGAGAAAAAAAAACCGTTAATAAAAAGGATCAGGGCCAATATGAAAATCCAGCCATTAAAAAAGTTATTATCTCTCTGATATGCCAATGAAAAAACCTCCCCTAACAAGTAGACACCCGAAGGCTAATTGTTATTGCAAACAAATTGCAGCAGTACAGCGCAAAAGAATAGCTCCACTAGAAATTTTTTCAAGAAAAATCTTATAACTACAGACCGAGCTGATCCCCTATAGAAGGCAGGAACAAGAGGGTATTGGATAAAACTTTGGTTTCTTAGAAAAACGACAGGAACCGATTAGATCATTAAGTAATGGCAAAAACCTAGATCTTTGATACCTATTAGCAGGAATATGGTCAGAGATGGTTTTTAACAAGATCTGCTGCCAAGTCTTAAGTGAGGTTTAACAAAATCAACTCTTTAAATGTGGCAGCGCCTCGAGCTGCCGTCTACAGCTTCTTGCAAAATCTTCAGGGAAATGGCCTGTTATCCACCTGGCCTGCTGTTCACTGAATGCACCGGGAGACTGGGGATGTTTTGGAATAAAACAGTAC
>Ga0256835_1000841_pt1 | contig 20322 bp, 16 predicted proteins | sample PIR30metaG_FD_185972 | JGI IMG/M metagenome (GOLD analysis project Ga0256835, IMG submission 185972) | Hydrothermal vent microbial communities from East Pacific Rise, Pacific Ocean - PIR-30 | ecosystem: Environmental > Aquatic > Marine > Hydrothermal vents | place: Pacific Ocean: East Pacific...
GCTCTACGAGGAGTGGGGCGGCGCGCCCTCGGCGGGCGTGGTGGTGGGCCTGGGTCGGATCCACGGCCGGGAGTGCGTGATCGTCTCCAACGACGCCACGGTGAAGGCCGGCGCCTGGTTCCCCATGACCTGCAAGAAGGTTCTCAGGGCCCAGGAGATCGCCCTGGAGAACCGGCTTCCCATCGTGTATCTGGTGGACTCCGCGGGTGTCTTCCTGCCGCTGCAGGACGAGATCTTCCCCGACAGGGACCACTTCGGCCGGGCCTTCTACAACAACGCACGGCTCTCCGCCGAGGGGATCTACCAGATCGCCGCCATCATGGGCTCCTGCGTGGCGGGGGGCGCCTACCTCCCCATCATGTCGGACGAGGCCCTCATCGTGGAGGGGACGGGAACCATCTTCCTGGCCGGTGCCCACCTGGTGCGGGCAGCCATCGGCGAGCAGATCGACAACCAGGCCCTGGGCGGCGCCGAGGTGCAGGTGGACATCTCCGGGGTGGTGGACGACCGCTTCCCGGACGACGCCTCGGCCCTGGCGCACATCAGGGCCCGGATCGGCGAGCTGGCCCGGCCCCGGATGGCCCCCTTCGACCGGATCGACCCCAGGGAGCCCGGCGCCGACCCCGACGAGGTCCTGGGCATCGTGCCGGTGGACCGGACGCGCCCCTACGACACCTACCAGCTGCTCGCGCGGCTGCTGGACGGCTCGGAGTTCACCGAGTACAAGGCGACCTACGGCCGGACCCTCATCTGCGGCACCGGGAGGATCCACGGCTGGGCGGTGGGGATCGTGGCCAACCAGCGGCTCATCGTGCACCGGAAGCGGGGGCTGGAGCCCGGCGAGCGCGAGATGCAGATCGGCGGCGTGATCTACCCCGACGCCGCCGACAAGGGGGCCCGCTTCGTGGAGCTCATGAACCAGAAGGGGATCCCGCTGCTCTTCCTGCAGGACGTCACGGGCTTCATGGTGGGCTCCAAGTCCGAGCGCGAGGGGATCATCAAGGACGGTGCCAAGCTGGTGAACGTGGTGGCCAACACGGTGGTTCCGAAGATCACGGTCTTCGTGGGCAACTCGTACGGCGCCGGGAACTACGCCATGTGCGGGCGTGCCTATGGCGCTCGCTTCTACTACGCCTGGCCCTCGGCCTCCATCGCCGTCATGGGCGGCGACCAGGCCTCGCAGACCCTCCTCCAGATCCAGCTCAAGAACCGTGGCGAGGAGGTCTCCGAGGAGGAGAGGGAGCAGCTGCTGGCGGAGATCCAGGCCCGCTACCTGGCGGCCATGGACCCGAGGTACGCCGCGGCCCGCCTGTGGGTGGACGAGATCATCGACCCCCGCCGCACCCGGGAGGTGGTGGCCCGGAGCCTGGAGGCGGCGGCGCACAATCCCGAGATCCCACCGTTCCGCCAGGGCGTGCTGCAGACCTGACCCGGGTCAGCCTGGAGTCTTCCGCCACGGGGTGGAACCACGGGGAGCGGTCAGGGCCGGTCCTGCCGGGCCAGGACGGCGATCTCCTCGTCCATGCGGCCGTTCTGGTAGGTGATGGCGAAACCGCTCACCTCCTCCCGGCCGGGGAAGGTGTGGCGCACCACGCGGGCCGGGATCTCCAGGGGCCGGTCCATGGTGGGGTTCTCCAGCAGTGCCGTGACCCTCTCGCCGATGGAGGGCCGGACGGGCGAGGCCACCAGGAGGCCGGTGGCGGAGATGTTCACGATCCTCTCTGCCGGCAGCGGCGAGCCGTCGGGTGCGGTGACCCGGATCGTGGTGGCCGGGTGAGGCAGGAACCGTGCGGGTGCCGAGAGCAGCTGCTGGATGGAGTGGGACAGCTCCTTGACCTGGATCCACCTGGGCAGCACCACGTTGGCGCCCTGGCCGATGAAGCGGCGGGCGCCGCTCAGGAGCTCGGGGATGGACAGGATGATGAGACCGCAGTTGCGGCTGGGAAAGCCCGGACGGCGGAGCTCGTTGAGGAAGTGGCGGAGCAGCAGGTGAGGCAGGGGGAAGTGGCAGAGCACCAGGCGATGGGGGGTGGAGGCGAGGATCTCGAGGGCGGACTGGGCGTCGGCCGTGTGGGAGACCGCCACGTCGAGGCCCGAGATGGCCGTGGAGACCCGCGTGAGCAGGATGTTGTCCAGGGCCACCGTGAGGAGCCTCGGGCTGACCCCCTTCAGGCGGCCGCGCCGGTGTGTCCGTGCGGGTCCGGTCCTCGTCTGCATTCCCTCGATCCCCATGTCCTTCCGGGTCGGAACCCCTCCCGGGTCCGGCCGGATTCCATCATTGCAGCACGGGACCTCCATCGGATGTGATCGGGGACATGGTACTACCGTGATCATGATTACCGTCACCGTGCCACCGTGATGAGCCGATCCCGTGGCGGCCCGGACCGTGCGATGAGGGAGCCGACGACAAGGAGCCCGGGCGTCGAGCCCGGGCTCCGGGTACGTCCGCAACGGTGCCGGTCAGGCCAGCTCGGCGAGGATCTCCTTGAGGAAGCGGTAGAAGTTGGCCACCGAGGAGATCTGGACCGCCTCGTCGGGCGAGTGCGGGTTCCTGATCACGGGACCGATGGAGATGATGTCCATGTCGGGCACCTTGTCCAGGAGCAGGCCGCACTCCAGCCCGGCGTGAATGGCCTTGAGCTCCGGGGCCTTCCCGAAGAGGCGCTGATGGACCTCGGCCGCCAGGCGCACGGTGGGGGAGTCGGGGTTCGGCTTCCAGCCCGGATAGGCGTCGTGCACCTCGACACTGGCCCCCGCCAGGACGCAGATGGACCGGACCTGGCCCTGGACGCCGTAGAGGGCCGGCATCACCGAGGAGCGGTGGGAGGTGGTGAGCACGGCGCGGGTCTCCTCGGTCGTGATCACCGCCAGGTTGTTGGAGGTCTCCACCAGGCCCGGCACGTCCCGTGACATGGCCAGCACGCCGTGGGGGATGCCGTTGAGGGCGTGGAGGAGCCGGTCGCGGTTGTGGACGTTCATGGGGCGGTGGTACTCGTCCGTGTCGTCCAGCCGCTCGAGGGCCATCTCGAGGCCCGGCTCGTTGGGGAACTCCTCGGCGAAGTCGGCGCGGCAGGACTCCACGATCCCGGCCATCTCGTCGAAGGAGACCCTGGGCAGCCGGACCACGGCGAAGGACTCCCGGGGGATGGCGTTGTGCTTGGAGCCCCCCTCCAGGGAGACCAGGTCGATCTCGAGGCCGGTCTCGATGGCCTTGAGCAGGGTCCGGACCGCCAGCTTGATGGCGTTGGCGCGGTTCTCGTGGATGTCCACGCCGGAGTGGCCGCCGCGGAGGCCCCGCACCACCAGCCGGGCGGGGATGGACCCCAGCAGGGCACGCCGCCGTGAGAGCGGGAACTCGGCCGTGGAGTCGGCTCCGCCCGCGCACCCGATGTAGATGGCCCCGTCCTCCTCGGTGTCCAGGTTGATCATGATGCGGCCCTCGAGCATGGAGCCGTCGAGCCCCATGGCCCCGGTGAGCCCCGTCTCCTCGTCCAGGGTCAGGAGCAGCTCCAGGGGCCCGTGGACGGCGTCGGGATCGTCGGCGATGGCCATGCCGGCGGCGACCCCGATGCCATTGTCGGCCCCGAGGGTGGTCCCCACCGCCTTCACCCAGTCACCCTCCACGGTGACCTGGATGGGATCGTTCATGAAGTCGAACTCCACGTCGGTGTTCTTCTCGCAGACCATGTCCAGGTGACCCTGGAGGACCACCGTGGGTGCGTTCTCGTGGCCGGGTGTGGCGGGGACCTTGACCACCAGGTTCCCGACCTGGTCGCGCAGGACCTCGAACCCGCGGTCCTTCGCCCACGCCAGCACGTGCTCCACCACCTTCTCCTCGTGCTTGGAGGGGCGGGGAACCTTGCGGATTCCGTCGAAATGCTGCCAGATGTGCCTGGGCTCCAGGCCTTCCAGGGGACTGCTCATGGGGACCTCCTCGTCGCTGCGTGGTTGGTGTTCATCCCGGCGGCCCCATCGGACCGCCGGAGAAGTCTAGAGCAACGCTGTCAACAATTCCAGCGCGCTGAGCGCGCCGCCCACCAGGAGGCCGTCCACCGCCGCGGTGACGCCGAGCCCCCTTCCGTCGCGGGACAGCACCGGCATGCCCATGTGGACCGCGTGGCTGTCCGGCACCGTGTCCACGCTGAGGGCCTCGCCGGAGTGGACCAGCCGCTCGGAGTCCGCCCAGCGCTCCTCCACCTCGTCGTACTCCACCGGGTGCTCGAAGACGACCCCGAGGTGGATGACGTGACCGTGGAAGCGTCCGTCCACGGCCCGGGTGACCGCCACGGGCACGGGGTCCAGCAGGCGGACAGCCTCGGCCGCGAGGCGGTCGGGGGCGGCCGTCACCAGGTTGAACGCCAGGGCCGGTTCGCCGCCGGCGTCTCCGGGGGGCTCCCCGCGGAGCCGGGCAGCCGCCTGGCGTGCCAGGTCCTCCACGCTTGCCTTGCCCCGCGCCGAGGCCGGTTCCACCACGTGGAGGGTGGCATGCCCGATCCCGAGATCGGCCAGGGGGTCCAGGACGGCGCGGGCCGCCACGACGCCCGGATGGGGCACCCGGAGCACCGGAGGGTCGGGACGTCCGGTGAGGGGAGGGAGCACCGGGGTGCTCACGGGAAGGAGCCCCCCGCACCCGGCCATGTCCAGCACCACCGTGCCCAGTCCGGCTGCGGCCCGCGCCAGCTCGTCCAGCCTCCGGGTCTCCGTGGCTCCGGCCAGAACCACCATGTCGAAGGGTTCGAGGGTGGCGGGGTCCTCCAGCGGGGCCACCAGGCCCGGCGAGCCCCCAAGCTCGGCGATCTGCTGCTCGTCGTCATCCGCGGTGTGGAAGTACGCGAGGTCACCCGTCAGAGCGGGCGTGGCCTCCAGGAGCTTGAGGAGCTCCCGGCCCTTCAGGGTCAGCGGATCGATCAGGGCGATCCTGGGACGGTTGGGTGTCATGGTGTGCCTCCGTGGCCTGGGGACCTTCGGCCTCCACAGGTGGAACCCCGGCGCGGTGCCGGATCTTCCCGCCCAGGACCTTCACGGGGGCGGACAGCACGTAGACGGCGAGGAGTATGGAGAGAACGTGGGTGGGAGCGAAGGTCAGGAGCGAGAAGAACGCGGCGATCAGGAAGAAGCTCGTGGAGGGCCACCGTTTCCGGAGGTCCACGTTCTTGAAGGAGGGGTAGGGGAGGTTCGAGACCATCAGGAGGGCCGTGGCCAGGACGAAGACCACCACCACGGGCAGGAACGCGGTGTGGGTCACCGGCTCGGGGGAGACGAGGACCAGCAGGGCGATGGCCGAGGCGCCGCCCGGAATGGGGAGGCCCCGGAAGGTGGGGTCGTCGTGGGCCGCGGCGTTGAACCGCGCCAGGCGGATGGCCCCCGCCACGAGGAACAGGAACGCCACGGCGAAGCCCAGGCGGGGCTTCTGCCACAGGCCCCACGTGAAGGCGAGCAGGGCCGGCGCCGCACCGAAGGAGATCACGTCCGCCAGCGAGTCCAGGGCCTCGCCGAAGGGCGAGGTGGTGTTGGTCAGGCGGGCGATGCGCCCGTCCAGGACGTCGGCCACCACCGCCACGAGGATGAGGACCGCCGCCGTGCCAAGCTCGCCGCGGACGCTCTGCACCATGGAGAAGAAGCCGCAGAAGATGTTCCCCACGGTGAACAGGGAGGGGAGGAGGTAGACGCCCTTCCGGAGCCGTTCGGAGCCGCGCCCCCTCCGGTGTCCCTTCCGGGCGCTCACCCGGCCTCCGGAACGGGAAAGCGGGCGATGGGCGTCTCGCCTGCGCGGACCCGGTCGTCGGGTTTCACCAGGATCTCGGCCGACTCCGGGAGGAAGAGGTCCACCCTGGAGCCGTACCGGATGAGCCCCACGCGGTCACCGCGGGCCACCGTGTCCCCCGGTTCGTGGTCGAAGACGATTCTCCGGGCGATGAGCCCGGCGATCTGCTTGAAGGCGAGGAGTCCCCAGGGGGTCTCCCACACCGAGAGGTTCTGCTCGTTCTCCAGAGAGGCCTTCTCCTTGAAGGCCGAGATCTTCCGGCCGGGGTTGTAGACGTAGTCCGCGAGCCTCCCGGCCAGCGGGGCGCGGTTCACGTGGACGTCGAACACCGACATGAAGATGCTGACACGCCGGGGGAGCCCCCGGGCCGCCAGGTCGTCGGGGGCGTCGTCCACGGCGATGATCCTGCCGTCGGCGGGGGAGCATGCCACGTTGGGCGGGGCGTCGCAGGTCCGGGCGGGGTCGCGGAAGAAGTAGAGCCCGAAGAGGCCGAATCCCACCAGGGCCCAGCCCGGGATATCCCAGCCCAGGACGATGCACACGATCCCGAGACACATGGGGATCAGGACGAAGGGCCAGCCCTCCGGAGCGATCATGTCAGCGTTCCCGGTACGCGGCTCAGGAAGTGGATCCGCCCAGGCGGGCGATCTGGTCCTTGATCCGCAACTTGAGCTTCTTGATGCGCTTTTCCTCGAGCTCCTCCTCGGGCGTGAGCCACGGCTTGTTGGTCAGCTCCTCGAGCCGCTGCTCGTACTCCCGGTGCTGCTGGAGGAGTGCTTCGAAATTCGATTCCTGGGTTCCACCGGACTCGCGATCTGTGATCATGCACAGCCTCCCATGACTCGGTGCCATGATACCACCGGCTCCGGCGGGGAGCGAGGCGGCAGGTGCCGTCCCGGGGTCTGCCGGTGGTCTCCGGCCCGTGTCGCCGGCGGATTGACACATGGGTTAGAATGCCACCGGGTTGTGCCTGTCCGGCGGGAATGGCGGGGCGGTCCTGGAGGAATATCATGGAAGCCGTGAGCACACCGGAGGCGCCCGCTGCCGTGGGGCCCTACAGCCAGGCGGTCGTCAGCGGGGGGTTCGTCTTCACCTCCGGCCAGATCCCCCTGGACCCGGACACCGGAGAGGTGGCCGGGGGCGGGTTCGAGGGGCAGGTACGCCGGGCCCTCGCCAGCCTGGACGCCGTGCTCCGGGCCGCGGGAAGCGACAGGTCCCGGGTGGTCAAGGTGACAGTCTTCCTGACGGACATGGGACGTTTCGGCGTCTTCAACGGGCTCTACGAGGAGTTCTTCGGTTCGCACCGGCCCGCGCGATCCGTGGTCGAGGTGGGCGCCCTGCCGAGGGGCGTCGACGTGGAGCTCGAGGCCGTGGCGGAGCTGCCATGAAGGTCGATGGGCTGAAGGTGCTGATCCGGGGAGCAGGGGAGCTGGCGTCGGCCACGGCCCACGAGCTCCACCGGAACGGCTTTCGCAAGATCCTGATGCTGGAACGCCGCCACCCCAAGGCCGTCCGGCGGAACGTCTGCTTCTCCGAGGCCGTGTTCGGCGGGGTGCAGCACGTCCAGGGCGTGACGGCCCGGCTGGCCCGGGACCTCGAGCAGGTGGCCTTCATCAACAGGCTGGGTGACATCGCGGTGAGCCTCCTGCCGCTGGACGAGGCGCTCCGGACCTTCGAGCCCCAGGTGTTCATCGAGGCGGCCATGCTCCGGCACAACTGGGGCCTGACCCGGGACCTGGCACCCATCGTCATCGCCCTGGGACCCGGGTACACCGCGGGGAAGGACTGCCACGCCGTGGTGGACACCTTCCGCGGACCCCAGGTGGGAGCGGTGCTCGAGGACACCGGGGAGCACCTCATCGAGGAGCCGCCTGCGGAGATCATGGGTTTCACCCGTGAGCGGGTCATGAAGGCCCCGCGGGACGGGATCTTCTTCACGAACCGCTCCATCGGCGACGAGGTGGAGCGGGGCGAGAAGGTGGGGACGGTGGTGTCCGTGTGGGGCGTGGAGGACTACCGCAAGGGGGTGCCCGTGGATGCCTCCAGTGCGGTGACGGCCCGGATCGCCGGGGTGCTCCGTGGCCTGCTCCGGGACGGCGCACCGGTGGAGGCCGGCGACAAGATCGGCGACGTGGATCCCCGGGGGCGGACCGGTGACCTGGACCACATCTCCGACAAGGCGCGCCGGGTGGCGGAGGGGGTGCACGAGGCGCTCGTGACCCTTCTCGCGGAGGCACGGGCCGGAGAGCGCGCGGGCTGAGACGTGGGGCACCGCTGGTTCCCGCGGGCGCTCTGGCGGGTCCGCCCGCCGGTGCTGGCGCTGGGTGGTGGCGGTGCCCGTGGCTTCGCGCACCTGGGTCTCCTGGAGGTGCTGGAGCTCGAGGGGCTCGAGGTCCGGGCCATCGCCGGGACCAGCGCGGGGGCGATCATGGGGGCCATGTACCTGGCCCTGGGGTCCACGCGCGCCATGCACGAGCGGTGGCGCGAGGCCTTCGAGAAGGATCTGGTGAAATCGGTGTCGGGCATCGGCCAGCCCCGCCACGGCGAGGGCCAAGAGGAGCACCCCCTGTTGCGGGCGGCGCGCACCATCCGTGACCGGGTGGTGATCTCGCTGGCGGTGAACCGCAGCACCATCCTGGACGGCGAGGAGCTCGAGCGTGCGGTGGAGTTCCTGATCCCCGACGTGGCCATCGAGGATCTTCCCCGTCCGTTCGTGGCGGTGGCCACGGATCTCGTGACCGGGGAGGAGGTCCGCATGGACCGGGGCTCCCTCAGGCGCGCTGTCCTGGCCTCGTCCTCGATTCCCGCGCTGGTGCCGCCCGTGGAGTGGGGGGGGCGGCCGCTGGTGGACGGTGGGGTGGTGGTCGAGGTCCCGGTGGGGGCCGCCAGGGCCCTGGGGCGCCCCGTGGTGGCCGTGGACATCTCCATGGATCTGCCGCCCTACCGTCCCGACCGCCTGGTGCTGGAGACCATGTCGCGGACCCAGATGATGACGGCGACATTGCTACGCCGGTACCAGCTCCGTGGGGCCTCGCGGGTGATCCGGCCCGCCGTGGGGGGCTACTCGTGGTCCACGTGGGACCACTGGCCGGAGATCCTCGAGGCGGGACGCCGGGCGGGGCTCGATCTCGTGGGCCGCTGAGGCCGGACCTCCCGGTCAGCGGCGCTCCTGGCACCTCCTCCGCGCCTCCCGGAGCCGGGGCCTCCAGGTGGGGGAGGCCTCCAGGAGCCCGGTGACGCTGGTGGCCCGGATGCCCCGCTCGTCGAGGGCCTCGAGCATCGGGGGAAGGACCTGCCACGGGGGCTCCTCGCGATGGGTGGAGAGGTGCATGAGGACGATGCCCCCCGCCAGGTGGGGGAAGCGGAGGAGGCGCCGCATCATCCGGTTGCTGTCCTCGTAAAGTGTGCTGTGCTCGTCGTCCACCCAGTCCCGGGAGTCCAGCGATGCCCCCCGGAGGGAGCTCCACCGCACGTGGATGTACCCCAGCTCGTAGGCCCACGCGCGGAGCGTGCCGTTCTCCTCGCCGTAGGGGGCGCGCCAGTAGGGCACCATCTCCCGGCCGGTGGCCTTCCGGAACAGCTTCTCCGTGCGCAGCAGCTCCTGGCGGAACCAGGACCTGGTGACCCGGGGCAGAAGGCGGTGGCGCCGGTCCCTCGCGTAGGAGGTCAGATGCGGGTGCGAGAAGGTGTGGTTGCCCACCTCGTGCCCGTCCAGGACCGCCCGGCGCATCAGTCCGGAGTGCTTCTGGATGAACTGTCCCGTGACGAAGAGGGTCACCTTGAGGTCGAGGTGCCGGAGCAGCTCCAGCAGCTCGGTGGTTCCGTCGGCGGTGGATCCCCCGTCGAAGGTGAGGGCGATGCGGGGTCCGGCATCGGGGACCAGGTGGAGATCGGGGAGACGGTCCTTCACGGCGATGGGCCGGGACGGGGGAGCCCGGTGCACCGGCCTCGGGGTGGGTGAGGGGGCCGGCCGCATCTCGGGAACCCGGCTGAGCCGGAGCGGCCGCACCACGATGGGGGTGGGCGAGACGACCGGGGACGGCGACGGGATCACCGGAACCGGTGTGGCGGTGGGCTCCGGCGGGGGTGTGACGGTGGGTGTCGCGGTTGCCGTCGGCGTCGGGCTGGCCGTGGGCGTGACCGTCGGGGTGGGGGAGGGGACCGGTGCTGCCGGTTCCTCCCGCCGGACGGAGCGGATGGCCGATCCGGCTCCCAGGGCGTACAGGCGAACGTCGCCGGACGTGGTGCCGGTTGGCAGGTCCCTGACGGTTGCGGTCCCCCTGCCGTCCAGGACCACCACCTCGAGGGGCGTGCCGTCCACCGTCACGAGGACGCCGGCTCCGGCCATCCCCCGGACCTCCAGGGCGATCCTCCCGTCCTTCGTGATGAGAGTGCCCTCGACCTCCGACTGTGCCAACTGGAGGGAAGGGGCCGCTGGAGGTGTCTCCGGCCGGGCCTCGGAGAGGAGACGGCCCGCCAGCACGGCCGTCACGGTCAGCAGGGCGGCCACCGCCGCGCCCACGACCCCCAGGGCCCAGGGTGGCGGGACGGGACGGCGCAGGAGGGACCACGCTGCCGTGCTCCACTCCTCGAGCAGGCCCCGGGCCAGGCAGGTCCTGGAACAGTACACCCGCCCGCGCCAGACGGAGGTGCACCTGTCGCACAGCCAGTGGCCGCACGTGCGGCACGAGACCCTGGCGACCCGGGAGGGGTGGAAGTGGCAGCGGTGCCGGCTCATTGTCCAGCCGGGGGAGCGGGGCTACAATCGGGCCGTCGACCGCGCGAGGCACCGGAACGGGAAGCCCCGGAGAACGCAGATATTCCGGGCCTCCATGGAGCGGGAGGAGAGACGAGAATGTGGAACCTGCCCAACAGCCTGACGCTGCTCCGCATCTTCCTGGTGCCGATCCTCGTGGCGGTCCTGCTGACCGAGCTTCCGGACAAGGAGTACTGGGGGCTTGGCATCTTCCTCCTGGCGGCCCTGACCGACCTGATGGACGGGATTATAGCCCGCCGCACCAACCGGATCACCGTGACGGGGACACTCCTGGATCCCATCGCCGACAAGCTCCTCATGAGCGCGGCCTTCATCTCGCTGGTGGAGCTGGGGCTGGCGCCCGCCTGGATGGTGACCATCATCGTGGGCCGTGAGTTCGCCGTCACGGCCCTGCGCATGGTGGCCATGACCCAGAACATCCCCATCGCCGCCAACAGGTGGGGCAAGGCCAAGACCACCAGCCAGGTGATCGCGGTGGCCATCCTGATCCTTGGCAAGAAGCTCGGGACGTGGATGATCGTGGGGCACGTGGCGCTCTGGGTGGCCCTGGTGCTGACCGTGATCTCCATGGTGACCTACTTCTGGCAGAACTTCGGGATCCTCAGGGAGGCCGACAGGTGAGAGGCGGCTTCCTGCCGCGGCGCCTGCCGCTGCACCTGGTCCGTGCGGGTCTCCATCACCCCAGGACCGCCGTGGTGGCCGGAGCGCTGGCCGTGGTGGTGGCGGTCCTCGTGGTCATGGGCGTGCACGTGGAGACGGACGTCCTCAAGCTGGTCCCGCAGCACGATCCCGTGATCCGCGAGTTCTCCACCACGCTCGAGCGGTTCGGCTCGGTGGACATCCTGCTGGTGGACGTCCGTCTGGAGCCCGGAGCCGACCTGGAGCCCGTCCTGGCCTTCGCCGACGAGCTCGCGGCGAGGCTGGAGCGGTGGGACTCGATCCACTGGGTGGAGTACCGGCTGGAGGACCCCTCCGCCGCGGCGGTGCCACTGCTGGATCGCGCGACGCTCTTCCTGAGCCCGCCGGAGCTCGAGGAGCTCCTGGATCACCTGGACGAGGATGGGCTGCGGGAGCAGGTCCGGAGGGTCCGGGCGCTGCTCCTGGCCCCCCAGGGCACGGTGATGAAGGAGATCCTGCGCCTGGACCCCTTCCTGCTCCTGCCGAAGATCCTGGACCGCACCAGGGTGGGAGGGATCGGGGCGCGCTTCGACCCCGAGACGGGGTACCTCATCGACCCCGGGAAGCGCCATCTGCTCATGCTGGCCAGGCCCGTCCGACCCGCGCAGGACATCGCCTTCGACCGGGTGCTGGAACGGGGCCTCCGCCGGCGCCTGGAGGAGGCGCGGACGGCCTGGCGGGAGGCCGGGTGGGAGGGCGCCCCGCCGCGGGTGGAGTTCGCCGGCGGCTACATCACCGCGCTGGACGACGGCCGGCTCATCGTGCAGGACCTGGTGGTGGGCACGGCCGGGGCCGCGGTGGGCGTGATGATCCTCTTCCTCCTGGCGTTCCGCAGGCCGGCGACCCTGGTCTACGCCGCGGGGCCCATGGTGGTCGGCCTGGCGCTGACCGTGATCTTCATCGGCGCGGCGCTCAACACCCTCAACTCGGCCACCTCCGCCTTCGCGGCCCTGCTCATCGGGCTGGGGATCGACTTCGTGATCGTGCTCTACGGTCGCTACGTGGAGGAACGGCACCGGGGAGTGGAGCACCACGGGGCCGTGGAGGCCCTGGGTCGGCACACCGGCGTGGGCGTCATGCTGGGCGCCGTGACCACGGCCGCCACCTTCTTCGCCTTCCTGATCACCGACTTCAAGGGCCTCGCCGAGCTGGGGCTGATCACGGGAGTCGGCATCCTCCTCTTCGCGGCCACGGTGTTCGTCCTCCTGCCGGCCCTGCTCACCCTGTTCCGCGGCAGGGGGCTCTCGCAGCGGCTGCACCTCCATTCCTTCGGCTCGGACCGCCTCTGCCGCGTGGCCATGTCGCGGCCCGTGGCCACCGTCCTGGTGGTACTGGGGGTGACCGTGGCGGCGGGCGCCGGCTTGCTGGAGCTCAGGTTCAACGACGACATCAAGAACATGCGGTCCCCCGACAACCGGGGCGTGATCCTCAGGAAGGAGATCATGGACGCCTTCGGCCTGAGGTTCACCCCCATGATGGTGCGGGTGGACGCCCCGGACGAGGCCGGGGCGCTCGAGGCCGCGCGGGCGGTGCTGCCCGACCTGGAGGCGCTGGTGGACGGTGAGAACCTGGCCGGGGTGGACACCATCGTCTCGCTGGTGCCTCCGCGCTCCGACCAGGAGCGGGTCCTCGAGCGGTTGCGGACCCTGGACCTGGACCCCGCAGCCTTCCGGCGGCGTTTCGAGGCCGCGTTCCGCGCGGAGGGGCTGAACCCGGCGGCCTTCGAGGAGGGGATCGATCACCTGATCGCGGCCCTCGGGGTGCGGCGGCCCCTGAGCCTGGACGACCTCTCCGGCACCGTGCTGGAGCGCGCCGTGGAGCGCTACGTGGCGCGCTTCGCGGGTGGGGTGTCCTCGGTGATCTACTGCTACCCCCCCGTCGGGAAGTGGCGGCGGGAGGCGCCCCCGGCCCTGGAGCTGGCGGTGGCGCGCCACCCCGGAGCGGTCCTCACGGGTCCCAACGTGGTCTCGGCCCGCCTGCGGACCATCGTGTGGGGCGACGCCGGGCGGGCGGCCGTCCTGGGCCTCGTCCTGGTCCTGGTCCTGTTGCGCCTGGACCTGGGCACCTGGCGCGACACGGGGCTGGCCATGGTGCCGCTGGCGGTGGGAATGCTGTGGACCCTGGGCGCCATGGGAGCGCTGGGCCTCGAGATCAACCTGATGAACATCTTCGTCATGACCATGATCATCGGGATCGGTGTGGACTACGGGGTCCACCTGCTCCACAGGTGGCGGGAGTCGGGCGGTGACCCGGACGGGGTGGCGGAGACCTCCAAGGCCATCGCCGTGGCGGCCTTCACCACGGTGGTGGGTTTCGGCTCGCTGATCCTGTCCCACTTCCCGGGCCTGCGGTCGGTGGGCGCCGCGGCCATCCTGGGGGCGCTCTCCACGGCGGTCCTGGCCATCACGCTGCTCCCGGTGCTGCTCCGGAGGGCCGCGCGGTGAGACGCTGGCTCAACCCACCGAGCGCCTTCGTGGGTTCCTTCCTGGTGATGGTGATCCTGGGCACCCTGCTGCTCCAGCTCCCGGGCGTCACCCGCCCCGGCAGGGAGCTGGCGTGGCACGAGGCGCTCTTCACCGCCACCTCGGCCGTGTGCGTCACCGGCCTGGTGGTGCGTTCGCCCGACGATTTCACCGTCATGGGGCAGACCCTCATCCTCGGGCTCTTCCAGATGGGGGGCCTGGGCGTGCTGACCTTCGGCTTCTTCCTGGTGCTCCTGCTGGGCGGGCGCATGTCGTTCTTCGGAAGGGGCCTGGTGCAGAGCACCCTGGCCCAGGGTCCCTGGGAGGACTTCTGGCCCCTGCTGCGCATGGCCACGGCGGTGACGGTCCTGGTGGAGGGGAGCGGCGCCGTGATGCTGGCTGCGGCCTGGGCGCCGGAGATGGGCTGGTGGAAGGCCTCGGGGTGGGGCATCTTCCACTCGGTGTCCGCCTTCTGCAACGCGGGCTTCGGCCTGTCCTCCACCTCGCTGGCCCAGTGGCGCGGCAACCTGATGGTGGCTGGGACCGTGACGGTGCTCATCGTGGTGGGTGGGCTCGGCTTCCTGCCGCTGACCGATTTCTACGAGCGGTGGCGCTCCCCGCACCGCCGACCGCTCACCCTCCACACCCGCCTCGTGCTGGTCACCACGGGGGTGCTGATCCTCCTGGGGCTCGCCGGCGTGTACGCCTTCGAATGGAACGTGGCCCTGAAGGGCCTCCACGGGACCGAGCGGGCGGCGGCGGTGGTGTTCCAGGCGATCACGCCGCGCACCGCCGGCTTCAGCACGCTGGACTACGGGACCTTCTCCGCTGCGGGCCTGCTGTTCACCATCATGCTGATGTTCGTGGGCGCCTCACCGGGATCCACCGGGGGCGGTGTGAAGACCACCACGCTGGGGGTCCTGGCCGCGGCGGCCTTCTCCCGGGCCCGCGGCCACCGCCGGGTGAACCTGTGGGGGAGGACGCTCCCCGAGAGCCAGCTGGCCTCCGCGGTGACGCTCATGGCCCTGGGGATCAGCCTCGTGCTGGTGGCCACGCTGCTGGTGCTCCACATGGAGGCCGAGCTGGGAGGGACCCTCGGCGGGGACGCGGCGTTCCTCGACGTGCTCTTCGAGGTGGTCTCGGCCTTCGGGACGGTGGGCCTGTCCACGGGAATCACCAGCACCCTCCTGGTGCCCAGCCGGCTCGTCCTGGTGGTGCTCATGTTCCTGGGCAGGGTGGGACCGCTGACCCTCGGGCTCGCCCTCTCCTGGCGGGGCCCGAAGGCGGACTGGCAGTACCCCGAGGAATCGGTCATGATCGGGTAACCGCGGGAGGGAAGAACCATGGTCAACGAGCTCGGAAAAGAGAGACTGGCGTGGACATGTCCCCCGGAGTGGATCCCGTGGGAGAGCTCCGCGGAGGTGGAGCCTGCCTCGGGCATCGTGGGTCAGGATCGTGCCGTGGAGGCCATCGCGCTCGGTCTCTCCATGCGCGGGGTGGGGTACAACGTCTTTGTCACGGGGCTGTCCGGGACCGGCCGGCTCACCACCATCAAGCGGTTTCTCGACGAGCGGACCCGCGGTCACGAGGTGCCGGACGACGTCTGCTTCGTCTACAACTTCCACTGCCCCGAGGAGCCCATGGCCCTGAGGCTCGCGGCCGGAGCGGGCCGGCGTTTCCGCAAGGCCATGGAGAATCTGATCGAGGAGCTCGCGGAGAGCATCCCCGAGATCCTGGACGACCCCACCTTCAAGAAACGGCTGGAGGGTGCCCTCGAGGACCTCAAGCGCCAGGAGAACGCCCTCACGGGGGCCTTCGAGGACGAGGTGGAGAAGGCGGGCTTCCAGCTCGTCCAGATCCAGATGGGGCCGGTGACCCGCCCCGAGATCTACCCGCTCGTGGGCGGGAAGGCCGTCCCCATGGAGGAGCTGGAATCCCACGTGGAGGCCGGCGAGCTGGACGCGGAGGCCGTCAGGACCCTGGAGAAGCGCCACCAGGAGCTCAAGAGCAAGCTGGAGGACGTGATCGCCGGCGTGACCGAGCTGCGGCGGAAGATGCAGGACCGCGTGGTGGAGGTCCGGCAGTCGGTGATCCGCCCCCTGCTCGAGGTGGCGGTGGACCGTGTGCGGGAGACCGTCGGCGACGACCGGGTCCAGGCCTACCTGGAGCCGCTGCGGAGCGACCTGGAGGAGCATCTGGAGCTCTTCATCGACGACTCCGACGATTCCGGCCGCTTCCTCCGGTGGCGGGTGAACCTCGCGGTGGACAACTCCATGGCCGACGGCCTGCCGGTCATCCTGGAGACGGAGCCCACCTTCCCCAACGTCTTCGGAACCATCGAGCGGTCCATGGCGAAGGGCAGCGAGGGCTTCACCGACTTCACCCGGATCCGGGCGGGGTCCCTGCTCCGCGCCAACGGCGGCTTCCTGGTGCTCAACGCCGACGACCTGCTGCTGGACTCCAGGGTCTGGCCGGCACTCAAGCGCGCGCTGAAGTACTCCAGGGTCCAGATCCAGTCGCCGGAGAACTTTCTCCTGGGCGCCGCGGCGCTCAAGCCCCAGGCCGTTCCCCTGGACGTGAAGGTCATCATCATCGGTGACCGGGGGACCTACGACCTGCTCTACCGGTTCGACAGGGACTTCTCCAAGGTCTTCAAGATCCTGGCGGACTTCGACACGGTGCTCGTCCCCTCGCCCGGGACGGCGGGCGAGGTGCTGGCGGTGCTCCGCAAGGTTGCGGCGGAGGAGGGGCTGCACCACCTGGACCGTTCCGGGATGGCGGCGATCCTGGAGGCCGCGGTGCGGCTGGGGCGGACCCGCCGGAAGTTCTCCAGCCGGTTCTCCGACATCGCCGACATCTACCGCGAGGCCTCGTGGGTGGCCGGCGAGGAGGGGGCGGAGCTGGTGACGGGCGAGCACGTCCGGAGGGCGCTCGACGCCCAGAGGCGCCGGCACAGCCTCTCCGAGGAACGGACCCTCGAGTGGATCACGGAGGACGTGATCCGGATCGACACCGAGGGCAGGAGCGTGGGGCAGGTGAACGGCCTGGCGGTGTACGACCTGGGCCACCACCGCTACGGCAAGCCCTCCCGCATCACCGCGAGGGTCGGCGTGGGCCGTGAGGGCGTCATCAACATCGAGCGCCAGGCCCGGCTCTCCGGCCCCACCCACGACAAGGGTGTCCAGATCCTCACCGGTTTCCTCCGGGGGACCTTCGCGCTGGGGGTCCCCCTGAACATGGCCTGCTCCATCACCTTCGAGCAGTCCTACGGGGGCATCGACGGCGACTCGGCGTCATCCACGGAGATCTACGCCATCCTCTCGGCCCTCTCGGGGCTGCCCATCCGCCAGGACGTGGCCGTCACCGGCTCCATGGACCAGTACGGCCGCATCCAGGCCATCGGCGGCGTCAACGAGAAGATCGAGGGCTTCTTCCGGGTCTGCGAGGCCCGGGGGCTCACGGGGACCCAGGGGGTGCTGATCCCCGCGGACAACGTGGGCGACCTCCACCTCCACCCCGAGGTGGTGGAGGCCGTGGAGGCGGGACGCTTCCACGTGTGGTCCTGCGGGACGGTGGAGGAGGGCATCGAGCTGCTCACCGGCGTCCCGGCGGGAACGCTGGAGGATGGCCGGTGGAGCGAGGACGGCGTCTACGGACGCTGCCAGCGGAGGCTCGAGGAGATGGCCCGGCTGCTCCGGGAGGCGGGGAAGGCCCCCGCCCAGAACGGCGACGGAGCCAAGGAGGAGGCGGGGGACGAGGACAACGGAGGGTGAGCCCCCCGGCGTCCCGCCGCGCCCGCGGGGGCCGGCCCGCCGGGCCGGTGGCCGAAGGCCTGGTCCTGGGCGCCGCGTTCCTCGCCATCTACCTGCTCACCCGGACCCGCGACCTGGGGGGTGACGGGACGGTCTTCGCCCTGGCGGTGGACCGCTGGCTCTCCGGGGAGGCCGACTGGTCCCTGCTGGTGCACCCCCACCACCCCCTCTACAACCTGCTGGTGGGGGTCGCCGCCCGGCTGACCCGGCTCGCGGGCCTGCACCTCGCGGCGGTGGACGTGGGGGCGGCCGTGAGCGCCCTCTTCGCGGCGCTCACCGTGGGCGGCCTGGTGGTGGTGCTGCGCCGGGCCGGTCTTGCGGAGGGTGTTGCCCTGTCGGCGGCAGTGCTGCTGGGGGTGTCCGGGGCGATGTGGAGCTTCGGAACCTCCATGGAGGTGTACACGCTGGAGGCGGCCGCCGTCCTCCTGTGGGCGGGGGTCCTGGGCCGGGAGCGGCCCCGGCCGGTGGCGGCCGGGGTGGCCCTGGGGTTCGCCGTGCTCTCGCACCTGGCGGCGGGCCTGCTGGCCGTGCCCACCGCCTGGCGGCCGGGGTGGCGCCGGCGGGAGGCCGCCGTGGCCCTGGGGACCGGCCTCGGGGGGGCGGGCGCCGTGTGGCTGGCCCTCCAGGCCGGGCTGGCGGGCCGCCTGTCGCCGGGGGGACTGGCCGGCGTCCTGCTCTCGCCCGGCTCGGAGTCGTGGCTCGGCGCGGGGTCCCCGCTGAAGGTCCTGGGCGCGCTCCGGGGGGCCTTCGCGTGGGGGTTCTACCGGGACGTGCCGGTCCTGCGGGAGGGGGTCGCCGCAGGGTTCGGAGCCGCGGCGGGCCTCGCCTCGGTGGCGGTGCTGCTCCTGGTGGCCGCGGGCGCCGTGCTGGCCCTCCGGGGCGGCGGTCCCCTGCACCGCACCGCCGCAGCCGGCGTGACGGCCTTCCTGCCCCTGTGGTTCCTCTGGGACGTGGGCAACGTGGAGCATGTGGTGGGGGCCGTGCCCCTCCTGGTCGTCCTCGCAGCCTTCGCCGCGGCCCGGCTGCCCCGCCGCTGGGGGGCGGTGGCCCTCCTCGCCCCGGCCCTCGTCCTGGGCGTGGTGAACGGCCTGGGGTCGGCCATCCCGGCGTCCCGAGCGGTGAACTCCCGGGTGGCCGTGGTGGCCGAGTTCGTCCACCGGACCGTCCCCGAGGACGGCCTGCTCCTCACCCTGGGCACCGACGCGAGGATGCGCCTCGGCCTGCCCTACCTCTCGGGGCGGCGGGTGCGCTCCCTCGCCCTGCTCCTGCACGCTGCGGCCCGGGCCGGAGCCCCCGCGGGGGAGGCGCTGGACCGGTGGATCGGCGGAGCGGAGGGTTACGGGAGCGTCTGGGTGGACGGGAAGGTCTTCTCCCGAGCCGCGGAGGCCTGGGTGGCCTCGCAGGGGGTGGATACCGGCGCGTGGCGCCGGGCCCTGGCGAGGTTCGAGCGGGAGGGCGAAGTGGTGCTTCCACCGGACGGCGTGGCGGTCACGGAGCCCGTGGTCCTCGTCCGCGTCCGGGTCCACGCCCCATGACGACGGGGGAGGCCTGGCGGCCTCCCCCGGAGTTGCGCGGTATGGCCGCTGCTACAGCAGCGCGTCCAGCTTGGCCTGGATGGTCTTCTTGTCGGCGGCGCCCACGATCCGGTCCGCCACCTCACCGTTCTTGAAGAACAGCATGGTGGGGATGGCCTGGATGCCGAACTTGACGGCGGTCTCCCGGTTGGAATCCACGTCCAGCTTGCCGATGACCGCCTTGCCCTCGTACTCGCCGGCGAGCTCCTCCACGATGGGGGCCACGATCCGGCAGGGACCGCACCAGACCGCCCAGAAGTCCACCACGGCGGGCCTGTCCGAGTTCAGGACGGTGCTCTCGAAGTTCGAATCTGTGATCTCGACTGCCTTTCCAGCCATTGCCAATCCTCCGTCGGTGGTTTGTCCGGCTCCGGCCGGCGCCGGCACATGGTACTACAACACCGAGGAGGCGGGGTTCATTGCAGGGGAGCGGGGGAGCGGGGGAGCAGGGGAACGGGGGAGCAGGGGAGCGTGGGGTGCGACGCCCGCCCGGCCGCCCGTTCGTGAAACGTGAAAGGTGAAACGTGAATCGAAAGAGGGCGAAGGGGATGTGCGACGTCCGACCCTCCACCCGTGCGACATCCGCCCGCCCTCCCGTGCGGGGAGGTACGGTGTTCTGGAGTGTAGGCGCGTCCTTCAGGGCGCGCCCCCAGGACATTCGGCGCGCCCCTGCGCCTCCCGGCGGGCGGGGGATGTCCTCACCACTTCACTTCTTCGCGTCCTCACTCCCTCACCGGGAACCGTGACCCGCAGTAGCGGCAGGCCAGGAGGTCCTTCCCCGCGGGTTCCAGGGGGCCGCCGCAGCGGGGGCAGGACTCGTCCAGGCGCGCGTGGGGCGCGGTGAGCTCCCCCCGCTCCCAGTCCACCTGCCCGGGGAGCAGGCCCAGGCCGTTGACCCGTTCCACGGCCCGCCGGATCTCGGCCTCGGGGAGCCGCCACTCGGCGGCAAGGGAGGTGAGGCGGACGATGCCCCGCGTCCGCACGGCCTCCACGATCCGGGCCTCCAGGCGCGCCTCGGTCTCCTCCCGGGCCCTCCGGCCGGCCCGGAGGAGCACCCAGGCACCGGCTCCCCACGAGACGGCGGTGGGCAGGAAGGCGAAGAGCAGCAGGCCCAGCAGTGCGGCCGCGGCGTCCAGCTGGCCGGCGCGGTGCTGGGCCAGGAGCCAGAGGCCCCAGAGCGCCAGCCAGGCCGTCCCCGTGAGCACCAGGCCCCATCCCAGCAGGCGGAGTCCCCGGGAGCTCACCAGCCACCCCC
>Ga0256835_1000842_pt1 | contig 20309 bp, 18 predicted proteins | sample PIR30metaG_FD_185972 | JGI IMG/M metagenome (GOLD analysis project Ga0256835, IMG submission 185972) | Hydrothermal vent microbial communities from East Pacific Rise, Pacific Ocean - PIR-30 | ecosystem: Environmental > Aquatic > Marine > Hydrothermal vents | place: Pacific Ocean: East Pacific...
AACCGCAACCTGCCGGCCGGCAGCGTCAAGCAGGGGCGGCTGGAGTTCTTCGTGCGGGTGCCGGGGCGCTACACTTCCATTACCGAACTGAAGCGCACGGTCATCGGCAGCCACCGAGGCCACCCGGTGCGCCTGGCCGACGTGGCCACGGTGCGCGACTATTTTAAGCCGCTGGCGATGTACGGCTGGTCCAACCGCAAGCCCTCCATCGTGCTGTTGTTGCAAAAGCAGTCGGGTCAGAACACGGTGGCCGTGGCCAACGCGGTGCGGGAACGCCTCAAGCGCATCAAGCCCCGCCTGCCGGCCGACGTGGAGATCAAGGTGGTGCTCAACGCGGCCCGGGGCATTGAGAAGTCCATCCTCAACCTGCGCACCAGCTTGCTGCTGGGCATCGGGTTGGTGATTCTGGTGACCGTGATCTTTTTGCGCCAGTTCAAGAGTTCCCTGGTGGTGGCCCTGACCATACCGTTTTCGCTGATCCTGTCGTTCATCCTGATGTTTCTCATGGGCTACAGCATCAACACCATCACCCTCATGTCCCTGGCCATCGCCTCGGGCATGGTGGTGGACAACGCCATCGTGGTGCTGGAAAACGTGGTGCGCCGGGTGGACGCCGGCGGCCGGCCGGGGCCCGCGGCCGTGTTCGGGGCCAGCGAGATGGGTCTGGCCATCACCGCCTCCACCATGACCACGGTGGTGATCTTTCTGCCCATGGTGTTTCTCAGCGGCCTGGTGGGGGTCATCTTCAAGCAGTTGGCCTTCGTGGTGACCGTGACTCTGTTGGCCTCGCTGTTCACCTCGCTGTCCATGACCCCCATGTTGGCCTCGCGCTGGGTGCGGCCGCCGGCTGAGCGCCGGGCGGGGCGCCGCGCCTGGATGGCCCGCCTGGACGCCGCCATGGAGCGGCGGCTCACCGGACTGGAGAACGCCTACGGCCGCCTGGTGGACTGGGCCCTGGACCACCGGGGCGTCGTGTTGGCGCTGGTGGGGCTGGCCGCCCTCAGCGCGGTGACCATGCTGCCGATGATCTCCACCTCCTTCATGCCCCAGGTGGACTCCGGCGACGTGTCGGTGGACTTCCGCCTGGAGGAGGGCACCCATATCGAGGAGACCAAGCGGGTGGTGGAGGGCATAATCGACGACGTGCTCAAGGTGGTCAAGCCCGAGGAGTTCCGCAGCCTCTACGCCTGGTGCGGCAACACCGAGGAGGGCATCGGGGTGGCCCTGGGCGTTTCAGAGGCGGCCAACGCCGGCCAGGTGGGCTTCAAGCTGGTGGACCCCACCAAACGCCGGCGCTCGGCCAAGGAGATCGCCGCCCGCCTGCGCCAGCGCCTGTCCAAGGTGCCGGGCATAATATCGCTCTCGGTGCTGGCCGCCGACCCGGCCGGGGCCCTGATCTCGGGCCGCCAGCGGCCGGTGGTGGTGGAGGTCTCCGGCCCGGACCTGGCGGTGATCCTGGCCCTGGCCCAGCGCCTGGCCGCGGCCATGGGCAAACTGCGCGGCCTGGCCTCGGTGAGCATAAGCCAAAAGGCGCCGCGTCCCGAGCTACGGGTGGCGGTGGACCGCGACAAGGCCTCCCTGCTGGGGCTCACCGCCGGCGAGGTGGCCCTGCAGGTGCGCAACTACCTCTATGGCTTCGAGGCCTCGGAGTACCGCGAGGGCGGCGACAGCCACCCCATCTTCACCCGCCTGGACCGGCGCGACAAAAACGACATCGCCTCCCTGCCGCTGCTGCCCATCTTCACCCGCGACGGCCGCAAGGTGCGCCTGGGCGAGGTGGCCGCCATCTCCGAGACCCAGGGGCCGGTGGAGATCGAGCGCAAGAACATGCAGCGGGTGGTGCGGGTGGAAGCCGACCTGGACGGCGTCAGCCTGGGCCAGGCCACCGCGGCGGTCAGGCGGCTCATCGCCGAGATGGACCCGCCGCCGGGGGTGAGCCTGGGCTTTGGCGGTGACATCAAGGAGCAGCGCCAGGCCTTTAAGGACCTGTCGATCCTGCTGGTGCTGGGCATCGTCCTGGTCTACATGATAATGGCCGCCCTGTTCGGCAACCTGCGCGATCCCCTGATCATCATGGCGGCGGTGCCCTTCGCCTTCGTGGGGGTGATCTACGCCTTACGCCTCACCGGCACCAGCCTGGGGGTGATCCCCTTCATGGGGGTGGTGATGCTCATGGGCATCGTGGTCAACAACGCCATCGTGCTGTTGGACTACACCCACCTGCTGCGCCAGCGGGGGCTTGGGCTGCGCCAGGCGGTGGTCACCGCCGGCCGCCAGCGCCTGCGCCCGGTGCTGATGACCACGGCCACCACCTTCTTCGCCATGCTGCCCATGGCCATGTCCGACGCCCAGGGGGCCGAGGTGTGGAATCCCTTGGGCGTAACCGTGCTCGGCGGCCTGGCCGTCTCGGCCTTGGTCACCCTGCTGCTCATCCCGGTGGTCTATTACCTGGTTGAAAACCGCCGGCTAAGGAGGGCCGGATCATGAGACTGTTGTTCTTGGTTTACGACGCGGTACTCGACGAGGAGGTGACCGAAGTCCTGGACAAATGCGACCGGCAGGGTTATACCAAGTGGCAGCGGGTGCTGGGACGGGGAGAGCGCAGTGAACCGCGCATGGACACCCCGGTCTGGCCCGGATTCAACAACGCCGTAGTGATGGCGGCGACAAGCGGCCAGGAGGCTGCGCTGAGAGAGAGTTTGGCCCCATTGGTGGCCGGCTCGGGGGGGCTGCGGCTTTACGCCCTGCCCGTGGAGCGCCTTCTATAAGCTTGCCGCCGGGCTGGTTTGCCAAACCGGCCGGCGGGGAAGAGTATCCTCATGCGTGTCGTCACTACGGTGTCCGGTATTGTCATTTCCCTGTTTTGGTTTTGCGCGCCGGCCCAGGCCCACGGGGTGCATGTCTTCGGCTACCTGGAGGCCGGCCAGATCAAGGGCGAGGGCTACTTCAGCCGGGGGGTGAAGGCCAAAAGCGCCGTGGTGGAGCTCTTTGACGCGGCCGGCAAACTGGTGGGCTCCACCAAAACCGACGCCCAGGGCCGCTTTGCCCTGAAGCTGCCTCCGGGCGTCGTCGCCCCGCTCAAGCTGGTGCTCAAGGCCGGTCCCGGCCACCAGGGCGAGTATAAACTAAGCGCCCAGGACCTGGGCCAAGCCCCGGCGACCGCGGCCGCACCGGCCGCGCCGGGGGCCTCCCCGGCCGCCGGGACCGCGGCGATGGACCCCCGGCGGTTGGAACAGGTGGTGAGCCGGGTGCTGGATCGCAAGCTGGCCCCCATCAACCGCCGGTTGGTGGAGCTGGGCCTCAAGCAGGGGGTGAGCTTGCAGGACGTGATGGCCGGCCTCGGCTACATCCTGGGGCTCTTCGGTATCGCCGCCTGGGTGGCCAGCCGCCGCCGGCGCCGCTAAAAACCCCGCTCGCCCCGCACCGGATCACCGGCCGGCTCGATTAGGTGGGGTCCCCGGGCTGGTAGGTGGGCTCCCCGGGCTGGTAGCCAAAGTGCGCCGCCAAGAGGACCTCGCCCGTTGGCATAGCGCCCGCACCCGGCCCGCTTACGCTCAGCCCAGCAGGGCCAGGGCCCGGCTCAGTACATTGTCTAGGTTGAAGCCGTACTCGGCCAGCACCACGCCCCCCGGGGCCGAGGCCCCGAAGCGATCCACCGCGATGACGTCGCCGCCATCGCCCACCCACCGGCGCCAGCCCAAGGACACCCCGGCCTCGATGCCCAGGCGGGCGGTGACCTCCGGCGGGAGCACCGTGTCGCGGTAGGCCTGGTCCTGGGCGGCGAACAGCTCCCAGCAGGGCATGGAGACCACCCGGGCGGCTACGCCTTGCTCGGCCAGGGCGGCCTGGGCCTCCAGGGCCAGGGCCACCTCGCTGCCGGTGGCCAGCAGCAGTAGCCGGGGGGGACCCTGGCAGTCGCTGAGCACGTAGGCCCCCCGGGCCGGACCACTGGCCACCGGGTATTGGGCCGGGTCCAGCACCGGCAGCTTCTGGCGGGTCAGCACCAGGGCGCAGGGGCCAGAGCCGGTGAGGGCCAGGCGCCAGCAGGCGGCGGTCTCGCCGGCGTCGGCCGGCCGCATCACCTTGAACCCGGGAATGGCCCGCAGGGAGGCCACCTGCTCCACCGGCTGGTGGGTGGGACCGTCTTCGCCCACCCCCAGGCTGTCGTGGGTAAAGATGAATATGGCGTGGGTCTGCATCAGGGCGGCCAGGCGCAGGGCCGGCCGCAGGTAGTCGGCAAAGACCAGGAAGGTGCCGCCGTAGGGATACACCCCGCCGTGCAGGGCCATGCCGTTGATCATGGCCCCCATGGCGTGTTCGCGCACCCCGAAGTGGATGTTGCGGCCCCCGGGCGCTTGGCCGGGGCGCACATCGGGTGAGCCCTCGATCATGGTCTTGTTGGAAGGCGCCAGGTCGGCCGAGCCGCCGATGAGGTTGCCCACCTTCTGGGCCAGGGCCCCGAGCACCTTGCCCGAGGCCGCCCGGGTGGCCAGGGGGCCGTCACCGGGTCCCAACTCCGGCACCAGGGCGTCATAGTCGGCCGGCAGCTCGCCGGCCATTTGGCGGTAGAAGGCCTCGGCCAGCTCGGGGTGGCGCCGCCGGTAGTCATCCATCAGCTTGCGCCAGCGGTCCTCCTGCTGCTGGCCGCGCTGGCGGGCCTCGCCCATCTTGGCGCGCACCCTGGCCGGCACGTGGAAGGACTCGTCGGGCCAACCCAGGGCCCGGCGGGTCTGGGCCAGGGCCTCGGCCCCCAAGGGCTCGCCGTGGGCCGAGGGCATGTCTACCTTGGGACTGCCAAAGCCGATGTGGGTGCGCACCTTGATCAGCGAGGGCCGGGCCTTCTCGGCCCGGGCGGCCTCCACCGCGGCCACGATGGCCGCCAGGTCGTTGCCATCATCCACCGTGAGCACCTGCCAGTCGTAGGCCTCAAAGCGTGTGCCCACGTCCTCGGTAAAGGTGAGGTCGGTGGGACCCTCGATGGAGATGTGGTTGTCGTCGTAGAGGTAGATGAGCTTGCCAAGCCCCAGGGTGCCGGCCAGGGAGGCGGCCTCGCTGGTCACCCCCTCCATCAGGTCGCCGTCGGAAACGATGGCGTAGGTGTAATGATTCACCACCTCCAGGCCGTCGCGGTTAAAGCACTGGGCCAGGAAGCGCTCGGCCAGGGCCATGCCTACCCCCATGGCGAATCCCTGGCCCAAGGGGCCGGTGGTGGCCTCTACCCCGGGGCACAGGCCGTATTCCGGGTGGCCGGCGGTCTTGGAGCCCCACTGCCGAAAGTTCTGCAGGTCCTCCAGGGACAGGTCGTAACCGCTCAGGTGCAACACGGCGTAGAGCATGGCCGACCCGTGGCCGGCCGAGAGAATGAAGCGGTCGCGGTCGGGCCAATCGGGATTGGCCGGGTTGTGCCTTAAAAAGCGACTGAACACGGCGTAGGCCAGGGGGGCGGCGCCCAGGGGCATGCCCGGGTGCCCGCTGTTGGCCTTTTCCACCATGTCCACCGCCAGCATGCGAATGGTGTTTATCGCCAGATTGTCCAACTTGTCTGCTGCCTGGTTCATCAACCCATCTCCCGGCTGCTGCGGCCGTTTGTGATTCCTGTTGCCGGCCCCGCTACGGGACCGCGGCCAAGGCCCGTTGGCCCATTTTGCTTGGCCGCCCACCAAAGTGGCAAGCCAAATGTGGCCAGAGTCTATCACCTGGCACCGCCGGGTCAAGCACCCTGTAACGAGCCGGGGTGGGCCGAAAAACCGCCACGGGCCAGTGGGGCTGGGTGTCGGTATTGCCGGGAGTAGTACACCCCTGGCGACACTCGGAGCACGTCGCTTGGTCGTCACCGCCGGGGCCTGCGAGTATGGTTTGGGGTTTATTATAGTAAAAATCAGTTAAAACAAATAATTAGGTCGGAAGTACCAGTCGAGGACCAGTGGGGTATGCCGCTGGGATAGCGCTTACTTCTTAAGCATTTAGGCCGGTAATATCGGCTGAATAGCGGCGCCTCCTAAGAAAGAATACTGATTTTATTTTTTTTGTGACTAATACCATTGACTCCGGGGTTTGCCTGTGATAATTTAGTGAAGAATTCAAACTGAAGAACAACCGCCCGATAGGGGAAGAAGGGTAGGGGGACCAATGTCGCTCTCATCAATTTATAAGAAGATTTTTATTTTAGCAGCCGCCTTGGCGGCCATCACTATTCTGCTGCCCGCACCTTCGCAGGCCGCCCACTTCAATATCTACGACTGGAACACTTCTTATACCATAAAGGCAGTGGCCCCCGGCGCCGACGGCACCGGCACCCGGAATATCTCATCCGGTGGCGGCGAATTCGATGTGAGCATCCAGGGCCTGGGCAATGGTGTGGCCTACTGCATCGATCCCTGGCAGGGAGTGGGCAAGGGTGAGCATAACTACACCTGGTTCGGCTCCCCCGACCAGGCCAACAGCAGCAACTCCACCATACTCACCAGCCTCGGCGGCCTGGAAGCGGCCTACCTCATCAAGCATTACTCCCAGGTACTCACCGGCAACGACGACCCGGCCGGCATCGGCACCAAGGCCGAGCGCACCGCGCTGCAGATGGCCATTTGGGAAGTGGTCTTCGACGTGGACGGCGGATTTGACGTCACCACCGGCGCGTTCCACCTCATCGACGATCACGGCTTGAGCGCCGACATCGTCAACCGGGCTAATTTCATGCTCAGCAGCCTGCCCACTGCGGGCGGTGGCCAGTTCTCGCCCCAGATGTTGGGCAACCTCACGAAGTTCTTCCGGGTCGGCGGTCAGTCTTCTCCCGCTATACAAGACCTGGTCGGCGGCGTGGCCACCCCGGAGCCCGGCACCATGGTGCTCTTCGGCACGGCCCTGCTCGGCGGTGGTTTCTTCCGCCGGCGTCGCAAGAAGGCCTGATAACCAAAGCCAACACCGAGACCTGACCAACGGCCGTCCCGCCCGGGGCGGCCGTTGGCATTATGATAGCGCCCTGGCCACGCCGGCGTCTCTTTTTCCCACATCCCCCGGCTTCATGGTATAGTGGAGCCCCAGGGGGGGCTATCCAAGATGACCCGCAGGGTAAAGGGAGGTGACGGGGTGGGCTTCCGGGAGCCGTCGACAGGGCAAGGCGCCAGCACAGCAGGGCAAGGCGCCAGCAGCAGCGAAATGAGAGTACGCGAATTCGCCGATCGCTACGGTCTTTCTTACGGCGATGCCACCGAGGCGCTTTGCCGGCTGGGCCTGGCGGTTTACGACGCCGTGGGCCGGGAACTGCCGGCCGCGGTGGTCAACAACTTATCGGCTTCGGCCTCGGCCCAATCCCAGGCCGCGGCCGGGGAAGACGGCAGCGAGCGCCGCAGCCATCCCCGCCTGCCGGCCAAGTTGATGGCCCAGGGCAAGATGCAGGTAGATGAGGACAACTGGGTCTCGGTGCGAGGCGAGGTGACCAACGTGAGTATGCGCGGGTTGCTGCTTAGGGTCCAGGAGAACCGGGATTTCCGGCGCAACGCCCTGATAAGGCTCTACCTGCCCAAGATGGGGGTGGAGACCCAGGGCCGCATCCGCCACAGCCGTCCCGCGGCCGAGGGTGGCACCGTCCTGGACGTGGGCATCGAGCTGACCAACATGACCCGCGAGCACTGGCTGCGCTGGCTGGAGCTCCTGGCCCGCTAGGCGGATTATCGCTCCCGCGGATGTGGTGGCCGATAGAACAATTCCCGCGAGCGCATTGCCTTGGTTTGATTACCGCCGCCGGCCGTTTGGCTGCGGCGGTTTTACGTTGAGCGGCCCGCTCTTCATAACGTGGCCTGTTTTGCCGGCGGTGGTGGCAATTGAATGAGTCCGCCTGCCCGTAGAATAAGGCTCGGCCCATACGGCTGCAGCGGCACGCTGCGCGGCCCGGCCGCGGGCCGCGGCAGCCGTATATGCCCGTAGGTGAAGCGCTACGGGCTCGTCTCCCCCACTTCTCCGCTCGCGGCCGACTTTAGGTCGTGTCGTTTTTGCCTGGAACGCAAATGATTGAATGAGTACACCGGCCCGTAGAATAAGGCTCGGCCCATACGGCTGCAGCGGCACGCTGCAGGAACGCGCGGCGTGGAGCCTGGACGTGGGGTGCGGGTTGACGCCCGCTCCACACCGCGCGTTATCAACTACTGCGTGGTTCCCTCGGCCCGGGCGCCGTGGGCGGCGGCCAGTATCTTGAGCTTCACCGAGGCCGGCAGCCGGAGCTTGTTCTCCCGGGTGCAGGGCACCTCGGCCCCGCCCAGGGGGCTGTGCACCCCGGACCAATCCAACAGGGCATAGTCCAGTACGTCGTCGTTGACCGCCCGGCGGTCGCCATCGGCCCTGTGGCGGCGCTCCATGGCCGCCAGGGTGGCCGAGTCCACCCGCCGCAGGGTGAGGCGGGCTCCCTCCACCTCGATGACGAAACGCTCCTCGGGATCAATGATCTGTACACCTTTGCTCACCGGTCTCCTCCGCTGGGGTGCAAGGTTTGGCGCGCCGCCGCCGTGACCAACGAGCGCACCCCGGCCGGCAGCGATGCCACCCGCGCGGGGCTGAACTCCACCGGGCGGCCCTGGTGGTCGCAGACCCCTTGCCAGCCCACCACCGCCTGGGCGCAGATGGCGGCCTCCAGGGCGGCGGCGGGGACCACGGCCCGTGGCCGGCCGCCCCGGGGATCGGGCACCAGCCGGGCCTGTTGGCGCTCGATGGCCGCCAGGGCCCCCAGGCTCAGGCGGCGGTAGAAGATGGTGCTGCCCTCCACGGCCAGGCCGAGGCGTTCGTCGGGGTCCACCAGTGTGATGCGGGGTGGTTGGGGTGGTTGCGGTTTCATGGGCCAACAAGTAGCACCCCGGCTTGGGGGCGGCCAGGGAAGCGGTTCCCAAATTGGGGCCGGCTGGTATATTTATCCCAGGCCGCCGGCCGGCGCCGGCCGGGGGTTGGAAAGGAAGCCCATGGCTGAAAAACAATGGAAGTGCACCGTGTGCGGCTACCTGCACAACGGCAAGGAGCCGCCGGATGTCTGCCCGGTCTGCGGGGCCAACAAGTGGCAGTTCATCCTCAACCAGCCCCTGCCGGCCGAGCTGGAGGCGATGCTTAAAGAGGGCTTTGCCGGTGAGTCCAAGGCCCACGTGCGCAACCTGGCCTTTGCGGCCAAGGCACGGGCCGAGGGCCACCCGGAGGTGGCCCTGCTGTTCACGGCCGTGGCCCAGGCCGAGCGGGTGCACGCCGACCAGTACCTCAAGTACCTGGAGGGGGTGGTCGGGACCACGGAGGAGAACCTGCGGCAAGCCTTTGAAAACGAGATGGCCGCCAAGCAGCAGCACTACCCGGCCCTGATCAAAGCCGCTTACCAGGCCGGGCGCGAGGACGTGGCCTGGAGCCTGAGCCGCATCCGGGACGTGGAGGGACGCCACGCCGACCTGTACAAGAACGCCCTGGCCGCCCTGGCCGGTGAGCGCCAGGTGACCTATCACGTGTGCGGTGTGTGCGGGTACGTGTTCGACGGCCCGCCGCCGGAGCACTGCCCGGTGTGCCGCACGGGCCGGGATCAGTTCAAGCTCATCACCTGAGCCGGGCGGCCTGGCCCGGGCGCAGGCCGTCCAGGGCCAGCCAGCGGCTGGGCAGGAAGAAAAGCCACAGGGCCGGCAGCATGAAACCCAGGTCGCGCAGGGCCGCGCCATAGCCCGCGGTGTGGCCGGCCCCGCCGGGGAAACAGCCGCAGTCGTAGCCGGCCCCGATGATCCCGGCGTAGATCATGATGCCGGCGAACAGGGCCATGAGCCCGGCCGCCCACAGGGCCGCGGCCCGGACCCACAACCCCACCAAGAGCAGCGTACCCACCAACAGCTCCAGCCAGGCCAGCAGCACGCTGGCCCCGTTCACCGCCCACAGGGGCAGGAGCTCGTAGCGGGCCATGGAGGCGGCAAAGCCGGCCGGCTCCCAGACCTTGTCGTAGGAGGCGTAGATGAGCAGCCAGGCCAAAAAGAGCCGGCAGCCCAACGAGATCACCTGGAGAGCGATTTTCATGGCCGCCTCCGGCGCCGCGGCGCCTTGAAGGGGTAGCCGGCCGCTCGCCATTGCTCCAGGGTCGCCGACAGCACCAGCACCCGGCCATGGCCGCGACGGGCCAGTTCCTGGGCCACCCAGGCCGCCGGCCAGCGGCTGCGCGAGCGGCCGTAGACCACCAGGGTGGCCGCCTGCTTGAGCTGGGCGCGCAGCATGGGGTAGTAACGCCCAAATTCCTCGGGCGGCAGGCTAAGGGCCCCGCGCACCCGGCCGGCGCGGTAGCGGCCGGGGTCGCGGGCGTCGATGAACAGGGCGCCGGCCTTTTGCAGCTCGCGGGCCCGGGATAGCCCCACCGCCTGCCACAGCGGCCGGGACACCTCGGCCGGCAGCCAGCCGATGCCCTGGGGCGCGGCCAGGTTGAAGGCCAGCCCGGCCGCGGCCGCCATCGCCAGGATGAGCAGACAGCGCCGCAGGGTGGTCCGCAGGACGGGGCGGGGGAGGGAGGGCCGGCCGGCCGGTTTATAGCGGAAGCCGGGTCCCGCCTTGCGTTGGTCTAAAAATTCCGAACATGAGGCCATGGGACGCTCAACTCCCTTGCGGCCGGCCGCCGAGGTCGGTGACCAACTGGCTCAACAGGTGGCGCGAGCCGCCGGCATGGCTGGCCGCCAGGCTCTGGTACAACTCAAAAATACGGCGCAGGTTGTCCTCGGTTTCATGCATGCGGGCCAGGACCTCGCGCCAGTGCTTGGCCCCTTCCTGGGCCAGGCAGCGCGGGGACATCAGTACCATCAGCCGGTTGTCGGGGGTGAAGAAAAAGGGGTAGAGCCGGCAGTACATGGGCCGGGCCGCGGCCGCCAGCCGGCAGCCCCCGGGCCCCAGCAGGCTACAACGGCCCTCGGTGATGCGTAGCCGCAGGCGCACGCCGCCGGGCATGCAGCGCTCAAACAAGGGGTGTAGCCGGCGGGCGAAGTCCAAGAAGGCCGCCGCCGGCCGGTCGGCCACCACGAAGTCCACCGGTTTCAGGCCGGTGGCCGCGGCGATCACCTCCACCTCGCTGTGGGTAAGCGGGAACATTTCCCGTTCGCCGGAAGCACCCAGGGTGCAGCATCCCCGGCCAAGTTCATGGCACCTTGCGCAGATTTCGGCCCCGTTGGCTGGCACCCCTACCTCCGATCAAGATTTTAATTATATATGACGGTAGGTTGCGACACAAGCCCCCCGCAAAAGGCGCGGTGGCCATAGTTAAACGGGCACCACAATGAAGTTACATTTTAGCTAAAAAGTAGCTTGCAAGCCCCTTTGGGGTTGTGCTAATAAATGCCTGAGCACTCAATCAGGTAACTTACATCCAAGGCATGGAACCTGGGGTCAGGGGACCTCGCGCCAGGGGGCGGGCCGCCAGGGTCTTTGGTCGATTGCAGGGAGGGCATTTGGCATGATGTGGGACGAAAAATTCGAGACCATGTCCACCGACGAGATGCAGGCTTTTCAGCTTGCCAAGCTCCAGGAGACCGTATCCTGGGTTTATGAAAAGATCCCGTTCTACACCAAGAAGTTCGACGAGCTGGGAATCAAGCCCGGGGACGTCAAGGAGCTGTCAGACCTGGGCAAGCTGCCGTTCACCGTCAAGCACGACCTGCGCGACAACTACCCCTTTGGTCTCTGCGCCGTGCCCATGAAAGAGGTGGTGCGGGTGCACGCCTCCAGCGGCACCACCGGCAAGCCCATCACCGGGCCCTACACCGCCGACGACCTGAACCAGTGGACCGAGTGCATGGCCCGCAACCTCACGGCGGCCGGCGTCACCTCTGAAGATATCGTGCAAAACTCCTACGGCCTGGGCCTGTTCACCGGCGGGCTGGGCTTCCAGCAGGGGGCCGAGCGCATCGGCTGCGCCATCATCCCGGCCTCCAGCGGTATGACCGAGCGCCAGATCACCCTGATGAAGGACTTTGGCACCACGGTGCTGTTCGCCACCCCGTCCTATGCCCTGACCATCGCCGAGAAGGCCAAGGACCTCGGGGTTGACCTGCGGGAATTGCCGGTGCGCATCGGCGTGTTCGGGGCCGAGCCCTGGACCATGGAGATGCGCCGCGAGATCGAAGAGCGCATCGGCATCAAGGCCCACGAGGCCTTTGGGCTCACCGAGCTGATGGGACCCGGCGTGGCCTTTGACTGCTCGGCCCAGGACGGCTACCTGCACATCAACGAGGACCACGTGCTGGCCGAGATCATCGACCCGGTCACCGAGGAGGTCCTGCCCCTGGGCGAGAAGGGCGAGCTGATCTTCACCGCCATCCAGCGCCGGGCCATGCCCATGATCCGCTACCGCACCCGCGACATCACCGAGCTCAAGCGCGAGACCTGCTCCTGCGGCCGTACCCTGCTGAAGATGAAGAAGGTCCTGGGCCGTAGCGACGACATGCTCATCATCAGCGGGGTCAACGTCTTCCCCAGCCAGATCGAGTCGATCCTGCTAGACGTGCCCGAGGTGGAGCCGCAGTACGTGCTGATCATCCGCAAGAAGGGCTACCTCGACGCCCTGAGCGTGGACGTGGAGGCCCGGCCGGAGGTCTACGACCTGGGCGAAGAAAAGCTGCACGATGTGGAAAAAGAAATCCAGTCCAAGATTCGCGGCATCATCGGCATCGGGGTAAAGGTGCGCTGCGTGCCGCCCAAGTCCATCGAGCGTTCCGAAGGCAAAGCCAAGCGCGTCTTCGACGCCCGCAAGATGTAATCAAGCGCCTGGGGAGCCATCTACTGTCCGCTGCCGGCTCCCCGCGGCCCGTTGAAAGCCGGTCCCCGGATGCGACCACCGGGGACCGGCTTATTTTTTGGCGCTTGCCGCCCGCCGGGGTCTGCCCGGCTCAGGCGGGCTGCGGGCGTTCCCCTTGCTGCAGCCGGATCATGGTGGCCTGGTAGAGCCGGTCGGCGTCGTGGAAGTGGCGGTTGATATCCAGGGCGGTGGCCAGGTTTTGGGCCGCGGCGTGGTAGTCGCCGGCCTCGTAGTGGCAGCGGCCGATGTTGTAGTAGATGTTTTCGTCGCGGGGATTCACCTTGAGGGCCTTTTCGTACCAGCGCAGGGCCTCGTCAAAACGGCCGGCCCGGCGCTGCAGGATGCCCAGGGTGTTGTACACGTTGACCGTGTTGGGGTTGCTTTTCATCACCTCGCGCAATATCTCCTCGCGCTGCTGCTCCTGCCCCTCTTTCTCCTCCAACACCGCGGCGGCCAGGGCGTAGTAGCGCCGCGCCTCGGCCTCGTTGCCCAGGGCGCGGTAACACTCGGCGATGCGCTGGTAGGCCTTGTCCAGGGCCCGGTCGATCTCGGCCGCCTTGCGGAAGCAGATGATGGCCTGCTCGTGGCGTCCCAGCACGGTGTTGATGTAGCCCATGTTGTAGTAGATTTCGCTGCTCTTGAAGAACTTGAGAAGCTGCCGGAACACCTTGAGGGCCGACTCCCACTTTTCGGCCATCATCAGGTCGGAGCCCTTTTGGAACAGGCTTTGGACCTGGGCCTGGTCCATGTCCTCCGGCGGGTCCAGCAGGGTCTTGATGCGTTTTTGCAGGCGCTCGGCGGTGATGGGCCGGCAGAGGATTTCGGTCACCGCCGCCTCGCCGGCCTCCACCACCTGTTGCTCGGTTACCAGGTCGGCCAGCAGCAGGAAGGGGGTCTCGAAGTAGTCGTCGTCGGCCCGGGCTATCTTGAGCAGGGTGAGCCCGTTGATCTCCTTTAAGTTCAGGCCGCAGATGATGACATCGGCGCCGTGCTGCTTGAGGATGGTCCAGGCCATGGTCCCGCTGGCGGTGGCCCGGATGTCGGTGTAGCCCATATCCTTAATGGTCTCGCAGACGAAATGGCGCATGGCCATGTCGCGGTCCGCCACCAAGAATATGGGGTTTTCAACCACCAACCATCCCCTTGCAAGAACCAACGTCCTTTGGTCCGCCGGCGTGTCCCCGGTGGAGCCGGTCGCGAGCGTCCGGGGTCAACCACCCGCCGATAGGGAACAAACTCGACCTGGCCGGCTCGGCTCCACGGTCCGCTTGCAGCCAGGTGCCGGCGGCGAGGCGGCTGGCTAAGCGCGCCCCGGCGTCCCCTGACCGCCATAAAATCTTACCACGAAAATTGATAAAGCTCCAAACTCCGGTAACTTTAGCCGTGGGTCAAAAAGGGCGGGGCCAAAACGTTTTGGGCCCAAGATTATCGGTTGCTTAAGCGCGGCCGACCAGCACCGCCGGCCGGCCCCGGCCGCCGCCGGCATTGACTGGGCACCCTGGCGGGGTTATCCTGCATAGCTGCCTGAAAACTCAACGAGGCGTAAGCAGTGGCTGACCGCGAACACACCAGGAACTTCAGCATCATCGCCCACATCGACCACGGGAAATCCACCCTGGCCGACCGCTTGATCCAGACCTGCGGGGTGGTGGGCGAGCGCGATTTCAAGGACCAGTACCTGGACAACCTCTACCTGGAGCGCGAGCGAGGCATCACCATCAAGAGCCAGGCCATCACCCTGCCTTACCGGGCCGCCGACGGCCAGGAGTACGAACTCAACCTCATCGACACCCCGGGCCACGTGGATTTTTCCTACGAGGTGAGCCGGGCCCTGGACTCCTGCGAGGGAGTACTGTTGGTGGTGGACGCCTCCCAGGGGGTGGAGGCCCAGACCCTGGCCAACCTGTACCTGGCCCTGGAAAACGACCTGGAGATCGTGCCGGTGATCAACAAGATCGACCTGGTCAGCGCCGACGTGGAGGCCACCCGCGCCCAGATCACCGACGACCTGGGGCTCGACGGCGACGCGGCCCCGGCCATCAGCGCCAAGGACGGCACCAACATCGAGGCGGTGCTGGAGGCCGTCGTCAACCAGCTTCCCCCGCCCGGGGGCGACGACCAGGCCCCGCTCAAGGCCCTGATCTTCGACGCCCAGTACGACCCCTACCGGGGCACCGTGATCTTCGTGCGCATCCGCGACGGGGTGCTGCGGGCCGGCCAGTCTATCCGCTTCATGCATGGCGGGGCGCAGTACAAGGTGGAGGAGGTGGGCGTCTTCGGGGCCGGCCGCCAGCCCACCCCGGCGCTGGTCGCCGGCCAGGTGGGCTACGTGCTGGCCGGGGTGAAACGGGTGTCCGACACCCGGGTGGGCGACACCATCACCCACGCCGATAAGCCGGCCGCCGAGCCCCTGCCCGGCTTCCGCGATGTCAAGCCGGTGGTCTTCAGCTCCATCTACCCGGTGGCCACCGACGACTACCAGGAACTGGCCGAGGCCCTGGACAAGCTCTCGCTCAACGACGCCTCGCTCACCTACCAGAAAGACACCTCCCAGGCCCTGGGCTTCGGCTTCCGCTGCGGCTTTTTGGGCCTGTTGCACCTGGAGGTGGTGCAGGAACGCCTGGAGCGCGAGTTCGGGCTGAGCCTCATCCTCACGGTGCCCAGCGTGCGCTACAAGCTACACCTGGTCGACGGCCAGACGCTGGAGGTGGAAAACCCGGCCTACTACCCCGACCCGGCCAGCATCGAGAGGGCCGAAGAGCCCTTTATCCGCGCCTCCATCATGATGCCCGAACGCTATATCGGCGCGGTGATGCAGCTCTGCCTGGACCGGCGTGGGACCAACAGCCGCATGACCTACCCCAGCCCGGGACGGGTGGAGCTCTCCTTCGAGCTGCCCCTGGCCGAGGTGATCTACGATTTTTACGACAAGCTCAAGACGGTGACCCAGGGCTACGGGTCCTTTGACTACGAGGTGATCGGCTACCGCGACACCGACCTGGTTAAGCTCGATATCCTGGTCAACGGCGAAAAGGTCGACGCCCTCTCGAGCCTGGTGCACCGCGACAGCGCCCGGCCCCGGGCCCTGCACGCGGTGAAAAAACTCAAGGATTCCATCCCCCGCCAGCAGTTCAAGATCGCCATCCAGGGGGCCATCGGCTCTACCATTATCGCCCGCTCCAATGTCAGCGCCTTTCGCAAGGACGTCACCGCCAAATGTTACGGCGGCGACGTGAGCCGCAAACGCAAGCTCCTGGAGAAACAAAAGGCCGGCAAGAAGCGCATGAAGCTGGTGGGCAACGTACCCATACCCCAAAAGGCCTTCCTCTCGGTATTGCAAAGCGACACCGACGACTAAGGGGCCACGACCGGACGGGGGCGCGGTGGGCTTTGGGCTTGACAGCCTTGCCGGGCAACCCTAATATTCATAGTCCAGCAGGATACGATATAGCTATAATACAGCCATTTTATGGTAACCCCGGGGAAGCCCGGTTATATGCGGAGCGGAGAAAATGCAGCCGGCAACCGATTGGGGCCAGGCCTGGACCATAGTGGGCGGCGGCCTTATGGCGGTCTTCATCATTATGACCCTCCTGGCCGCCAGCACTCACCTGATGGGCAAGTTGTTTCAAGGTGTCGAAAGGCGCAAGAAAGAGAGAGCCAAGGCGGCCAAGGCGGCTGAGGCCGAGGAGGCTTCGGCATGAACTGGTTCAGCTATCACCAAGGCGTGCTCAAGATTCTCAACGTGCAGGTGGGCTTCGGCAACCTGGACCTGCCGCATCTCATTATGATCCTGGTGGGCCTGGGTTTTATCACCCTGGCCATCAAGAAGGAGTGGGAGCCCTACGAGCTGCTGCCCATCGGGGCCGGCATGATCCTGGCCAACCTGCCGCTCACCGGCCTGATCACCCAGCCGGCGCCGGGCATGGCCCCGGGCATGGCCGGGGTGCTGGGCATCATCCTCAAGTACGGCCTGTACACCTGGACCATCCTGCCCCAGTTCATCTTCTTCGGCATCGGGGCGCTCACCGACTTCAGCCCGCTCATCGCCAACCCCCGGGCCTTCCTGCTGGGCGCGGCGGCCCAGGTGGGTATCTACACCAGCTTCCTGGGGGCCCTGGCCATCGGCCTGTGGGTGCCCGAGTGGGGATTCTCCCTCAAGGAGGCCTGCTCCATCGGCATCATCGGCGGGGCTGACGGCCCCACCACCATTTACACCTCCGGCCTCCTGGCCCCGGACATCATGGGCATCACCGCGGTGGCCGCCTATTCCTACATGGCCATGGTGGCCATTATCCAGCCGCCCATCATCAAGCTGCTCACCACCAAGCACGAGCGCCAAATCTACATGAAGCCCATGCTGCGCAACGTCTCGCGCGCCGAGCGCATCCTGTTCCCGGTGATGGCCATGCTGCTGATCATCCTGATCATCCCCAAGAGCGCCCCCCTGGTGGGCTTCTTGCTCCTGGGCAACCTGTTCCGCGAGAGCGGGGTGGTGGAGCGCCTGAGCCAAACGGCCCAGAACGAGCTGATCAACATCATCACCATCCTGCTGATGCTGGGCATCGGCGCGTCCATGCCGGCCGACCGGGTGATGGACCCGCGCACCCTCCTGGTGCTCTTTTTGGGTCTGGCCGCCTTCTGCGTGGGCACGGCCAGCGGGGTGATCTTCGGCAAGATCATGAGCAAGTTTTCCAAGGAGCCCTTCAACCCCATGCTGGGGGCGGCCGGGGTGAGCGCGGTGCCCATGAGCGCGCGCATCGTGCACCACATGGGCCAGCAGGCCAACAAGCGCAACTTCCTGCTCATGCACGCCATGGGTCCCAACGTGGCCGGGGTCATCGGTTCGGCGGTGGCCGGCGGCTACTTCCTGGGCCTGTTCATCAACTTCTAGCCGCGATAAACGACCCGGCCCCCTGCCTAGGCGGGGGGCCGGTTTTTTAGACGAACCGCGCTCGCCGGTGGTGGGCGGTGGGTTGGCCGTCACCGGGTCCAACCGGCCATCTCCTGCCACAGCTTTTCCACCTGCCCGGCGGTTTCTTCCAGGGTGCCGTCGTTGTCGATGACCACGTCGGCGAAGCCGGCCTTTTCGTCGGCGGGCAACTGGGCCTTGAGGATGGTGGCGGCCGCCTCCTCGCTGATGCCGTCGCGTTGCATCAGCCGGGCCAGTTGGGTCTGGGGCGAGACCCGCACCACGATGATGCGGGGAAAGAGGTATCCCAGGTTCAGCTCGATGAGCAGGGGCACGTCCACGATCACCACCGCCTCGGGGTCTTGCCGGCCGATCTTACTTAGCTGGTCGAAGAACTCCTCGTAGATGCGCGGGTGGGTGAAGCTCTCTAGCTTCTTGCGCTTCTCCATGTCCTTGAACACGATGTCCGACAGGGCCTGGCGGTCTATGGCGCCGTCGTCGCCCAGCACCTGCTTGCCGAAATAATCCACGATCTGGTCAAAGGCCGGCCGGCCGGGCTCCACTACCTGGTGGGCGATGAGATCGAAGTCGATGAGGCGGGCGCCTTTATCGGTGAGCATGCGGGCCACGGTGCTTTTGCCGGTGGCGATGGACCCGGTGAGCGCGGCCAGCACCCCCCGGTGGGCCCGGCGCACCCGTCCCACCATGTCCTCCAGGCTGTGGTAGGCGGGCGGCATGGACCCGGCGATGTCGATCTCGGCCCCGGCGTAGCAGATGGGGTAGCGCACCCCGCGGCGGTAGAGCACCTCCAGGCCGGCCAGGGCCTTGGGCATCCAGGCGGCCGGCAGGGCCATTACCAGTTCGTCGTCCTGGGCGTGGCCGTAGCGCCGCTCGCCGTAGCAGGGGATGGCCAGGGAGGGTTTGTCCTCCAGGTAGCAGCGGGCGATGGCGTCGGCGCAGGAGGACTCGCCCACGCAGTAGAACTGCATCACCTGGTAGTCGGCGAACTGCAGGGCGTTGATCAACAGCATCATCTGGGCCGGGTTGCCGTAGACCAGCACGATGTCGGGGTCAAAGGGGTTGTAAACCAAGGGGGCCATGGCCACCGCCTGGTAGCGGCCCCGGGGCAGGCGGGGGATAGCCTCTTCGTAGCGCCGGCCGTCGGCCTTGGTCTGCACCCAGACGATGCTGCGGAAGGTGCCGTCGCGGTGGTAGTCGGGCAGGTCGTCCAGGCCCAGGATGGCCGAGCAGGTGGAGAACAGCAGGTCGTCGGCCTCGGCCCCCACGGTCCAGTCGAAGTTGCGCGCCAGGGTGATCATCTGGCACATGGTCATCTTGTGCCCGGGCCGGCGCAAAAAGGCGATATCGCCCAGTTCTTTTTTGTCCGCCAGCATCTTAAAGGCCACCGGGAAAGACTTGAGCCGCAGCAGCCGCTCCATACGACGTACCAACTTCTCCCAGTTGACGGGTGTTTGCTCAGCCACGGCCGGCCTCCTTTAACATCTTGCGATACGGCACCGGCTGGTACCTGCCCGAGCGCAGGGCGGCCACCAGCTCGGCTTGCTGGGTGATTACCTTGTCAAAGCGGGTGGCGTAGATGCCCACCTCGTCGACCTGGTGGGCGTCGCTACCGCCGGTGGCCGGCCGGCCCAGGCCCTGGGCCACCTGCCCCGAGAAGCGGTTTTCATCCGGGGTCACCTTGCTGTTTAGGGTCTCCAGGGCGTCCACCAGCTTGAACATGGGCCGGGCCATGGCCCGCTCCAGGTCCAGGCCCAGCTCGTCGACCCCCACGGTGAGAAACCCCCGGAAGGGGTGGGCCGCTATGATGAAGGCCCCCTGCTCCTCGGCCATGGCCCGCAGCTCCTCCAGGGAGATGATGCCTTGCACGTCCTGCTCCAGGCCGAAGACCAGCATGTCGCCCTGGGCGGTGGTTATCTCGTTGCCCCGCAGCACCACGATGCCGTGCTTCTGGCCCAGCTCGCGGGCCGCCGCCGGGTCCCAGAGATGATTGTGGTCGGTGAGGCACACGGCGTCCAGGCCGATGCGCTTGGCCTCGGCCACCAGCTCGTCGGCCCCGGCCGAGCTGCAGGGCGAGGCGGGCGAGGTGTGGGTGTGCAGGTCGATGAAAAATCCCCGGGGCGCCTCGGCCAGCTGGTGGTAATCGGCCGGCGGCCGGGGCGCGGGCTGGGGCCGGGGCGCGGCGGCCGGGGCCTTGGCGGCGGGCTCGGCCTTGGGGACCGGTCGCGCCTCCAGGGCGGCGGCTTTAACGATGGAGTCGCAGCATTCCAGCATGAGGCTGGCGAAGTGGCGGCAGGCCCGGCGGCCCACGATCTTGTGGACCTGCTGGCTGAAGTCCGGGTCGTCCAGGCAAAGCCCCTCGGCCTCCGAGAGAAACTGGCAGGCCCGCGGGCAGTCCGGCGTGGTGTAGCGCAGCATCTCGCCGGCGACCTTGGTCACCTGGCGCTCGGCGCCGGCCACCGTGATCTGCATCTTGATGCTGTAGATGTGGTCGTCCAAAAAGCCCCGGGCCAGGTAGGTGTCGTCATCGATCTTTTCGACGCCTACGATTTTATTGCGCATGAAACTGAGCATGCCCCTTGTCCTTCCTGTGGCCATGGCGTG
>Ga0256835_1000843_pt1 | contig 20295 bp, 12 predicted proteins | sample PIR30metaG_FD_185972 | JGI IMG/M metagenome (GOLD analysis project Ga0256835, IMG submission 185972) | Hydrothermal vent microbial communities from East Pacific Rise, Pacific Ocean - PIR-30 | ecosystem: Environmental > Aquatic > Marine > Hydrothermal vents | place: Pacific Ocean: East Pacific...
AGTGGCTGAAATACGAGAAGATCCCCGTGCGGGTGTTCCAGAGCTCACGGGCCGCCTCGAAGATGGTGGCCAACCATATCGCCGACACCATCCGCGAGAAGGCGGAAAGAGGGGAACACTGCGTCCTGGGTCTGCCCACCGGCTCGACACCCGTGGAGGTGTATGATGAGCTGGTGCGCATGCACAAGGAGGAGGGTCTCAGCTTCCGCAATGTGATCACCTTCAACGTCGACGAGTATTATCCCATGCCGCCGGGCAAGCTGCAGTCGTACGTGCGTTTCATGCGCGAACATCTGCTCGACCAGGTTGACCTGCTGCGGGAGAACATTCACGTGCCGGATGCGACGTTGCCGCTGGAGGAGGTGCCGGCCTTCTGCCGACGTTATGAGGAGATGATCCGCGAGGCCGGCGGCATCGACATCCAGTTGCTCGGCATCGGCCGTACCGGTCATATCGGCTTCAACGAGCCGGGATCCGACCGCAACTCGGTGACCCGTCTGGTGACACTCGACTATGTCACCATCGCCGATGCGGCGAGCGACTTCTTTGGCGAAGACAATGTGCCGCGCAAGGCGATCACGATGGGGGTAGGCACGCTCCTGAGCGCCCGCGAGGTGATCCTCCTGGCGTGGGGTGAGGGCAAGGCCTCCATCATCCGTGAGACCGTCGAGGGGCCGGTGACCGAGAACGTGCCGGCCTCGTTCTTGCAGGAGCACCCCAACGCCACGGTGGTGCTCGACGAGGCTGCCGCGGCCGAGCTCACCCGCTTCAAGACCCCCTGGCTGGTGGGCGACTGCGAATGGGACGACGCCATGGTGCGCAAGGGGGTCATCTGGCTCTGCGACAAGGTGCAGAAACCCATCCTCAAACTCACCAACCGCGACTACAACGAACATCATATGGGCGAGCTGCTGGCCAAGCGCGGCCAGGCCTACGATATCAACATCCGTGTGTTCAACGAGATCCAGCACGCCATCACCGGCTGGCCGGGCGGCAAGCCCAACGCCGACGACACCTACCGTCCCGAACGGGCAAAGCCATACCCCAAACGGGTGGTGGTGTTCAGTCCCCATCCCGACGACGACGTTATCTCCATGGGAGGCACGCTCATCCGGCTGGTCGACCAGGGACATGACGTGCATGTGGCCTACCAGACCAGCGGTAACATCGCCGTCTTCGACGACGATGTGGTGCGGTTTGCCAATTTCCTCAACGAGTTTGCCGTCGACTTTGCGCCGGGATTCGGATATCCGAAAGAGTTCTATGAGAAGGTGCTTGACTTCTTTGCCACGAAGCAGCCGGGGCAGGTGGACATCCCCGAGGTGCAGAAGGTGAAGGCCCTGATCCGCAAGGTGGAAGCGCGGGCGGCCTGCCGCTTCGTGGGTATCCCCGACGACCATATCCATTTCCTGGAGATGCCCTTCTATGAGACCGGTCGCGTGAAGAAGAAACCCCTGTCGGAAGAGGACTTACGCATCATCAGAGAGCTGTTGCGCGAGGTGCGTCCGCACCAGATCTTTGCCGCCGGCGACCTCTCCGACCCGCACGGGACGCACCGTGTCTGTCTCGATGCCATCTTGCGTGTGCTTGACGAAGTGAAGGAGGACGACTGGATGAAAGATTGCTATGTATGGCTCTACCGCGGGGCGTGGCAGGAGTGGCCCGTCAATGAGGCCGACATGCTTGTGCCCCTCAGTCCCGACGAGGTGGTGCGGAAGCGCAAGGCCATCTTCAAACACCAGTCGCAGAAAGACCAGGCCCTCTTTCCCGGCACCGACACGCGGGAGTTCTGGCAACGGGCCGAAGACCGCAACCACCGTACGGCCGTGCTCCTCGACAAGCTGGGACTGGCCGAATACCAGGCCGTCGAGGCGTTCGTGCGGTACAAAGTGTGAGGAGACCGGAGAGGATGAGAGAGTGTGCCGGAAGACGTTTCTACCATAACGGAAAGATCAAAGCGTGCAAAGACTTCCCGGAGCGGCTGCTGTGGGAGGGGGAGAACCTTTACGAGGTGGTGCGCGTAATCGAAGGTGTGCTCCTCTTTTGGGAAGATCATCTGGAACGCCTGTATGCGACGGCCCGCCTGACGGGACGGCAGATCCCGGAAGATATGGCGGCGCTGGGTAAGGTGGTGCAGCGTGTGATCGAGGAGGATGGGATCACCGACGGCAACCTTCGCATCCTCTACCACTATGAGGGGGCGGCGGCGCGGCCGCGCGATCTGCTGGTGTACCGCGTGCCGCACCATTATCCGCCGGAGGAGCTGTACCGCAAAGGGGTGAGCTGTATGCTCTATCAGGCGGAACGTCCCCGTCCGGCGGCGAAGATCGTCCATGCCGGCTTGCGGCTCTCGGTGTACCAGCAGCTGCTGGCGCGGGGCGACTATGAGGCATTGCTGGTCGACCGTACCGGCCATATCACCGAGGGAAGCCGGTCGAACGTCTTCTTCATCCGGGAGGATACCCTCCTGACCGCCCCCGACGGGATGGTGCTGGCAGGGATCTCCCGCAAGCACCTGCTGGCACTCTGCCACAAAGAGGGGATCACGGTGGCGAGGCGGCCGGTAAAGGTGGACGAGCTGGAGAGGATGGAAGCGGCCTTCCTCACAGGCACCTCGATCCATGTACTGCCCATACGGCAGGTGGAAGCACAGCCTTTCGACCCGGGCCACCCCCTCCTGCAGCGGATCATCCACCTTTACCGGCAGCATGTGGAGGCATACGTGAAGGAGCGGAAAAAGAAAAAAGAAGAATGACGAAGAAAATGAAGAAGGCCGCGTCATCGCGGCCTTCTTCGTGAACCTGGAGGGACTCGAACCCCCAACCTCCTGATCCGTAGTCAGGTGCTCTATCCAATTAAGCTACAGGTCCGGTTTGATGCAAAAATAATACTTTAAAGAACACAACCGAAAAAAGAGCCTATCCAATGCCGAAAATCCCGGAATCTCCGATCCCGTTGGATTTTCGAGCATCTTCGTTTTGTCAGCGGGATCAAAGATCCCGGACAAAACGGGATTAAGCTACAGGTCCGGAAATCGTGGTGCAAAGATAGGGAAAATTTTGAATGTTCGAAAAGGTTCGTTCGAATTAAATCTTCAACAAAAAATCCTGAAAGTTGTTATAGGTGACGGAATGGAAGGGGACTTCCGGATGTTCTGCTTTCCATGAATTTGGAGGTGATCTCCGGGCTTTGGAAAACTTGATCTCTTTTGCCAACAGTTCGGTTCCTTTTTTTTCGACAAGGTCGATCTCAGCACCGTCATAGGTGCGCCAGAAAAAGTGAGAGAACAATATCCTATGATTGTACAAGAGTTTTCTACGTTCCAAAATGATAAAATTTTCCCACAACTGTCCCGTATCATTCCGGTCTCTTACTGGCCGGAAGTCTTCGATAAGAGCATTCCTTATTCCGAGGTCATAAAAAAAGATCTTGTTTTGTTTTTTCAGTGTTTTTCTCATATTTGATTCAAAAGGAGGAAGACGGAAGATCACAAAAGTTTTTTCAAGGAGATCGAGATAATTTTCGATCGTCTCGTGATTGAGTGATAGTGACTGACTCAGCTCATGGACAGATACGGTATTTCCGGTTTGGTATGCAAGCAGGCGTGTCAGTCGAATAAGTTTGTGCGGATATCGTATTTTGGCCAGCGAAAGCAGGTCTTTGAAAAGATAAGATCGGCTGATCTCGAGGATGATCTCTTGCTTCTCCTGATAGTTTTTTTCTGTGATCACTTCCGGATAGGAACCGTATACCATCATTTCAGAAACAAGGGACTTGTTTTCGATCGGGTTGTCGCTTTTTATTTCCTCGAAGGCAAAAGGAAAGAGGAGATACTCAATTTTTCTGCCGGTAAGAGGTTCTGTGACCCTGGATGAGAGGTCAAGGGAAGAAGAACCGGTGACCAATACTTTCAGATCAGGAAATTCATCATGAAATATTTTCAGGATCTTATCGATATTGGGAAGTTTTTGGGCTTCGTCGATGAACAAGAGTTCGTAGTTGGAAACCATCCCACGTAGAGAAGCAAGGTCAGGTGTTGAAAACAGTTCCGTATATTCGGGAAGGTCACCGTTTATTTTCAGCGTCTTGTACCGACTCTCCTTGATCAAGGCATTTGCCAACGTGGTCTTGCCGGTTTGTCGCGCCCCGTATAGGATAATAATCCTTTTTTTTGTACGAAGCTTTTCTTTTATACTCTTTTCTATGACCCTGTGTATATACATCTTTTTTTTTGTAAAAATACGTAAAATTTCCGGTATATCGTAAAAATTACGCCAAATTTTTATGGTATACCATAAAAATTACGCCAATTATTTGTGATCTAAAGTGCTTTCCTGTTTTCATCTCCACTCAGATCCCGCCAAAACCGGTGTGGAAGAAGATGTACTCATGCCGGCAAAGAGAATAGTGTTGAGAAGGGAAGAGAGCAATGGGGCTTTCAAGGGGTGTGATGTTGAAAGGTAAAAAAGAATTTTGGAGATTTTCCGGGTGAAAAGCGCTTTTTCTTTATTTTTATTAAAAAAAATGAGACGATGAAAAAGTTCTTCAAAATATCCGGTAAGGTTCTGGGGATTCTGATCCTTTTGCTCCTTCTCCTCTTGTTCATAGGGCCGATGCTTTTCAAGGGCAAGATCATGGAGGTGGCCCGCACAGAGGCGAACAATGCCGTGAATGCTACGGTCGATTTCTCCGATATCCGTCTCAGCATGTTCCGTCATTTCCCGTATCTCAGTGTTGGGATGGAAGGGCTGTCGGTGGTGAACGATGCGCCTTTTGCCGGCGATACCCTGATGAGTTTCCGTACTTTCACGGTGTCGGTCAATCCTTTCGGCCTGATCACCGGCAAGGGCATTGAGATCCGGCAGATCCTGCTCGACCGGCCGGTGGTGCATGCCGTGGTGCTAGCCGACGGCACGGCCAACTGGGACATCGTGCCGGAAGATACCACCGCCGCTGAGACGCCGGAGGATACGACAGCCTCGGAGATGCCTTCCATGACGGTGCAGTTGAAAGAGTTCCGCATCCGCGACGGTTCCATCCGTTATGACGACCGGGAGGGGAATATGAAAGCCTCACTCGACGGGCTCAACTTCCTGTTGCGCGGACGGTGGTCGGGCAGCCGCGGTACCCTTTTCACCGAGACCACGCTGGCGGCGGTCGATGTGATGATGGACGGCATCCGCTACCTGCGGGATGCGAAGATGCGTTTTACCGCCACCCTCGGGGCCGACCTGGAGCAGGGACTTTATACCTTTCAAGAGAACGAGTTCGCCTTGAACGACCTGGTGCTGGGCTTCGAGGGGACCGTCACCATGCAGGGCGACAGCATCATGCCGGCCATCCGTTTTGCGACGAAGGAGACCTCCTTCAAGTCGCTCCTCTCGCTGGTGCCGGCGATCTATATGAATGATTTTTCCGATCTGACCACCGAAGGCTCCCTGGCCCTCGACGGCAGTGTCGAGGGGGTCTATTATGAAAAAGACGGCGACACCCTCTATCCCAATGCCCGCCTCAACCTCCGGGTGAAGGACGCCTCATTCGCTTATCCTGATCTGCCGGAGCAGGTGCGGGCGGTGAACATCGACGTGCAGGTGGCGGCCGACGGCACCCACCCGGACCTTACGACCATTGACGTGAACCGCTTCTCGTGGCAGCTGGGGGAAAACCCTTTCCGGGCCGAGCTGCATGTGCGGCATCCCGTGAGCGACCCCGAGGTGAAGGGAGTGATGACCGGCCGCATCGACCTGGGCACGCTCAACGACGCCCTGGCCCTTGACAGCACGGAGATGAGCGGGATCATCACCACCGACCTGAAGATCGCCGGCCGCATGTCGATGATCGAGCAGGAACGGTATGAGGAGTTCACCGCCGACGGGTCGGTGAAGGTGGACGGTGTCAAAGTGGTCACCCCTATGATGCAGGATGCCGTGGAGGTGCCGGAGGGGACGATGCTCTTCTCGCCCCGTTATGTCGATCTGCAGGGGCTGAAGATCGTCATCGGGCCTTCGGACATGGCTTTTTCCGGCAAAGTGGAAGGTTTTGTGCCCTACTTGTTCGACAGGGGGACGCTCCGCGGCCGGCTGGCCTTCACCAGCCACTATCTCGACCTCAACCGTCTGATGCCGGTGGAGGAGACGCCGGAGGCCGATACCTCCCTCACGCCGGCCGATACGGTGGTGTCCGACACGGCGGTCGTAGAGGTGCCGGACCACGTCGACCTGCTCCTCACCGCCCGCATGGATAAAGTGATCTATGGTAACCTCGTGGCCGAGAATGCCGGCGGGAAGATACGGGTGAAAGACCGTAAGGTGATCTTCGAGGATCTCGGCATGGAGGCGATGGGCGGGAACCTCTCTCTCAACGGCGAGTTCTCGACAGAAGAGCCCGAACGGCCGGCCGTGGCGATGAAGATGAGCATGAGCGGCGTAAGCATCCCCGAGGTGTACCGCTCGTTCGTCACGGTCGAGCGGCTGTTGCCCTTTGCCAAGGACATGAAGGGGATCGTCAACACGACGTTTTCCTTCTCCACGATCCTCAATGGAGAGATGATGCCGGTGCTCAACACATTGGATGCCTATGGCAGGCTGCAGTCGAAGCAGGTGACGCTCGTCTCGGCAGGGATCTTTGATAAGATCAAGAGCCTCTTAAAGTTGAACGAAGCCTATACCAACGAGCTGAAAGATGTGAACCTCTCGTTCAACATCGAGGACGGCAACCTGAAGGTCCAGCCCTTCAAAGTGAAGGCGGGACCTATTGAGATGGTGGTGAGCGGGGAGCAGGGGCTCGATCGTTCGATCGATTATCTGCTTGACATGAAGATCCCGCGGGAGCTGCTGGGCAAGGCGGCCAACGAGGTGATGGAGGGACTGCTGGCCAAGGCGGGGGGGGCAGGGATGCAGATGGAGCTGCCGGAGGTGATCCCCGTGAAGGCCCGCATCACCGGCACGTTGCAGAAACCCCGCATTGGTCTCGATACGAAAGGCACGGCCGGAAGCGGCAAAGCGGCCGTAAAGGAGGCGGTGAAGAAAAAAGCCGAGGAGGAGGTGAAGAAGCAGGTGGAGAAAGCGGAACAAAAGGTGGATGAGGAGAAGGAGAAACTGAAGGCCGAAGCCGATGCGAAGGCGGAAGCCCTGCTGAAGGAGGCGGCCCGCAAGCGTGACGAGGCCATCGCCGCCGCCGCCCGCGAACGGGACAAGCTCCTCAAAAAAGCGGACGAGATCGAGAAGAAAGCCGAAAACGGCACCTTCGCCGAAAAGATGAAAGCTAAGGCCGAGGCCAAAGCCATACGCAAAGCCGCCCGCAAAGCCTATGACAAAGCCGTGCAACTGGCCAATGAACAGTACAAAAAGGCGGAACAGAAAGCCGAAGAGATCCGGAACAGCGTGAAAGAGTTGTAATTCCCCACTGCGAAAGGGAAAGAAAATAGGGAGATCCGGTTTTTTGAGGTATTTTTGGAGTCACGATGAGAGGAGGTAAGATGTTCCGGAAGAGCGTGTATGTGCTGTTGATCGTGGGGGGGGGCTTGATGGCCGTGGGGTATGGTCTTTTCCGTTCTCCCAACCTCTGTGTCGGCGAAGACCGCACATACGACCTGTACATCCCCACGGGGATGACCTTTGATTCCTTGTTGCGGGTGTTGGAACGGGATACGGTGCTGTGCCGTCCCCTGACGTTCCGGCTGGTGGCGCGGATGAAAGATCTGCCGTCCCACCTGAAGCCGGGGCATTATCTGTTGCGTGCGGGCATGGACAACCGAACCCTGGTGGCGATGCTGCGGGGCGGCTTCCAGGTGCCCGTGCGGGTGGTGTTGCACAACATCAACACCGTCGAAGAGCTGGCAGGGAGGGTGGCCCGCCAACTGGAGTTCGACTCTCTCAGCCTGGTAAGCCTCCTGAAAGATTCTGCCTTTATTGCACAGTATGGTTTCGACACGGCCACTGTGATCGCCCTTTTTCTGCCCGATACGTACGAGTTTTACTGGAATGTCTCTCCCGAACGTTTTGTGAAGCGTATGTACAGGGAGTATAAGCGTTTCTGGGACCGTGACCGCCGGGAGCGTGCCGAGGCGCTGGGACTCACTCCGGTGGAAGTGGCTACGTTGGCCTCCATCGTGCAAAAAGAGGCCCTCCATGCCGACGAGATGCCCCGTATCGCCGGCGTCTATCTCAACCGCCTGCGGCGGGGAATGCGCCTCCAGGCCGACCCGACCATCGTCTTTGCCTTGCGCCAGGAGGGGAGGAGAAGGGTGCTGAAAAAGGATCTGCATATCGACTCTCCTTACAATACCTATATCCACGCAGGATTGCCGCCCGGTCCGATCTGCATGCCTGCCAAGCAGGCGATCGATGCCGTGTTGCATGCCGAACAGCATCATTATCTTTATTTTTGTGCGAAAGATGACTTTTCCGGCTATCATAATTTTGCCCGCACCCTCACCGAGCACAACCGGAATGCCCGGCTCTACCGGCGGGCGCTGAACAAAAAAAAGATCTATCATTGATTTTCGCCAACGTTTTTTGGTGGGAGAGGTGTTATCTTTGACCTGATGAAAGATCTTCGTTTTGGTACGGACGGCTGGCGCGATGTGATCGCGGCGGGTTTCACCGTTGACAATGTTGCGCGGGTGGGATGGGCGGTGGCGCGCTGGCTGCAAGGGAGGGAAGGCTCACCGTCGGTGGTGGTGGGCTACGACACCCGCTTCGGCGGGCGTATGTTCGCCGAGACACTGGCCAAGGTGCTATCGCAGAAGGGGGTGAAGGTATATCTGTCGCCCGGCATGGTCACCACACCCATGCTCTCGTATGGGGTGAAGCGTTTGGAGGCGGATGCGGGCCTGATGGTGACAGCCTCCCACAATCCTCCCCAGTACAGCGGCATCAAGGTGAAGGGACCGCACGGCGGCCCCCTCGACGCGGCCACGACCCGCATCATCGAAGGAGTGGTGCCGGAGGTGAACGAGGTGAGCCTCAATGCGATCCGCTGGGAACGGCGACTGCAGGACGAGCGCATCGAATATGCCGACCTTGAGCAGCTTTATGTGGAACGGGTGAAGGAGCGTTTCCCGGAGGTGCTCCGGGAGATATCCTCGCTCCGGCCGGCTTTTGATGTGATGTACGGTTCGGCCCTGCGTGTCGTGCCGCGCCTCTTCCCCGGCGCGCTGGTGCTGCATGGAGAGGAGAACCCCTCCTTCGGGGGGATGGCCCCCGAGCCGGTGGCCGGCAGGCTGCTGGAGCTGCAGGAGAGGATGCGGAAAGAGGGACAATACCGTCTCGGTATCGCCCTTGACGGAGATGCCGACAGGGTGGCCCTGCTCGACGAAGAGGGAAACTATGTTGATGCCCATCACCTCATCCTGTTGCTCATCCGGTACCTCGCGGGGGTGAAGAACCTGCGCGGGAAGGTGGTCACCGGCATCACCACCACGCAGAAAGTGGAGACCTTGTGCCGGCGTTATGGCCTGGAGGTGCAGCGCACTCCGGTAGGTTTCAAGGAGGTGTCGGCGATCATGCGGGCCGAAGAGGTGCTCCTCGGCGGCGAAGAGAGTGGCAGCATCGCCATGATGGGACATATCCCCGAGCGGGATGGTCTCTGGTTGGCGCTGACGGTGATGGAGTACATGCTGGAGAGCGGTCGCAGCCTGAGCGAGCTCCTTAAGGAGCTGGAACGTGTCACCGGACCTTTTGCCTGTGACCGTGCCGACGTGCCGATGAGCGAGGAGGAGCGGCGTCAGGTGCTGCGGCGTTGCGGCGAAGGGGAGTTCGAACATTTCGGGCCTTTCCGGGTGACCCACATGCTGGAATTCGATGGATACAAATATTTCTTTGGCGACGGTGAATGGCTGATGGTCAGGGCGTCGGGCACCACGCCCGTGTTGCGTCTCTATGCAGAGGGGCGCGATGCGGCGCGGGTCGAGGCGATCCTGCGCGCAGGCTACGAGACGCTCATGACCGCCCGCTCATAAGGTGATCACCTCCCGTTCCAGTGAGATGTCAAAGCGCTTTTTCACGCTTGCGGCGATCTCTTTTCCCAGATTGTCGATATCCTGGCCGGTGGCGGTGCCGTGGTTGACCAGTACGAGGGGCTGGCGGGGCCAGGTGGCGGCGTCGCCGCGACGTTTTCCTTTCCAACCGCATTGTTCGATGAGCCATGCTGCCGGGATCTTCCATTGTCCCTCCCCGGCGGGGTGGGCCGGCAGGGTGGGGTGGCGGCGGCGCAGCTGCCGCAGCTGGCTTTCGTCGATGACGGGGTTCTTGAAGAAGCTGCCGGCGTTGCCGGTGCGGGTGGGGTCGGGCAGCTTGCTGCGACGCAGGGTGATGACCGCCTCGCGCACCTCCTGCGGCGTGGCGGGCGGCGCGGCAAAACATTCCCGTAACGCAGGATAGTCCAGATTGGGTTTGCCCTTCTTGGAAAAAAGGAATGTCACCCCGGTGATGAAGAAGTTTCGGTAGGCCGGGCTCTTGAAGAGGCTGGTGCGGTAGCCGAAGCGGCAGGCGTGGCGGGGGAGGGTCTCCTCGCGGCCGCTGTCGAGGTGGATGCCCTCGACGCTGACGACGAGGGGGGCGAGCTCGGCGCCGTAGGCGCCGATGTTCTGCACGGCCGCGCCGCCCACGGTGCCGGGGATGAGGGAGAGGTTCTCCGGCCCCCACCACCCCTCGGCGGCGGCACGGGCGGCCACGCCGTCCCATGTCTCGCCCGCCCCGCAGCGCAGGGTGATGTGCCCCTCATCTTCGGTGACGACCTCCATGCCCGTGATGCGGTTGAGGAGTACCGTGCCGGGATGGTCGCGGGTGAAGAGCAGGTTGCTGCCGCCGCCGAGGATGAGCAGGGGAAGGGCCGGCAGCCGCCCTGCCAGCTGCGGCAGCTGCGCCGCCGCCGTCACCTCTGAAAAATATGTGGCCCGCACCTCAATGCCGAATGTGTTGAACGGCGTGAGCGCAACGGAACGCTGAAACACAACCCGCTTACCGGCATCACTGGTAGAGGAGAATTCGCTATGTCGGAAGGAGTCAACCACAGGAAGCCTGTTAGGCATTTGCTATTTCAGGATGAAGTGGTAGGTGATGGTACCCTTTTGGTATGCGGGAGCATCGGGTTTGCGGTCGAACTTGGAGGCCAGGGCCGCCTTTTTGGCCACCGACAGAAGGTATTCGTTGAGGGTGGTGGATCCCTTCACGCCGGGAATGGCCTTGGTGACATTGCCATTACGGTCGACGGTGACCTCAACTACGACGATCCCCTCTTCCTGGTAGTTGTATTCCGGCTTGGGCAGGCGTATGGGGGTGCGTCCTGCGAGGCTGTAGGAGATGCCTTTCCCTCCGCCGCCGGGGGTGCCGCTGTGGGCGCCGGCCTGGGGCGAGCCTTCCGGCTGGCCCTGGTTGCCGGGGGTGCCCGTCTCCCCCTCCGACGAGGTGTTGCCTGTGCCTTTGGCCTTGGAGAATGCATTCTTCGTGCGCTGCAAGATCTCCTGTTTCTTGCGCTCCTCCTCGAGACGGCGCCGCCGCTCCTCTTCCTCCCGTTTGCGGCGAGCCTCCTCTTCGCGGCGTTTTCTTTCGAGCTCTTCCTGCGCCTTTTTTTTCGCCTCTTCTTCCTGCTTTTTCTTTTTCAACTCTTCGGCCGAAGGCTTGTCCGCTTCCTTTTTCTTGCCGCTTTCGACGGCGGCGGCCTCCTCAAAGTCCTGGGTCTCGATCTTTTCGGAGGGTTGCTGTGCCTCTTCGACCGGTGTCTTTTTCTGTGGCGGGGGAGGCGGTGGTGTGGTGGGGGCGGGGGCCGGCTCGACGAGGCCGGTGCCCCCCTCGTCGGTGCCGAAGTTGATCAGCAGCGCCTGCTCTTCCGGCAGCGGCAGCGGTGTATGGAGCCCCATCAGCAACAGCAGGCCGATCACGCCGGCATGGAACAGGACCGTGGCGATGATACCCCGCATATGTCCGTGGTCGTTCATAGCCTCAGCGGGCTGTGGTGGCCAGCACCAGTTTGTAACCGTTGCGCTTGGCGATGTTCATCACATCCACCACGTATTGCACCGGGATGGTGCGGTCGACATGCAGAGAGATGTAGATGTTCTTGTTGTTGCCGATCTTGCGTTGCAGTACCGACTCCAGCTCGTCGAAGCTCACAGGCTGGTCCTCGACATAGTATTTCAGGTCTTTTGTGATCGAGACGGTGGTGAATGGCTTGGCCGAGGTCTGGTTGGCGCTGCGCGGCAACAGCAGTTTCAGGGCGGTTGGACTGATCAGCGTGGAGGAGATCATGAAAAAGATCAGCAGCAGGAAGATGATATCGGTCATCCCTGACATGCTGAAACTCGGGCTGATCTTATTGCGTGACTCTATGGCCATGGCGACGGGTTTGCAGGTTCAGGTGTCACTCTTCTTCCACCGGTTCGTTGAGGATGTCCATGAACTCGGAGGTACGGGCTTCGAGGAGGAAGACCACCTTCTCGACGCGTGCCACGAGGATGTTGTAAGCGAAATAGGCCATGATCCCGACGATGAGGCCGGCGACGGTGGTGATCAGGGCAGTGTAGATGCCGTCGGAGAGGGTGGTGATGTCGACATTGTTGCCGGCGTTGGCCATATCGTAAAAGGCTTTGATCATGCCGATGACGGTGCCCAGGAAGCCGAGCATGGGAGCGCCGCCGGCGACGGTGGCCAGGGCGGCGAGGCCTTTTTCGAGGTTATAGATCTCCAGCTTGCCGGCGTTCTCAATGGCGGCATGCACATCCTGGATGGGACGGCCGATGAGGCGGATGCCCTTGCCGAGCATGCGGGCCACGGGATGGTCGGTCGACTCGCACAGGGCCAGGGCCGATTCGATCTTACCCTCATGGATGTAATCCTTGATGCGGTTCATCAAGGTGGTGTCCTCACGGGCCGCCTTGCGGATCACAAAGAAACGGTCGAAAAAGATATATACCGCGATCAGGGAGAGAATGAAGATCAACAGGTTAACCCATCCTCCCTTGAGGGCAAGGTCCCAATACGACATCGTCAACTCGCCCGCCTGGGCCGTATCGGCAACGGAGATCTGTCCGAGAAGGAGCATAGGATTCATGTTTGGAGTTTGACGAAATTATAAAAAAAACGGGATATAACCGATAATATTACATCCCGTTTGAGTGAGGTATGCTTTGCAAGGATTATTTGACAAGGTAATACATGAGCGAACCTCCGAAATATCCCGCAAGGGCGAGGAGGCTCATCCGTTTGAGGTACCAGATGAAGTCGATCTTCTCGAGTCCCATGGCGGCCACGCCGGCGGCGGATCCGATGATCAGGATGCTGCCGCCCGTCCCGGCCGTGTAGGCGAGGAACTCCCAGAAAAGACCGTCCTGGACGAACATCTTGGCCCATTCGAGGGCCTGCGGGTCGGTGATCTGGGCCAGCGAGAGGGTGTCGTGCACAGGGTACATCCCCATGCCGGCGGCCGTCAGAGGCACGTTGTCGACAATGGAAGAAAGAAGCCCGATCGCCATATCGATGAAGTAGATATTATGGAGTTTCTCGTCGAGGTAGCCTGCCAGCATGTGGAGCAGGCCGGCCGACTGCAGAGCGGCCACGGCCGTGAGGATCCCCAGGAAGAAGAAGATCGTGGGAGTATCCACCTTTTTGAGGATATTGGTGATCATCCCCATCCGTTTTTTGTCGGGATGGTCGTTGTGATGCATCCTGTCGGTGATGATCCACAGCACGGAGAGGCCCAAGAGCATTCCCATATAGGGAGGCAGGTGGGTGAAGGTCTTGAACACCGGCACCGAGAGGAGGGCGCCCACGCCCAGGGAAAAGACCACCTTCTGCTCACGGGCGGTATTGTCGAGGGTGGCTGCCAGCGTCGATTTGTCCGGCACCTCGAAATGTCCCCGCTCGAAAAAAGAAACGATGATCAGAGGGATCAACATATTCACCAGGCTGACCAGGAAGATTCCTTTGATGATGCCCCATGCGGTGATCTGACCTCCGATCCAGAGCATGATGGTGGTGACGTCGCCGATGGGCGACCAGGCCCCGCCGGCGTTGGCGGCGATCACGATCATACTGGCAAAGAACCAGCGGTCTTTCTTGTCTTTGATGAGCTTGTTCAGCAGGGTGACCATCACGATGGTGGTGGTGAGGTTGTCGAGGGCTGCCGACATGAAGAACGTCAGAAAGCTGAGGATCCACAGCAGCTTGACCTTGTTGGTGGTCTTGATGCGATCGGTGATGAGCCGGAAACCGTTATGCGAGTCGACGGTCTCGACGATCGTCATGGCTCCGAAAAGGAAGAAAAGGATCTCTGCAGTGTCGCCCAGATGATGGACGATTTCATGTTCGACAATGAAACGGTGAAACTGTTCGTGGAGCGGAAGTTGTTTGACCTCCGGAAAGCGTTTCAGAAACTCTTCGAAAAAATGATTTCCCGGCAGGATTTGGTCGGCCCCGAACATCATGATCAGCCAGAGGGCCACACTCAGCAACAGGGCTGAGGCGGCTTTGTCCACTTTCAAAGGATGTTCCAGGGCGATGGCTGTATAGCCCAGGATGAAAACGATCACCATCAAAACTAACATCGACATGGCTCGAAAAGTTTAAAATGTTTGACGCTCAAAATGAATGCGGCGAAATTATCTTTTTGGATCCGGTTTTCCAAAAAAAGTTGACCTGCCTCCTCTCTTGCAGGAGGGTTCTTATTGTTTTTCTTTCTTTTTTTTCTTCTTTTTCTTCTTTTTCTTCTTTTTCGGGGTTGTTCCTGGTTGTTCTTCCTCTTTTTTTCCGAAGAGCTTCTGCCAATAGCTTTTGAAGAGCTTGTCCCACGAGCTGAACTCTTCCCGGTAGAAGATACCGATCCCGTTGGTGTAAGGGGCGGTTTCATAAAGATAGTTGTCGTTGGCACGGGTGAAGGCTTTGACACGCAGTTTGCCGTTGCGGGTGATCTTTACCTCGACCTGGAAATCTCCCACGATGTTGCTGTTGTTGGTGGTGTTGGTATTGCCCTGGGTGTTGAAGTCGATGTTGCCGTTGATGGAGATCCGGTCGTTGAGCAACTGTGTGGAGAGGGCCACTTCGACCTGTTCGGAGGTGACTTCATCGCCGGGATGGTAGGAGAAGCCGACGTCGAAATCTTTGCTGATCTGGGAAAGCCAGGAGCTGAGTTGATTGGAGAGCATCTCGGTGGAGGTGACGCCCAGGACGTTGGCACCGCCAAACCCGGCCTGCTGGTTGTAAACGGGGTTGGGATAGAAACTATTGATGATCAGCAGCGAGAGGAACTGTTTGCTGAGCTCTTCTTCCGAACTCATGGAGTTACGTACCTTGGCACGGGTGTCTTCGTCGACGGTGGGTAGGTCGATATTGAAGCTGATGCGGGGATTGTTGAGACTGCCTTTCAGGAGGATCTGGCACTCTACCGGCACCCGTTTGCGGTAGTTGTCATCGAAAAAGAGGGGGTACAGGGAGGTCTTCAGCGTGTAGACGGCGAGGATGTCGAGTTGGGCGTTGAGGGGGTCGCCGTCCCAGGTGATGCGGCCGCCGTTTTCAAGGCGGAACCGCTTGTTGATGACGTTCTGGAGGGTGAAACGGTAGGTTCCCTCGTCGATGATGTATTCGCCGAAGAGCTTGAAGTCGCCGTTGCGGTCGACCTCCATGCGCAGGTTGCCGTGGCCGCGGCCGTAGAGGGTGCCGCCGGCGGCAGGGTCGAAAAGCAACGTCACCTCAGCGTCGGGAGTGACATTGAGGTCGAGGTTGAGTTGCAGCCCTCCGGGACGGGGAGCGCGTTTCTCGCGGCGGACGGGATATTTCTTCTTCTTCTCCTGATGAGGATTGACAAAATGGATAAAGTCGGTCTCGATCGACTCTCCACGGCTTTCGGTCAGAGGAAGGGTGATGGACGTGTGTGGATCGGTACGAGCGGTGATGTTCATCGTAAGCTCCGTCAAGGGACCTTTCATGGCTACGGCTCCCGTGGCAAAAGCCTGCCCGTAAAAATACTCATTATCGGAAGCCCGCGTGTTCAGCACCATCATGTTTTCTGCTTTCATTCGCATGTCGATGGCCGGTGCCAGCAACTCGTCGATGATGAACGCTCCGCTCAGCAAACCGTGGTCGCCCTTCTCGTCATAAACCGTCACACTGTCCAAAAGAAAGCGGTTGTTGCGCACAGGCACGCGGGCCGTGAAATTGTAGCGGGTATTAAGATACCCGACTTTTACCGAGACTTTTTGGAAGTCAAGATCCCCTTCCACATGCGGTTGTAATGGTGCTCCTTCCGCGTGCAGGTGCCCCGAGACATTGCCATTGAGTTCGGAGAAGACCTCCGAGACGAAAGAGGAAAAGGCAGTGAGCCGGAACTTGTCGAACCGGATGTCCATGTTGATCTTATGGTTGGCAGGGGTGTAGGTGCCGTTCACACTTACCGGACGCCGTGCCCCGTAATCGGTATGCACATCGTAAAGGAGGCTGCTGGTGAGAGTGTCCCATGCGGAGTTGATGGTGGCATCGCCCAGCGGCTCGTTGTTGAGGTAAAAGTCGCGGATCGTGGTGGTTGAGAGAAAGATCGGATTGTGATAGATATTGGACAAAAGGATCTGTCCGTTCATGATCCCTTTCAGGCGCAACTCTTTTTGTTCCTGGGAGGTGAGGTAGGAAATATCGAGGTTATGGAACTCTGCGCGTAGGGTGTCGGAGGGATCTTCGCTGAGATTGCCGTGAATGGTGAGCGATCTTGCCCCGCTGACGGCATTGAAATGATGCACCAGGATGGCAGTGCTGTCGAGAGTGATCTTGTTCTCTTCCAGTTGCCAGGGGCGGGGACCTAACAGAATGCGGGTGGGAAGAGTGGTGATGTTCATTCGAACATGCCGTCTTCCGGGGGGGACAAAGAGATGAGCAATGAGACGCAGTTCGTCATACCGTTTTACGGTATCGACAGGGGCAAGCCAGGAGAGATGTGAACGAAGAGTGTCCTGGGCAGCCGTAAGATCGAGGGAAAAATGGTCGGTATGTACACGGGGGCCCATGAAGAGATAATCCCCTTCCGCATGAGCCGCCAGCACATCATTGCCGGTAAGCTCCAAACGGAACGAATCGACCGATATGCCGGCGCTCATCAGGGCATCTGCCGAGGCTTGCACTTCGAGCAGATCATGTGCCGGAGAATATCGGCCTTTCACATAACTTTCGTGGGCGATCCCCGAATGGGGTGAAAAAAAGGTGGTGAATGGATCGATGTTGTGGATGTTGATGCGAAAGCGGAAATCGTTGCTGGAGGTGCGTTCTTGCGGAAGCCGCGGGAAAGTGGCCGGAAGATAACGGGCCAGGAGGTGTTGCAGCGAGGGGATCAGATCCTGAAAATTGTATCGTCCTTCCACCGCAGCGTCGAGATAATCGGAACGCAATTGCAACGAGCCGCTGTCGGGAGAGTTATAGGCACGTAACTGAATATTGTAGATGTTCAGCTTATCCTTGTCGTTGCGATGCAGGGTGGCATCGAGCAATTTGACATCCCCTTGAAACTCTTGCAGGTTGTTCCCGCTGAAACTGGCCAGGACCAACCCCGAAAGAGTGAGATTGGTATCGGTAGGGGTGATGTTCATGGGGAACAAAGCTGCATGCAACAGGTTGAGGGAAAAATCGAACTCGGGCAGCCTCTTGGTGAAGTCGAACATCCCCAGAAAATCCAGCTTGAGGTTGGGATCGTCGATCTTAATACTGCCATCGTAAGCCTTCTCGGAAAAACGTCCGTCGAGCAGGATGTTGTGATAGGTATAATGGTTTACACTGACACTGTCGATGGTGCCGGTCAGCTTGGAGGTGAAAGTCTTGTTACCAAAGACGGTGCCCTGCATGTTCGTATGCATGGTAATGGTCCCCAGCAGTTCTCTCTCCCCCGTGAAGGTTCCTACATCGAAATTGCGCATGGCCAGGTAACCACTGAAATGGAGATGTCCACTGCTGTCGGCGGCAATGGAGATATCGTCATCGAAACGGCCGAGATCGGTGACCAGAGTCCCATATGAAACAAAATCTTTCACAAATCCGGTGAACTTGCCCCGGTAAGAGATATTGCCGAATTTCATAAAGTCGTCCGGGAGGGAAAGTCTCTGGTCGGTGCCGGGACGGTAGAGATTGGCGATATCTTCCATGGTACTTTTGAGTTCCTGGACATTGATGTGCAGGTAAGTGTCGCTGAAATCGGGCAGCCCGACAATATTGATCTCTCCCCGCATGGTAGTGTGTTGTTCAATGGCCAGATGCAGTTGTTTGATCACAAGGTTGGAAAGGGTTCCGTGGGCCTTTCCGGAGAAACGGAGATCATTATGGAGAAAGTTGGGAGTTTGTGCGATGGCGTTTAGATCGCGGTATCCCATCACTGAAGGGAGGATATGCCCCGAAAGATGAACACGGTTGGGGAAATCCCGATAGTCGGTCACCGTGTCGAAGTCCATGTGGTAATATTCCGCTTTCAGGTCCGACCAGGGGGTGACAATGTGAAGATTGTCGAACCAAAGGTGTCGGGGGGCGTTCTCCATGTCACATGAGATCTTTTCGGCACGCCAGCCGGTCGAGTCCACGAAGCTTACATCCCGTGCCGAAAGAGTGGTGATCCCGTTGAAGATCTCAAGATTCTCCACTTTCCCTTTTACCTTGTACAGATGAAGATCGGTAAAATGTACGCCGTACGGGCGGAAAGTAACGCCCTGGACTTCCAATGTGAAGCGGGAATCTTTCAACTCGGCCTGTCGCAGAGCAAAATAAAAAGGAGACGTGCCGCTTTGTATGGTATCCTTGGAAAAGAGGAACTCGTAGTTCGAGGCGGTGTCGGCCGGGACGATGAAGCGTACATAGGCTCCCTCGATTCGGGCTTTGTCAATCACGATTCCTCTGTCACGCAACGATGTGAGATGCATGTCGGGCCATGCCACAACCTTCCGGGTGTAGATGAGGGTGTCCCCCTGCCGGTCGCGGATGAGAAAATCCCGAATCGTAATGGGTTGGAACAGTCCGAAACGCAATGAGGAAAAAGAAAACTCCGTGCGGATATTCTTTTCCAGGACTCGTAAGGCTTTATTGCCCAGGTAGTTCTGGACCATGGGGAGGTGGATGAATATTACGCTTCCCGCCATCATGGTGATGAGCAACAGTATCGTGAAGATCGTTATCTTTACGAGCCTTTTGCCGCGTGTGGGTTTTTTGATATCTTTCATCCTGCAGGCTTCTCCCTCTGGGACATGAGCAAAAATAATGCAATTTTTGGGTTTTGATTCTAAGACGGAAAAATGGCAGTAACGATCCTTGGGATAGAATCTTCCTGTGATGATACCTCGGCGGCGGTGGTCCGGGACGGCCGTCTGTTGTCGAACGTAATGGCGGGACAGGAGGTACACCGTCGTTATGGTGGAGTGGTGCCGGAGCTGGCCTCGCGGGCACATCAACAGCACATCGTCCCGGTGGTGGATAGGGCTCTGCAGGAGGCCGGTGTCACGGTGGAGGATCTTGACGCCGTGGCTTTCACCCAGGGCCCCGGTCTGTTGGGGTCGCTGCTGGTGGGAGCCTCCTTTGCCAAAGGATTGGCGTTGGCACGCGACATTCCCCTGATTGCCGTAAATCACCTGATGGGGCATGTGCATGCCCTTTTCCTTGAAGGCCCTGAAAAAAGTCCTTCTTTCCCTTTTCTCTGCCTATTGGTCTCGGGAGGACACACCCAGTTGATGCGGGTTACATCGCCCCTGGAGATGGAGACCCTCGGAAAGACCATCGATGATGCGGCCGGCGAAGCTTTTGATAAATGCGCCAAAATGATGGACCTGCCCTATCCCGGCGGGCCAGTCATCGACCGTCTTGCGCAGGAGGGGGACCCCCGGCGGTTCTCTTTTGCCATGCCTCGCGTGGACGGTCTCGACTTCAGCTTCAGCGGGCTGAAGACATCCTTCCTCTACTTTTTACGGGACGAGCTGAAAAAAGATCCTGCCTTCATCGAAAAGAACCGGCACGATCTGGCAGCATCGCTGCAGGATACCATCGTGCGCATCCTCATGGAAAAGCTGATCGCTGCTGTGGAGAGGACCGGCATCCGACGTGTGGCGATCGCCGGAGGAGTCTCGGCCAACTCGGCCTTGAAAAAGGCGGTAACCACTGCCGGGAAGGACAGGGGTTGGGAAGTGTTCATCCCCCGCCCACGCTTTACCACCGACAATGCAGCCATGATCACCATGACCGCCTACTTCAAATATCAGCAACGTCTCTTCGCTCCCCAGAACATCACCCCCCGTGCTCGCATGATGTTGTGAGAAAACCCAATTTTGTTTAACTTTGAGTGGATTTTTCG
>Ga0256835_1000844_pt1 | contig 20287 bp, 21 predicted proteins | sample PIR30metaG_FD_185972 | JGI IMG/M metagenome (GOLD analysis project Ga0256835, IMG submission 185972) | Hydrothermal vent microbial communities from East Pacific Rise, Pacific Ocean - PIR-30 | ecosystem: Environmental > Aquatic > Marine > Hydrothermal vents | place: Pacific Ocean: East Pacific...
CCGGCACTCGGCAACAAGGCCGCCTTCATCTTCGTCCCCGAGCCCGAGGAGGAGCCCAACCAGACCCTGACCTACCGCGACCTCTTCGTGCGGGTCAACGAGATGGCGGCGGCCCTGAAGCGGCTCGGGGTGAAGAAGGGCGACCGCATCACCATCCACCTGCCCATGGTCCCCGAGCTTCCCATCGTGATGCTGGCCGCCGCCCGCATCGGGGCGATCCACTCGGTGGTCTTCGCCGGGTTCTCCGGCCGGGCCACCGCCGACCGCATCGCCGACTCGGGGAGCCGCCTGCTCGTCACCATGGACGCCTACTGGCGGGGCGGCAAGCTGCTGGACCACAAGCAAAAGGCCGACGAGGCGGTAGGAATCGCCGAGGAACTGGGGCAAGAGGTGGAAAAGGTCCTGGTCTTCCGCCGCTACCCCGGCGCCTACCACTCCCAGGCTCCCATGGTCGAGGGCCGGGACGTCTTCGCCGACGAGGTTTTGAAGGAGGTGCGGGGGGCGCGGGTCGAGCCCGAGGTGATGGCGGCCACCGACCCGCTCTTCATCATGTACACCTCGGGCACCACCGGAAAGCCCAAGGGCCACGTCCACTCCACCGGCGGCTACCTCGCCTGGGTGAGCTGGACCGCGAAGAACATCCTCGACCTCCACCCCGAGGACGTCTACTGGGGGCTTGCCGACATCGGCTGGATCACCGGGCATTCCTACATCGTCTACGGGCCCTTAGCGCTTGGGGTCACCGGGGTGATCTACGAGGGGGCGATCAACTTCCCGGACGCCGACCGGGTCTGGCGGATCGCCGAGGAGCTCGGGGTCAACGTGCTCTACACCTCGCCGACCGCGATCCGGCTTTTAAGAAAGGCCAACCCCCGGGGGCCGGAGGGCTTTAAGACCGACTTCAAGCTGATCGGCACCGTGGGCGAGCCGATCGAGCCCGACGTCTGGCGCTGGTACTACCACGTGGTGGGCCGGGAGCAGGCGACGGTGGTGGACACCTGGTGGCAGACCGAGACCGGCGGCTTCCTGCTCACCACCCTGCCCGCCACCGACCCGATGAAGCCGGGAAGCGCCGGGCCGGCGGTGCCCGGGATCTACCCGGTGATCTACGACGAGATGGGCCGCGAGATCCCGCCGGGGGCGGGCAAGGCGGGAAACCTCTGCATCAAGAACCCTTGGCCGGGGCAGTCGATGGGGATCTGGGGCGACCCCGACCGCTTCGTCCAGACCTACTACCTGCGCTACAACAAGGACCCGAAAAGCACCGACTGGCGCGACTGGCCCTACTTCACCGGCGACGCCGCCACCCAGGCGGCGGACGGCTACTACCGCATCCTGGGCCGGGTGGACGACGTGATCAACGTCGCCGGCCACCGGCTCGGCACCAAGGAGCTGGAGTCGGCGGTGCTCAAGGTCCCCGAGGTCGCCGAGGCGGCGGTGGTGGGGGCGCCCGACGAGCTCAAGGGCCAGATGCCGGTGGTCTTCGCCGCCCTCCACCCCGGGGTCGAGGAAAGCGAGGCGATCAAGGAGAAGATCCTGGCCTCGATCGTCGAGAACATCGGCAAGATCGCCCGGCCCAAGGTGATCTACATCGTTCCCGACCTGCCCAAGACCCGCTCCGGAAAGATCATGCGGCGGATCCTGGTGGCGATCGCGAGCGGCCGCGACCCCGGCGACGTCACCACGCTGGCCAACCCCGAGATCGTCGAGGCGATCCGGCGGCAGCAATGAAAAAGGGGCGGGCCCAAGGGCCCGCCCCTTTTCACGAAGGAGCTAGCTGAGCTCCTCCATCCAGATCTCCTCGAACATCTCCCGGGCGGCCTCGAGGGTAATCTCGAGCGCCTGGGCCACCTCCTCGGCCAGCAGGTTCATCGCCCGCCTGAGCGCCTGCCGGTCGAGGTCGGGGAGACCGCGTTCGAGCTCCCAAGCCCGGAGCTGGCCGGCCAGGATGGCGATGCGGTAGGGATCCCCCTCGGCCAGGATCTCGGTGACCCGGCGGTGCCGGGCCGCCCACTGCTTGGGAAGCGCCATCCGACCATTGCGGAGGCGATCGAGGATCTCCGGCACCTCGCCCTTCGAGAGCGCCGGACGCAGGCCCACGTCGGCGGAGGAATCCACCGGCACGAAGGCCTTGGAACGGGTCCCCGGGAACTCGACCTGGTAGTACGCGCGGCCCACGCCGCCCACCTTGCGCCGAGCGATTCCGGCGACCACTCCCACCCCGTAGGGGGGGAGCACGACCTTATCCCCTGGACGGTACTCCCTCACGGTTTCGCACCCACTCCTTTCTTCCAGATCTCCACCAGCTGATCGAGGTAGGCCCCCCGGTCCACCGGCAGCTGGGGGGCACAGCCGAGCGCCGAGAGCGCCGCCCCCACCAGCTCGGGCTCCAGGTCCTGCCGGAGCTCCCCGCGCTCCATGCCGTCGGCGACGAAGTCGCTGAGGATGCGGTGGTAGCGCTCGTGGAGCCCGGTGAGCCAGGCCTTCTTGGCCTCGCCCTGGGCCACCTCGGCGGCCACCGCCCCCCAGAGCCCGCGCCACTCGTCGATGAAGGCGAGCCGGCGCTCCAGGAGGTCGCGGAGCCGCTCGAAGAAGGACCGGTCCTGGCGGACGATGGCCTCGGCGTCGGCGTAGAACTCGGTGGCGCGGTGCTCGACCAGCGCCTTCAAGAGCTCCTGCTTGTCGCGAAAGTAGAGGTAGACGGTGCCCTTTCCGATCTCGGCGGCCCGGGCCACGTCCTCGATCTTCAGCCCCCGGAGCCCCTGCTCCTGGAGTACCCGGATGGTGGCCTCGAGGATCGCGCGTCTCTTCTCGTTGCTCCGGGTCGCGAGGGCCACGTATAAAAGCTTAGCATACCCCCCTGGGTTTTTTATGAGAGCCCCTTCTCATTTGCGTTTTTTCCCGCGTGCAAGGGCTTTTTCCCGCATCCGAAAAACCGGGGGCGTTTGCATAAACTTGCACCACCGGGCATGGGTACCGGCCCCCGGCCGCGCTAGACTCGGGGCATGCTGGAAGCCATCGCCTTCGGCACCTGGACCGACGAGGAGGCCGCCACCGGGGTCACCGTGATCCGCTGCCCGGGGGCGGGCTGCCTGGCCTCGGCGAGCTTTCTGGGCCCGGCCCCGGGCAGCCGGGAGGCGGCGCTCTTGGCGCCGGAGAAGCCGGTGGAGCGGGTGAACGCCCTGGTCTTCACCGGCGGCTCGGCGCTCGGCCTCGAGGCCGCAAGCGGGGTCGCCCAAAGGCTTTCGGAGGAGGGCGTCGGCCACCCCACCCGGGTGCGCCCGATCCCCATCGTGGCGGCGGCGGTGATCTACGACCTGCTGCTGGGAAAGCCCGCCTGGCCCGGCCTCGAGGCCGGCTACCACGCCGCCGCCAATGCCCGCCCCGGCCCCATCCCCGAGGGCCGGGTGGGGGCGGGCGCCGGGGCCAGCGCCGGCAAGTACCGCACCCCGGTCCCCACCGGCCAGGGCGCCGCGTGGGTCGAGGAGGGCGGGGTGCGGGTGCAGGCGCTGGCGGTGGTGAACCCGGTGGGCGACGTCTACGACGAAGCCGGCCGGCTGGTCGCCGGCCACGGCGAGCCCCGCCCCCGCCCGGGGGCGCCGCTCGAGAACACCACCCTGGTGGCGGCGCTGCTCGAGGCCCCGATTGCAAAGCCCCAGGCCACCCTGCTCGCGAACGCCGCCCAGGCCGCGATCGGGCGGGTGATCCGCCCCTCCCACACCCCCTGGGACGGCGACGCCGCCTTCGTGCTCAGCACCGGGGACGGGCCCGAGGCGCCACTCGGGCTGCTCTCCGTCTTGGTCCAGGAGGCGGTGGCGGCGGCGATCGTGCGGGCGGCTAGAGCCGGGCGATCGCGCGAGCGAGCGCGGGGTCCTCGGTCTTGAACCGCACCTCGCGGGCGGTCTCGGAACGGGGAACGAGCTCGACCAAAAGCGCCCCGGGGAAGTCCTCGAGCCTGCCCCACTCCACCGCCACCAGCCGGGCCCCCTCGGCCTCCTCGAAAAGCCCGAGCGCCTCTGCCTGGGCGGGATCTTGGAGGCGGTAGAGGTCGGCGTGCAAAAGGGGCCCTTCCGGCGTGGGGTAGACGTGCATCAGGGTGTAGGTGGGGCTGGTCACCCGGCCGGCAAAGCCGAGCGCCTCGGCCAGGTAGCGGACCAGGGTGGTCTTCCCCGCCCCCAGCGGCCCCGAGAGCACGAGCACCGCCCCTTTAGGCAGGGCCCGGGCGAGCCTTGCCGCCAAGGCCCGGGTGGCGGCTTCGTCGGGAAGAGAAAGACTCCGCTCCACCGCTAGCCGAGTTCCGCCTCGATCGTCTCCACCAGCTTGGAGAGCAGCGGCTTCTCCGCCAAGAGCACCAGTTCGCCGTCGGGGAGGAAGGCCTGGATCAGCACGTGCTGGGGCAGGTAGAGGGTCAAGAGCCGCGGCGTGCCGGCCTCGGAAAGCTCGGCCCTGAGGGCGCGGAGCAGCTCGGGGTCCACCGGCGGCTCGCCCTCGACCTCTTCGCCCAAAAAGGCGGCCGCCAGCACCCCCCGCCGGCGGTAGGGGGCGAGCCGGTCGGAAGCCGGCCGCTCCTCCCCGGGCTCGGCGAAGACCCCGAGCAGCGCGTCCAGGTCCTCGCCGCCGAGCTCGCTGGCGAGCTCCCGGGCGGCCTGGTATTCCGCCTCCAGCTGTTCCAGGAGGGGCTCCGCCTCGGAGAGCGCCTGGTCCAGCTCCAAAAGCCCCTCGGTGCCGAGCCGGTCGAGGCGGGCAAAGCCCTGCTCCAGAAAGCCCATCATCGCCCCCAGCCGGCTGCGGGTCTCGCTGGTCATCCCCTTGTAGCGGGCGAAGCCCTCGAGCAAGCGGGCGTAGCGGTCGGCCAGGGCCTTGCGGAAGGCCTCGCGCCGGCCCTCCAGCGCCCTCAGCTCGGCCTCCAGGGCGGCGAAGTCGGGCAGCCCCTCCTCCAGCCGCTTCTCCGCCTCGGCGAGACGGGTCAAAAGCGCCTCCCCGCCCAGCCCCCGGTAGCGCTCGGCCTCGGAGCGCATGCGCGCCAGCCGGGCCCGGGCCCGGCGCCGCTCGGCCGCCACCCAGTCCTCGACCTGGGCGGAGAGGGGCTCGAGCGCGGGGATCCGGCCCGCCGCCAGGGCGGCCTCGGCCTCGGCCAGCGCCGGCAGCTCGAGGCCGAAATGCTCGGCCCGGAGCTTGAGCCGCTCGAGCTCGCGGGCGGCCCGCGCCCGGGCCTCGGCCTCGAGCCGCGCCAGCGCTTCCTCGGCCCGGTCGAGCTCGCCGGCGGCCAGCGCCGCCTCGACCTCGAGGGTGCCGGCCTCCAGCTCGGGGCCCCGGGGCAGGGCGGCCAGCCGGGCGGAGAGCGCCGCCGCCCGGTCGGAGAAGGCCGCCGGCACCCGCTCCCGGAGGTCGCGGTAGAGGGCCTCCTCGACCTCGCCGGCCTCGGCCTGGGCCAAAAGCCGCTCCAGCGCCTCGGCCAGCTGGGGGTGGCGGGCGGCGTCGAGCTGGGCCCGGGCCTCCTCGGCGAAGGCCCGGGCCTCCTCGGCCAGCCGGGCGGCCTTGGCCTCGGCCTCGCGCTTGGCCCGGGCCCGGGCTAGGACCCCCTCGACCGCGCGCTCGAGCTCGCCGATCCCCTCGGGGACGACGCCGCTCTTGAGCGTCTCCTCCACCGCCGAGAGCTGGGCCCAAAGCCCCGCCGCCGGGGCTCCGAGCCCCTCGGCCTCGCGCAGCTTCTCGGCGATCCACTCGTAGCGGGCCCGGGCCTCGGCGATCAGGTCCTCCTGGGCCCGCTCCAGCTCGGCCTCCAGCTCGGCGAGGGCCTCGCCCAGCCGCTCGCCCCTGGCCAGCCGCGCCCGCAGGTCGGCCAGGCGCGCCCCCCAGGGCTCGCCGGCGAGCACCGCCCGGTAGCGCTCGGCCAGGGCCTCCAGCCGGTGCTCCTCCTCCACCCGCTCGATCTCCCGGATGCGGTCTTGCTGCTCCGGGGAGAGCAGGCCGAGGTCGAGCTCCAGGGGCTCCTCCTCCTCGATGACCACCAGCAGCTCTTCTTCCCCGGCCGGCTCCACCACCGAGGACTCGACCAGCTTCAAGAGTTCGCTGGCCAGCTTGCGGGCCCGCTCGATCTCGCCGCTGGCCAGCAGGCGCTCCTCCTGGGCGCCCTTGATCTGCTCGATCAGGGAGGCCAGGCGCTTGACCTTGCGCCCGCCCACCTTCTTGACCTTCTGGTAGTCGCTCTCGAGCTCGGCGATCGCCCGCGCCTGCTGCACCAGGCGGGACTCGAGCCGCTCCCTGAGCGCCTGGACCACCGCCCGGGCCTGGGCGGCGGCCTCGGGGTCCCACTCCGCCCGCAGGCCGCCGACCAGCCGGCGGAGCCTCTGCACCTCGGGCCAGTCGATGTAGAGGCTGAAGGCCTTGAGCGCCTCCTCGAGCTCGGCGAGGTCGGGGGGGTCGTCGCCGGCCAGCCGGGCCAGAAGCTCCTCCACCTTGGCCCGGGCCTGGGCCGAGGGCATGCGGCGGGCGAGCTCGGGGTAGACGATGCGCTTCAGCACCCGCTCCACGTCGCCGGCGTCGAAGGCCTGGGGGGGCTTGCCCAGCCGCCGGGCGGCTTCCTCCAGCAAGCGGTCGGTGCCCTCCTTGAAGAGAGGGGTCAGCGCCTCCTTGAGGGCGGCGTAGGGGCTCACCCCTTCATCATAGCCGCCGCCCGGCCGCGGGTCCGGGCAGATGGCGCATCCCCCACCTCCAGGTCGAAGACCCCGTCCTGGTAGCGCAGGCGGATCTCCCGGGTCTGCTTGCCCTTTCGAATCAGCAGCCGGGCCCGGTACTCCGCCGGCGGCCGCTCCTTGACCTCGGCCTCGACGATGGTCCAGCCCAGGTCCAAGAGCTCCCGCTTCAGCCAGAGCACCACCCGGTCGAAGGAGTCCGGCGAGCGGAAGCGGCTCTTGCTGGCCTCGCCGAGGTAGCTCTGGGAGAGCAGCAGGCTGCCGGCGGGGGCGGGGAGGCCGATCGAGGGGTTCAGGAGGATCCGCCCGGAGGCGTCCCGGAGCACCAGGACCCCGGGTCCGGCCTGGGCCGGCGGGTAGGCCGGGGGAGTCTGCTCCAGCGGGGCGCAGGCGGCCAGCAGGAGGCCCAGGAGCAGGAAGCGGCCGAGACGTCTCATTCGAGTTCGATTCTAAAGTCCAGCGGCCTCAGGTAGAACTCGTTGATGGCGGTCGAGGAGAGCACCGCCACCGTGGGCAGGTGGCGCTTGTAGTGGGTCTTGTTGACCAGCTCCTTGACCCGCCGGATCTCCGCCGGGGAAAACCCCAGCCCCTCGACGTAGCGGTCGGGGTAGCCCTTCAGGTAGTGCTCCAGGATCACGTCGGCGCGGGCGTAGGAGAGCCCCAGGTCCTCCTCGTCGGTCTGCCCCGGGATGAGGTCGGCGGTGGGGGGCTTTTGGACGATCTTCTCGGGCACCCCGAGTTCACCGGCCAGCCCCCAGACCTGGGTCTTGTAGAGGTCGCCGAGGGGGTTGATCGGCGGGGCGTCGTCGCCGTGCCAGGTGAAGTAGCCGAAGAGCCGCTCGGTCTTGTTGCCGGTCCCCAGCGGCAGCGCGTGGTAGGCGACCGAGAGGTCGAAGAGCACGATCATCCGGGCCCGGGCCTTGACGTTGCCCTTGCGGTGGGGGGTCATGTCGGGCCGGAGCCGGGCGTAGCCCTCGACCATCTCGGTGATGTCGATGACCTCGAAGGGCACGCCGAAGGCCTCGGCGGCGAGCCGGGCGTCGGCCAGCGACTCCGGCGAGCTCTCGGCGTGGGGCAGCGCCAGCGCGCGAACGTTCTCGGGCCCGAGCGCCCGCGCCGCCAGCGCCAGGGTGGTGGCCGAGTCCACCCCGCCGGAGACCGCGACCAGGCCCTTCTCGAACCCCCGCCAGGCGAGCTCGCGGCGGAGGAACTGGACCAGGTAGTCGGCCACCGCCGGGTAGTCGAGCTCGAGCACCTCGCCGCCGGGGACGCCGTAGAGTTTCTTCATAGCGCCTCCACCACCCGCTTGAGGTCGTTCAAAAGCAGGGGAAGCCCGCTTTTCAAGTCGGCCAGCATGGGGTTGTCGTAGCGCACCGGGGGGAGACGGTCGAGGTCGAGGTCGAGGACCAGCGCCGCCTCCTCGAAGACCGGGGCCTCGGCCAGGAGCCGACCCTCGGGGGAGGCGACCAGGCTGCCGCCGCTCATCCCCTTGCCCGCCTCGCTGCCCACCAGGCTGGCGAGCACCACGTAGAGCCCGTGCTCGGCGGCGACGCTCTTGGCCAGCTCCCGCCAGCGCTCGACGTTGGCCGGCCGGGGCCCGAAAAACCCCCGGGCCGGGCTGGCGGAGGGGACGTAGATCACCTCGGCCCCGTCCAGGGCGGCGATGGTGCTGGTGATCGAGTGCCAGAAGTCCTCGCAGATCAGGATCGCCGCCCGGCCGAAGCGGGTGTCGAAGGCGGCCACCGTGCCCCCGCGGGAGAGGTAGCGCTCTTCGTCGAAGACGCCGTAGGTGGGCAGGAAGACCTTGCGGTGGAGGTGGACGAGCCCCCGCCCCCCGAGCTCGAAGTAGGCGGCGGCGTTGTAGTAGGCGCCCTCGCGCTCGTCCTTCTCGTAGAACCCGATCACCAGGTCCAAGGGCCCCTCCCAGACCCGGCGGTATAGGGCGGTGAGGGCCTCCTCCAGCTCGCCGGCGGTCAGCGCCAGCTCGCGGACCCCGCCTTGGAGGAAGTAGCCGGTGGGAAAGGCCTCGGGGAGGACCACCACCTGGGGGCGGTCCTCGGCCAGCTCGGCCAGGGCGGCCTCGAGCCGGGCCAGGTTCCGCCGGATCTGGCCCTTCTCCGGCGCCAGCTGCACGATCGCGTGGCGAACCATCGAGAAGAGTCTATCGCGGTATAGTGGGGCACACCGAAGGAGGGCCAGATGACGATCAAGCAACTGCTGGATCGCAAGGGGCGCGAGGTCTTCACCATCGCCCCGGAGGAGAGCGTCTTCGAGGCCATCCGGCGCATGGCGGAAAAGGGCATCGGCGCCCTGGTGGTGACCGAGGGCGGCGAGCCGGTGGGTATCCTCACCGAGCGCGACTACGCCCGCAAGGTGATCCTGAAGGGCCGCTCCTCCAAGGAGACGCCGGTGCGGGAGATCATGTCCTCGCCGGTGATCTTCATCCGCCCGGAGCAGACGATCGAGGAAGCGATGGCGATCATGACCGAGAAGAAGATCCGCCACCTGCCGGTGCTGGCGGAGGGCCGGCTGGGCGGGCTGATCTCCATCGGGGACGTGGTCAAGGCCATCATCGAAGACCAGAAGTTCACCATCGACCAGCTCACCAACTACATCCACGGCGACCGCTCCTAGCCTCGCGTCTACCCACGTTTAGGGGATACCCGGCCGGCGCCGGCGGGGTAGGATCAGGCCCTTGGAGGCCTGGAGGGGATGAACAAACGCGGTCTCTTGGAAAACATGGTGAGCGAACTCCGGCGCGCCCTCCCGGAGATCCGGGGGGCGGTGGTGGCCTCGGTCGACGGGCTTCCGGTCGTCTCCCAGGCCGAGGACGCGGCCCGGCTGGCGGCCATGGCGGCCACCGCGCTGGGGCTCGGCCAGCGCATCACCGAGACCACCCAGCTCGGCCCCCTGGAGGAGAACGTGATTCGGGCCCGGGACGGCTACGTGGTGGTCTACGCCGTGGGCGGGACCGGGGTGCTGGCGCTGGTCGCGCCGGCGGACGTCAACCTCGGTCTCTTGCACCTCGAGGCCCGGGACATTGCCCGCAGAATGGCGGAGGTATTGAAATGAAAACGAACCCAATCCCCACATCGGACGCACTGGACTTTGACGCGATCGCCCAAAAAGCCCTCTCCGACATGCCGCCGGAGACCCGCTTCGGCGCCAACGACGCCGCCGTGATCCGGAAGAACGCCGAGGCGCTCTTGGCGGCGAAGGAGCCCTTCGTCAAGCGGTTTTACGACATCCTCTTCGCCCACCCGCCCACCCGGGAGGTCTTCGAGGAGGGCGAGCGGGCGGAACGGGAGCGCACCCTCGGCGAGTTCTTCGAGCGGGTGGTCAAGGGACCCCACGACGACGCCTTCTTCGCCTGGCTCGCCTTCGTGGGGCCGGTGCACGTGGTCCGCGGGGTGAGCAACCCGATGATGCTGGCGATGCTCGGCTTCTTGGTGGACTTCGTGCGGGAGAACACCCGCTCGCTGCCCGACCACGAGGCGCTGGTCTCGGCCTTCACCCGGCTGGCCACCAGCATGGGCTCGATCATCGCCTACGGCTACGAGACCGCCTGGAAGAAGGCGCTGGAGAACGTCATCGGCATCCCCCCGGCGCTCACCGAGCGCACCGTCCACGAGGAGGCCTCGCAGCTCTTCCCCCTGCGCAGCCACGGCTCGCGCTAGCGGCCCAGGGTGTAGCGCAGGAAGACCTCGAACCCGGCCCGGTCCACCAGGGCGTCGAGCGCCCAGGGGCCGTGCTCCACCCCGACCCCGGCGGCCGGCGGGTAGGCCAGGGTGAGGTGGGCCTTGGTGCCGCGCTCGGCGTAGTCGAGCTTGAGCTCGTTCTTGGAGCCGATGCGGAGCTCGCCGCCGGCCACCGCGCCCGGCAGCGGCTGCCGGTAGCCGAGCAGGGCGTAGGCCCGGGTGGGTTTCCCGACGGCGCCGGCGCCGGCCAGGAAGCGCCGACCGCCCTCGCGCCAGGAGAGGGCCAGCTCCAGGGCGCTCTGCCGGTTCTGGTAGCGGTAGCCGCCGAGCAGCAGCAGGCGGCGATTCAGACGGTAGCGGCCGGAGAGGTCGGCGTAGAAGCCGAGCGTCCTCGGTTGCAGCGGCCAGAAGTGGCGGGGGGTGCGGTTTTCGGTGTAGCCGAGGCGCACCCCGAAGGCGGCCGGGCCGGCGGTCGCCCGCCCCCGGGCCTCGAGCCAGTACTGGGTGTCCACCCCCAGGAAGGCCTGGCCGCCGAGCTCCCCGCGCCCCAGCACCCCGCCCTCGAAGCTCTGGGTGAGGGCCAGCCCCACCGAGGTCTCGTCGGTCCCCGGCAGCGAGGCGCGCAGGAAGACCTCCGCCCGCAGGTCCGGGTTCAGGGGGTAGACCAGGTGCAGGGTGGGCCCCAGGGTGAAGCCCGGGGTCTTGGCCCAAAGGCCCAGGGTCAGGGACTCGGAGGCGGCCAGCGCCGTCCCCAGCCCCAAGGCGATCAGCAAGATCCAGTTCCGCATCAGCGCTCCCCTTTCAAAAACGCCACCACCTCGCGGGCCGCTTCCTCGCCCTTGCGATCGAGCAAGAGGTCGTGGCCGCTGTCCCGCAAAACGATAAAGCGCTTTTCCTCGCTTCCCAGAAGGTCATGATAGCGCCGCACCGCCCGCCGGGGCACCACCCGGTCGTGCTCGGCGGCGACCACCAGCGCCGGCGCCCGCACCCGCGGCAGCACCTCGGGGGTGCGGTCGGCGAGCCTCTTGAGCTCGACGAAGGCGCGGGTGGGGAACCAGCGGTAGTTGGGGCTTTTTTTCCTGAGCTCGGGGTCGAGGATCGAGCTCTCCCCCTGGAAGCGGGGCAAGAGCCAGGCCAGGTAGGGGGCGAGCCGCGCCAGCGGGTGGGCAAACCCGAGCGCCGGGGCCAGCGCCACCAGCGCCTCGGCGTCGCCCCGGGCGGCCAGCCAGGCGGCCAGCAGGCCGCCCATGGAGAGCCCCACCACCGCCTTGGGGGCGGGAAGCGCCTCCCAGGCGGCGCGGGCGTCCTCCAGCCAGTCCTGGTAGCGGACCCCGACGAGGTCCTCGGGGCGGGTGCCGTGCCCCCGCAGCGCCGGGGTCGAGACCGCGAAGCCGGCGGCCTCGAGGGCCCCGGGCAGAGGCCCCATCGTCTTCACCGGGTGGGAGGTGAAGCCGTGCAGCAAGAGCACCCGCATCCCGGCTCCATGCTAACCCGCGGCAAATCGTGGCATACTCGGGCCTAAGGAGATGCTTCGGGGTAACCTGTCCGACCTGCCGTTCCTCGACCTCTTGCAAACCCTGGCCGCCGGCAGCGGCGGGGTGCTCCGGATCGAAGCGCCCGGGGTCGAGGGGGTGGTGGGGTTTGCCGGACGGCGGGTGGTCCTGGCGGAGGCGCTCGGCCTCGAGGGCATGGACGCCCTCACCCTGCTGGCCGGGCTCCGGCGCGGGCGGTTCACCTTCGAGACCACCCCGCCCCCCCGACGCAACCTGGAGGTGCCGGTCCAGGCCCTGCTGACCGACCTGACCGCGATCACCGACGAGTGGAAAAAGCTCGGCCACCTGCCCGACGACTGGAGCCGCACCCTGCGGCAGGCCGCCGGTCGCCGGGAGGTGGAGATCCCGCTCACCGAGCTGGGCGTCTTCGCCGAGGCCCAGGGCAAGACGATCGCCGAGGTCCTGGCGGTGCCCGGCGAGGTGCTCGAGCGCGCCCGGGCCCTCAACCGGCTGCTGAAGCGGCAGGCGCTCGCCTCCCTGCCCACCCAGGGGCTGGGCCCGATCGTGCTGGTCGCCCTCCCCTACTACGGCCCCGCCACCGGCACCGCCTACGTGGACCACGCCCTCTACCAGCGCTGGGTCGAGCGCATCGGCGGTCCGTTTAAACTGAAGGTGCGCTCCCCCAAGGGGCTCGAGGCCACCTACGCGGTCGAGCCCCGCGAGCAGATCCCCGAGCGGATCATGCTCCACGACCGCGAGCTGAGGAAGCTTCGCGCCGGGCGGGGCACCCGGCTCAAGGTCATGCCGGAGGTCGAGGATGGACCTGGTAAGTCTTAACGCACTCGTCAACCGATACGTCTGGGGCCCCGAGATGATGGTCGCCTTCCTCGTCGTGGGGCTTTACCTCACTTTGAGGACGGGGCTGATCCAGTTCACCAAGATCGGGATCATCTTCCGCGAGACCCTGGGGGCGATCCGCGAGCGGGCGCTCGGGGCCAGCGGGGAGATCACCCCCTTTCAGGCCACCATGGTCGCCCTCGGCGCCACCATGGGGCAGGGCAACCTGATCGGGGTCACCTCGGCGATCCTGATCGGCGGCCCGGGGGCGATCTTCTGGATGTGGGTGGCCGGCGTCCTGGGCATGGCCACCAAGTTCGCCGAGGCCACCCTGGCGGTCCACTTCCGCCAGCGCTACGCCGACGGCAGCGTCTCCGGCGGGCCGATGTACTACCTCTCCCGGGGGCTGCCCAAGGGGCTTCGCTGGCTGGGCGCGGTCTACGCCTTCCTGGCGGCGCTGGCCGCCTTCGGCATCGGCAACCTGACGCAGAGCTCGGCGATGGCCGGGAGCCTCGAGGCCGCCTTCGACATCCCGGTGGGGCTGACCGGGTTCGCCGTCGCCCTGATCGCCGCCTTCATCCTGGGCGGCGGCATCCGGCGCATCGCCGCCTTCGCCCAGACCCTGGTCCCGCTGATGCTCTTCGCCTTCCTGGCCGCCGGACTCTACGCCCTCTTCTTCCACCTGGACGCGCTGGGAGGGGCCTTCGCCGCCATCTTCCAAAACGCCTTCGGCTTCCGGGCGGCGGCCGGCGGCGCCGCCGGCTACGCCCTGGCCCAGACCCTGAAGGCCGGCGTCGGCCGCGGCATCTTCTCCAACGAGGCCGGCCTGGGCTCGGCGGCGATCGCCCACGCCCAGGCCCAGGTCGACCACCCGGTGCGCCAGGGCTTCTGGGGCGTGATCGAGGTCTTCCTGGACACCCTGGTGGTGAACACGGTGATGGCGCTCCTGGTCCTCACCAGCGGCGCCTGGCAGCTGGGCCAGAGCGCGCCCCACGCCTTCGTCGCCGCCTGGGACTTCCCCGGCGGCGCCTCGGTGGCGGCGGTGATCCTGGCCCTCTTCGTCTTCACCACCCTGGTCTCCTGGGGCTTTTACGGCGAGGAGGCCGCCGGCTTCCTCTTCGGCGACGGCATCCGCTGGCCCTACCGCATCACCTACATCGTCTTCGCCTTCGTGGGGGCGCTCGGCGGCTTTGAGCTCCTCACCGCCTTCGCCGACACCTTGAACGGCCTGATGGCGATCCCCAACCTGATCGGCCTCCTCCTCCTCGGCGGGCTGGTGGCCCAGCTGGTGCGGGGATTCTTCCGCGGCGAGCCGTGGCAGCCCCCGCGTTAGCCCCGGTGGTGGTCGGGGTCTCCGGGGCCTCCGGGACCCCCTACGCCCTGGACCTGCTGCGGGCCCTGAAGCAGGCCGGGGTCGAGGTCCACCTGGTGGTGAGCGAGGGCGCCGCCCGGGTGCTCGAGGCCGAGCTCGAGGCCGGCCCCGAGGCCCTTTTCGCCCTCGCCGACGTCCGCTACGACGAACGCGACCTCGCCGCCCCCATCGCCTCGGGCTCCTTCCCCACCCGGGGCATGGTGGTGGTGCCGGCCAGCCAGGCCACCCTGGCCAGGGTGGCCTACGGCCTGGCCGACAACCTGATCGCCCGGGCCGCCTTCGTGCACCTGAAGGAAGGGCGCCCGCTGGTGCTGGTGCCCCGGGAGACCCCGCTCCCCCTGCCCGCCCTCCGGGCGATGACCGCCGCCGCCGAGGCGGGGGCGGTGATCCTGCCGGCCAGCCCCGGCTTCTACCACCGGCCGGCGAAGGTGGAGGACCTGCTCCGCTTCGTCACCCAGCGCATCCTCGACCGGCTCGGTATCGCGCTCGACTGGGCGCCGCGCTGGGGAGGGCCGTGAACGAGGCGCTGGCCTACTTCGCCGCCGGCTTCCTGCTCGGGGGAGCCCTGGTCTACCTCCTCCTGGTGGGCCGGCTGGCCCGGCTGGAGGCGGCCCTTAAGTCCGAGCGGGAAAAGCACCGCTGGACCGAGGAGGCCAAGGACACCCTGGCCCAGGCCTTCCAGCTGCTCGCGGCCAAGAACCTCGAGGCCGCCAACGCCGAGCTCTTGCGGGCGGCGAAGACGCTTTTTTCCGGCATCGACCGCGAGCTGGGCGAGCGGCTCGCCCACCACACCACCGCCGTCAAAAGCCTGACCGAGCCCCTGGGCGAGGCGGTGAAGCGGCTGGAGGGGGCCTTCGTCTCGCTGGAGCGGGAGCGCGAGGGCGCCTACCGCGCCCTCAAGCAGGAGCTCGAGCTCCTGCGCCAGGAGCAGACCGCCCTGCGGCAGACCACCGCCGCCCTGCGGGCCGCCCTGAAGAGCGAGCGCAGCCGGGGGCAGTGGGGCGAGCTGCAGCTTAGGCGGGTGGTCGAGCTCGCCGGCATGACCCCCCACGTCGACTTCGCCCCCCAGGTGAACACCGAGCGGGGCCGGCCCGACCTGGTGGTCTACCTGCCCGAGGGCGGCGCCATCCCGGTGGACGCCAAGGCGCCGATGAACGCCTACCTCGAGGCCCTGGAGAGCGACGACCCCGACCTCCGGGCCCGAAAGCTGAAGGCCCACGCCAAGGCGCTGCGGGAGCGGATCCGGGAGCTCTCGGAGAAGGCCTACTGGAAGGCCTTCGACCCCGCCCCCGAGCTGGTGGTCGTCTTCCTGCCCAGCGAGGCCGCCCTCCAGGCGGCGCTCGAGGCCGATCCTGATCTCCTGGACGACGCCCTGGCGAGGAACGTCCTGCCGGCCAGCCCGGTCACCCTGCTGGCGCTCTTGAAGTCGGTGGCCTACGGCTGGCGCCAGCACGCCCTGGGCCAGGAGGCGCGGAAGGTGGCCGAGGCGGCGCGGCTGGTCTTGGAGCGGCTCGGCCCCTTCCAGGGCCACCTGGGGGAAGTTGGCAAGAGGCTGGAAGCAAGCATCGCCGCCTACAACCGGGCGGTGGCCAGCTACCAAAAGCGCATCCAGCCGCTCGCCGAGCGGCTGGCCGAGCGGCTGGGGGCCAGCCTCCCCGACCCCCCGGAGCCGGCCGAGGGCGGCCCCCGCCTCTACCGCGACGAGAGCTCGAAGTAGCGCGCCACCAGCTCGCGGGCGGCGGGGGAAAGGGGCACCTCCGAGAGGTAGCTCTCGGCCCGCCGCTCCACCCGCTCCGGCGGCTTTCCTTCGGGCCAGGGGGCGGGGAGCGGGGCGTCTTGGAGGGCGGCCGCGGGGTTTTCTTCGTCGGCACCCGGTTTTTGGGCCAGGCCGGCGCCTGCCGGGCTTGCCCCCGCGCCTTTTTGGCCAGGAGAAGCCCCCCGCGGCGAACCCCGCTTTTCGCGAGGGACGGCCGCGCCCGCGCCCGTCCCCCCCTCGGCCGGACCCGCGCTTTCCCGCTTGGCGCCGGCCTCCAAAGCCCCCGGCGCCTCGCCTATGGCCTCGTCCCCTTCGCCAAACGCCCCGGCCGGGGGCGAGGGTGCTCGCTTGGCGTCGCCACCCGCCGCGGCCGCTTCCAACGCGCCCCCGTTTTCCCCGTTTTCGGCTTCGCCTCCTTCGCCGGCGGAAGCCTCTGCTTGGGCCGCTTCCCGGCCCTCGGCGGCGTTTTCCGCTTCCAATCCAGCTCCGCTCTCAGCCGTCGGCACCGCCTCAGAACCGGCCTCGTCGGGCGCTTTTTCCCCGTTTTGGGGCGGCTTGGGGTTTGCGGCCTCGGGCTTGCTTTCGTCTTCGCCGGAAGGCTCCCCGGGGTTTTCGGAGCTGGACGCTTCGCCCTTCAAACGCTCGGAAGCTTTTTCTTCGGGCTCGGACGGGGTCTTGGGCCCCGCCTCTTGGGCCGGGGGCGGCGTTGCGACCTCCGGCACCGCTTCTTGCGCGCCGAATCCCGGCCGGTGCCCGGAAAGCCCGAGGGCGAAAAGCCCCAGAAGGGCGAGGACGCTCACGAGTTCCATCATCGGAAACCGGGGCAGGCGCACTTTTCGGGCCACCCGCGCCGCCTCCCGGGCAAGCTCGGGGTAGAGGGGGTCCTCGGGGTCGGCCTCGAGCCAGGCGCGGTAGGCGAGCCCGGCCTCGTCGAAGCGGCGGAGCGCCCGCGCCTCCTCCAAGCGCTCGGGGTAGAGAAAGCCAAGAAGGGCCAAGAAGACCGCCGGCCAAAACCCGCTCAAGTAGGCGACCCCGGCGCCGAGCAGCAGCCCGAGCGCCGCCAGGAAGACCCGCCTTCGCCAGGCGAGCCGCGCTGCCAACCGGCGGTGAGGCACGGGCTCATCCTAAAGGAACGGGCCCGCCCAGAAGGCGGGCCCGGGAACGTTTCCCTTTAACCCTCGCCGCGGTAGCGAGCCATCGAGGCCTCGAGCTCCGCGAGCGCGGCGGCCCGGTCCTTGAAGCCGGTCACCTTGACCCACTTGCCCTTCTTGGCCTCGAGCGCCTTGTAGGTCTCGAAGAAGTTCTGGATCTCCTCGAGGATGCCCTGGGGCACGTCGGCAAGGTCCTGGACCTGGTCCCAGCGGGGGTCCTCGGCGACCACCGCGATGATCTTCGAGTCCGGGCCCTTCTCGTCCTCCATCTCGATCAGCGCCACCGGGCGCACCTCGACCAGGACCCCGGGGAAGAGCGGGAAGGTCGAGAGCACCACCCCGTCCAGGGGGTCGCCGTCCTCGGCCAGGGTCTGGGGGATGAAGCCGTAGTCGCCGGGGTAGACCTGGGACGAGGGCAGCACCCGGTCGAGCTTGACCATCCCGGTCTCCTCGTCGAACTCGTACTTGTTGGCGCTGCGGGCGGGAACCTCGATCACCATGTGCACCACGTCCGGCGCCGCCTTACCGATGGGCAGGTCGTGCAGCTTCGCCATGGCCCTTATCTTAGCGAAGCCTTGAAGCCGGGGCGCCTCCGTGCTAGCCTTGGGGGCCAAGGGGGGATATTTATGCAAAAGCGTTGGTGGGTATTTCTGGCAGCGGCGTTCCTCGGCCTGGCCTTCGCCCGGGGCGACACCCTGGTGATCGCCCAGGGGGTGGACGCCACCACCCTGGACCCGGTCAACCACCAGGAGACCCCGACCGGCAACGTCACCGCCAACATCTTCGACAACTTCTACCGCCGGCTCCCGGACGGCTCCTACGAGCCCTGGCTGGGCGAGGCCAAGGCGCTCGACGACCTCACCTGGGAGCTCTCCATCAAGCCCGGCATCAAGTTCCATAACGGCGAGGAGCTCACCGCCGAGGTCCTCAAGTTCAACTTCGACCGCCTCCTCGACCCCAAGAAGCCGCTCAAGTACTCGACCTACTTCAAGCCGATCAAGAAGGTCGAGGTCACCGGCAAGTACACCCTCAAGGTCTACACCGAGAAACCCTTCCCGCTCTTCCTGACCCGGCTCACCTACCTCTGGGTGGTGCCGAAAGCGTACATCGAGGAGAAGGGCGCCGACTACTTCGCCAACCACCCGGTGGGCACCGGCCCCTACAAGTTCGTCCGCTGGGTCAAGGACCAGGAGATCGTCCTCGAGGCCAACCCCGACTACTGGGCGGGCAAGCCCAAGGTGAAGCGGGTGGTCTTTAGGCCGATCCCCGAAGCCTCCTCCCGGGTGGTCGAGCTCCTCACCGGCGGCGTCGACATCATCACCAACCTCTCGCCGGAAGCGGTGCCCACGGTCGAGGGCTCGGGCGTCGCCGAGGTGCGGAGCGTGCCCTCGATCCGGAACATCTTCATCATCCTCGACGTCAAGGGCGAGGGCCCGCTGCACGACCCCAAGGTCCGGCTCGCCCTCAACTACGCGGTGGACAAGGAAGCCATCGTCAAGCACGTGCTGGGCGGCTTCGGGGTGCCGGTGGGCTGCCCCCTGAACCCCTACATGTTCGGCTACGACGAGGAGCTCTGCAAACCCTTCCCCTACGACCCCGAGAAGGCCAAGAAGCTGCTGGCCGAGGCCGGCTACCCCAACGGCTTCACCTTCTCGATGTCGGCCCCCTCCGGCCGCTACCTCAACGACCGCCAGGTGGCCGAGGCGGTGGTCGGCCAGCTCAAGCAGGTGGGGGTCAAGGTCGACCTCCGCATCAAGGAATGGAGCAGCTACGTCAAGCAGATCCTGAACCGCAAGCTGGACACCGACGCCTGGATGATCGGCTGGGGCAACGCCCAGTTCGACGCCGACAACACCCTCTTCACCCTGCTCTACGGCGGCACCGTGGAAGGCGGCCCGCCCCAGACCAAGTTCAGCTACTGGAAGGACCCCGAGTTCGACAAGTACGTGCTCGAGGCCCAGCAGACGGTGGACCAGGAGAAGCGGAAGGAGCTCTACAAGAAGGCCCTCGAGCGGGTGCGCCAGGGGGCGCCCTGGATCTTCCTCCACCAGCAGAAGGACATCTACGGGGTGGCCAAGAGGGTCAAGTGGCAGCCGCGGCCCGACGAGCTGCTCTGGGCCTTCGACATGGAGCTGGTGAAGTAGCCCGACGTTGATCGCCTTTCTCGTTCGCAGACTGCTACTGGTCGGGGTGGTCGCCTGGGGGGCGGCCACCCTGGCCTTCTTCCTGCTCTACCTCTCCGGCGACCCGGTGGACCTGCTCCTGCCGCTGGACGCCTCCCCCGAGGCCCGGGCCGAGCTCCGCCGGGCCTACGGCTTCGACGACCCCCTCTACGTCCAGTACGGCCGCTACCTCTGGAAGCTGGCCCACGGCGACTTCGGGGTCAGCCTCCGGAGCCAGGAGCCGGCCCTGCCGCTGGTGCTCGGCCGCATGCCGGCGACGTTGCAGCTGGCCGGCGCCGGGCTCCTCTTCGCCCTTCTGCTCGGCATCCCCGCCGGGGTGCTGGCGGCGCTCAAAAAGGGCAGCTTCCTCGAGCTCTTGGTGATGGTGCTGGCCCTCCTCGGCCAGTCGATCCCGGTCTACTTTTTGGGCCTCGTCCTGATCATGGTCTTCGGGCTCAAACTCCACTGGCTCCCGATCTCGGGCTACGGCACGCTCCGCCACCTGATCCTGCCCACGGTCACCGTGGGCACCTTCGTCACCGCCTCGATCGCCCGGCTGACCCGAAACGGCGTGCTCCAGGAGCTAAGGAGCGACTACGTCCGCACCGCCCGGGCCAAGGGCCTCCACGAGCGGGTGGTGGTCTATAAGCACGCCCTTAGAAACGCCGCCATCCCGGTGGTGACGATCGTCGGGCTCCAGCTCGGGGCCCTGCTCTCGGGGGCGGTGATCACCGAGACGATCTTCGCCTGGCCGGGGATGGGGCGGTTCGTGCTGCTGGCGGTGGAGCAGGGCGACTTCCCGGTGGTGCAGGCCTCGGTGATCGTCTTCGCGCTGATGCTCTCGCTGGTCAACCTGGCGGTCGACCTGGCCTACCTCTGGCTGGATCCGAGGGTGCGCTATGCCTAGGCGGCTTTTGAAGAACCCGGCGGCGGTGGCCGGCCTCTTGATCCTGCTGGCCTTCCTGCTGGCCGCCCTGCTGGCCCCCTACCTCGCCCCCACCGACCCCACCGCCCAGGACCTGGCGGCGAGGCTGAAGCCCCCGGGCACCGAGGGGCACCTTCTCGGCACCGACCGGCTGGGCCGGGACATCCTCTCCCGGCTGATCTACGGGGCGAGGCTTTC
>Ga0256835_1000845_pt1 | contig 20261 bp, 19 predicted proteins | sample PIR30metaG_FD_185972 | JGI IMG/M metagenome (GOLD analysis project Ga0256835, IMG submission 185972) | Hydrothermal vent microbial communities from East Pacific Rise, Pacific Ocean - PIR-30 | ecosystem: Environmental > Aquatic > Marine > Hydrothermal vents | place: Pacific Ocean: East Pacific...
CCCCTTTACCGCCTACCGGGTGCTGCGCACCACCAACCCATCTCCCTACATGTTCTTCCTGGACCTGGGCGAGACCCAGTTGGCGGGGGCCTCGCCCGAGACCCTGGTCTCCATGGACCAGGACACATTGCGCCTGCGCCCCATCGCCGGCACCCGGCGGCGCTCCGGCGACCCGGCTAGAGACCGGCGGCTGGAGCGTGAGCTGATGGATTCGGAAAAGGAGCGGGCCGAGCACATCATGCTGGTGGACCTGGCCCGCAACGACGCCGGCAAGGTGTGCCGCTACGGCACGGTGGCGGTGGACCCCTACATGGTGGTGGAGCGCTACAGCCACGTGATGCACATCGTATCCCAGGTGACCGGGCGTCCCCGGCCGGAGGTGGATATCTGGCAGGCCTTTGAGGCCGCCTTCCCAGCCGGCACCGTGTCGGGCGCGCCCAAGGTGCGTGCCATGGAGATCATCGACGAGCTGGAGTTCGGCCCGCGCGGCCCCTACGCCGGGGCGGTGGGGCGCTTTGGGCCCGGCCGGCGGATGGACACTTGCATCGCCATCCGCATGATCCAGTTCAGCGGCGGCCGGGTGACGGTGCAGGCCGGGGCCGGCATCGTGGCCGACTCGGTGCCGGCGCAGGAGTTTAAAGAGATCGAACACAAAGCGGCCCAGGGCATCGAGGCCCTGCGGATCGCGGCTGGGGGCTTGCCATGATATTGGTCATCGACAACTACGATTCCTTTACCTACAATATCGTCCAGATACTTGGCGCGCTGGGCCAGGAGGTCAAGGTGTTGCGCAACGACCAGGTGGAGATCGCCGGGGTGGAGTCGCTGGCGCCCCAAGCCATCGTGATATCACCCGGCCCGGGGCGGCCGGCCGACTCCGGGGTCACCTGCCAGGTGATCGAGCACTTCGCCTACCACCTGCCCATCCTGGGCATATGCCTGGGGCACCAGGCGGTGGGCCAGGTCTTCGGGGCCGAGGTGGTGCGCGCCCCCCGGGCGCTGCACGGCAAGACCTCGGAGATATTCCACGACGGCAAGGGGCTGTTCCAGGGATTGCGCAACCCCTTTGTGGCCACCCGCTACCACTCGCTCATCGTGCCGGAGGAGTCGCTCACCCCGCCCCTGGAGGTGTCGGCTTTTACTTTGGAGGGTGAGATCATGGGCCTGCGATGCAAGGGCACCAAGGTGGAGGGCCTGCAGTTCCACCCCGAGTCCATCGCCACCGCCCAGGGCGTCACCATATTCAGTAACTTCCTGGGGCTGTACCTCAAGGCGGCCTGACAACGGGTTTGGCAAGGAGATTGGGCTGATGATAATCGCCATGCAAGAGGGTTGCAGCAAGGCCCAGGTGGGCCAGGTCATCTCCGAGCTGCGGGAGTTCGGCCTGCAGGCGCGGGTGATCTGGCCCAGCCCCAAGGCGGTGTTGGGCGTGGTGGACGAGATGAGCCTGGGCCGCTTCGAGGAAGTCTGCGATGCGGTGCGCGACCTGCCCGGGGTGGAGGAGGTATACGACTTCACCACCAGTTGGAAGCTGGTGTCCAAGGGCTTCCGCTCCCAGCCCACCGAGATCAGGCTGGGCGAGTGCGTGGTGGGCTCCGACGAGGTGGTGATCATGGCCGGCCCCTGCGCGGTGGAGTCGCGCCAGGCCTACCTGGAGCTGGCCCGCGAGCTGACGCCCCTGGGCGTGGGCCTGCTGCGGGGAGGCGCTTTCAAGCCCCGCACCAGCCCCTATTCCTTCCGGGGCCTGGGCGAGGACGGCCTCAAGATCATGGCCGAGGCCCGCGAGGTCACCGGCCTGCCCATCGTCACCGAGGTGCTGGTGCCCACCAAGGTGGAGATGGTGGCCCGCTACGCCGATGTGCTGCAGATCGGCACCCGCAACATGCAAAACTTCGCCCTGCTGGAGGCGGTGGGCGACGTGGACAAGCCGGTGCTGCTCAAGCGGGGCATGATGGCCAGCATCAAGGAACTGCTGCTCTCGGCCGAGTACATCCTGGCCCGGGGCAACTGGCAGGTGATGCTCTGTGAACGCGGCATCCGCACCTTTGAGACCGAGACCCGCAACACCCTGGACCTCTCGGCCGTGCCCCTGCTCAAGCAATACACCCACCTGCCGGTGGTGGTGGACCCCAGCCACGCGGCCGGCAAGCGGGAGCTGGTGCCCGCCCTGGCCGCCGCCGCGGTGGCCGCCGGGGCCGACGCGGTGATGGTGGAGGTGCACCAGCGGCCCGAGGAGGCCATCAGCGACGGCCGCCAGAGCCTCACCCTCGAGGGCTTCCGTGACATGATGGACCGGGTGCGCCGGGTGGGGGCCGCTCTGGGCCGGCCCATCAGGGAAGCGGCCTGATGCCGTTGGTCGGACGCTTCGCCCCGCCGGGGGATAAATCCATCTCCCACCGGGTGGGCCTGCTGAGCCTGCTGGGCCGGGGCCGCTGCCAGGTGGGCAACTTCTCCAACGGCCGGGACTGCGCCTCCACCCTGGAGGCGGTGCGGGCCCTGGGCGGCGGCGTGGAGAGCCAAGGCGAGCACCTGGTGCTCAGCGGCGCCGGCGGCCGGCTCAAGCGGGAGGCTAACCTGGACTGTGGCAACTCCGGCACCACCCTGCGCCTGCTCATGGGGCTCTTGGCCGGATCGTCGGGCCGCTTTGGGCTCGACGGTGACCAGTCCCTGCGCAAGCGTCCCATGGAGCGGGTGGCCACCCCCCTGCGCCAGATGGGGGCGCGCATAGACACCACCGAGGGCAGACCGCCGGTGCGCATCACCGGCGGCGGCCTGGCCGGCATCGACTACCGCCTGCCGGTGGCCAGCGCCCAGCTCAAGAGCGCCCTGCTGCTGGCCGGGCTGCAGGCCGAGGGCCCCACCACGGTGCGCGAACCAGCCCCCAGCCGGGACCACACCGAGCGGCTCTTGCGCATGGCCGGGGCGGACATCAGCCGGGTCGACGGCGGCTGGCAGGTGCGGCCTTCGCGCCTGTCATTGCCGGAGCGCCTGTGGGTGCCGGGTGATTCCTCCTCGGCCGCCTTTTTCCTCTGCGCCGCGGCCATGTGGCCCGGCAGCGATGTCACGGCGGAGAGCATCTCGCTCAACCCCACCCGCACCGGCTTCCTGGCGGTGCTGGGCCGCATGGGCGCGGCGGTGGAGACCAAGGTTGACGACGAGGCGCCCGAGCCCTGGGGCCGCGTGCGGGTGCGCTACCGCGGCGGCCTGCGCGCCTGCGTGGTGGAGCGCCGCGAAATTCCCCTGCTGGTGGACGAGGTGCCCATCCTGGCCCTGACCGCCACCCAGGCCGAGGGGGTCACGGTTTTCCAGGGGGTGGAGGAGCTACGCGTCAAGGAGTCCAACCGCATCGCGGCGGTGATCTCCCAGTTGGGGGCCATGGGGGCTACGTTGCGCGAAGAGGGCGACGACCTGCTGGTGAGCGGCCCCACCCGACTCCAGGCCCCGGCGGCGCTGGAGTCCTTTGGCGATCACCGTATCGCCATGATCCTGCGCCTGGCCGTGGCCATGTGTGGCGGCGACAGCCAAATCCACGACGAGGCCTGCGCCGCCATCTCCTATCCCGGGTTCGCCCAAACCCTGCGGGAGTTGGCCGGATGAAGGTCTACGGCATAATCGGCGACGCCAGGGTGCGGCGTTCTCTCTCGCCGGCCATGCACAACGCGGTCATGGCCGCCCACGGCCTGGACGCCTGCTACGTGGTCTTCCCGGTGGAGCCGGAGGCGGTGGGGCCGGCCGTGGCCGGGCTGCGCGCCCTGGGGGTGCGTGGGGTCAACGTCACCGTGCCCCATAAGCGGGCGGTGATCCCCCACCTCGACGAGCTTTGCGGCGCGGCCCGCGAGCTGGGGGCGGTAAACACCATCGTGCGCCAAGACGGCCGGCTCATCGGCCACAACACCGACGTGGGGGGCTTTGCCGCCGCCCTGGAGGAGCAGGGGTTTGACTGCGCCGGGGCCTCGGCCCTGGTCTTGGGGGCCGGTGGCGCGGCCCGGGCGGTGGTGCTGGCCCTGCGGCGCGGCGGGGCGGCGCGCGTCTGGGTGGCCGGCCGCAGCCCGGCGCGGGTGCAGCACCTGGCCAACGAACTGGGTGCCCAGGCCGCCGGCCTGGACCAAGCGCAAGACCTGGCGGCCCGGGCCGGCCTGGTGGTTAACGCCACCAGCGTGTCGAGCATAGGCGAGTCGGCGGGCATGGCCGAGCTGGTGGCCGCCCTGCCAGCGGGCCGCGGGCCGCGGCTGGTGGTGGATATCAACTACGGCCGCCAGGACAACTTCTGGCAAGCTTGGGCCGCGGCCCGTGGCGATAGCTTCATGGACGGGCTGGCCATGCTGGCCCACCAGGCCCGGCTGAGCTTTGGCCTGTGGACCGGCCTGCAGCCACCGGTGGACGAGTTCCTGCGGGCCCTGGGAGAAGCGGCGTGAAACGCAACCTGTATCTCACCGGGTTCATGGGCTGTGGCAAGACCACCGTGGGCCGCGAGCTGGCCCAGCGCCTGGGACGCCGCTTGGTGGACATGGACCAGGAGGTGACCCGGCGGCTGGGCCTGGCCCCTTCCGACGCCTTTGCGCAACTGGGCGAGGATGCCTTTCGCCGGGCCGAGCGCGCGGTGCTGGAGCGCCTGGCTAAGCGGCAATGCCTGGTGGTGGCCACCGGTGGTGGGGTTCCAGCCGAGGAAGGCAACCGGGCGCTCATGCACGCCACCGGCCAGGTGGTGCACCTGGCCGCCGGGCTGGAGACCTGCCGCGCGCGCCTGGGCCGGGACGAGGTGGCCCGGCGGCCCCTGTGGCGCGACGCCGCCCAAGTGGCCCGCCTGTTCCACCACCGCCAGCCGGCCTATGCCGAGAGCGACCTCCAGGTGCCGGTGGGTAAACTCTCGCCTCAAGAGGCGGCTGATATTATCGCGGCCTGGGTGGTGGGCGAGTCGGGCTTTGATCTGGAATTGGAGGGCGAGCCCTGCCGGGTTAGCAGCCGGTGGTCGGCTCCCCGGGAGCTGGCCGCCATGGTGAGGGGCCGCCGGGTGGTGATTCTGTGCGACCGCCATATCGCCCGCCTGCACCTGGAGCGCTACCGGCGGGTGCTGGACGATCCGCTGGTGATCACCATCGCCCCGGGCGAGCGTTCCAAGAGCCTGCGCGGGGCCGAGCGGGTATACCAGGCCATGATCGCCGCGGCGGTGCGGCGCGGTGACCTGCTGGTGGCCATCGGCGGCGGGGTGATCACCGACCTGGGGGCCATGGTGGCGGCCACCTACATGCGCGGCATGAGCTTCCTCCTGGTGGCCACCTCGCTGTTGGCCTGCGTGGATGCGGCCATCGGGGGCAAAGCCGCGGTGAACCTGGGGCGGGTAAAAAACATCGTGGGTTGCTTCACCAAGCCCGAAGCGGTGATCCTGGACCTGGCCGCCCTGGGCACCCTGCAGCGGCGCCACCGGGTGGAGGGACTGGTGGAGGCCTATAAGACCGGCCTGGTGGCCTCGCCCGAGCTGCACCAGGTGGTGGTGTCGCAGATGAAACCCCTGCTGGCCGGCGATGTGCCCCTGCTGTCCCAGGTGGCCATGAGCGCCGCTCGCGCCAAGGCCGGGGTGGTGGCCGGGGATTTTCGCGAGGCCGGTCGCCGTAAGATACTCAACCTGGGGCACACCTACGGCCACGCGGTGGAGGGGCACAACCACTACCGGGTGGCCCACGGCCGGGCAGTGGCCGCCGGTTTGATGGTGGCCGCCGCGGTGTCGGCCGACCGCGGCCTGCTGCCAGAGGCCCTGGCCAGCGAGATCGTGGAGACCATGGGCGGCTTTGCCCCGCCGCCGGACAAGTGGCCGGGAGCCACGGCGGCCTGGGAGATGATGCGCCGCGACAAGAAGAACCAGGCCCAGGGACAGGCCTTTGTACTGCTGTCCGGGGTAGGGGAGCCGGCCTGGGTGGATGACCTTACCATGGACCAATTGCGCCAGGCCCTGGCCCGGCTGGGGGTGGATGATCATGAGTAGCCTGTGGGGCAGATTTTTTCGCGTGAGCACCTTTGGCGAATCGCACGGCCGGGCGGTGGGCGCGGTGGTCGACGGCATGCCGGCCGGTATGGCGCTGGAGGTGGAGGCGATCCAGCGCGAGTTGGACCGGCGGCGTCCGGGGGGCTCGCCGTTCGTCTCGGCCCGGCGTGAGCCCGACCAGGTGGAGATTCTCTCCGGCCTGGGCGGCGGCAAGACCCTGGGCACCCCCATCGCCATGGTGGTGCGAAACCGCGACGTGCGCTCCGCCGACTACCGCGAGATCGCCGAGCTCTTCCGGCCGGGCCACGCGGACTTTAGCTATTTCGAGAAATACGGGGTTGCGCCCCAGCCCGGCGGGGGGCGCGCCTCGGGCCGGGAGACGGTGGGCCGGGTGGCCGCCGGCGCGGTGGCCAAGGTGCTGCTGGCCTCGGCCGGGGTGAGCCTGCGGGCCTACACCGTGCAGATCGGTGCGGTCGAGGCGGCGCGGGTGGATTTGGACTTTGCGGCCGCCGATCCCCTGGCCTGCGCCGACCCGGAGGCGGCCGAGGCCATGGCCCGGGAGGTGACCGCCGCGGTGCGCGACGGCGACTCGGTGGGCGGGGTGGTGGAGTTGGCGGCCAGTGGCGTGCCAGCCGGGTGGGGCGACCCGGTCTTTGGCAAGCTCGACGCCACCCTGGCCGGGGCCATGGTATCCATCGGCGCGGTCAAGGGCGTGGAGATCGGCGACGGGTTTGCCGTGGCCGGCCGCCGGGGCTCGCAAAACAACGACCAGATGGACGCCGGCGGATTCCGCTCCAACCACGCCGGCGGCATCCTGGGAGGCATCTCCACCGGCCAGACGATCGTCCTGCGCCTAGCGGTGAAGCCCACCCCGTCCATTGCCCGGCCCCAGGCCACGCTCGACCTGGCCGGCTCTGAACGAACCATCGAGATCAAGGGCCGCCACGACCCCTGCATATGCCCGCGCATCGTGCCGGTGGCCGAGGCCATGGCCGCGCTGGTGCTGGCCGACGCGTACCTGGCCCAGCGAGCCACAGGAGGATTTGGCCAATGAAGATACAGGTGATCAACGGTCCCAACCTCAATATGCTGGGACAGCGCGAACCAGGAATTTACGGGGCCGAGACCCTGGAGGATATCCAGCGGCGCCTGGAGGAGATCGGCCGCGAGTTGGGGTTGGACCTGGACTTTATGCAGTCCAACCTGGAGGGCGAGCTGGTGACCGCCATCCAGGCGGCCGGCCGGCAGGCCGACGGGGTGGTGCTCAACGCCGGCGGCTACACCCACACCAGCGTGGCCCTGCGCGACGCGGTGCTCTGCTGCGACGCGCCGGTGGTGGAGGTGCACCTGAGCAACCCCCAGGCCCGCGAGCCCTTCCGGCAGCTGAGCCTCTTGGCCGGGGCCGGCGCCGGGTCCATCGCCGGATTCGGATGGCGCTCATATGAACTGGCCTTAAGGTGGCTGGCCGGTAACGAACCAAAAAAATAACCGGTCGATGGATTTTTCTACGACTTTGCCCTTGACACATATTCCCGCGGGGTGTTAACTCCGGGGAGAGCGCACTGGCGCATGGAAACAATGGAGCTTAGGCAAACTGCCATGACGGGCACAGCGGACATTAAGAGCATCAACACCGGGAACCGGGTTTCCGGGGGCGTCTATTTTTATTTCGGCTTTTATTATTTTACCGCTGTCTGCCCAAGGGCTGGGGAGGACCTGAGCTAACAAGAGCTTAGAAGAACCAACAAAGGCCATGGGCAGACGAGAGTCGCCCATGGCCTTTTCTTTTGGGGGCAAGGTCAAGAGGGCGACGCCCGGGCCACGGGAAAGGAAGGTTGCCAAAATGCAAGTACGGGTTGCCAGGACCATGGAAGCGGCGGAGGCGCTGCCGCCGGCGGTTGCTCCCAAACCCGAGGTCATGATGACCAGCCGGGAGCACCAACCTCATGACACCGTGATCGAGGTGGGGGCGGTTCGCATCGGTGGTGGCTTCATGGTGATTGCCGGACCATGCTCGGTGGAGAGCTCCGACCAGATGCTTTGCACCGCCCAAGGGGTGAAGCGCTCGGGCGCGGCCGTGTTGCGCGGCGGGGCCTTCAAGCCGCGCACCTCGCCCTACAGCTTCCAAGGCATGGGCGAAGAGGGGCTGCGGATTTTGGCCGCCGCCGGCCGGGCCAACGGCATGCCGGTGGTGACCGAGGTGATGGACACCGCGGACATCGAGATGGTGGCCGCCTACGCCGACATAATCCAGGTCGGCGCTCGCAACGTGCAAAACTTCTCGCTGCTCAAAAAGCTGGGGGCGGTGGACCAGCCGGTACTGCTCAAGCGCGGGCTCATGACCAAGGTTGAGGAGTTCCTGCTCTCGGCCGAGTATGTCATGGCCGCGGGCAACCCCCGGGTCATCTTGTGCGAGCGGGGCATCCGCACCTTTGAGACCGTCACCCGCAACACCCTGGACTTAAGCGCCGTGTGCGTGCTCAAGGAAAAGACCCACCTGCCGGTGATCGTGGACCCCAGCCACGCGGTGGGGCTGCGCCGCTTTGTGCCCCCCTTGGCCCTGGCCGCCCTGGCGGTGGGGGCCGACGGCATCATGGTAGAGGTGCACTGCGCCCCCCAGGACGCCCTGTGCGACGGCAGCCAGTCGCTGCGGCCCGAGGAGTTTGCGCGGTTGATGGATCAGCTCAGGACCATGGAAGAGCCGATGCGGCGTTGCTGGTCCCAGGGCCCGCGCCCGGCGGCCGCCCCGGTGGAGTAGAGCCATGCCTGCCCGCGCTGTAACCGCCGATCCATCGCCCAGCCAGGCCGCCGTGGCTGAGAGCATCCGGGCCCGCATCGACGAGGTGGACCGCCAGATCGTGAATCTGCTCAACCGCCGGGCCCGCCACGCCCTGGAGATGGCCCGCTATAAAGACCGCGCCGGCCGGCCGGTGTATGCGCCGGACCGCGAGGTACGGGTGCTGAGCCGGCTGCGCCAGAGCAACCTGGGGCCGCTGCCGGCCGAGAGCCTGGAGCACGTCTTTCGAGAGATCATCTCCGGCTGCCGCTCCTTGCAGGCCCCGCTGCAAGTGGCCTACCTGGGACCGGAGTACACTTTCAGCCACCAGGCCGCCGTGGCCCTCTTTGGCCGCTCGGCCAAACTTAGCCCGCGCGACGCCATCGCCGATCTCTTTGAGGCGCTGCAGCGGGGCAAGGCCCAGGTGGGGCTGGTGCCGGTGGAGAACTCCAGCCAGGGCGCGGTGGCCGAGGTGTTGGACCGTCTGATGGACTCGCACCTGATGATCTGCGGCGAGACCTACCTGGCCGTCTCCCACGTGCTGATGTCCTGCACCGAGGATATCGGCCGGGTGCGCCGGGTGCATTCGCATCCCCAGGCCCTGGCCCAGTGCCGCCGCTGGCTGGGGCGCAACCTGGGCCACGCCGCCCAGCGGGCCGAGGCCTCCACGGCGCGCGCCGCCCGCCTGGCCGCCGAAGACCCCCAAGCGGCGGCGGTGGGCTCCCGTATCCTGGCCGAGGCCCTGGGCCTCAACCTCCTGGCCGAGGACATCCAGGACAGCGGGCTCAACACCACCCGCTTCCTGGTGTTGGGGTCCGAGGACTGCCCGGCCTGCGGACGGGACAAGACCTCCATCTGTTTTATCACCGCCCACCAACCGGGATCGCTGCACCAGGTGTTGGGCTGCCTGGCCCAGCGCCGTTTGAACCTCACGCGCATCGAGTCCCGGCCGGTGCAGGATCGGCCCTGGGAATACATCTTCTTCGTGGACTTCGAAGGCCACCGGATGTCCCCGGCCGTGGCCGACGCCCTGGACGAGGTCGGGCGACAGGTGGAGTTCCTGCGGGTGCTGGGCTCCTACCCCCAGGCCAACGCTTCTTGTAACGCAGGGAGCCGAGGTGGCTAGCCATGGCGGAACCGGGGTTTTTTACGACCAAGGTGGTGGTCATCGGGGGCCGGGGCCGCATGGGCGCCTGGTGGGCCCGGGCGTTGCGGCTGGCCGGCTGCGAGGTGCTAATCGCCGACGCCCGGGACGGGGCGATCACCCCGGACATGGTGGCAGAGTGCCCGGTGGTGGTGCTGGCCGTGCCGGTGAGCCGGGTGGAAGAGGTGATGCGCCACATCGGCCCCCACACCCGCGACGACGGCCTGGTGATGGATATCTGCTCGCTCAAGGAAGCCCCTCTGAGCAGCATGCTGGCCCACGCCCAGGGCGAGGTGGTGGGCGCCCATCCCCTATTCGGGCCCACGGCCGAAGGGCTCGACGGCCAGTTGGTGTTTGTCTGCCCGGGCCGGGGCGAGCGCTGGACAAGGTGGGTGCAGGTTTTTTTGCAGGACCGCGGCGCGCGGGTGGTGGAGATGGACCCGGCCCGCCACGACCGGCTCATGGCCCAGGTGCAGAGCCTGCGCCACCTGTGGCTGGTGTGCCTGGGCCGCGCCCTGACCCGCCTGGGCTACGATCCGCAGCGCGACCTGGCGTTCTCGGGCCCCTGGTTCAATGACCTCATAGACATGTTGACCCATCAGTGCCGCCAACCGGGCGAGCTCTACTGCGAGCTGGCCACCCACAATCCTGCGGTGCCCCAGGCGGCCGAGGCCTTGCGGCAGGCGGCGGGCGAGGTACTGGGCAGCCTGGCCCAGGGTGGCGTAGAAGAGCTCGCCGACCTGTTCAACCAGACGGCCATGGCCTTTTGCGGGCCCTCCGAGCACTTTTCCCTTGACCGTGACGGCGGGCTCCGATAAAAAGCAACTGAACCTACACGAGGGACGATAAGCATGCCCAACCAGACCTGCCGGCGCAATTGGTGGTGGCCCACGCAAGCGATGGGTCCGTGCGCCGTTGGGGTCTGAGCACCACAAAAGACGCTGTAACAGCCGCGGGCCGGATAACGGTCCGCGGTTTTTCTTTGGAGCCGAGGTGATGAGCGGCGACTTGACGCAAAAAGGCCAGAGCAAGCTTTGGTGGTGGTGGCCCACCTCCAGGGAGGGGTCTGCTCCGCCATAGGCGTGTGTGCTCATCATTGGCCTTAGGTGCTTCGCGGACAGACTCCGGACTGTCCGCGATTTTTTTATTGGCAAGCAAGCTCAAGGGAGGTGACCGATGATCAGGCAGGCGATAGCCAAGGCCGCCGGGGGCGGCGACCTAGGCGAGACGGAGATGCAGGAGGTGATGGACTACATTCTTTCCGGCTTGGCCACCGACGCCCAGGTCGGGGCCCTGCTGGTGGCCCTGCGCATGAAGGGCGAGACGGTGGCCGAGATAAGCGGCGCCGCGCGGATCATGCGGCAAAAGGCGCACCGGGTGCCCACCGCGGCCCGGCGGCAAAACCAGGTGCTGGTGGACGTGGTGGGCACCGGCGGTGACGGGGCCGGCACCTTCAACGTCTCCACCACCGCCGGCCTGGTGGTGGCCGGGGCCGGGGTGCCGGTGGCCAAGCACGGCAACCGGGCGGTGAGCAGCTCTTGCGGCAGCGCCGACCTGGCGGAGGCCCTCGGCATTTCGCTGGAGCTGAGCCCCGAGCAGGTGGGCGCCTGCATCGACCAGGTGGGCATCGGCTTTTTGTTCGCCCCGGCCCTGCACGGGGCCATGCGCCACGCCGTGGGTCCCCGGCGGGAGATCGGCCTGCGCTCCATCTTCAACTTGTTGGGTCCGCTCACCAACCCGGCCGAGGCCAACGCCCTGGTGGTGGGAGTCTACGACGCTAAGCTCATCGCGCCCTTGGCCGGGGTGCTGGCCCGTCTCGGGGTGGACCAGGCCATGGTGGTGCACGGACGCGGCGGCTTTGACGAGGTCAGCATCACCGGTCCCACGGACATATGCCGGCTGCAAGACGGCCGGATAAGCACTATGAGTATTGCGCCGGAGGATTGCGGCTTGGCCCGGGCCAAGGCCCAAGACATAGCCGGCGGCCAGGTGGAGCAGTGCCGCCGCTACACCCTGGATGTCTTGGGCGGCAGTCCCGGCCCCCGGCGCGACATGGTGCTGATGAACGCCGCAGCCGGCCTGGTGGTGGCCGGGGCGGCGGCCGACATGGCCCAAGGGGTGGCCTTGGCCGCCGAGGCCATTGACAGCGGGGCGGCCCGACGCAAGCTCGACGAACTTAGGGTCGTGTCCCAGGACCTGCAATCCCAGGGCGCGGCGGCCTGAGATGAGCGCCGTCGTTAGTAACATATTGCGCGACATCTTACAAAGCAAGCGCCGGGAAGTGGCCGAGCTGCGGGCGGCTGGTTCGGAGGGAGAACTGCAGCTCGCCGCGGCCGCGGCGCCGCCGGCCAGGGATTTCACGGCGGCTCTGCGTAGGGCGCCCGGGGCGGCCGTAATCGCCGAGATCAAGCGGCGCTGGCCCTCGGCCGATGGGCCGGCCATGGCCATAGACCCCGCGGACCAGGCGCGCCGCTACCAGGCCGGTGGTGCGGCGGCCATCTCGGTGCTCACCGACGGTTCCTTTTTCAGCGGCTCGCTGGCCGACCTGCAAGCCGTGCGTGCAGCCACCGCCCTGCCGGTGCTGCGCAAGGATTTCATCATCGACCCCCTCCAGGTGCTGCAGGCCCGCGTGGCCGGGGCTGACGCGGTGCTGCTTATCGCCGCCGCCTTGGAGCGGGGGCAGTTGGCCGAGTTGTACGCGGTCTGCAGGGAACTGGGCATGACCCCGCTGGTGGAGGTGCACCACCGCGATGAGTTGGACCGGGTGCTGGCCCTGGACCCACCGCTGGTGGGGATCAACAACCGCGACCTGGGCACCCTGGCGGTGGACATAAACACCTGCCTGGAGCTGCGCCGGCTGGTGCCGTCCGGAGCGCTGGTGGTGGCTGAAAGCGGCATCGGCACACCTCGTGACGTGCGCCGCCTGTTGGCCGGCGGCCTGGATGCCTTCTTGGTGGGCACCGCCCTGATGCGCGCCGAGGACCCGCAGGCCGCGGTGGCTAATATGGTACGGACGGGGGAGTGTTGATGGCCCTGGTCAAGATATGCGGCCTCACTAACCGGACCGACGCCGAGGCGGCCGCGGCGCTGGGGGCCGATGCGGTGGGCTTGGTCTTTGCGCCGAGCCCGCGCCGGGTGGACCTGGCCAACGCCCGGGCCATCCGGGAGGGCCTGCCGCCTTGGGTAGTGGTGGTGGGGGTGTTTGTAAATCAACCCCTGGACGAGGTGCGCCGGGTGCGGGAATGGTGCGGCCTGGACCTGGTGCAGCTGCACGGCGACGAACCGCCGAGCTACCTGGAGGCCCTGGGCGGGCCGATCATCAAGAGCCTGGCCATGGGGCCGGGTACGGTGGTGGATCCGCGGGCCTACGCCGGGGCCACCTTGCTGCTGGATACCGCCGCGCCCGGCGCCCGCGGCGGCACCGGCCGGTGCTTTGACTGGAGCCTGGCCAGGCCGGTGGCCCGGGAGCGCCGGGTAATCCTGGCCGGCGGCTTAGGGCCGGACAACGTGCGCCGGGCCATCGAACAAGTAAAACCCTACGCCGTGGATGTTTCCAGCGGTGTTGAAATCAAACCAGGGAGAAAAGACCATGCCGCAATGGCTCGATTCATCACCCAAGCCAAGCAGTGACCACGGCGAGCCGGACCCGCAGGGCCACTTCGGGCCCTATGGCGGACGGTTCGTGCCCGAGACCTTGATGCCGGCCCTGGATGAGCTGAGCCGGGCCTTTGACCAGGCCCGGGACGACCCGGGCTTCAACCAAGAGCTCGACGACCTGCTGGTCAACTACGTGGGGCGCGAGACCCCGCTGTACGAGGCCACCCGCTGGAGCCGGTCCCTGGGCGGGGCGCGTATTTTTCTCAAGCGCGAGGACCTCACCCACACCGGGGCCCACAAGATCAACAACACCCTAGGCCAGGTGCTGCTGGCCCGCCGCATGGGCAAGACCCGCATCATCGCCGAGACCGGGGCGGGTCAGCATGGGGTGGCCACCGCCACCGCCGCCGCCCTGATGGGCCTGGAGTGCCTGGTGTACATGGGCACCCGGGACATGGAGCGCCAGGCCCTCAACGTCACCCGTATGCAGATGCTGGGGGCGGAGGTGGCGCCGGTGAGCTCGGGCAGCCGGTCGCTAAAGGACGCGGTGAACCAGGCCATCCGGGACTGGGTGGCCGGCGTGGCCCACACCCATTACATCATCGGTTCGGTGATCGGCCCCCATCCCTATCCCCTGATGGTGCGCCACTTCCAGTCGGTAATCGGAGTCGAGGCCCGCCGCCAGGTGCTTAACCGGGTGGGGCGGCTGCCGGATACCGTAGTGGCCTGCGTGGGAGCCGGCAGCAACGCCATGGGCATGTTCCACGCCTTTCGTGACGACCCGGTGGAACTCATCGGGGTGGAGGCCGGCGGCCTGGGGATGGCCACCGGCCAACACGCCGCCAGCCTTTGCGGCGGCAGTCCCGGGGTGTTGCACGGGGCCCACCTCTACCTGCTGCAGGAGCCGGACGGGCAGATACGCGAGGCCCACTCCATAGCCGCCGGCCTGGACTACCCCGGGGTGGGGCCGGAGCACAGCCAGCTCAAAGACAGCGGCCGGGTGACCTACACCACGGTGACCGACGACCAGGCGCTGGACGCCTTCATGGAGCTGGCCCGGACCGAGGGCATCATCCCGGCTCTGGAGAGCGCCCACGCCCTGGCCCACGTGCGCCGCCTGGCCCGGGACATGCCCGGCGACGCGGTGGTGCTGGTGTGCCTATCCGGCCGGGGCGACAAAGACGTAAGCCAAGTCCAAGCCATCTTGGAGGAACGATAATGGCCTCGAAAATCAGCCGGGCCTTGTCCCGCGCCCAGGAATCAAACCGCGCCGCCTTTATTCCGTTTGTCACCGGCGGCTTTCCCGACGACCAGCGATGCCTGGCCCTGGTCAAACAACTGGCCGCGGCCGGGGCCGACGTGATCGAGATCGGCATACCCTTTTCCGATCCCCTGGCCGACGGCCCCACCATCCAAGCCTCCAGCCAGCGGGCCCTGGAGGCCGGGGCCACCCCGGCGGGGGTGTTGCGCCTGGCCGCCCGGGCCGCCGGCCAGGTGAGCGCGCCGCTGGTGATCATGACCTACTACAACCCGGTGTTGCAGATGGGAGCGGACGAGTTTGCCCGCCGGGCGGCGGCCGCCGGTGTGGCCGGGGTGATCATCCCCGACCTGCCGCCCGAGGAGGCCGGCCCCTGGATCACGGCGGCCCGCGCCCAGGACCTTGACACTATCTTCATGGCCACCCTGCTCACCGGCGACAGGCGCCTGCGGGGCATCTTGCGCGATAGTCGCGGGTTCTTGTACTACGTGCCCCTCGCCGGGGTGACCGGCAGCGGGCTGGAGATTGATACGACGATGTTAAAAGCGCTGGGCCAAGTGCGGCGGACCGCCGGGTTGCCGGTGGCGGTGGGCTTTGGGGTGGCGACTCCGGAGCAGGCCGCCGCCCTGGGCCGGGTGGCCGACGGGGTGATCGTGGGCAGCGCCCTGGTGCGGGAAATGCTGGAGGCCGGCGACCCCGACCAAGGACTGGCCGCGGCCGTGTCCCTGGCCCAGCGCGTCCGGGCAGTGCTGGAGGACTGAGCTTACATCCCGGGAAAGAAAGTAATAGGAAAAAGCGCTTCACCGCTCAAAGGCCGGTGTCAAAGGCCGTCCAATGCAGTACACTAAAAACGTTGTGCTGGAATTTCTTCGGGAACTGCTGCATGCTAAGATTCTGGCGAATTATTCTACCTGCCCTGTCCGGCGCCGTCTTGTTTGGCGTAACCGTATTCTGTTTCATCCTGCCGAGCATGGAAAAGGCGATCCTGGCTAAAAAACGCGAGATGATCCGGGAGCTCACCCAGAGCGCCTGGAATATCATGGCCAACTACCACCGCATGGTCCAGCAGGGAGCACTCTCCAAGGCCGAGGCCCAGGCCCGCGCAGTGGAGACCATCCAGGCTATGCGCTATGGCCCGGAGGGTAAGGACTACTTCTGGATCAACGACATGCGGCCCTACATGATCATGCATCCCTACCGCTCGGATTTGGACGGCACCGACCTTAGCAACTTTGCCGATCCGTCGGGCAAACGCCTGTTCCTGGAATTCGTCAAAGCGGTCAAGCACAATGGCTCGGGCTACGTGGGCTACAAGTGGCAATGGAAGGACGATCCCAAGCGCATCGTATCCAAAATATCGTTTGTCAATGAGTTCAAGCCCTGGGGATGGATCGTCGGCACCGGCATCTATATAGAGGATGTCAAAGCCGAGATGCGCAGTGTGATCCGTCACCCCACTTTGTGGGGCGCGGCGGTGATGTTTGTCATTTGCCTACTGTCGGGCTACATGATCTTCCGGCAGATGTTGTCGGAGCGTCAACGAGTGGCGGCCGAAGCGGCCCTCAAGGAATCCCTAGAGAAGAACCGGACGGTGCTGCGGGCCTCGCCGGACCCCATGGTGGTCTGCGACAACCTGGGCAACGTCACCTACATCAATCCCGCCTTTACCCGCGTGTTTGGATGGCAGGCCGAGGAGTTGTGCGGCCGCCGGATAGATTTCGTGCCGGCCGACCAGGAAGAAAAGACCAGCCAGGTCCTGACGGAGCTTTATACCGACCAAGATGTTCCGGTGGAGTTTGAGACCAAGCGGCTGACCAAGGACGGACGTGTCATTGACGTGAGCATCAGCGCCGCCGTGTATTGCAATGCCAGCGGCGCCCCGGTGGGGGTGGTGGTTAACCTCAAGGACATCTCCGCGCTCAAACGGGTGGAGAGCGCCCTGCGCGAAAGCGAGACTCTGTTTCGAAGCATCAGCTCCAACGCCCTGGACGCTATCATCATGATCGATCCGGCGGGCAAGTGCTATTTCTGGAACAAGGCGGCCGAGCAGATATTTGGCTACAGCGCCCAAGAGATGCTCGGTCAGGACCTGCATCGCATCATGGCGCCCAATAGCCTGCGCCAGCGCTACGCAACCTTGTTGAAAAGATTTGCCAACGGTCGTGGCCCGGAGGTGGGTAAAACCCTGGAGCTGACGGGCAAGTGCAAAGACGGCAGCATGATCGACGTGGAGGTGTCGATTTCATTTTTGCAGCTCAATGAGCAATGGTACGCCATCAGCATCATACGCGACATCACCCAACGCAAGCAGACCGAACAGGCCATCATCAATAGTGAGAGCCGCTACCGCACCCTGTTTGACGCGGCCTACGATCCCACCTTCTTGCTGAAGGGAAATAGCTTTTTTGACTGTAACGCCAAGACCTCCTCGGTTTTCGGCGCCAGCAAAAAGGAATTATTGGGCCGTTCCCCGGTCAACTTTTCGCCCGAGTTGCAGCCCGACGGTGCGCCCTCGCTCACCAAGGCCCGCGAGGTAATGGGAAAGGCCTATACCGGTGAGGCCCAGATTTTCGAATGGCGGCACATGCGGGCTGATGGGGCCGAGTTTGACTCCGAGGTAAGTTTAAGCCGCATCGAGATCGACGGAGAGCCCTACCTGCTGGCCACGGTGCGCGACATTACCCAGCGGAAAAAGGACGAGGATGAGCGGCTGCGGTTGGCCACCGCCATCGAGCAGGCCAACGAAGACGTAATCATCACCGACAAAGACGGTAACATCCAATACGTCAACCCCGCCTTTGAGCGCGTGACCGGCTACACCCGCCAAGAGGTCATCGGGAAAACCCCGGATTACTTGAGCGGCGGCCGCCACGACGACACCTTTGCCCGCCAGCTTTGGCAAAGCGTGGAGAGCTCTACGGCCTGGACCGGCCGGGTAACCAGCTACGGCAAGGACGACCGCGTCATCCTCCAAGACGCCACCATATCGCCCATACGTGACGCTGGCGGCCGGATCAGCGGGTACGTGTCGGTGCGACGCGACATAAGCAAACAGGTGGAGCTGGAGAACCGGCTGCGCCAGGCGCACAAAATGGAGGCCATAGGCACCCTGGCCGGAGGTATCGCGCACGACTTCAACAACATCCTCGGCGGTATCATCGGCTTTACCGAGATTTCCCTGGCCGCCGCCGAGCCCGACTCGCGCCTGGGCCACAACCTGAAGCGGATATTGGACGCGGCCAACCGCGCCGCCGAGTTGGTGAAGCAGATACTGACCTTCAGCCGCCAGAGCGAGCAAGAAACTAAGCCGGTGGATATAGGTGTCGTGGCCGAAGAGGTGGTGAAGATGCTGCAGGCGACTCTGCCGGCCACCATAGAAATCCGCAAACAGATTTCGCACAACGCCACCATAATGGGAGACCCTACCCAGCTCCACCAGGTGATCCTCAACCTGTGCACCAACGCCGCGCAGGCCATGCGGCAAAACGGCGGCCGGCTTACCGTGACCCTTAAGCGGGTGGAATTGGAACGCAAGCAGGCCTTTATGTTTGGTTCCCTACCGCCAGGGCGCTATCAAAAGCTAACCGTGGCTGATACCGGCCACGGTATGAAAAAGGATCTCTTGGAGCGCGTCTTCGACCCGTTTTTTACCACCAAGGAAAAAGGCGAGGGCACCGGCATGGGCCTGGCGGTGGTCCATGGAATCGTTACCAGCCGCGGCGGGGATATCGCCATCAACAGCGAACCAGGCCTCGGCACCACGGTGGATATCTACCTGCCCGAGATTCTCACCGACGGTATGTCCGAGGCGCCAGGGGTGAGGATATCCCCGTTGCCCACCGGCAGCGAACACGTCATGTTAGTAGACGACGAAGAGATGCTGCTGGCGGTTTGGCAGGACCTGCTGCAGGAGCTCGGCTACCAAATTACCGCCGCCAGTTCCGGCCGCCGGGCCTTGGAGCTTTTTCAGCAAGACCCTGACAGCTTCGACCTGCTCATCACCGACTACACCATGCCCCATATGACCGGCCTGGAGTTGGCCGATGAGGTCTTGGCTCTACGGCCGGAAGTGCCCATTATCCTTTGCACCGGTTTCAGCGAACAAGTCACCAGCGACGTGGCGGCCAGCCGTGGGGTGAAGCGGTTCGTGATGAAGCCGATCGTCTCCCGTGATTTCGCCGAGATCATTCGAGAGGTTCTGGACGAGGTCAACTCAGCGGGGTAGGGCGCCGCAGGCCTAACGGTAGGGGAACTTACAGGGCACAGGCGTTTCTTTGCCATGCTGATTATAGTATATAGTACAATGAAAAAACACTAAGTCGGTGGCTTTTTGGTTGATGGTTAATTACCGGGGTGCGGAAATGACGGTGTGCGACGAGAAATTTCTGGAGCAAGCTTATGTCCTGGGAACCCGCAACGCCGAACGGGTATCGTTGTATGCCCGCAAGGCCTCCCAGGAGGACCGGCAGCACCTGGCCCGGGCGTTTCGGGTATTGGCGAATTCACGCCGCGTACACATGAAGCGGTGCCGCCTGTTGATTCGCGGCAAGGTGGCCTCCACGCTCTACGATATGAAAAAACAATTTGTGGAGGAGACCACCCAGGCCCTGGAGCAATACCAAAGCCTGCTGGAACAATCCCGCGCCGCCAATGACAAGGTGGCCACCAACGCCATCGACCAATTCCTATGCGTAGAAGAAGCTAACAGCTCTCTGTATGAGCGCGCCGCTCGGCTCAGCGAAACCGAACCGCCCCAGGAGTATTGGGTCTGCCAGATCTGTGGGTTTGTCAAAGAGCAAAAGCCCACTGACCGTTGCCCGGTCTGCGGTGCGGTGCACGATAAATTCCAACTGGTGGAGTAGTCCGCCGGAGCCGGGACAACTAACCACAAAACTTTGGCCGGAACCGTGAGCTTTGGCCGCGGCTGGCTTGACAAACGGGTATATTTGGCTATATTGCCAAATAGACAAGGAGGCCGGGCATGGACCAAAGACAACAGGCCAGGTGGGAGGCGCGGGCCCAGGTGTTAAAGTCCCTGGCCCACCCTAGCCGCCTGATGATCGTAGACGAGCTCTCCCGCGGGGCCCGGTGCGTGGCCGAGCTGCGCGAGATAATCGGATGCGACATGTCCACGGTCTCGCGGCACTTGGCGGTGTTGAAGAACGCCGGGCTGCTGGCCGACCAACGCCAAGGGGTGCAGGTGTTTTACTTTCTCAAAACCCCCTGCGTGTTGGACTTCTTCGAGTGCGTGGAGAGCGTGCTGGCCAACAACGTGCAGGAGAAGATTTACCTGGCCCGGTAGGTCTGTTTTTTAGTGCCTGTAGTTGGCCTTTTGGCCAAATAACCACCTTTGCCATCTGGGCGGGAAGAGTTATGAAAGAGCGCTATAAACTACTCATCATCATCGCCGGGTTTGCCGCCGCCTACTGGGTGCCCTGGGACAGCGAGCCCGTGCGGCGCTCGGGCCTGGAAGCCTTCATGATGCTGCGCGAATACGCGCGCGATC
>Ga0256835_1000846_pt1 | contig 20245 bp, 33 predicted proteins | sample PIR30metaG_FD_185972 | JGI IMG/M metagenome (GOLD analysis project Ga0256835, IMG submission 185972) | Hydrothermal vent microbial communities from East Pacific Rise, Pacific Ocean - PIR-30 | ecosystem: Environmental > Aquatic > Marine > Hydrothermal vents | place: Pacific Ocean: East Pacific...
GGGACAATGTGAACCTGACGGTGGAGTTGATGGTGCCGGTGGCGCTGGAGAAGGGGTCGCGGTTTGCGATTCGGGAAGGTGGTTTGACCGTGGGTGCGGGCACCATCACCGAGATCCTGGACTGATTCGGAAAGCATCGGGCGGGGGTCGTGCCACGGCCCCCGCCCCATCCTGCTGCAGAGGGAAGCACTATGGTCAGGCAACGCATTCGCATTCGGCTCAAGGCCTACGATCACCGCATCTTGGACCAATCGGCCAAGCGCATCGTGGAAGCCGCGGAGCGGGCCGGGGCTCGGGTGGTCGGTCCGGTGCCCTTGCCCACCAAGAAGGAGCGCTACACCGTGCGGCGTTCGCCCTTCATCGACAAGGACTCCCACGAGCACTTCGAGATTCGTACCCACAAGCGGCTCATTGACATTTTGGATCCGGACAGCAAGACCATCGACATGCTGATGCGCTTGAACCTGCCCGCGGGCGTGGACATCGAGATCAAGTTGTAGGCCCGCGCGTGCGGATGGGCTTTGGCACCTTGGACAGGGAACACGCCGCGAACCCGCTGCGCGTCCCGAGCGTGAAGCGGGGTCAGGGTGGACACGCGCCCGCCTCGGGGCTCGGGCCCACGGGCGCGGAAAATCGGGCGTGAAAAACGCGCTCGGCCCTTGCTTTGTGGGCCGGGTAGTGGTATAAATGCCTTTCGCTTGATAGGCACGCTCTTGAACATTGGACAATGGCGCGCGTGACCTGGGGCGGCACCTGGCGGTAGCCGGGCCGGCCTGTACGGACGCACACCACCGAAGCGAAGAGGCTCCCGCGGGCCCCAAGGACGCGGCGAGGCTCTTTTGTTGCGCAGGTGGGCGGCCCGCTGCCCCGGCCCGGGGTAAGGCCGTTCTTTTTTGCCAGGAGAGTGGCAATGAAAGGGCTCATCGGTAAGAAAGTCGGCATGACGCAAATTTTCGACGAGAATGGCGCGGCCATCCCCGTGACCGTGATTCAGGCCGGGCCGTGCTATGTGACGCAGATTCGCACGCCCGAGAAGGATGGCTACGCCGCGGTGCAGTTGGGCTACGAGGAAATCAAGCCCAAGCGCCTGACCGGCGGGCAGCGCGGGCACCTCAAGCGCCACGACCTGCCGCCGTTGCGCTACCTGCGCGAGTTCCGCGTCGACGAAGTGGATGTGAACGAGGGCGATGTGGTGACCGTGGCCGTGTTCGAGGTCGGCGACAAAGTGGATGTCACCGGCACCAGCAAGGGCCGGGGCTTCGCGGGCGCGGTCAAGCGCCACGGCTTCGCGGGCGGGCCCAAGACCCACGGCCAATCGGACCGCTGGCGGGCCACGGGCTCCCGGGGCGCGGCGACCTACCCCGGCAAGACCTGGAAGGGCTCGCGCGCGCCGGGCCGCATGGGCAACCGCCGGGTCACGGTGCAGGGCCTGACCGTGATGTGGGTGGATCCCGAGCGCAACCTGATCGCGGTCAAGGGCGCGGTGCCCGGCCCGCGCAACGGGTTGGTCCTGCTGCGGGCCTCCAAGAAGAAGTAACGCCCGCGCTGCCGGGTGTGTACCCTGACCTGGTTGAGGGAGAAGCAAGATGAAGGTGGCCGTTTACGACATGCAGGGTGAAGTCGTGGGCGAGGTGGAACTGCCGGCCGAGATTTTCGAGGCGCCCATCCGCCCCGATTTGATGCATCAGGCGTATGTGCGCCAGTTGGCCAACGCGCGGCGGGGCACCCACAGCGCGCGCACCCGCGGCGAGGTGAGCGGCGGCGGGCGCAAGCCCTGGCGTCAAAAGGGCACGGGCCGGGCCCGGCAGGGTTCCATCCGCGCGCCCCAGTGGGTGGGCGGCGGCGTGGTGCACGGCCCCAAGCCCCGCAGTTACGAGCAGAAGATGCCGCGCAAGATGCGCCGGGCCGCGCTGCGCTCCGCGCTCTCGCTCAAGGCCCAGGAGAACGCCATCGTGGTGGTGGACGACCTGCGCCTGCCCGAGGCCAAGACCCGCCACATGGCCGCGGCCCTGGATCGCCTGACGGGCGAGACCGATACCGTGTTGGTGCTGCTGCCCGAAAGCCCCCAGGGCAACGAGCAATACCAGGGCGTGTACCTGGCCACCCGCAACCTGCCCTACGCCAAGACTCTGGTGGCCTCGTACCTCAACATCCGCGACCTGCTGGGCTACGACAAGATCGTCATGCCCAAGGCCGCCCTGGATGCCATCGCCGCGTTCTTGGGGTAAGGAGGGTTTCTCATGGCCGAGTTGAACATTTACGAAGTGATCCGGCGTCCCATCTTCTCGGAGAAGTCGTTTTGGATGGCCAAGAAGCGCCGCCAATACACCTTCGAGGTGGCCGAGAACGCGACCAAGCCGATGATCAAGCAGGCCGTCGAGGCCATCTTCGATGTGGAAGTGGAAAAGGTGCGGGTGCTGAAGATGCCGGCCAAGCGCACCGTGCGCTGGCGCAACCGCCGGACCGTGGTGCGCAAGCCCGGCTACAAGAAAGCGGTGGTCACCCTCAAGGAAGGGCACTCCATTGACCTCTACGAAGGGGTGAGTTGACATGGGCATCAAAAAGTACAAGCCGGTGACGCCCTCGTTGCGGCATCGCACCGGGTACACTTTTGAAGAGATCACCAAGACCGAGCCCGAGCGCAGCCTGATCGAGCCCCTGAAGAAGCATTCGGGGCGCAACAATCAGGGGCGCATCACCGTGCGCCACCGGGGCGGCGGCAACAAGCGCTACTACCGCATCATCGACTTCAAGCGCGACAAGCGCGGCATCCCCGCGACGGTGGTGGCCATCGAGTACGATCCCAACCGCAGCGCGCGCATCGCGCTGCTGCAGTACGCGGACGGCGAGAAGCGCTACATCATCGCGCCCGTGGGCCTGATGGTGGGCGACACGGTCATGGCCGGGCCCGACGCGGAGATCCGCCCCGGCAACGCGCTGCCCATCGAGAACATCCCCCTGGGCATCATGATCCACAACATCGAACTGTACCCCGGGCGGGGCGGGCAGTTGGTGCGGGCCGCGGGCACCTCCGCGCAGTTGCTGGCCAAAGAGGGCGAGTACGCGCATGTGCGCCTGCCCTCGGGCGAGGTGCGGCTCATCCGCCGGGAGTGCTACGCGACCATCGGCCAGGTGGGCAATGTGGAGCACGGCAACATCAAGATCGGCAAGGCCGGGCGCAAGCGCCACATGGGCTGGCGGCCCACGGTGCGCGGTTCGGCCATGAGCCCGCGGGACCATCCGCACGGCGGTGGCGAGGGGCGGCAGCCCATCGGCTTGCCTTCGCCCAAGTCGCCGTGGGGTTGGAAGACCCTGGGCAAGAAGACCCGCAAGAACAAGAAGACGGACAAGTTCATCGTCCGCCGACGCCAGAAGAAGAACAAGCGGAAGTAACCGGTTGGGGCCGGGGCGCGAGTTTTCGGCGCAGCCCGGTTGGGACCCACGGTTAGGAGGTACGGCATGGGCCGTTCGTTGAAAAAAGGGCCGTATGTAGACCCGAAACTGCTGAAGAAGATCGAAGAGATGAACGCCCGCGGCGAGAAGCGGGTCATCAAGACCTGGAGCCGCGACAGCACCATCTTCCCCCAGATGGTGGGGCACACCATCGCGGTGCACGATGGACGGCGGCATGTGCCCATCTACATCACCGAGAACATGGTGGGGCACAAGTTGGGCGAGTTCGCGCCCACCCGCACCTTCCGCGGGCACATCGTCGAAAAGAAGAAAAAGAAGCGATAGTGAGGTTGAGCCATGTTGGATGTTCGGGCATCGGCGCGCTACATTCCCATCGCCCCGCGCAAAGTGCGGCGGGTGGTGAACCTGGTGCGCGGCAAAAATGTGAACGAGGCCCTGGCCTTGCTGGATCTTCTGCCGCATCGGGCCGCGCGGACGGTGCGCAAGGTCGTCGCCTCCGCGGTGGCCAATGCGGAGGAGAACTTCGGCCTGCACCGGGACGATTTGTACATCCATCGCATCTTCGTGGACGAAGGGCCGCGCTGGAAGCGCTATCGGTTCGCCGCCCGCGGACGGGTGAAGCCCTATCGGCATCGCCTGTCCCACATCACCGTGATTTTGCGGGAGCGCGAGTTGGACTAAGCCCTGTCGGGCCGGCGGCCCGCGGTGGCCCAACGACTTGAGGAGAGCCTTATGGGACGCAAAGTTCATCCCATCGGATTTCGCTTAGGCATCACCAAGCCCTGGCAGACCCGCTGGTTTGCCCGGGACAAGCAAACCTATGTCGAACAACTGCACCAGGATCGCGAGGTGCGGGCGTTGATCCGCAAACTGGCCCCTCGGGCCGGCATCTCGCGCATCGAGATCGAGCGCTTCCCCACCCGGCTCAAGGTGTACATCCAGACCGCCAAGCCGGGCATTCTCATCGGCCGCAAGGGCGAGAACATCAAGCGCATCCGCCGGGCCCTGGAGAACCTGGTCAAGGGCAAGGGCGGCGTCGAGAAGGTGGAAGTGGACATCAAGGAGATCAAAGAGCCCGAACTGGACGCGGTGCTGGTGGCCCGCAACATCGCGGAGCAGTTGGAGCGCCGGGTGGCCTATCGGCGGGCCATGAAGCGGGCCATCGAGCAGGCCATGCGCCGCGGCGCGCAGGGCATCAAGATTCAGGTGGCCGGGCGTCTGGCCGGCGCGGAAATGGCCCGCACCGTGTGGCTGCGGGACGGGCGCGTGCCGTTGCAGACCATCCGGGCCGATATTGACTTTGCCAAAGACATCGCCCGCACCACCTACGGCGTCATCGGCGTCAAGGTGTGGATTTACAAGGGCGAGATCCTGCCCGAGAAAGAGAAGGGCGAGGCCGAAGAGGCCCCGTCCCAAGAAAAGGGTGTCTATGTCAGCCGTTAGGCGACGCGCCGGGTCGTGGAGTGAAGAGCCATGTTGATGCCAAAGCGTTTGAAGTATCGCAAACAACAGCGGGGCCGCATGAAGGGCAAGGCCTACCGGGGGTCCGAGGTGCACTTCGGCGACTACGGGCTCAAGGCCCTGGAGCCGGCCTGGATCACCGCCCGGCAGATCGAGGCCGCGCGGCGGGCCATCGTGCGCACCCTGCGGCGTCGCGGCAAGGTGTGGATTCGCATCTTCCCCGACAAGCCGGTGACCCGCCGGGCCGCGGAGACCCGCCTGGGCGGCGGCAAGGGCAATGTGGAAGATTGGGTGGCCGTGGTCAAGCCCGGGCGCATCATGTTCGAGGTGGGCGGCGTGGCCCCCGAATTGGCCCAGCGCGCGCTGGAAAAGGCGGCCTACAAACTGCCCATCGCGGTCAAAGTGGTGGCCCGCGAAGGCCAGGAAGACTGACCCCGGGCGCACCGCCCCCGGATGCTGGAGGACGACATGAAGGCCGCGGAGATTCGTAAACTCTCGACCGAAGAGATCATTGAGAAATTGGACGAGGCGCGGGAGCAGTTGATGCGCCTGCGCTTCCAGCAGGTCACCGGCGAACTGGTGGATACCAGCCAGTTTCGCAAGACCCGCCGCCTCATCGCCCGCCTGATGACCATTTTGCGCGAGCGGGAGATCGAGGCCGAGCAACAAGCCAGCGAGGGTGAAGCATGAACCGGCGTAGGCGATTGACGGGCGTTGTGGTTTCGGACAAGATGCAGAAGACGGTGGTGGTGCAGGTCACCCGCACCTTCCGCCACCCCCTGTATCAGAAGGTGGTCCACCGCTCCAAGAAGTACAAGGCCCACGACGAGTTGGGCGCGCAGGTGGGTGACCTGGTGGTCATCGTCGAGAGCCGCCCCATCTCCAAGACCAAGCGGTGGGTGGTGCAGCAGATCGTGCAGCGGGCCGGCGAGGCCGCGCGCGAGAAGGATGTGGCCGTGGAAGACGAAGTCGCGGCGTTGGTGGAAGAGACGGCCGAGGCTGTGGCCGCGGCGGCCGAAGAAGAGGCCGCGCCCGCGGCCGCGGAGGCTCCCGCCGAGGCCGCCGACGCCCCGGCCCCGGAACCTGAGGCCTGACGGGAGAAGGTACCATGGTGCAGCAAGAATCGCGTCTCAAGGTTGCGGACAACACCGGCGCGAAGGAGATTCTGGTCATTCGCGTCCTGGGGGGCTCCATGCGCCGCTATGGCCGGGTGGGCGATGTGGTGGTGGCCACGGTCAAGGTGGCCGCGCCCCACGGCCAGGTCAAGAAGAGCGATGTGGTCAAGGCCGTCATCGTGCGCACCAAGAAGGAATGGCGCCGGGAGGACGGCTCCCGCATCCGTTTCGACGACAACGCGGCCGTGATTCTGGCCCCCGACGGCACCAACCCCCGGGGAACCCGCATCTTCGGGCCCGTGGCCCGGGAACTGCGGGAAAAGGGCTTCACCAAGATCGTCTCGCTGGCGCCCGAGGTCATCTAAAACCGCAGCGCGGGGCTTCGGCCCCGGGTGGGAGTGGATATCATGACGCAACCGAACTACAAAATCAAGAAGGGCGATATTGTGGAAGTGCGGACCGGGCGCGACCGCGGCGCCCGCGGCGAAGTGGTGCGGGTGCTGCGCAAGCAGGGCCGGGTGGTGATCGAAGGCGTCAACCGCCGCAAGCGCCACCAGAAGTCCTACCAGGCCGGCAACCGCACCATTCAGGGCGGCATCATCGAGTTCAACGCGCCCATTCCCATCTCCAATGTGATGTTGGTGTGCCCCAAGTGCGGCGAGCGCACCCGGGTGGGCATTCGGCGCGACGAAGATGGCACCCGCCATCGGGTCTGTCGCAAGTGCGGGGCCGACATTGATTGACGATTTCGCCTCACAGCCCGGCCCTACGGACGGATCGTCCCCGTAGGCGCCTGTGGAGGAAGCAGTTATGGCTCACTGGCTGAAGGAAAAGTACGAAAACGAAGTGGTGCCTGCGCTCATGGAGGAGTTCGGCTACACCAACCCCATGCAGGTGCCCCGCATCGAGAAAGTGGTGCTCAACATCGGCGTGGGCGAGGCCAAGGAGAACGCCAAGGCCCTGGAGTACGCGCAGCGCGATCTGGCCACCATCGCGGGCCAGAAGCCCATCGTCACCCGGGCCCGCAAGAGCATCGCGGGTTTTCGCCTGCGCGAAGGGATGCCCATCGGCGTCAAGGTCACGCTGCGCAAGGACCGCATGTGGGCTTTTCTGGACCGGCTGATGAATGTGGCCCTGCCCCGGGTGCGGGACTTTCGCGGCGTGTCGCCCAACGCGTTCGACGGCCGGGGGAACTACACCCTGGGCCTGCGGGAGCAACTCATCTTCCCCGAAATCGACTACGACAAGATCGACAAGATTCGGGGCCTGGAAGTGACCATCGTGACCACCGCGGAGACCGACGAACCGGCCCGCCGGTTGCTGGCCCTGCTGGGCATGCCCTTCCGGCGGCAATGAGGTTCGATGGAAGGAAGGTAGATTATGACGCGTAAAGCCTTGTTTTACCGCAACCAGCGCAAGAAGTACAAGGTGCAGCATCGCAACCGCTGCCGCATTTGCGGCCGGCCGCGGGGCTACATCCGCCGGTTCGGCGTGTGCCGAATCTGCTTCCGGGAACTGGCCCTGGAAGGGAAGATCCCCGGCGTGAAGAAATCTTCCTGGTAAGCGGGTGGAGGTAGAAAGATGGCGGTGAACGACCCCATTGCGGACATGCTGACCCGCATTCGTAACGCGATGATGGCCGGCAAAGAGGAAGTGGTCATGCCTTCGTCCAAGATGAAGGAGGCCATCGCGCGCATCCTCAAAGAAGAGGGTTACATCAAGACCTATCGGGTGGAGCAGGGCCGCACCCCGGCGCACAAGAACCTGAAGATCGTGCTCAAGTATGTGGGCTCCCGGCGGAACCGCCGCCCCGTGATTCGGGGCCTGGAGCGGGTGAGCAAGCCCGGCCGGCGCATCTATGTGGGCCGCAAGCAGTTGCCCTGGGTGAAGTCGGGCATGGGCATCGCCATCGTCACCACCCCCAAGGGCGTGATGACCGCCCAGCGGGCCCGCAAGTTGGGCGTGGGCGGCGAGGTCATTTGCAAGGTGTGGTGACCCGCGCGGTGCCCCATTCTTGAGGTTCATGGAGGAAGAGCCGTGTCTCGTATCGGACGCTTACCCATTCGGGTGCCGGAGAATGTCCAGGTGGACATCCAGGGCTCCCATGTCAAGGTCAAGGGGCCCAAGGGTGAGTTGGAATTCACCTTCCCCGCGGCCATGAAGATCTCCTTCGACCCCGCGACGCGGGAGTTGAAGGTCGAGCGGCCTTCGGATGAGAAACAGCACAAGGCCTGGCACGGCACCACGCGCGCGGTGCTCAACAACATGGTGGTGGGCGTTTCGCAGGGTTTCGAGAAGGTGTTGGAACTGCACGGCGTGGGCTACCGGGCCGAGGTGCAGGGCAAGAACCTGGTGCTCAGCGTGGGCTTCTCGCACCCCGTGACCGTGGAGCCGCCCGAGGGCATCACCTTCGAGGCCGAGCGGGGCCCCAACGCGTACATCATCAAGGTCAAGGGCCACGACAAGGTGCTGGTGGGCCAGGTGGCGGCCAACATTCGCAAGATTCGTCCGGCCGAGCCCTACAAGGGCAAGGGCCTGCGCTACAAGGGCGAGCACATTCGCCTCAAGGCCGGCAAGGCCGGGCGCTAACGGACCACTTCGCTCCTGCGGGCACGAAACCGGGCCCGGCCCGCCCGTGTCCGCCATGAGGAGGCAAGGATTATGGCCAAGTTCAGTCGGCAAGCGGCGCGCAAACGGCGCCACAAGCGGGTACGCAAGAAGGTGCACGGCACCCCCGAGCGCCCGCGGCTCAATGTGTATCGCAGTTTGAACCACATTTACGCCCAGGTCATCGACGACGAGGCGGGCGTGACCCTGGTGGCGGCTTCGACCATCGACCAGGAACTGCGGGGCCAGATGGCGGGCAAGACCAAGAGCGAGCAGGCCCGCCTGGTGGGCCAGAAAGTGGCCGAGCGGGCCCTGGCCCAGGGCATCACCCAGGTGGTGTTCGACCGGGGCGGCTACCGCTACTTCGGTCGGGTCAAGGCCCTGGCCGAGGGCGCGCGCGAGGGCGGCCTCAAGTTCTGAGGGCCCTCCCGGCCTCGGAACGACATGACCTTCGGACGGAGGAAACGGCATGGCGGAAGAGTACAAAGCCTCTCAGGCATATTCCGACGAAGAACTGGACGAGCGCACCATCGAGATCGCCCGGGTGGCCAAGGTGGTCAAGGGCGGTCGGCGCTTCTCCTTCCGGGCTACGGTGGTGGTGGGCGACCGCCGCGGCCGTGTGGGCCTGGGCATCGGCAAGGCCAACGCGGTGCCCGACGCGGTGCGCAAGGCCAGCGAGCGCGCCCGGCGCAACATGAAGAAGATCAACATCTACGAGACCACCATCCCCCACGAAGTCATCGGCGAGGTGGGGGGCGCGCGGGTGCTGCTCAAGCCCGCTTCGGCCGGTACGGGCGTGATCGCCGCGGGCGGCGTGCGCGCGGTGCTCGAGGCCGCGGGCATCCGGGATGTGCTCACCAAGTCCCTGGGCAGCAACACCCTCATCAATGTGGTGCAGGCGACCATGCAGGCCCTGGAGCAACTGCGCGCCGTGGACGAGGTGGCCAAGGAGCGCGGCAAGTCCGTGGATCAGGTCAAGCCCTTCTGGGATCGCCGTAAGCGGAGGTCCGCATGAGCAGGAAGAAGAAGGAACGGTATTTGCGCATCACCTTGGTGAAGAGCCCCATCGGGTATTCCAAGCGCCAAAAGGCCACCCTGTACTCCCTGGGGCTGCGCAAACTCAACCGCACCGTGGAGCACAAGGACACGCCCATGCTGCGCGGCATGGTCAACGCGGTGGCGCACCTGGTGCGGGTGGAAGAGATTGAGCGTTGAGTCCGCGCGGCGGGGGACGGCCCACGCGGAGCCCATCCCCCCAACACCGCTCGGCGGATGGCTGGAGGAACCCATGAAGTTGCACGATTTACGACCCAACCCGGGGGCCAAGCATCGCAAGAAGCGCGTCGGCCGGGGCATCGCGGCCGGTCAGGGCAAGACCGCGGGCCGCGGCACCAAGGGCCAGAACGCGCGCGCGGGCGGCGGCGTGCGCCCTTATCACGAGGGCGGCAATCTGCCCCTGGTGCGCCGGTTGCCCACCAAGCGCGGCTTCAACCCCCCGCGGCGCACCGTGTATCACGAGATCAACCTGGATCAAATCGCGGCGCGCTTCGCGGCCGGCGACGAAGTGACCCCCGAGACCCTGGTGGAAAAGGGTCTGCTGCGCAAAGTGCAGTACCCCATCGTGCTGTTGGGCCGCGGCGACATTGACTTCGCGCTCACCGTGCGGGTGCACCGGGTCAGCCGGGCCGCGCGGGCGAAGATCGAGGCCGCGGGCGGCCAGGTGGAACTGCTCACCTGGTGAGCCCCGCGGCAGGTGCCTTCGGGTAGGAGCGTTCGATGAAACGATCACCTTGGCGTTATCTCTGGACCGCGGCCGACATCCGGCGCAAATTGCTCATCACCCTGGGCATCCTGGTGCTGTACCGTTTCGCGGCGCAGATTCCCGTGCCCGGGGTGGACACGGATGTCATCGCCGCCATCATGAGCGGCGGCGGCGCGGGCGCGGGCTTTTTGAACCTGCTGGACTTCTTGACCGGCGGCGCGCTGGCCCGCTTTTCCATCCTCTCGATGGGCGTGTATCCGTACATTACGGCGCAGATTATTTTGCAAATTCTGGTGCCCATCGTGCCCGCGTTGCAGCGGCGCATGGAGGAAGACCCCCGCGAGGGCCAGAAGTGGATGGAGAAGTGGACTTACATCCTGGCCGTGCCCGTGGCCGCGCTGCAAGCCCTGGGCCAGATTCGGCTGTTCTCGTTCTTCGGCGGTGCGCCGGTCATCCCCAAATTCGGCTTCACCGCGGAGACCTGGCTGCCGAGCCTGGGCATCATCCTGGGCATGACCGCGGGCACCATGTTCGCCATTTGGCTGGGTGAGTTGATTTCGGAATACGGCATCAAGGGCCAGGGCATCTCCCTCATCATCTTCGCGGGCATCACGGCCCGGTTGCCGTACAACTTCGCCACCCTGTGGCAGGATCCGCAGAACCGGGTGTTCTACACGGTGGTGTCCCTGATCGTGTTGGTCTTCACCGTGTTCCTCATCGTGTTCGTGCAGCAGGGCAAGCGGCTCATTCCGGTGATGTACCCCGGCCGGCGCATCGGTCGGCGGCAGTCCATGCCCGTGAAGGGCACCCTGCCCCTGCCCGTGAACATGGCCGGCATGATTCCCCTGATCTTCGCCCAGTCGCTGCTGGCCCTGCCCGGCATGATCGCGGGGCTGTTCCTGGGTTCGTCGAACAGCACTTTGCAGCGCATTGCGGCCGCGGTGCAGAATTTCTTCTCGCCGACCAACGGCGGCTATTGGTGGACTTACTTCATCTTCGTGGTGCTGTTCACCTTCTTCTACACCGAAGTGCTGTTCATGCAGCAGAATTACGGGGAACAGTTGCGGCGGCAGGGCGCGCGCATTCCGGGCGTGCCGCCGGGCGAGCCCACCCAAGACTATCTGACCCGGGTGCTGCGGCGGGTGACCCTGCCGGGCGCGCTGTTCTTGGGCTTCGTGGCCATTCTGCCCTATCTGCTGACCTTGCTGGTGCCCTCCAGCGCGCAGGGCGGGCGCTCGACCTTGCTGCTGATCTCGTCCTCGGGCCTCATCATCGTGGTCGGCGTGGTGCGCGACCTGCTGTACAACATCGAGGCCGAACTCAAGATGCACGGCTACGAAGAGCGCCTGTTGGTGCGCTGAGCGGGGAGCGGGGATCATGGCGCAAGACTCACGACCGCTGTTCATCATCCTGCTGGGGCCGCCGGGCGCGGGCAAGGGCACCCAGGCCCGCCGCCTGGCCGAAAGGCTGGGGCTGCCGCACATCTCGTCGGGCGACTTGTTCCGCGAGCATCTGAAGAACCAGACGCCCCTGGGCCAGTTGGCCCAGCAGTACATGAGCAAAGGCGAGTTGGTGCCCGACGAGGTCACCATCGGCATGATCAAGGACCGCCTGGCGCGGCCCGACGCGCAACGGGGCGCGATCTTGGACGGCTTCCCCCGCACGCCGGCCCAGGCCCAGGCGCTGGACGCGCTGCTGGCCGAGCGCTGCGCGCGGGTGGTGGTGCCCTACATCCGGGTTCCCGAAGAGGAGTTGATCGCCCGCTTGAGCGGACGCCTGACCTGCCGGGCGCACGGGCATGTCTTCCATGTGCGGTACAACCCGCCCAAGCAGCCCGGCGTGTGCGACTATGACGGTTCGGAACTTTACCAGCGCGACGACGACAAGCCCGAGACCGTGCGCCGCCGCATTCAGGTCTATCACGAGCAGACCGCGCCCTTGATCGACTACTACCGCCAGCGCTGCGTGCTGGTGGAGGTCAACGGCGACGCGCCGCTGGACGAAGTCACCCAGGCGCTGCTGGAAGCGGTGCAGGGCCGGGGCGCGTAATCACGGCAACGGGTCATGGTCTGGAAGCAACGCATCATCCTCAAGAGCCCGGCGGAGATCGCCATCATGCGTCAGGCCGGGCGCATCAACGCCTTGGCTTTGGATGCGGTGCGCCAGGCGATCCGCCCCGGCGTGACCACCGCGGAGTTGGACGCCATCGCGGAGGAGGTCATCCGCCGCCACGGCGCTCGGCCGGCCTTCAAGGGGTATCCCGGACCGTACCCGTACCCCGCGACCCTGACCGTGAGCATCAACGAGGAGTTGGTCCACGGCATCCCGGGCGAGCGCAAGATCCGCGCCGGCGACATCGTCTCGGTGGATTGCGGCACGATTTACAAAGGATTCATCGCGGACTCGGCCTTCACCGTCGGGGTGGGGAAGATCTCCCCTCTGGCCGAGCGGCTCATTCGGGTGACCGAAGAGGCGCTCTACAAGGGCATCGAGCAGTTGCAGCCCGGCAACCGGGTGGGGGATGTGTCCGCGGCCATCCAGCAGCATGTGGAGGCCCACGGTTTCCATGTGACCCGGCAGTACACCGGCCACGGGGTGGGGCGCTCGATGCACGAGTTCCCCATGATCCCCAACTACGGCCGCCCGGGTCGGGGCACCCTCATTCGGGAGGGCATGACCGTGGCCCTGGAGCCCATGGTGCTGGTGGGCACGCCCGAGACCAAGGTCAAACCCGACGGCTGGACCGTGGTCTCGGCCGATGGGTCGCTGACCGCGCACTTCGAGCACACCGTCGCGGTGACCGCTCGCGGCCCGCTGATTCTGACCGTGGCCGAGTGAGGCCGGCAGGAACCAATTCGGCCCGCGGCCCTGGACAAAAAGAGGGTTTGCTGTATAATACCCTCTTTGCGGAAGCGGATCGCTTTTGGTAGGTTGATTCAGGAGAGAGCACGATGAAAGTCTCTGCCTCGGTGAAGAAGCGCTGTTCCAAGTGCAAGATCGTCCGGCGTAAGGGCCGGGTGTATGTGATTTGTGAAAATCCGCGCCACAAACAACGACAGGGGTAAGGATTATGGCCCGTATTGCTGGTGTTGACCTGCCGCGTAACAAGCGCATCGAGATTGCCTTGACCTACATCTACGGCATTGGCCGTACCCGGGCCAAGGAGATTTTGGCTCATACCGGGGTGAACCCCGATACCCGGGTGCACAGCCTGAGCCCCGAAGACATCGCCCGCCTGCGGGAGTTCATCAGCCGCAACTACAAGGTGGAGGGCGATCTGCGCCGTGAGGTGCAGATGAACATCAAGCGGCTGATGGACATCGGCTGCTATCGGGGCCTGCGCCATCGTCGGGGCCTGCCCGTGCGCGGGCAGCGCACCCGCACCAACGCGCGCACCCGCAAAGGCCCGCGCAAGACCGTTGCGGGGCGGGGCCGACGCCGCGGCGCGAAGAAGAAGTAATCCCGGCCCTTGGGCTGGTCATCTCGGTTTTGGGCTAAGGAGAAGAAAGCGTTATGGCTCGTTCGGTTCGTTCCTCTCGTCGTCGGAGCAAGAAGGTCAAGCGCGTGGTGGCGCGCGGCCGCATCTACATCCAGGCCACCTTCAACAACACCATCGTCACCATCACCGACGAACAGGGCAATACGGTGACCTGGGCCAGCGGCGGCACCGTGGGCTTCAAAGGCACCCGCAAGAGCACGCCTTTCGCGGCCCGCTTGGCCGTGGAGCAGGCCGTCAAGGCGGCCAAGGACATGGGCATGCACGAGGCCCATGTGTTCGTCAAGGGCCCGGGGCCGGGGCGCGAGGCCGCGCTGCGCGCGCTGATTAACATGGATTTGAAGATTTTGTCCATTTCCGACATCACCCCCATCCCTCACAACGGCTGCCGGCCGCCCAAGAAGCGGCGGGTGTAAGGCCCTGGGGCGTTGGGGTTCGGCGATGAACACCCTCGCCGCGCGGCAACGCGGGTGAGGGTCACCTCTTGTCTAAGGAGAGAGGCGCTCTTATGGGTAGGTATCTCGGTCCGGTCTGTCGTCTGTGCCGCCGGGAAGGCGAAAAGTTGTATCTCAAAGGGGCCAAGTGCTTCACCGACAAGTGCCCCTTTGAACGCAAGGGGTATCCGCCGGGGCAGCATGGCCGCATGGCCGTGCGTCGGCGGGCCCGCATGTCCGACTTCGCCAAGCAGTTGCGGGCCAAGCAGCGGGCGCGGCGCATTTACGGCGTGAGCGAGCGCCAGTTCCAGCGCTACTTCGACATCGCGCTGCAGCGCCGCGGCATGACCGGCCTCAACCTGTTGCAGATTTTGGAATCGCGGCTGGACAATGTGATCTATCGTCTGGGCTTCGCGCGCAGCCGGGCCGAGGCGCGGCAGTTGGTGACCCACGGCCACTTCACCGTCAACGGGCGGCGCACCGATGTGCCCTCCATGCTGCTCAAGCCGGGGGATGTGGTCGCGGTGCGCCCCGGCTCGCGCAAGCGCAAGTACTTCCAGGAGACCGTGTTCGAGTGGGCCGAGCAGCACAAGCCCCCGGCCTGGCTGGATCGGGACCTGGAGAATCTGACCGGTCGGGTGATGCGTCTTCCCGAGCGGGGCGAAATCGATGCGACCATCAACGAGCAATTGATTGTGGAATACTACTCGCGGTAAGCGGTAGCCCGAGGTGGGGAGCCGAGGACCGTTCCTGCCGGGTTCCCCGCTCGCGTCTGGTGAGAGGTGCCTATGATCGCCAATGTACTGGCCGGTATGGTCACGCCCACGGTGGAAACCGAACACGAGGCCCAGAACTATGCCCGCTTTATCATCGCTCCCCTGGAGCGGGGATACGGCATCACCCTGGGCAACGCGCTGCGGCGGGTGTTGCTCTCCTCGCTGCCCGGCGCGGCGGTCACTTCCATCCGCCTCAGCGGGGTGATGCACGAGTTCAGCACCATCCCCGGCGTGCGGGAGGATGTGCTGGCCTTGATGCTGCAACTCAAGCAATTGCGGGTCCGGCTGGCCGACAGCGACCGGGCGCACCTGTATCTGGATGTGCGGGGTGAGGGCGAAATCACGGCCGCGGACATCATCGCGCCGCCCGAAGTGGAGATCGTCAACCCCGAACTGTACCTGTTCACCATCGACGACCCCGAGGCCCATGTGGAAATGGAAATCGTGGTCGAGCGGGGCCGGGGTTTCTCGCCCGCGGAGGAGCGCAGCCGCTCGCTGGCCATCGGCGAACTGGCGGTGGACGCCATCTTCTCGCCCGTGCGCAAGGTGAACTTCGAAGTGGGCGCGGCGCGCGTGGGCCAGAAGACCAACTACGATCGCCTGGTGCTGGAAATCTGGACCGACGGCACCGTCGCACCCCGGGACGCGCTCCAGGCCGCCGCGCACATCTTGGCCGCGCACTTCCAACAGGTGGGCGGTCTGAGCGCGGAGACGCCCATGATGACCCCCGACACGGGCGAAGAGGAGTCCCGCGGGCCCGAAAAGTTGAACATCCCCATCGAAGACCTGGAGTTGTCGGTGCGGGTGTTCAACGCGCTCAAGCGTTCGGGCGTGGACACCGTGGGCGATGTGTTGCGCTTGTTGAGCAAGGGCCCCGAGTCGCTGCTGAGCATTCGCAATTTCGGCGCCAAGAGCCTGGACGAACTCAAGCAAAAATTGCAGGCCAAGGGCTACCTCACCGACGAGACCGAGGCCCAGGCCGAGGAAGCGGAGTAAGGAACCATGCGCCATCAAAAGGCTGGCAAGAAACTGAGCCGCAGCAAGGACGCGCGCACCCTGTTGCGCCGCAACTTGCTGAAGCAGTTGTTCGAGCACGAACGCATTCGCACCACCAAGGCCAAGGCGCAGGCCGTTCGGGGCGAGGCCGAGAAGATCATCACCCTGGCCAAGAAGGGCAACGCGGCCGCGGCCCAGGGCGATGAGCAGGGCCGGGCTGCGCTGGTGCACTACGAGCGCCTGGTCGCGGCCCGCCTGGGCAACGACCGCAAACTGGTGTACAAGATCTTTCACGAGATCGCGCCGCGCTACGCGGAGCGCCCCGGCGGCTACACCCGCATGTACCGCTGGAAGTTCCGCCAGGGCGACGCGGCCGAGATGGTCATTCTGGAGTTGGTGGAGGACTGACCCTCCCCGCCGACCGACGACTGTCAACGATTCATGGCACATTACCAGATTCGCCTGGCATACGACGGCACGGGCTTCGTGGGGTTGCAGCGGCAGGCCCAGGGGCGCACCGTGCAGGGGGTGGTGGAAGGGGCCCTGCGGGCCCTGGGTTGGCAGGGCCGGGCTGTGCAGTACGCGGGACGCACCGACGCGGGCGTGCACGCGCTGGGCCAGGTGCTGACCTTTCACCTGGACTGGGCCCACGACACGGCCGCGCTGGTGCGCGCGCTGAACGCCAACCTGCCGCCCGATGTGGTGGTGCGCGCGGCCCGGGTGGTCGCGCCCGACTTCCATCCCCGCTACGACGCGCTGGCCCGGCGGTATGTGTACCGCCTGTACTGCGCGCCGCGGCGCAACCCCTTCCGCGACCGCTACGCGTGGCGGGTGTGGCCCTGCCCGCAGGTCGGGCTGCTGCACGCGGCCGCGCAAAGCCTGCCCGGCCGCCGCGACTTCGCGGCCCTGGGCACGCCCCCCGCGGGGGAACGCGGCAGCACGGTGCGCACCGTGCTGCGGGCCGCCTGGTATCCGCTGGGGCCCGACGAATGGGCCTTCGATGTGGCCGCGGACGCGTTCCTCTACCGCATGGTGCGGCGCATGGTGGCCGCGCAGGTGGAGATCGCGCAGGGCCGCCGCTCCCTGGACGCGTGGCGGGCCGCGCTGGAGCGTCCTCCCCAGCGGCCGTGGGCCGTGCTGGCCCCACCCCAGGGGCTGTACCTGGCCGCGGTGTACTACGCGGCCGAAGCCCCGCCCGCGCTGCAAAAGCCGTGGCCCGAAGCCCGCTTTCGGGCCTGGTGGCAGGCGCTGTGGAACGATAGGCCGGGCCTCGGCGACGAGCCCGCCTGAATCATTCGCTACGGCAGGAGAAAGAGCCGTGACCACGAAAATCACTCGCACTTATTACCCCAAGCCCGACGAGGTGACCCACGATTGGTATGTGGTGGACGCCAGCGGGCAGGTTTTGGGCCGTCTGGCCACCAAGATCGCGACCTTGCTCATGGGCAAGCACAAGCCCGCGTACACGCCGGGCGTGGACATGGGCGACTTCGTGGTGGTCATCAACGCGTCGCGCGTTCGGGTGACGGGCCGCAAGTTGGACGACAAGAAGTATTACCGCCATTCGGGCTACCCCGGCGGCATTCACGAGACCAGCCTCAAGGACATGCTGCGCACGCATCCTGAGCGGGCCATCGAACTGGCCGTCAAGGGGATGTTGCCCAAGAACCGGCTGGGCCGCAAGATGCTCAAGCGCCTGAAGGTGTATGCGGGGCCGCAGCATCCCCACGAGGCGCAGCAGCCCAAGCGGGTCGAATTGGACTAATCTGGGAGGCAGAACATGACCGTGACTGTGCGTTATTTCGAAGGCATCGGCCGCCGCAAAGAGGCCACCGCTCGGGTGCGCCTCATGCCCGGCACGGGCCGTTTTCTGGTCAACGGCAAGCCGTTGGAGGAATACTTCCCGCGCTTCGGCGATGTGGACTACATCTTGCAGCCCTTCCTCGTGCTGGGCGAGCCGCGGGAGAAGTACGATGTGACCGTGCTGGTCATGGGCGGCGGCGTGACCGGGCAGGCCGGCGCGGTGCGCCTGGGCCTGGCGCGGGCGTTCTTGAAGATGAACCCCGACCATCGGCCCGCGCTGCGCAAGGCGGGCCTGCTGACCCGCGACGCGCGCGAGAAGGAGCGCAAGAAGCCGGGCCTCAAGCGTGCCCGCAAGGCGCCGACCTACACCAAGCGCTGAGGCACGCGGCGGGCGCTGGAGCGCCCAGAGCAAGTGGAAAAGAGACCGCGGGCCGGGGTGGATTTCCCCGGCCCGGGTTGTTTTAAGGCTACTTCGAGGAAGGCCCTTCGGGCGGGGCCGCGGTCGCGGCTTCGTCCGCCCGGCGGGAGCGCCGCCACAAGAGGAACAGTCCCCCAGCCAAGAGGGCCAGGCCCGAACCACACAGCAGGGCCAAAACGCCCAGTCCCTGGAACTGAATGAGCACCATGGTCACGGTGGCCAGAACCACGAAGCCGATGGGCGTCCAGATGAGCGCGGGGTCGTTGCTCCACAGGCCGTAGGCCAGCACCACCAGGGCTTGCAGGAAGAGCACCGCGAAGTACAGGCCGCTGCGCTGGCTCAGCATCTGGAAGTAGGTGGTGGTGAAGAGCACCAGTTGCGACAGCGCGCCCAGCACGAAGGCGATGACCGGGTGCCCGCGGCGGCGATACAGGCCGTGCAGCAGCAGCCCCAGCGCGGCCGCGGGCACGGTGTAACTCTGGGGCTGGCGCACATGCCAGAGGTTGAGGGTCCAGGCGTAGGCGGCGAAGTACAGCCCCGCGGTGGGCAGGGCCAGCGCCAGGGGGTGCCACAGCCACGCGAACCCGCCGGTGACGGTGGCCATCATGGCCAGGGCCAGGACGCTCCAGCCGTCGCTGTAGAACAGGGCCAGGCCCGCGGTCAACCAGGCCGCGATCAGGGTGCCCCAGCCCCAGGCGTACCATGCGGCCGTGGGACGGGAGCGGGCCCGCAGCCAGGCCACCACCGCGGCCAGGACGGGCCAGGCGCTCAGCGCAGCAGGGTGGTACGCGTCCAGCGCGTCCAGGGCCGCGCCCCAGGTGTACAGGGCCAGCACGGGCACGCCGGCCCACAGCCAGGGCTGCCCCAGGGCCCGAGCGTATCCGGCCAGCAGCAGGGTGAGCATCAGCAAGACGCCGGCATCCCGAAGCCGGAATTCGCCGAGCGCGGTGATCATCTGCAGCGCGATCACCCCGGCCAGCAGGAACGCGCCGCCGCGGGCGACCCACAGGACGACGCGCTTGCCGCGGCGTTGCGCCCAGGCGTCCAGGGCCACGCTGCCCAACAGGGGCAGCAACAGCCATCCCGACCAGTACAAATTCACGCCGCCGGGCCACACCTGAGCCACGAACTGTACGAACGCGTTTAGGCCCAGCACCCAGCCCCAGATGCCCGGAACCCAGCGCCGGTCGCGCCAGGCTTCCGCCCAACCCCAGGCCGCGCCCAGCAGCCAGGGGATCAAGGCCCAGATGTGGCGCTGCGCCAGATTCGGGTCGTCCAAGAGCGCGAGACCCGCGGCCCACCAGGCCAGGCCGGTGAGGATTTCCAGGCCCAGGCTCCACGCCGCGGACAGGCCGATTTTGGAGTGGCGCAGGAGGATGCTCACCGTCGCGAGGGCGAGGGCCGCGGCGACCAAAACCAGGGCTTGCGGCCAGCCCGCGGGCCACAGGGCGGTCCAGGCTTGCAGCATGCCCGCGATGCTCAAGGGCACGGCCCAGGCCTCGACCCACGGCAAGGGGCGGATCTGATAGCGGGCCAGGAGGTAGAAGAGCATCAGCGCGGCGTAGGCGAGCAGCGCGGGCAGCCACAGAGTGACCCGGCCCCCTTCGTCCGCGTCGATCATGGTGAGGGGCAGGATGCCGAACAACAACAGCCCGGCCACCAGATGCGTCATCCCCCACAGCCATTTGCTGAGCCGCGGCTGGCGGGCGCGCAGCAGTCGGGCCACCAGCACGGCCAGGATGGTTTCGCCGGCCCAGGCCAGCAGCAACCACGAGATGCGCACGCCGGGGAAGTGGTTCCGCAGCCACAGGAAGCCATGGCTCAGCGCCACGGCCAGCATGGGCCAGGCGGCCAGGGTGAGCACGAAGGAGCGCAGAAGCCAGCCGCCCGCCAGCCAGGCCAGGGCCAGGAATGCGGTGGCCAGGGCCCAGTAGAGGGTGAGGCCGTCGGCTGCGAGATGGGG
>Ga0256835_1000847_pt1 | contig 20241 bp, 17 predicted proteins | sample PIR30metaG_FD_185972 | JGI IMG/M metagenome (GOLD analysis project Ga0256835, IMG submission 185972) | Hydrothermal vent microbial communities from East Pacific Rise, Pacific Ocean - PIR-30 | ecosystem: Environmental > Aquatic > Marine > Hydrothermal vents | place: Pacific Ocean: East Pacific...
ATAAGAAGGCAAAATTTAGGCACTTGTAACTTACCACTTTAGTCACTTTAAATACTCCAAGCACTTTATTGCAACCCTGACGCTCCGTCTCCTGCTTCGGCTACGCCTCGCACGAGGCGGGTGTCACTGACTTTAGTCACTTGTAACTTATAATTTTAGGCACTTTAAGTACTCTAGGCACTCCAGGCACTTTTACAGAATCCTGACGCTCCGCCTGTGGATCCGGCTGCCGCGATGAAGCGATGAAGCGATAATGAGATGAAGCGATCCGCCTGCGCCAAGATAAAAGACAAAAGGAAAAAGATAAAAGGGTTCAGGCATTGTCAATTGTCAACTCGATACTCGATACTGGGAACTCTGAACTCCAAGTACTCGAAGTACTCAAGGCACTTAAGGCACTATCTTGTAACCCTGACGCTCCACTTCGTTCCGGTCAGGGTCAGCCCCGACGACTCTGTGTCGGGACAGGTTCCACCAGCGCCTCCTGCTTCGGCTACGCCTCGCACGAGGCGGGTGTCACTAACTTTAGGCACTTATAACTTATAATTTTAGGCACTTTAAGTACTCTAGGCACTCCAGGTACTCCTTTTTAGCTTATGTTGTTAAACTGATCTTTGTGGTTTTTTATGCCGGGGCCTTTTCTTATTTTTGACCGGGCACAAATCTTAACGAACATTTCATGAGAACAGACCGATTCATGGACCGGCACATCGGTCCCCGTGCGCAGGGCATTGAAGAGATGCTCCGCACCCTGGGAGAGAGAGACCTCGATACACTGATCGACAAGGTGATCCCCGAAGATATACGTCTGGAAGGCTTTCCGGAGATCCCAGCCATGAGCGAGGCGGAATACCAGCGATATATCAAGGCGATCGCCTCGAAGAACCAGCTGTACCGTTCGTTCATCGGCATGGGGTATTACGACACCTTCTTTCCGCCGGTGATCCAGCGCAACATATTGGAGAACCCTTCGTGGTATACTTCATACACGCCGTACCAGGCGGAGATCTCGCAAGGTCGTCTGGAGGCGCTGCTCAATTTCCAGACTGTGATCATCGAGCTTACGGGGCTGCCGCTGGCAAACTCTTCGTTATTGGACGAGGGCACGTCGGCGGCCGAGGCGATGTTGATGCTTTTCCATGCCCGTTCGCGGGCGCAGGTGAAGGGCGGGGTGGTCAAGTTTTTCGTCGACCGCAAGATCTTTCCCCAGACGCTGGCGATCCTGCGTACGCGTGCGGAGGCCCGCGGCATCCGTCTGGTCTCAGGCGACTGGCAAGGGGAATTGCCTGACGACACTTTCTTTGGTGCGATGGTGCAGTATCCCGATGGCGACGGGGTGGTGCATGACTACCGTGACTGGGTCGACGAGCTGCACCGCCGCGGTGTGGCGGTGACGGTGGTGGCCGATATCTTGAGCCTGGCGCTGCTGGTGCCCCCCGGCGAGTGGGGCGCCGATGTGGTGGTGGGGTCGGTGCAGCGGCTGGGGCTGCCCATGGGCTTTGGCGGCCCCCATGCCGGATACATCGCCGCCCGTGACGACTACAAGCGTCACATGCCCGGCCGCATCATCGGCGTCACGCGCGACGCCCAGGGACGTCCTGCTCTGCGCATGGCCCTGCAGACACGCGAACAGCACATCAAGCGCGAACGTGCTACCTCCAACATTTGCACCGCCCAGGCCCTGCTGGCCACCATGGCCGGCTTCTATGCCGTTTACCGCGGGCCGGAGGGACTGCAGGAGGTGGCCACACGCATCCACCACCTCACGGGCCGTCTCCACGAAGGACTGAAAGCCCTGGGATATGAACAACTCAACGGCACCTTCTTCGACACGTTGCGCATTACCGCCGCCACCGCCCTGCGGGAACGCATCCGCGAGGAGGCGCTCGCCCGGAAGGTCAACCTCAACTATTTCTTCGACGGCCATGTCACCCTGAGCCTCGACGAGACCACCACCGAGGCAGATGTGGCGATGCTGCTGGAGATCTTCGCCGCTGCAAAAGGGGAAGAAGCGCCGGCCGTACCCGCCGCAGAAGACAAGATATGGTTTCCGGAGACGCTGCGCCGCACCTCCTCTTTCATGCAGCAGGAGGTGTTCCACCGCTACCGTTCCGAGACCGAGCTGATGCGTTATATGAAAAAGCTGGAACGGCGTGATATCTCCCTCACCCATTCGATGATCTCCCTCGGGTCATGCACGATGAAGCTCAACGCGGCGGTGGAGATGATCCCCGTGAGCTGGCCCGAGTTTGCCGGACTGCATCCCTTCGTTCCGGCCGACCAGGCGGAGGGCTATCACCAGCTGATTCGTGAGCTGGGGGACGATCTGCTCAAGATTACGGGCTTTGCGGGCATCACCTTCCAGCCCAACTCGGGCGCTGCGGGTGAATACACGGGGTTGACGATCATACGCCGTTACCTCGAAGATATCGGCGAGGGGCACCGCAATGTGGTGCTGATCCCCTCGTCGGCGCACGGTACCAACCCTGCCAGTGCGGTGATGGCCGGCATGGAGGTGGTGGTGGTGCCGTGTGACGAGCGCGGCAACATCAACGTCGAGGAGCTGAAGCGCCTGGCCGACGAGCACCGCGAGCACCTGGCCGCCTTCATGGTCACCTATCCCTCCACCCATGGGGTGTTCGAAAGCCGCATCCGGGAGATGAACGATATCATCCACCATTACGGCGGTCAGGTGTACATGGACGGTGCCAACATGAACGCGCAGGTGGGGCTGACCAGCCCTGCCGCCATCGGTGCCGACGTGTGCCATCTCAACCTGCACAAGACCTTTGCCATCCCGCATGGGGGAGGCGGGCCGGGGGTGGGGCCCGTGGCTGTGGCCGAGCACTTGGTCGAATACCTCCCCGACCATCCCGTCGTCCACGTGGGGGGCACGAAAGCCCGCGACACCATCGCCGCCGCCCCTTATGGCAGCGCCCAGATCCTCGTGATCTCCCATGCCTATATCAAGCTGATGGGGAGCGAAGGACTCACCCGCGCCACCAAGGTGGCCATCCTCAATGCCAACTACCTCTCCAAGGCCCTGGAAGGATACTTCCCCACCCTCTATACCGGCGAGACAGGCTACGTGGGGCATGAGATGATCCTCGACTGCAGGCCTTTCCGGCAAGAGACGGGCATCACCGAGACCGACATCGCCAAGCGGCTGATGGATTACGGCTTCCATGCGCCGACGCTCTCGTTCCCCGTGCATGGCACGCTGATGGTCGAACCCACCGAGAGCGAGTCGAAAGCCGAGCTCGACCGTTTCATCGAGACGATGAAGCAGATCCATGCCGAGATCATGGGGGTGAAAGAAGGGGGCGCCGACGCGCAGGACAATGTGCTGAAGAACGCCCCTCACACGCAAGGGGTGGTCGTTGCCGACGAGTGGTCGCATCCCTATGGACGCTGGCAGGCGGCTTTCCCTTTGCCGTGGGTGGAGGAGAACAAATTCTGGCCGGCGGTGAGCCGTGTGGATGAGGCTTGGGGCGACCGCAACCTGATGTGTTCGGCTTCCGACCTGGAGAATTTCAACGCCGGCTGAGGGCATCCTCCAGCACGAGGGTGAGCAACTCCTTCATACTGATGCCGAATACCTGTGCCTGTCGCGGGATGATGCTCTCGCGGCTCAGGCCGGGGATGGTGTTCACCTCGAGGAACCAGGGAGTGTTCCCCTGCAGGATGAAATCGACGCGCACGATGCCGCGGCACCCCAGGACACTGTAGATGTACGAGGCGGTCTCGCGGATGAGCTCGATCCGCTCTTCGGGGAGACGGGCAGGGGTGATCTCCTCGGCCATCCCTTCGGTATATTTTGCTTCGTAATCGAAAAACTCCTTCTTGCTGACGATCTCGGTCGGGGGGAAGACGATCTCGCGGTCGGCGGTCTTCAGCACACCGCAGGAGACCTCTGTTCCCTTAACGAACTCTTCGATGATGGCCTCGTCGCTCTCTTCGAAGGCTTTCCGCAGGGCGCCCATCATCTCCCGGGGTGCGGCGATCTTGCTCACGCCGAACGACGAGCCGCTGGTGTTGGGTTTGACGAAGAGGGGATACCGCATGTCGCCGGTGTCGGGAGGGATCCATCCCGGCACCTTTCGTACCAGTAGCGAGGAGGCCGTGGCGACATGGTGTTTTTCGAGATAGAGCTTGCAGGCATATTTGTTGAAGGTGAGGGCCGACACGAAAGGATCGCAGCCGGTGTAGGGGATGCCGAGCATCTCGAAATAGGATTGCAGGAGACCGTCCTCGCCGGGGGTGCCGTGGATGACCGGCATGACGGCATCGAAGGTGATACGTCCCTGTGGCAGCGGGAGGGAGAAGTCGTTGCGGTCGACCGCAACCTTCTTTCCCTCAGGACTCTCCCAATACCATCCTTCCCGTTCGATGTGGATGAGCCACGGCTCCCAGCGCCGGCGGTCGAGATGTTCCATTACCTGGGCGGCGCTGTGGAGCGAGATGGTGTATTCGGACGAGTAGCCGCCCGCCAGGACAGCAATACGCGCGGTCGTCATCGCTATTTGTCCTTTTTCTCATCCCAGTCGCGGATGATCAGGCCCTTGCCGTATTTCTCCACGACCAGTTTCTGTTTGGCCTTCCATCCGAACTTCTCCACCTCCTCGCGCGGCAGGCTGATGCCGTAGCTGCTGCCGCCACCCAGTTTCAACAGACTGCGGATGTACCGCTTCGAAAGTTTCCTGCGTGCCATGATCTTGCGGTTTGAAAAGTGATATACCTATTTAAATAGGCATCTCAATAGGTTTTTTAATAGGTATTTAAATACCTATTTGTTTTCAATGGGAAAGATAAGAAGATTTTCGGGGAAATGCAAGGGGAGGGATTATTCATTTCCTAGGCCGGTGCGGCCGGCGAGGTAGGTGTGCCATTTGTCGATCACCTGTTGCATGTCGGCGGGGAGGGGGGCTTCGAACGAGAGGCGTTCGCCGGTGACGGGGTGGTCGAAGGCCAGCGAGCGGGCGTGGAGTGCCTGACGGGGCAGGAGCTTGAAGCAGTTCCTGACGAACTGCTGGTATTTCGAGAAGGTGGTGCCCTTGAGGATGCGGTCGCCGCCGTATTCGGCATCGTTGAAGAGGGGGTGGCCGATATGTTTGAAGTGGACACGTATCTGGTGGGTGCGGCCGGTCTCGAGGCGGCATTCCACCACGCTCACGTAGCCCAGTTCTTCAAGCACGCGGTAGTGGGTGACGGCCTCCTTGCCCTGGGAGCCGTCGGCGAAGACATGCATCTTGGTACGGTCGCGCGGGTTGCGGCCGATATGGCCGGTGATGGTGCCCTCCTTGTCGGGCAGCAGCCCCCAGACGATGGCCGTATAGCGGCGGTGGATGGTGTGGTGGAAGAACTGTTTGGCCAGCTTGTGCTGGGCCAGCTCGTTCTTGGCCACCACCAGCAGGCCCGTGGTGTTCTTGTCGATGCGGTGGACCAGTCCTGCCCGCACATCGCCCGTGTCGAAGCCCGGCACGTCCTTGAGGTGCCAGGCGAGGGCGTTGACCAGCGTGCCGCGGTAGTTGCCGTAGCCGGGATGCACCACCATGCCGGAAGGCTTGTTGACCACCAGCAGATGGTCGTCCTCGTAGACGATGTCGAGGGGGATCTCCTCGGGGATGATCTCGATCTCGCGGGGTGGGTGGGGTAGGACGATGGTGATCACCTCGCCCGGCTTGACGCGGTAGGAGGGCTTGACGGGACGGCCGTCGACGAGGATGTTGCCGGCCGTGGCGGCGTGCTGGATGCGCGTGCGGCTGACGTTCTCCAGCTTGTTCATCAGATATTTGTCGATACGCAGCAGCTTCTGCCCGGGATCGACGGTGAAGCGGAAGTGTTCGTAGAGCTCCTGTTGTTCGGTGATCTCTTCTTCGGCCATGGCGGAAAGGGTTAGCGGATGACGGGAATGCGTTGGCGGAAGAGGAGTTGTCCGTGGTGGGTGACCACGAGGAGGTAAAGGCCGCCGGCGAGGGAGGCAGGCAAGGGAAGGCGGGAGAGGCTGCCCTCTCTGTTGACGACGCAGCGGCCGGTCATGTCGAAGAGGCGGTATTGCGTGCCGGGGAGGGGCGGCTCGCCGCGGTAGTCGAAACGCACCTCCTCGCGGGCGGGAAGGGGATAGACCCGCCAGGGGCGCCACGCCGCCACGGCCGGCAACGGCACCGATGAAGGCACCTCCTTGCGGCCAAAGACAGGACGCAGCATCAGCGTGCCCCGGATCGAGGAGGGCCACCACTGGCCGTTGAAAAGGAACCGCAGCCGGTCGCTGTGGTCGAGGTTGAGGTCGAATCCCACGTTCAGGAACACCTCGCTGTTCTGCCGCCATCCCACATAGAAATCGCCCTCGGGGATGACCACCACCGAGTCGAAGCGGTATTCGATGAAACGGTTGATGCTGTCGCTGTATCGGGGCAGGACATCGTATTGCATATAGAGCAGGTCGGAGGGTGTACCGCGGTCGTCGGCCCAGACGCCTATGTTGAACGAAGTGATGTTGGCATCCTGGAAAGCCTGGTTGAAGTAGAAACGTACGCCGCGAAGGGTGTCCTGGCGGTAGCTGTGGAATCGCAGCGCCACGGCGGTATTGCTGGTGCCGGTGCCGCTGATGCCGTAGCCCGCCTCGGCACTGCCGTCATCATAGGCGAAGTAGTCTTTGAACACCTGGTAATAGGTGACCGTGTCGTTGACCTTCGGGTCGAAGTCGTCGGAGATGAGATATCCCCGCACGCGGAAGACGACCGAGTCGGGGGCGGGGGAGTCGTAGGTGTAGATGAGGGTGGAGTTGTAGGTGGTGGTGGTGAGCGGCGGCATGTTGGTGGCGCCGCCGGTATAGCTGTGGACGATCTTGTGCTGGTAGAGGTCTTCGATGACGAACTCGCGGGTGACGTTGCGCACGACGGTGTCGTTGTTGCGGTAGGTGAGGGGGAGGTAGTCGCCCATTTCGGAGAGGAAGCTCTCGCGGAACTGTTTCCAGGGCATGGCCTGGTAGGTGTTGAGGAGGGAGTGGAGGGGGGCGGCGATGGCCACGTCGTGCATGACGGTGTCGCCGGCGAAACGATTGCGGTCGAGCAGCACGTAGTCGAGGTTCCACTGGTCGCAGTTGCCGTTGGCGCCGGGGTCGCTCTGCGGTGGGGAGATGCTGGCGTAGTTGCGGAAGCGGAAGCGGAAGCCCTTGTGCAGGAAGGCGGTGTCGGCGACGGGGAGGATGACCGGACGGAAGGGTTTGACGGTGTCGGGGCTGAGGGTGTCGCCGCCGCTATGCCATACGGTGATCCAGCGTTGCTGGAGGGGAGCCCAGAAGTCGAGGCAGAGGGAGTCCTCGGGCTCGGGAGGGTCGGCGATGCCCTTGGCCTGGTAGAAGAAGCTGAGGAAGAAGCCGTCGACGGGGGTGCCGCGCAGGTCGAGAGGGCGGGAGGTGAGACGGTCGGCGCGGAAGGGGAAGTCGCGCGCATGGGGATAGAGGGCGCCGGTCTTGTCGATGGCGTCGAGGGTGGCGACGCCGAGGGTGGGTGGGTCGACACCGTAGGTGGTGTTGACATAGGCGTTGCTGTCGCTCCAGCGGTGCGGGTCGGGATAGACGGTGGGGAGGGAGAAGTCGTCGAAGAAGGGCAGGGAAAGCGTGTCGGTGAGTGAGATGCTTTTGCGGGTGGAGCGGTGCTGCCAGGCCTGTTGCACGGCGGCGTTGGTGTGCAGGGGCATCAGCCGCTCCTGGGCCGCGGCGGGAGCCGGGAGCGCCAACACGAGGAGCAGTATGAGCAGGCTATTCTTCATCTGTCGTCGGCGCTTGAAGGGTGTCGGTGGCAGAGGGGAGCAGGGTGGTGTCTGCCGGCAGGAGAGTGGTATCCACGGGCAGGAGGGTGGAGTCGAGCGTGAGCCACAGGTACACAGGACTGCCGATGGGCACGCGACGGTCCTCCTTCCATACCGGGCTTTGTTTCCAGACGAAGGCGCTGGCCGAGTCGTCGCGGTCGTGGACGGTGGTGTCGTAGACGGTGGTGCCGAGGTTGAGGGCGGCACTGACGATGGTCGCCTCGGCCTTCTTGAGGGTCATGCCGACGAAGTTGGGCAGGAGGGTCTTCTGGCCGCTGAGGCCCTTGCCCAGCACCAGGTCGATGGCCATGCCTTTGACGAGCGAGTCGCCCTCGTGCAACTCGACGGTGTCGATCATCTGCTTCAGGACGTTGTTGATGCCCACATCGGGAACATAGGTGAGGCGTCCTACGCGGAAGCCGTTGGCCTCGAGCAACGCCTTGGCCTGACGCAGAGAATAGCCTACCACATAAGGCACCGGCACCACCTCGGGGTTGACGGCGTTGACGATGAGGAAGATCTTGCGGCCTTTTTTCACCTGATAGCCGGCTTTGGGGTTCTGTTCGACGATCGTGCCGGGCGGCACCTCATGGGTGTAGACGGAATCCTGAACGATCAGCACGAAGCGGTTCTTCTTCACCATATTGCGGGCCTCGGCGAGGGTATGGCCGTAGAGGTCGGGCACCGTGCGCTTCTGGCCGTGACGGGTGTAAAGGTTCAGGAAGAGGAGGGTAAGCAGGATCAGCGCTGCCGTGAGCAGCACCGCGTAGAGGAGTTGCTTGAAGAATGTCTTGCTCAAGAGGAAACGTCTCAGGCCCATCTCCGCGAAATGTTGTGTGGTTGAAGAATAAACGCTAGAGCAAAGATAAAATTATCCCCGATACCGGAGGGGATTCGTTTTTACTTTTCAGGAAAGGGTGCGGCAGGGACAAAAAAAAGAAGCAGAAGCGGCGTGTGCCGCTTCGTGCTTCTTGGTATCTTTTCAGGAAATGCCGGCGGGGCTCAGACCTTGTGTCTGGGCTCGTCGGAGACGGTCAGTTTTTTCCGTCCTTTGGCGCGGCGGCGTGCCAGCACCTTGCGGCCGTTGGCCGTGGACATGCGCTCACGGAAACCGTGTTTGTTCTTCCTCTTGCGGCGGGAGGGCTGGTAAGTCCTTTTCATATCCTTCTTCTTCTATTCGTCAGACAATGAGGCCCGGCGGGCTTTTTCAAAACAGGTTGCAAAAGTAATGTTTTTTTTCAATCCGCAAAACAAAGCGCTTCAGTTTTTGAGGCGGAGGATCGCTTTCCCTTCGAAATAGGGTTCTTTGAAGATGTTGGTAAGGGGGGTGACTGTGAGTTCTTTTCCGGGGAGGGTGATGGCGGCGGCCTGGTCGGTGCCGGAGAGGTAGAGGATCTCGCCGTGTGGGGCCAGGAGGTGGCGGGTGAGGGTATAGAAGCGGTCGAGGCGGGTGACGCCACGGCCGGTGATGATGTCGAAGGAGCCTTGCATCGTTTCGGCGCGGCTCCAGCATGTGGTGACGTTGGTGAGGCCGGTGAGGTGGACCAGCTCGTCCACCACGCGGATCTTCTTGCCGGTGCTGTCGACGAGGGTGAAGCGGCAGGCCGGGAGGAGGATGGCCAGCGGCAGGCCGGGCAGGCCGCCGCCCGTGCCGATGTCGGCGACGGCGGTGCCCTCGGGGAAGGGATGCACACGCGCCGGCGCCAGCGAGTGCAGGAGATGATGCTCCCACAGGTGGTCGATATCTTTGCGGGAGATGACGTTGATCTGCCGGTTCCAGTAGCGCAGACCGTCGGCCAGCAGCTGTAGCTGCTCCTCCTGGCGGGGGGTGAGCGAGGGGAAGTATTTCCGGATGAGGGCGATCCCTTCGGTCATCGTCTAGGGCTTGTTCTGGCTCTTCTTGAGGATGTTGTAGAGCAGTTCCTTGGCGCGGAAGAGCTGGGCCTTCACCGTCCCCAGGGGGAGTCCCAACTCGCTGGCGATCTCTTCGTACGAGTATTCTTTGAAGTAGCGCAGGATGATCAGGTCGCGGTAGCGCGGCTTGAGCTGGCCGACCACGTCGCGCATGAGCTTGGCCTTCTGGTTGCGGATCATCTGCTCCTCGGGGTCGGGCGATTCCTCCTGGATGGTGGGAGGCATCGTCTCCTTGTCGTTGTTCTCACCGTCGATGGAGATCATGGAGGCGCGTTTCTTGCGGATGAAGTCGATACAGTTGTTGGTGGCGATCTTGAAGAGCCAGGTGCTGAAGGCGTAGTTGGGGGTGTACTGGGAGAGGTTGCGGAAGGCCTTGCCAAAAGCTTCGATGGTGAGGTCTTCGGCGTCGGTGGGGTTGTTGACCATTTTCAGGAGAACATAGTAGATGGCGTCGCGGTAACGGCTCATCAGCCGGGAGAAAGCCTGCTGGTCCCCTTTCAAGGCCCGCTCGACAAGCTCCATGTCCTGCCGGGCGTTCTCTGTGAGTCCCTTGCTGTTGACATCCTTCTTTTTCATGTCCAGTTCTTTTCAGCAGTGCGGGAAAGGTTGGAGATCCAGACGGCCAGGTACAAGAAGGGGATCACCAGGTCATAAAGGAGCGAAGTTAACAATATTTGTTTTTCGGACAAACGCTTGGCGGCAGAATGGAGTACGATGAGCTGGACGATTGTCCGGAAGGTGAGGAGGCCAGCGGGGAGGAGGGGGGTGACGGGAAGGAAGAAGAGGGTGATGGTACCGCCCAGGAAGAGGAGGCGTGAGAGGGGTTCGCCGGCGGCGAGCCAGCGGCTGCGGAGTGTGTAATAACGGGCGGTGGTGATGTGGCGTTTTTTGCGTTTGAACCATTCGCGGAAGGTGGCGGGGGGCTTGGAGCGTGTGTGGGCGTCGGGGTGGTATTCCACGCGGATGTTGGTGCGGGTGCCGAGACGGTTGACCAGCAGGTCGTCGTCGCCCGACATTGTGCGGTTGAAACAGGGACGTCGGCTGATCTCGTAGAAGAGGGGCTTGCGGTAGGCCAGGTTGCGGCCGACGCCCATGTAGGGGATGCCGCGCAGGGCGAAGCCCATGTATTGCAGGGCGATGAAGAGGGTCTCGTACCGCACCAGACGGTCGAGGAGACCGCGGGAGGGCATCATGCCGCCATAGCCCAGGACGATCGCCGTGCCGTCGGTGAAGTGGCGGGCCATGGTGCGTATCCAGCGCGGCGAGACGGGCCGGCAGTCGGCGTCGGTGAAGAGGAGCCACTCGTGGCGCGCGGCCTTCACGCCCACCAGCACGGCCAGCTTCTTGGCATGGGAGAAGTGCTCGTCGTGGGGGAGGGCGGTGTGCCGGAGACGGGGATATCTTTTCGCAAGCTGCTCGAGCAGGGCGGCGGTGCCGTCGTCGGAGGCGTCGTTGACCACCACCACCTCATAGTCGGGGTAGTCCTGCTCCAGTACGGCCGGCAGCAAAGCTTCGAGGTTGGGTTTCTCGTTGCGGGCACAGATGATCACCGACACGGGAGGGAGTGCCGCCCCGTCGTCCGCGGCAGGGGTGGGACGCCGGAAGGCCACCGCCCCGTAAAAGTAGAGGTAATAGAAGAGTTGCATGACGAGGGCGAAGCCCGTCACGGCAAGCAGGACGGTGATGAGGGTGTCGGCAGTGAGCATATCCCGGAAATTGCCCGCAAGTTTATCAAAGTTTTTGCGTCGAAGCAAATCCTGGGCCTTCGGGGGGAGTGTGGGGCATTATCGTTATCTTTGCCGCAAAACGGACAAGATGTTCTTCATTCTGGAGGGAGAGGACAAGATGACGGCGGCGCGGGCGGGATTGTTGTGCACCGACCATGGTGAGGTGGAGACGCCCATCTTCATGCCGGTGGGCACGGCCGGGACGGTGAAGGCGGTGTCGCAGCAGCTGCTGAAGAAGGAGGTGGGGGCGCAGATCATCCTGGGCAACACCTATCATCTCTACCTGCGGCCGGGGACGGCCGTGCTGGAGCAGGCCGGCGGACTGCACCGTTTCATGGGGTGGGACCGTCCCATCCTCACCGACAGCGGGGGATACCAGGTCTTCTCGCTCAGCGATAACCGCAAGATCACCGAGGAAGGGTATCTTTTCAGCTCCCACATCGACGGCTCGAAGCATCTCTTCACCCCGGAGAAGGTGGTGGAGCTGCAGCGTTCGATCGGCTCGGACATCATGATGGCGCTGGACGAATGTACGTCGTATCCGGTGGGTTATGAGGAGGCGCGGAGGTCGATGGAGCTGACGCACCGCTGGCTGGAGCGGGGATGGGAGCATTATCTTGCGACGCAGCCGTTGTACGGACACCGTCAGGTGTTTTTCCCCATCGTGCAAGGGAGTGTCTTTGCGGATCTTCGGGAGGCGTCGGCGCGTTTTGTCGCCTCGGTGCCGGCCGAAGGCTATGCCATCGGCGGCCTGTCGGTGGGCGAGCCGGCCGAGGAGATGTACCGCATGACCGCCCTGGTGTGTGACATCCTCCCCCGTGAGAAACCCCGCTACCTGATGGGCGTGGGCACACCGGTCAATATCCTCGAGTCGATCGCCCGCGGCGTCGACATGTTCGACTGTGTGATGCCCACCCGCAACGCCCGCAACGGCATGCTCTTCACCCGCGAGGGGATCATCAACATCCGCAACCGCAAGTGGGCTGACGACCTCTCGCCCCTCGACGCCGAAGGACCCTCACTCTACAGCCGCTACTACTCGAAAGCCTATCTGCGCCACCTCATCATCTCGAAAGAGATCCTCGGCGCCCAGATCGCCACGATCCACAATTTAAGTTTTTATCTTTGGCTGGTGAAAGAGGCCCGCCGCCACATACTCGACGGCACGTTCGGCCGTTGGAAAGAAGAGATGACCGAAAAAGTGGGAAGAAGATTGTAAACAAAGATGAAGATCCTCGACCGGTATATCATCCGCAAGTTCCTCGGGACGTTCATCTTCTCGCTGATCATGATCCTGGGGATCGCGGTGGTGTTCGACCTGAGCGAGAAGCTCGACAACTTCATCGACCACCAGGCTCCCTGGAAGGCGGTGGTGTTCGATTACTATTTCAACTTCATCCCCTATTTCGGCATCGTCTTCAGCTCGTTGTTCGTCTTCATCAGTGTGATCTTCTTCACCTCGAAGATGGCCTACAACTCGGAGATCATCGCGATCATCAGCAGCGGCATCAGCTTTTACCGGTTGTTGTTCCCTTATCTCTTTGCGGCGGGGGTGATCGCGGTGGGTTCGTTCCTGATCTCCAACTATTTTTTGCCGCATGCCAATGCGCGGCGGCTGGCCTTTGAGGAGGTGTACGTGGGGCGGCGGGTAAAGTATTTCACACATTTCGACATCCACCGGCAGGTGCGACCCAACATCTACGTTTACATGAAAGACTATCAACAGATGAACAAGCTGGGGCGCAAGTTCTCGCTTGAGCATTTCGATGACCGGGGACATCTCCTCTCGAAGATGATGGCCGACTATGTGAAGTGGGACACCTCGAAGAACAAATGGGTGGCGCACCGGTATTACATCCGCACCCTGCCCGACAGTCTCCATGAACATATCGAGAGCGGTTACCGCATCGACACGGTCTTCTACCTGGAGCCCAAGGACCTGGAACAGCGCAAGCATGTGACCGAGACGATGAACCTGGGTGAGCTGCGGGAGTTCGTCAAACAGCAGCGTCTGCAGGGGGCGGAGAACATCGAGGAGTATGAGATCGCCTACTACGACCGTTTCTCCAATCCTTTTTCGGCGTTCATCCTTACGCTGATGGGTCTGGCCCTTTCGGCCCGTAAGATGAAGGGGGGCATCGGCATGCAGATCGGTTTCGGCATCGGCCTGAGCTTTGCCTATATCTTCTTCATGCAGTTCTCCAGCCAGTTCGCCATCGGCGGCTCGATGAGCCCCCTGCTGGCCTCCTGGCTGCCCAACATCATCTTCGCCGTGATCGCCGTCATCCTCTTTATGATGACCCCGAAATAATAAGTGTCAGTAGGACAGATGGTTCTGTTCCTGTAGGATCACTTTTCCCGGGATATCTTTTGTTGAAAGGAGGGTATTTCGTAATGTTGCAGGTAGGCTTTCCCGGGAGGGGAAGTGTTTGCATACAACCAAATCTTTTTCCTATGGGACTGAAAAGGAAGATCCAGGAACTGAAGAAGCGTCGTGAGGAGGCGTTGCGTGGCGGGGATGAGCGTGCGGTGCAGAAGCAGCTCTCGATGGGCAAGCTGACGGCCCGTGAGCGTATCGTCGCACTCCTCGACAAGAACTCGTTCAACGAGTACGACTTGTTCGTGGAGCATGAGGCGCGCGACTTCGACATGGACAAGAAGGTGCTTCATGGGGATGGGGTGATCGTCGGCACGGGCACCATCAACGGCCGTCCCGTGGCGGTGTTCGCGCAGGACTTCACCGTGGCGGGCGGCTCGCTCGGCCTGATGCACAGCCGCAAGATCACCAAGATCATGGACCATGCGCTGAAGATGCGCATGCCGCTGATCGGCATCAACGACTCGGGCGGCGCCCGCATCCAGGAGGGGGTCAACTCGCTGGCCGGCTATGGGGAGATCTTTTTCCGCAACACCCTGGCCTCGGGCGTGATCCCCCAGATCTCGGTGATCCTCGGACCCTGTGCCGGCGGGGCCGTCTATTCGCCGGCGCTTACCGACTTTGTCTTTGTCGTCGATAACATCTCGAAGATGTTCATCACCGGCCCGGAGGTGATCAAGACGGTGCTGGGCGAAGAGATCTCGATGGAGGAGCTGGGCGGTGCCGACGTGCATGCCACGGTGACGGGCAATGCCCATTTCTTTGCCCGCAACGAGAAAGAGTGTTTCATGCAGATCCACAAACTGTTGTCGTTCATCCCCTGGAGCAATGACGAGAAGCCGCGCGTGGTCGAGCGCAAGCCGCCGCGGCGGGATTACAAGATCGAGGACATCGTCCCCGAGGATCCCAAGCTGCCCTATGATGTGCGCGATGTGATCCGGGCGGTGGTGGACGATTCCGACTTTTTCGAAGTGCACGAGCGGTGGGCCCGCAACATCGTCGTGGGTTTCGGCCGCATGGACGGTCGCACGGTGGGCTTTGTCGCCAACCAGCCGCTCTACCTGGCCGGCGTCCTCGACGTCGACTCGTCGGACAAGGCCGCCTCGTTCATCCGCTATTGCGATGCGTTCAACATCCCCATCATCACCTTTGTCGACCTGCCGGGGTACCTGCCGGGTGTCGACCAGGAGTATGCCGGGGTGATCCGTCACGGGGCCAAGGTGTTGTATGCTTACAGTGAGGCGACGGTGCCCAAGATGACGGTAATCCTGCGCAAGGCATACGGGGGCGGATATATCGCCATGGGCTCACGGCATCTGCGTACCGACTTTGTCTTTGCGTGGCCGACGGCCGAGATCGCCGTGATGGGGCCCGAGGGGGCGGCCAACATCATCTTCCGCAAGGAGATCAAGGAGGCCGACGACCCGGAGAAGATGCGCAAGCAAAAGGTGAAGGAATACAAGGCCAAGTTTGCCAATCCCTATGTGGCTGCAGCCAAGGGATATATCGACGCGGTGATCGAACCGGCCGAGACGCGGCGGCGTCTGGCGCATGCCCTCGAGGTGTCGGAGCGCAAGGCCGTCGCTGGGCCGAAGAAGAAACACGGTCTGCCACCACTCTAAACCTTCCGGAGCATGGGAAACAAAGAGAAAAAAGAGCGGGTCCCTTTCGTCATCGACGGGACGGAGTACAAGACCTACCTGCCTGAGGGGTACGGACGGCGGCCTTTCCCGCGGCCCACGACGCCGGGGGTGGTGAAGGCCTTCATCCCCGGCACGGTGGTGAAGGTGTATGTGAAGGAAGGACAGCATGTGCGGGAGGGCGACAAGGTGGTTGCCCTGGAGGCGATGAAGATGAAGAACCGTGTGCTGGCGGATGTGGCGGGGGAGGTTACCGAGGTGCTCGTCGCCGAGGGCGACCGTGTGGGGAAAGACCAGCCGCTGGTGGTGTTGCGCCCCGACCCCCGTGAAGAAGAGGAAGATCTTTATTGATCACAGTTCCTCCGACCAGATGAGATATCCCTCCGGCCAGGAGAGAGGAGGCGGAGCCTCCCTGAAGATCCCGTACACGGCCGAGCCGCTGCCCGAGAGCGAGGCATATACGGCCCCTGCGCGGTAGAGTGTGTCGACGATCGTGCCGATGGCAGGGGCGAGGGTTGTGGCCGTGGGTTCAAAGTCGTTCACCAGCTTTCCTTTCCATTGTTCCGGCGGGAGGGCGACCGCCCGCCGGGGCGGGAGAGGGTGTTTTTGTGGGCGAGTTTCCCGGAACATCCTGCCGGTGTTGAGGGGGATGGCGGGGAAGACGATGAGCAGGTGGTAGCCTTCGAGGGAGAGGGGGAGGGGGGTGAGCTCTTCGCCGCGGCCTGTGGCCAGGGCGGGGCGGTTGAGGAGGAAGAAGGGCACGTCGCTGCCGAGGGTGAGAGCCATGCGGTGCAGGTCGTCGTCGCCGGCGGGCAGCTGCAGGAGGGCGACCACCCCCTGCAGGGTGATGGCGGCGTCGGCGGAGCCGCCGCCCAGGCCCGCGCCGGCAGGGATCTGCTTGTGCAGGTGGATGCGCAGCGGCGGCAGCGCATAGCGCTGACGCAACAGCTCCACAGCCCGCACCACAAGATTGTCGCGCCGCCGCCCCGGCAGCGGGAGTCCGCTCACCGTGAAACGCACACGGTACGACCGCCCCGGCGCCGGCACGATCTCCAGGATATCGCACCAGCCGACGGGGTAGAAGACCGTCTCCAGATCATGATAGCCGTCGGGCCGCCGCCCTGCGATACGCAAGCCCAGGTTGATCTTGGCATTGGGATAAAAGATCATGACAAACCCCTTTGCAAGCCAAAGATAGTGAAAGCTCCGGCGATCTTTCCACAATCTTTCAACATCTTTTTCGGCTTTGTTAGTAAAAGGTGGGGGTGAGGGAAAGAAGGGTGGGGTTCTTTTCGTAATTTTGAAAAAACAAAACCGGAACCTGATGGCGGAGAAAAGGAAGATGCGGAATGGTGTGAGTGGCAGTGCGTTGCCGGTGGATCCCGACCTGGGCAAGTTACCCCCGCAGGCGGTCGAGCTGGAGGAGGCGGTGCTGGGGGCGATCATGCTGGAGCGGGATGCCATCCTGGCGGTGCTCGACCTGCTGACGCCGGAAAGTTTTTACAAGGACGAGCACCGCAAGATCTATGCGGCGATCCAGCAGCTGGCCAGCGAGCAGAAGCCGGTCGACCTGCTGACGGTGAAGGAGGAGCTGAAGAAGCGCGGCGAGCTGGAGGAGGTGGGAGGGGCCTATTACCTCTCCAACCTGACGGCGCGGGTGGTGTCGGCGGCGCATGTGGAGTTCCATGCCCGCATCATCGCGCAGAAGTTCATCCAGCGGGAGCTGATACGCGTCTCGTCGGAGATCCAGCGCCGCTCGTACGACGAGAGCATCGACGTGGACGAGCTGCTCAACTTTTCCGAACAGGAGCTGTTCCAGATCGCCGAAGGCTACATCAAGAAAGAGACGCAGAAGATCAACACTCTGGTGCATAAGGCCATTGAGCAGATCCAGGAGGCGGGCAAGCGGGAAGACAGTCTCAGCGGCGTGCCGTCGGGGTTCACCAAGCTCGACCGTCTCACCTCGGGATGGCAGCCTTCCGACCTGGTGATCATTGCCGCCCGCCCTTCGATGGGGAAGACCGCCTTTGCCTTGTCGATGGCCCGCAACATCGCCATCGAGCATGAGAAGCCGGTAGCGATCTTCTCGCTGGAGATGTCGTCGTTGCAGTTGGTCAACCGTCTGATCGTGGCCGAGACCGAGCTGCCGGTGAGCAAGGTGCGTAACGGCAAGCTCACCGACGAAGAGTGGAAGCGGCTGGAGGAGAACATCAAGCAGCTGATCGATGCGCCGATCTATATCGACGATACGCCGGCGATCTCGCTGTTCGAGTTCCGGGCGAAATGCCGGCGACTGAAGATGCAGTACGATGTGCAGGTGGTGATCGTCGACTACCTGCAGCTGATGACGGCGCCGGGGGACCACCGCGGCAACCGCGAGCAGGAGGTGAGCACCATCTCACGGACGCTCAAGACCGTGGCCAAGGAGTTGGACGTGCCCATCCTGGCGCTGAGTCAGCTGAACCGCTCGGTGGAGCTGCGCTCGGGCAACAAAAGGCCGCAGCTGTCCGACCTGCGCGAGTCGGGCGCCATCGAACAGGATGCCGACATGGTGCTCTTCATCCACCGGCCGGAGAAATACAACATCCATGAGGATGAGGACGGTCGTTCGACCAAGGGTATCGCCGAGATCATCCTGGCCAAGCACCGCAACGGTCCCATCGGCGATGTGCGGTTGCGCTTCAAGGAGGAGCTGGCCAAGTTCGTCGACCTGGAAGAGTGGGAAGAGGATCCGGAAGATGATCTCTTGCCGCGCACCGTGACCTTGGGGTCGAAGATGAACGAGGAGCCGGCCGTGCCGGGGCACGATTTCTACAGCGAGGAGCCTCCTCCGGAAGGGACGACACCTTTCTGAGCGTAATCAGACGATCGTGAGGAGTTCCTGCAGGCGGGTGATCTCGTAGGTGGGATGGCCGTGGTGTGGCCGGCGATGAGGGTTGAAGAGGACGGTGTCGAGGCCGGCGGCAGCCGCGCCGGCAATGTCGGAGGCCACGTCGTCGCCGATCATCAGGGTGGTGGCAACGTCGGCACCGGCTTCGTCGAGCGCGTAGGCAAAGAAACGGGGATGAGGCTTCAGCGCCCCGGCCATCTCGGAGGTGATCACCTTCTCGAAATATGCTTCCAGCCCGCTGTTCCGCACCTTGAAGAACTGCACCTCGTTAAAGCCGTTGGTGACAAGATAGAGGGGATAGCGCGCATGCAGGCGGTCGAGCACCTCACGGGCCCCTTCCACCAGACGGGTCATCCGCTTGGCCGTGTCGAGGTAGTCTTTCTCAAAACGCCGGGCCAGCGCCTCATCCCTGACACCCAACTCGGCAAAGGTGAGGTAAAAACGCTTCCACCGCAGCGTCTCCTTGTCGAGCTGGCCCTGGCGGTAGGCTTCCCACATCCGGTCGTTGTGGCGGTGATATACCTCCAACAGCTTCTCCAAAGGGATGCCGTGCCGTGCCAGACCGTAGCGCCCGTAAAGGATGGCAAAAGCCTCGTCGGAGTTAGCCGTGAAATCCCACAGCGTGTTGTCCAGGTCGAAGAAGAGGGTGCGGTACCTTTTCATAAGGGTCATGGCGGATGTGAGTTGCAAAGTAAAGAATAGTTTTTCAGGGGGAAAATTTTCGAATATTTTTTCATCCCTGTGTATCTTTACGGCGGATTTGCGTAGGTTTGTGCCGCATGCCGTTCGGCGGCCGTGCAAAAAGATCCGAAATATCTATGCGATTTACAGATTTCCCATTTGACAAAGCCCTACAGGAAGGGATCGAGTCGTTCGGTTTTGAAGAGCCGACGAAGATCCAGCAGGCGAGCATCCCGGTGGTGCTGGAGGGCAAGGACCTGATCGCCTGTGCGCAGACGGGCACGGGCAAGACGTGGGCGTATGCCTTGCCGGTGATCCAGGGGTTGCTGGAAGATAAGGAGCGGGGCCAGCATCCGTCGGTGTTGGTGCTGGCGCCGACGCGCGAGCTGGCCCAGCAGATCGACACCCAGTTCACCGGCCTGACCTATTTCATGGACATCAGTTCCATGGCCATCTACGGCGGAGGGGATGCGATGGAGTTCGAGCAGCAGAAGAGGGCGATCGTGAAGGGGGCCGACATCCTCATCGCCACACCGGGACGTCTGCTGGCCCATATCAAGCTGGGATACACCCGCTTGGAGAACATCCACAAGGTGGTGCTCGACGAGGCCGACCGGATGCTCGACATGGGATTCAAGGACGACATCATGAGTATCCTGGGGCGTTTGCCGGAGGAGCGTCAGACGCTGCTCTTCTCGGCGACCATGTCGCCCGACATCCGCCGTTTTGCCAAGAGCATCATGCGTGAGCCCGTCGAGGAGATCAACTTCGAGGTTTCCAAGCCTGCCGAAGGAGTGAAACAAGGGGTTTATTTCCTGAACGAGAAAGAAAAATTCCGTGTGTTGAAGGAGCTGCTCACGGCCGAGAAGCTCGACCGGGTGCTGGTGTTCTCGTCGACGAAGAAGGGGGCGCGGCAGCTGGAGCGCGACCTGCGGGGCCAGGGGCTGCCGGCGCAGGCGATCCACTCCGACCTGCCGCAGAGCGACCGCAATGAGATCCTGCGCCGCTTCAAGATCGGTGAGGTACCCATCCTCGTGGCCACCGACGTGATCTCCCGCGGCATCGACATCGACAACATCGACATGGTGATCAACTACCATGTGCCGCAAGACCCCGAGGACTATGTCCACCGGGTGGGACGTACGGCGCGGGCTCAACGCAAAGGTCGTGCGGTGACACTGGTCACCGGGGAGGAACGCA
>Ga0256835_1000848_pt1 | contig 20225 bp, 14 predicted proteins | sample PIR30metaG_FD_185972 | JGI IMG/M metagenome (GOLD analysis project Ga0256835, IMG submission 185972) | Hydrothermal vent microbial communities from East Pacific Rise, Pacific Ocean - PIR-30 | ecosystem: Environmental > Aquatic > Marine > Hydrothermal vents | place: Pacific Ocean: East Pacific...
GGAGGAATGAAGCAAAAACTTTTGGTGTCCTTGGCTTTGGCCAGAAACCCGAAAATTTTGCTTATGGATGAGCCTTCTGCCAATTTGGACCCCGAAGCCCGGATTGTTTTATTTAACTATTTAAAAAACCTTCCCGAAGACACATTGATGATACTAAGTAGCCACAGGGTGGACGAAATCGAAGATTTAGTCAACCGGTTGATAGAAATGGATTTGGGAGAGATTATCATTGACAAAACATTAAAACCTGTACTATCATGAAAAAAATAGCTCTATTTATCAGTATTAGTTTATTCCTTTTTACTTCCTGTCAAAAAAAGGTGGATTTTAGTCCCCGGAAAGTAAATTATGACAGAGATGTTTGTTATGTATGTAAAATGGGATTGGCAGATCCAAAATATGATGTTCAAGCCATTAATGAAAGAGGTGAAGTGAGATGGTATGATGATTTAGGCTGTCTGGTGGAAGATATGCGTGAACACGATTTCAATACCTGGAAAGGTAATAAATACAAAATTTGGATAGGTGATGCAGAGACAGGTCAATGGATTGATGCCGAAAAAGCTTGGTATCGGTTCGGAGATCGAACCCCTATGGGATATGGATATGGAGCTTTGAAAGAAAAAACTTCTGATAGCTTATATGATTTTCAAACTACCATACAAAGAATAAACGAAGGAAAAACTAAAAGGGCAGAATTTCTTAAAAAGAAAAAAATGTCTGTAAGTGGAGGTGACTCCGGAGATAAACAAATGAAATGTGGGGGAGGAATGAAATGTGCTCCCGGAAAATGTGGTAAATAAAAATAAATTATATGAACAATACTTTGATTCAAATTTTAAAAACAGATATAAAACAAAACCTAAGATCCAAATCTTTTTGGCTATACAGTGCCTTTTTGGCACTGTTTATAGCCGTCATGTTCGGGACAGGAATTACCGAGTCCCAAGTAGTGGGTTTTGTCGGACTTAGCAGGTTGATGATTACTTTTATGCAAGTCAGTATGGTAATTTTACCTATTTATGTGCTGATATCAACCGTACGTTCAGTGGTAGGAGAAAGAGAAAACGGTGTTTTGGAATATCTTCTTTCTTTGCCGATTTCATTCTCAAATTATTATTGGGCCAAATTTTTCGGACGTTTTCTAGTGATATATATCCCCGTATTTCTTGCTTTTCTTGGAGCCGCTTTTTGGGGAATGTTTAAAAATCTGGATGTGCCTTGGGACTTATTTGTTCTATATAGTGCTTTGCTAGCCGTAATGGTTTTCTTTTTTCTGGGATTGAGTATGTTTTTATCTACCGTTTCGAAATCTCAAGAGATGGCACTTAGCACCGCCTTTATCATTTGGTTATTTCTCGTTGCCTTTATGGATATTATTTTGATAGGCATGCTATTGAAATTCCGTATTAATCCCGAGATAGTAATAGGTGCGAGTTTGCTAAACCCTCTACAAGTATTCCGAACGGGAAGTCTCATTCTTTTTGACCCTAAACTAACTGTAATGGGGCCGGTTTCCTATTATATTTTGGATACGGTAAGCCGTACTACTTTTCTTATCTATGCATTGCTTTATCCCTTTATTATGGGCCTTATTTTTGCGATTTTGGGGAATAGATATTTTAAAACTCATGATGTCGTATAACTATGAAAAATATATTTTATTGTTTCGGTTTTCTTTTAACGGTTCTTTTTCTAGCCGTTTCATGTAATAATAAAAACTCAGGCGACAAGGAATTTACCGGTATAGAATCGGATACAACTCATATTCCCGAATTGATTAATTTTTTGGAAGACAACCAATTGGATTCTATCATTCAGTTGGATAATGGTTTAAAAACAGTAAAAGGATTTAAATCAATTCCTCAAGACGGAGATAATTTCAAAAAAGAGAATCTCGATAAGATCTTTTGGGAGGATATAAGTGCAAAAAAATCCGATTTCAGAGGAGCTTCATTCCGTTCCGCCCGGTGTGAAAATTCAGATTTCTCTCATTCCGATTTTCGTGCAGCCGACATCAGATGGTCTTTGTTTGATAATTCCAATTTAACCAACTGTAATTTTGACCAATCCAGGCTTTTTCATGTCCATGTCAATCATGCAGATTTATCAAATTCTACTTTCAGAGGAGCTAATATGTTTGGAATGGAAGGACATTTTGCTAAACTTAGGAATTGCGATTTTACCGGAGCTCTCATGAAAGATTCAGAATTTGTGGAAGCCGACTTTACAGGTTCAAAAGCAGTAAAGGCCAAATTGATACGGGCGGTTCTTAAGGATTCAAAATTGGACAGCACTGATTTTTCTTATGCTGATTTCACAGGTGGAGGATTGGAAGGTTCTACCTTTATCAATGCAAAACTCAGACATGCCAATTTTCAAGGTGGACATTTGCAAGGAGCGGATTTAAGCGGAGCAGATTTATATGGTTGCAACTTTTTTGGAACCGAATTTGAAAGTACTAATTTAAAAGGAGCAAAAAATATTCCGGACGAAATAAAACCTTTTATAAATGAGAAAGGATTGGCTACCGGTATTTGGCAAGATATGAAGCAAACGGATAAATAATGAAAAATTTTACATTTCTTTTTTTTAGTTTTTTCTTATTGCAAAATTCGATAAGTTTTTCACAATATAGGGATTTTCATTTTTATGCTGTTGATACGGTAAAAAGTAAAATTAATTGGAAATGTGATAAGCATTATGGAACTTTTAAATTGGAAAAAGGAGGTTTTGTCACTTATAAAAACAAAATTATCGACGGTTTGTTTTTTATTAATCTTCGCTCATTGAAAGTTTTGGATATGGATCCAAAAACCTATGGAACCGCAGTGCTCATACTGGAAAATACTTTAAAAAACGAATTCCTCGAAGTGGATAAATATCCGTATTCTTATTTCAGGATTGAAGAAATTCATCCGGTGGACAAAGAATGGTATCAAGTAACCGGCGATTTTACTTTGCATGGAATTACCAATTGTATTTCTTTTAAAGCCAAAATAGAATTTAAAGATAATATTATTCATTTTGTTTCTGAACCTTTTATAATCGACCGCAGTGAATGGGGAGTTTATAGAATGTCACCGACCCGTTTTTATCCTGATGATGAGAATAATTGGACTGTCCCGGACGAAGTCGAAATTAAGGTAGATATTATTGCCGTAAAAGAAGAATAATTAAGTGATATAATCTTTAACAATTCCTTATCTTTGTAACTTGTAAAAAATTTAAGAATGAAGATATCATATAATTGGTTGAAACAATTTATAAACCTCGATTGGGAGGCTGAAAAAACAGCCGAATTACTTACTGATCTTGGATTGGAAGTAGAAGGAATTGAAAAATTCGAAAGTATTCCCGGTGGATTGAAAGGAGTGAAAATAGGAAAAGTACTGGAAGTCTTTAAACATCCGAATGCCGATAAACTATCAATTACCAAAGTGGATTTGGGCGAAGGAGAGCCCGTACAGATTGTTTGCGGCGCTCCCAATGTAGCTGAAGGACAAATTGTGCCAGTAGCTACGGTCGGAACTGTTTTATATGATAAAGAAGGGAAAGAATTCCCCATTAAAAAAAGCAAAATCAGAGGCGAAATAAGTATGGGAATGATATGTGCCGAAGATGAGCTGGGATTGGGAGATAATCATGATGGAATCATGGTATTGGATGAAAATATTCAGGTAGGGAAAGAAGCCAAAGAAATTTTTGATATAGAAACCGATGAAGTTTTTGAAATCGGTCTGACTCCTAACCGTGCAGATGCAATGAGTCATCTGGGAGTCGCAAGAGATTTAAAAGCCGGATTGGCCTTTAAAGATATAGAGGTGAAATTTGATACACCTTCCGTTTCAAAATTCAATGTGGATGTTAAAACCCACCCCATCCATATCGAAGTAAAAGACTCTAATAAATGTCCACGATATGCCGGATTGACTATTAAAGGAGTGAAAATAGGCCCTTCACCCGAATGGATTCAAAACAGGTTGAAAGCCATTGGGTTGAATCCTATTAATAATATAGTAGATATCACAAATTATGTAATGCATGAATTGGGGCAACCCTTGCATGCTTTTGATGCGGATAAAATACATGGTCATAAAATTATAGTAAAAACCGCTGAACCCGGTGATAAACTGACTACACTTGACGGGGTGGAAAGGGAACTTCATCCGGAAGATTTAATTATCTATAATGAAAAAGAACCTATGGTAATTGCCGGAGTATATGGAGGGATTGATTCGGGAGTATCTGAAGAAACTACGGACATTTTCTTGGAAAGCGCTTATTTTAATCCGGTAAGTATTCGCAAAACGGCCAAACGGCATGGGCTCAATACAGATTCTTCTTTCCGTTTTGAACGAGGAGTAGATCCCGATATAACGGTGTATGCTTTAAAAAGAGCCGCCTCTTTAATCAAAGAATATGCAGATGCTGAGGTAATTACCGAAATTGAAGATGTTTATCCCAACCCGATAGAACCTCATACAGTTTCCTTGCAATACAATTATTTGAATCGATTAATAGGAAATGAAATAGATAAAGATATTATTAAAAATATCTTAGCTTCTTTGGAAATTAAAATCAATTCAGAAACGGATCAAGGCTTAAACCTTACTGTGCCGGCTTATCGAGTGGATGTAACACGTCCGGCTGACGTGGTTGAAGAAATTTTACGAGTATACGGTTATAACAATATTGATTTTTCTACTAAAATCAATGCCAGTATCGAAAAATCAGATCCGTTTGCTTCTTATAAAATTGAAAATATTGTAGCAGAGCAGTTACGTGCAAACGGATTTACGGAAATTATGTCTAATTCATTAACCTCTCCTAAATATATTGAACTTTCCGAACAAATTAATCCTGAAACAACAGTAGAAATACTCAACCCTTTAAGTCAAGATTTATCTGTTTTACGCCAATCTATCTTATTCAGCGGTTTGGAGTCGATTTTATATAATATCAACCGCAAGAAGAACGATTTAAAATTTTATGAAATTGGCAAAATTTATAATAAATACGGAGAGGGAAATTATGAAGAAAATAAACGAATAGGAATTTTTATTACAGGAAATCAATTTCCTGAAAATTGGCATACGACTAAACAAAGAACGAATTTTTATCATTTGAAAGGTATTGCCGAAGCTATCCTAAAACGCTTTGGAATTAGTAATTATACTATTAAACCCGGGAAAAATAAAGATCTCTCCGCATCTATCCGGTTTATGGCCAACAAAAAACCTTTGATTGAACTCGGTCAAGTGGAGGGGCGAATTTTGAAATCCTTTGGAATTTCTCAAGAAGTTTATTTTGCAGAAATTTTTTGGGATCAATTGATGTCTATTTTGCCTTTATCAACCAAGGTGAAATTTAAAGAGATTGCTAAATATCCTGCCGTTAGAAGAGATTTGGCTTTGGAATTGGATAAAGATATAACTTATCAAGACTTATATACTGCTGCTTTTGATGTAGAGAAAAAACTTTTGAAAGGGGTGAATTTATTTGATGTCTATGAAGGGGATAAAATAGCAAAAGGGAAAAAATCATATGCTTTGAGTTTTATTCTTCAAGATGATTATAAAACTTTAAATGATAAGCAAATTGATAAAACCATGAATAAAATTGTAAAGGCTTACGAGGATAAATTTGGAGCAAAATTAAGAGGATAAATTTTGTTTTGAATAAGTCTTTCCTATTATAATATAAAAAAATCCCGCGGCCAAGCTGCGGGATTTTTTATGGATTTTATCGAATTCTATTATAGATTCGATAAGAGTTGTAATCTTTCCCAACGGGATTCGATCTCTTTCTGAAGCATATCTCTGAGCATTTTTGCTCTTTCGGGATTTGCTTTTTTCACACGTGCAAAACGTGCTTCTTTATCGATCAATTCATCCACGGGAATATCGGGAGCTTTAGAATCCAATTGGAATCTTTTACCGGCAGGTTTGGCAGGATTGTATCTAAACAAAGGCCAGTATCCGGAACGTACAGCCAAATCTTGATGATCTGCTCCGTCCCCCATATCATAGCCATGTTCTATACAGTGAGAGTAGGCAATGATCATAGAAGGACCGTCATATTCGGCAGCTTCTTTTATAGCTTTAAGCGCTTGTTGATCCTTCGCACCGGAAGCAATTTGTGCTACATATACATTTCCATAGGCTATGGCTTGTAAAGCGATATCTTTTTTCGGAATGGATTTACCGGCCACTTCAAACTTGGCACTTGCTCCGATAGGAGTGGCTTTGGATGCTTGTCCTCCGGTATTGGAGTAAACCTCTGTATCCAATACCAGAATATTTACATTTTCTCCGGTGGCAATCGCATGATCCAATCCGCCATATCCAATATCATAAGCCCATCCGTCTCCACCAAAGATCCAGATGTATTTCTTACGAAGATCATCTGCAATGGCTTTCAATCGTTTGGCAGCAGGAGTATCTATATCCTTGATTGCTTCTTTTACTTGTCTGATATATTCTTGTTGCTCTTCTTTTTGTTTTTCATCCGCTTCCGGATTATTCAAAATAGCTTCTACCAATTCGCTTCCTATTATGTCTTCCAATTCTTTTAGAAGGGTTCTGGCTGTTTTTTGTCTTTCGGTCAATGCCAAACGCATACCTAATCCGTATTCGGCGTTATCTTCAAATAATGAATTGGCCCATGCAGGTCCTTGTCCTTTCTCATTGGTAGTGTAGGGAGTAGTAGGTAAGTTTCCTCCATAAATTGAAGAACATCCTGTTGCATTTGCAATGATAGAACTATCTCCATATAATTGTGTTACTTCTTTGATATAAGGAGTTTCACCACAACCGGGACAAGCTCCAGAGTATTCAAATAAAGGTTCGAGGAATTGAACGTTCTTAACGGTATTTAATTTTAATTTGGTTCTATCGTACCAAGGAAGATCGACAAAATAATCCCAATATTTTTGTTCAACGGGTTGAACATCCATTCGGGGGTGCATATTGATTGCTTTAAATCCGGGTTCTGTTTTACTCTCGGCAGGACAAACAGCCACACAAAGTGTACAACCGGTACAATGTTCGGGATCTACTTGTAAAACATATGTGTCAACCCCTTCGTAACGGCCTTTAATTTTTGTGCTTCTAAATCCTTCCGGTGCATCGGCTAATGCTTCAACATTGATAATTTTTGAACGAATAGCAGCATGAGGACAAATATGCACACATTTATTACATTGTGTACAAAGTTCGGTATCATCCCATGTAGGAACAAAGTCGGCAATATTTGATTTTTCATATTTTGCCGTTCCTAACGGGAAGGTTCCGTCCGGTTCGAATGCACTTACCGGAAGGGAATCTCCTTCACCGGCATAGATTTTACCCAGTACATTTAAAACATATTCCGGAGCATCTTCATGCATTACACTTTCCAATCCGCGATTAGAAGTAACTTTGTGAGGATAATTTACTTCTTGTAAATATTCTAAGGCTTTGTCAATTGCATCAAAGTTCATTTGAACAATGGCATCTCCTTTATGAGAGTATGATTTGACTACGGCATCTTTAATTTTTTGAATCGCTTCGTCTTTTGGTAAAATACCCGAAATAGCAAAGAAACACGTTTGCAATACCGTATTGGTTCTTCTACCTAATTTTGCTTCAAAAGCTACACGAGAAGCATCCACTACATAGAATTTCAATTCACGATCGATGATTTCCTGCTGTATTTCTCGAGGTAATTGATCCCAAACCTCATCGGCTGTAAAAGGAGAATTTAAAAGAAGTGTTCCGCCTTTTTTTACATTTTTAACAAAATTATATTTTTGAATAAAGTTGAATTGATGTATAGCGGCAAAATCGGCTTCCTCTATCAAATATGTGGAATAGATGGGTTCAGGTCCGAAACGTAAATGCGAAACGGTTCTGGCACCGGCTTTTTTACTGTCGTATACAAAATACCCTTGTACATAATTGTCGGTGGTTTGGCCGATAATTTTAATGGAGTTTTTATTGGCACTTACCGTTCCATCCGATCCTAATCCGAAAAATAAGAAACTTTTGTTTTTGTTTTCCACTTTAAAACTTTCATCGGTATCGACATTAGTAAAGGTAACATCATCGATGATATTAACGGTAAAGTGATTTTTAGGTTGTTCTTTATCCAAGTTGTCAAATACTCCTTTTACGTGTTTGGGAGCAAATTCTTTAGAGGATAAACCATAACGTCCTCCGACTATAACAGGCATTTCTCTACCTGCTTCAACAAAAGCATTAATAGTGTCTTGATAGAGAGGCTCTGCAATACTACCGGGCTCTTTGGTTCTGTCTAGTACCGCAATTTTCTTCACGGTTTTCGGAATGGCATCGATAAAGTCTTTTACAGAGAAGGGACGATATAATCGAACCACCAATACTCCGACTTTTTCTCCTTTTTTGTTGAGTTCTTCAACGGTTTCCAAAGCAGCTCCCATACTGGAACCCATAAGAATAATCATTTTCTCTGCATCGGGGGCTCCATAATATTGGAAAAGTTCGTATTTTCTACCGGTAAGTTCATAGAATTTTTTAAATACTTCTTTTACTTTTTCCGGAACAGCTTGATAAAAAGGATTGGAACGTTCTCTGTTTTGGAAGAAAACATCCGGATTTTGAGAAGATCCTCTCAATTTGGGTCTATCGGGATCCAAAGATCTCAATTTATGCTCCATTACTGCTTCTTCATTAATCATTTCTCTTAAAATGTCGTCAGTAAGGGCATCTATTTTTTGAATTTCATGAGAGGTTCTAAAACCGTCAAAAATATTTAGAAAAGGAACTCGTGAATTCAAAGAAGCCGCTTGTGCCAATAAGGCAAAGTCTTGTGCTTCTTGTACCGATCCGCCAAAAAGCATGGCAAAACCGGTTTGCCGGGTAGCCATTACATCAGAATGATCCCCGAAAATGGACAGTGCGTGGGTAGCTACTGTCCTCGCTGCAATATGAAAAACAGTCGGTAACAATTCACCGGCAATTTTGTACATATTGGGAATCATCAATAATAAACCTTGCGAGGCTGTAAAAGTAGTGGTAAGGGCGCCACCTTGCAAAGATCCGTGAACGGCACCCGAGGCACCTCCTTCACTTTGCATTTCAATAACACGAGGAATTTCTCCCCAAATATTTTTTTCTCCCTTGGCACTTAGTGCATCTGCATGTTCACCCATAGGCGATGATGGAGTGATAGGATAAATAGCACAAACTTCATTGATTTTATGTGCTACTCGTGCTACCGCTTCATTGGCATCACCTATGAATTTCGGAAATTCTTTTGCCATAGTTTTATGTTTTTATAATTAATTTCAATCTTACAAATGTAAGAAACTAATATTGTTAGCTCTTATATTTTTATCATTTTTTTTAAAATTTACATTAAATTAACATTAAAAAGAAACGGCTGTTTTTGTGAGTAAAAACAGCCGTTTTGTTGGAGTTTATTTTGGTTAATTGTTATACATAATTCCAAAATATATCATTGAACCTACTTTTCCCGTACCGGGTGCCGGAAGATACTCTTCTCCGGTTAGGTTGGTACCGCCCAATTTAAATTTGGTTTTGTATTTTTTCAAATTGTAGCTTAACTGTGCATCCAAAACACTTCTGGCAGGAACGGTGCCATCGGCAAAAGAAGATTGCCACTCATACTCGGTTTGGTATTTATAGTCTACTCTAAACCCTAGGTTTCCAAAAAGTTTGTCATTCCCTAAGGAAACTTTTACTCTGTGTTCCGGAGTGTTAAATCCGGGGCGGAAATCAGGATAAGCAGCTTGGTCAAAATCCAATTTTGCATAATCATAAATAAAACCGATTCTGAAATTCTGAATTTTATAATCCAAGCCGAGATCCAATCCATAAGAACTTACGGGAACCGTAGAGTTTGTATATAATTGAAAAGCCTTATAAGCCCCGGTTCCAATAGCATTGAAGGCCGTTAGATCATTTACATTTCCTACTTGGCTGGATAATGCCATCACACGGGTACTGGCTGAAAAATTGCTGTAACTGTTATGATAAACAGTAAAATCAACACCTAATTTCTTAAATAATTCTCCCCGGTAACCAAATTCGATGGTAGTTACTTGTTCGGGCTGAATCACTTCTACATTGGCTACTTCCAAATCATTTGGATTATGAGTTTCGGCAAATTTTAAGAATGAACTTAGTGTATATGAGTTCTTATAAGCATCTACCCCTGAAATGTCCGCATCAAAAAATACATTATTACCAGGATCAAAGGCTCTGATATTTTCATGATAGCGGTCCCAGTTATCTGGTGCTGCTCCTAACAGCGTAATACGTCCTAAATTTAATCCGATATATAAATCTTGGGTAGACGGATTTCTAAATCCGGTTTGGAAAGAGGCTCTGAAATTGTGCTCTTTATTTGCACCGGCAGAATAAACGGCTGCCACACGAGGAGAGAAATTTCCATCAAAATTCAATTGTTTATCATAGCGGATAGAAGCGGTTAGCTTTAAGCGGTCATCCATAAATTTTTTCATCAATTGGGTATAGGCACCGCTTTCAGTGATAGAAATAGGTTCCAATCCCGGATAATCGGTAAAGATTGTTCCTTCGGAATGTAAATTAAATTTTCGTAAAGATCCACCTACTTGAATTTCAACAAAATCAATTAAATCTCTAAAATTATAATTTCCTTCGATATGTTGCATATTTGTTTTGTCTATAAAACGTCCACCTTCTCTAAAATCGGGCAAGTTTTTAACTTCTTCAAAGGCTTGTTGATATTCCGGGGTGCCGGGTTCATATCTTCCGGTGTCGGCATATTGACGTGCCAGTTGGTGTGCTACGTCTTCGGAGAATTGAGTTCCTCCGGTTCCGGGCAATAGTCCCAAACGGGCAGCTGCATATATTTGTGCATATTGGGTAAACCAATCTTCATCACTTTTCCATTTTCGGTTAACATTGATAGCTGTAAATCTTGTATCATAAGAATTCCCTGCATCTTCTCCGGTATAATAAGCGCGAATAAAGAAATTTTTATTGCGAACTTCCAATTTATGTTGATGAATAAAAATTCCATCCAAGACATAACGGTTGGCTCCTTGATAAATGGTTTTCCCGGTTCCGAAACGCGAATTCCATATAAATTCCAATTTTCCGGGTTGTCCGCTGGGACGATAATAGAAACCGATATCTCCTTTCATACTCTTTGCTTCATAATCGGTTAAGTCCACTTCACGGTATCCTGTTCTTGATACATAAATATCATCGACAAGCCCTCCGGTTTGAGCGGAAAGAGGAAGTGGGGTAGCTACTTCATCTCCATAAACATTCATTCCGTCATAAGAAGGATTGGTTTCTCTTGATCCTCTTTTTGAAGCATTTAACGGGTTGGTATCGATATCCGTATAATCTACAGCATACCAATCGGTTCCTTTTAAGAATGAAAAATTGATTTTTGCAGCAGCAAAATCACCTCCCCATGCATAGCGTATGCCCAGATCGGTATAAGGATTTGTTCCTGCCGCGTCTTGTTTGGTTACACCATATTTTACATAAGCACTGAGACCTTTGTGGTTAAAAGGGCTTTTACTTGTTATGCTTAATACGCCATTAAAAGCATTTGCTCCATAAAGGGCGGAAGAGGCTCCGGGTAATATTTCAACCGACTGTACATCGAGTTCATTTATCCCTACTAAATTTCCCAGAGGGAAGTTTAAAGCAGGGGAGGAATTATCCATACCGTCAATCAATTGCAAAAAACGATTGTTGGCAAAAGTGGCAAAGCCTCTGGAATTTACCGATTGAAAAGTTAATGAATTGGTATTCAAATCGATTCCTTTCAGATTTGATAGACCGTCATAAAAAGAGGGAGCTGTGGTTCGTTGAATTTCTTTAAGCCCCATTCTTTCAATGGATACAGGAGATTCTTTTACTTTTTCTTGTGTTCTGGACGCTGTTACGACGACATCATCCAAAAAGGAATTTTCCTGTAAAATGATTTTTACCGGATTTTGATTCTCTACCTTAATGGTAACCGGTTCATATCCGACATAAGAGATTTTTAGGGTGACCGGCAGTTCATCGACCATTATTGTAAAAATTCCGTCAAAATCACTTACCGTTCCGGATTGAGTGTTTGGGATAATAATGTTGGCGCCTGGAATTGCATTTCCTTCGGCATCTAATACTTTACCTGTTACTTTTGTTTGCTGTGCGTATAGACTCAGTCCAAACAACAAAAACAGTAGTAATGTAGTTTTTTTCATAGTTAAGTAGTTTTATTAGTTGCTGCAATTATACTAAAAAAAATCCGGAGTTTCCATTTTTATTTTCCGGATTGAGAGCTTTTTTGCAGAATTAATAAAGCTAAGGTTTTGAGACTTAATTATATGAAAAAAATAAATCGTTAATGAATAAAATTTTGTAGGATCTATAATTCTAATTGTAATAACCTGTTTCTTTTATTCAGGATAAAACTTTTTTTATCCTTTCCATTTAGAAAATGCACGATGTTTTTTTGTTCATTAAATTGATCCAGCAAAAAACGATTTTCAATGGTAATTTGTTTGAGCGGTTCATTTTCCGGTAAGGGGATCTCCATCAGAATAATCAAGTATTCATCTTGCTCCATCATTCCAAGGATGTTATAATCTGTTTCTTTCCCGTTAATGGCAAAACGGATTTTCTCTTTGATATAGCTTCTTACAAAGGTTTCAAAAGCAGGTTTTTGATGCGTTTTTTTCTGCCATTCTTTCATCGCCGTTTCCATATCGTCGGGAAAAGTACGTAAAACGATTTCCAATTTATGCTCTTTAAAATTCGGATGGATTTCCATTACGCTTACATAGTATTTATGCAGTGTAAAACCGGTTAAAAGAAAACCTGATAAAAAGAAAAGTTTCAAATGTATATGTTTCATAAAATGATATATTTGTTAAAAATTATTATAATGAAAAAAATATTATTCGCTATTTTATTGCCTCTCCTTATTTCTTCTTGTGCGAATTTGTTTCAAACCCAACAAAAAGCATTCCGCAAAGCTTCCGGCAAGGTCATTACAGTAGATCAATCTCCCTTTTTGTTTTCCGCTTTATCTGAGCCCTCTGTTGTAATTAACAAAAATACAAAGAATAATATTGTGGCGGGAAGCATATATAACAATGTATATGTCAGTAAGGATACCGGTGCCCATTGGCAAAAAGGGCGATTAAAATCGCCCTACGGAGTCTTTGGTGATCCTTGTTTGGCCTCAGACCATAAAGGTAATTTATATTATCTTCATCTTTCAAATCCTCCTCATAAAACCGACTCTACATATCTGATTGACAGGATTGTCATACAACGTTCTTCCGATAATGGTTTGACTTGGACAAAAGGAACGGGTATCGGTTATAATCCTCCCAAACAACAAGATAAACATTGGGTAGGAATTCAACCGGAAACAGGTTCTCTTGCGGTAACTTGGACGGAATTCGACAAGTATGAAAGCCGGAATCCGAAAGATCATTCCAGAATTCTTTTTTCTCGCTCTGATGATAGAGGAGAGACTTGGACTCAGCCTGTAAAAATCAATCAATTTGACGGAGACTGTCTCGATGATGACCAAACTACCGAAGGAGCTGTTCCCGTATGGAATAAAGAAGGAAATATTTATGTAGCTTGGGCCTATAATAATAAAATTTATTTTGATAAAAGTACGGACGGCGGAAAAACTTGGTTAAAAAAAGATATTGTGGCAACAGATCAACCCGGAGGATGGAACTATGATGTGCCGGGCGTTTTTCGAGCCAACGGGATGCCGGTTTTAGCCATCGATCAAAGTAATGGAAAATATTCCGGAACTTTATATATCAATTGGAGTGATCAAAGAAACGGGACGGATGATACGGATATATTTTTGATTAAAAGTACCGATAAAGGAAGGACGTGGTCAAAACCTTTCAGAGTAAATACAGATAAGACAAAAACCCATCAATATCTCACATGGATGAGTGTGGATCCCGTTACCGGATATATTTATATTGTATATTACGACAGAAGTAAATATAAAGATAATCAAACCGATGTGACAGTGGCAATGAGTACAAACGGAGGCAAGAGTTTTGTAACAAAAACCGTTTCAGAACGTCCTTTTATTCCGAAGAAAGGGATATTTATGGGAGATTATAACAATATAGATGCATATGATGGTATTGTAATCCCTATTTGGACAGAACTCACAAAAAAACATATTGCAATTAAATCAACTACGATTAAAGTGAAATAGTCTGCTTTAATTTTCTTATATTTACTCACAAACAAAATCAGATTTTTTAATGGAAACTTACACTCAAAATTCAAAAAAAATTACCTTCGGGATTTTTACCGGTATAGCGGTTTTTTTTCTATTTATACTTATAATCTCTTCAATGGTGACAATTGAAACCGGTCACAAAGGCGTGGTTTTTAAAACCTTTGGAAAAGGAATAGATACTACACAAATACCTTTGGAAGAGGGTTTTCATTTTATCGCCCCTTGGAATAAAGTATATAAAGTGGATGTGCGGCAACAGCAACTTTTTGAGCAGATGAAAATGCTTTCTTCAAACGGATTGGATATACAGATGGATGCAACCGTATGGTTTCAACCCCGGCATAAGGATTTAGCCAAACTTATTAAACTCCGTGGCCCAAATTATATTGATGATGTAATCAAACCGGCTATTCGCTCGGCTGCCAGAAATGTGGTGGGACGTTATACTCCCGAGGAAATTTATTCGACCCGCAGGGAAGCAATTACCAAGGAAATATTTGACGAAACGGAAAATATTTTGGATAATAACTTTGTTCGATTGAAAAATATATTGGTGAGAGATGTGACTTTGCCTCCCACTATCAAAACAGCTATCGAGAGAAAGTTAAAGCAACAACAAGAGGCTTTGGAATATGAATATCGCTTGCAAAAAGAAAAGAAAGAAGCCGAACGGAAAAGAATTGAAGCGAAGGGAATCAAAGATTTTCAGGATATCGTATCGATGGGAATTTCAGAAAAATTATTGCGATGGAAAGGGATAGAAGCGACATTAAAAATGTCGGAATCGCCCAATACCAAAATAATTGTGATAGGAGGAAAGGACGGTTTGCCCATTATTATGAACCCCGAAAAATAAAAATTTGATTTTATGGATATAAAATTCAATAAAAACGAGGATTATAATCGATTGAAAGTTTCGGAAGTTCGTCAAAAGAAAGAAAAAATATACCTGGGAGGAGGAAAAAAACGTATCGAAAAAGAGCATGCCAAAGGAAAGATGACAGCTCGTGAGCGAATTGATTATTTGTTGGATAAAGATAAACCTCAATTTGAAATAGGAACCTTTGCCGGTTATGAAATGTATAAGGAACATGGTGGCTGCCCTGCGGGGGGAGTGGTAGTGAAAATAGGACATATTGCCGGTAAACAGGCCATAGTGGTTGCCAATGATGCAACCGTAAAAGCCGGAGCATGGTTTCCTATTACCGGTAAAAAAAATCTCCGTGCTCAGGAAATCGCCATGGAAAATAATTTACCGATTATTTATCTGGTGGATTCTGCCGGTGTATATCTTCCCATGCAAGATGAAATTTTTCCCGATAAAGAACATTTCGGGAGGATTTTCAGAAACAATGCAATAATGAGTAGCGAAGGTATCATACAAATTGCAGCGATTATGGGGAGTTGTGTGGCAGGAGGAGCTTATTTGCCGATTATGAGTGATGAAAGTTTGATTGTAGATAAAACGGGAACTATTTTTCTAGCGGGAAGTTATTTGGTTAAAGCGGCAATAGGAGAGGAGATAGATAATGAAACTTTGGGTGGAGCAACAACCCAAACGGCTATTTCGGGAGTAGTGGATCACAAAGTGAAAAATGACAAAGAAGCATTGGACAAAATCCGTAATATCATGTCTAAAATAGGGGATTTTGAAAAAGCGGGCTTTAATAGAGCCGAACCTAAAAAACCTGCTAAAAACCCCGAAGATATCTACGGATTACTTCCGGCATCGCGACAAGAGCAATATGATATGTATGAAATTATCGAGCGGATTGTAGATGCGGATAGTTTTGACGAATACAAAGCCGATTACGGTAAAACCTTGATAACCGGTTATGCCCGGATAGACGGCTGGGCAGTGGGAATAGTTGCCAATCAAAGAAAAATAGTCAAGAATGCCAAAGGCGAAATGCAATTTGGAGGTGTAATCTATTCGGACTCTGCCGATAAGGCTGCCCGTTTTGTGATGAATTGCAATCAGAAGAAAATTCCTTTGGTATTTTTACAGGATGTAACGGGATTTATGGTAGGAAGTCGTTCCGAACAAGGAGGAATAATCAAAGACGGAGCCAAAATGGTGAGTGCTGTTTCTACTTCTGTCGTTCCTAAATTTACAGTCGTTATTGGAAATTCCTATGGAGCGGGAAATTACGCGATGAATGGTCGTGCATATGATCCTCGATTAATGCTGGCTTGGCCTAGCTCTGAAATTGCCGTAATGAGTGGAAATGCTGCTTCCAAAGTATTATTGCAAATAGAAGAAGCACGTTTAAAAAAAATGGGAGAAACCATTACCCCTGAAAAAGAAAAAGAACTGCTGGAACACATTCAAAACAAATACAACAAACAGATATCACCTTACTATGCTGCCGCACGTCTATGGACGGATGAAATCATTGATCCTCTTAAAACGCGTGAATGGATTAGTATGGGAATAGAAATGGCCAATCATAAGCCTATTAAAAAGAGATATAATGTGGGGGCGATTCAGACTTAACCTATTTTTGTTTCCAAATTTTCAAAAGAAAATCGCCGTATTCGCTTTCGGCGATTTTTTTGCTGTTAAATCCGTTTTGGCGGGCAAACAAGGAAAGAGTATCTTCATCAATATAGGTCCAGTCAAAACTTTCTTTTTCTCCTTTATATTTTATTGTAAACCGGACATCACCGTAATATCCTTCTTTGGGTAATAAATATCCTCCGGCAGATTCAAACAGGTATTTTAAGTCGGCGGAATGTATCAAAGCAAATCCGTTTTCAGTAAGAAGATTTTTTAAATGCAAAAATAGCTTATCGGCATAAATGGCCTTTTCCACAATTCCGATTCCATTCATTAACAATAAAATCGTATCAAATTTTTCATCCGGTTCGTATTGAAAAAAATCGGCTTCCACTACTTTTTTAATCTTCCGGTCTTGAAGTACTTTTACTGCATTCGGTGAAAAATCAAGTGCAGTGACTTCCAATCCTTTGTTTTGAAGATAGGCAGAGTGAGTTCCGCTTCCGGCACCGACATCCAATACTTTCCCTTGCGACATGTTTAAAGCGGTTTTTTCGGTTTCGGGCATTTCATCAAAAGAGCGAAAAAGATAACTTACAGGGAGAACCTCTTCATCCGTTAAATTGGTAGAAGTATACATGTCTTCGGGATTATTATTAAAATGGTAATCGTATAAAGCTTTACCAAACAAATCTTTACGGTTCATTAGTAATGTGAAGGTTTTAGTAAATCGGTAACCGTTTTGACCGGAGAAAAGGTGCTTAAAGGAACTTCGACAAAAACAGTGTTCCATCCATCCATACTGCCATTCCATAAACCGGGATGTTCATAGACTTTTACATTTTGACTTCCATAAGTTTTTTGCGAAATGAAAGCCGTATTTTCATTTACAAATTCTTTTAAATCATATTTTTTTCCTTTATGATCCTTGATATGAATAACTAAATCAACCGGATTAAAATGAGTCGAATTTTCCAACAATTCTTTCTGTTTGGGTTGGTCCAAATCAATTTGTGATTTTTCAATAATCTGCAATGATTTGATTCCGTTTTTATCCAAAGCCCAAAAGGGTCCTCCTCCCGGTTCGCCTGTATTTTTTACCATTCCGGCTACTCTTACCGGCCGGTTAAGTTTATAATAAAGATACTTTCGTTTTCCGCTGTTATTTAGAGTCTCATAACCATCGATAAAACGGATATTTAATTCGTTTTTTGCAAAATCCTCTATCTTTTGCAATTCTTCACCTATGGGTTTTTCCTTTTCAAGTTGTTGTAGAAAGGCATTTCTTTTTTGTAATAATTCGATAAGTTTTCCGGCTAAAACTTTTTTATATAATAATGTATCCTTTTTTTTCTCCCCTTTTTGAACATTGTCGATATTTTTGATAAAAATAAGATCGGAATCCAGTTCTTGAATATTTTCCAATAAAGCACCATGCCCTCCCGGTCTGAAAATGATATTTCCGTTTTCATCCCGTAAAATTTCATTTTTTTCATCCAGCATAATGGCATCTGTAGAAGGTTTTTGGAAAGAATAAGAAATCATAACGGGATATTTTTCCTCATATTCTTCTTTATATTTTTTAAAAAGAGTCTCGTGTGCGGGAGAAATACTAAAATGTACTTTGGCTTTTTGTCCGGCGTTTTGCGTATGGTCTATGGCTTCTATTATTTGTTCTTCCATCGGAGTCATACTTTTCTCTTTTCCGTATCGATGGAATTTAAGAAACATTTTAGGGAGGTTTTGATAATTCAAACCCTCGGGAGATAATATATAATGTATAAATTTATACACTTGTTCACTATCTTCCAATTGAAAAAAACCGGGTTCATTTTCTTTTATCACTTTCATAAGGTCTTCATAAAAAGCATAACCGGAAATCTCATCGATAAAATCCTCGGCTTCGGCTTCCATATTTTGAAGTTTATTGTGTTTTACAAATCGTTTGTAAAAATCTTTTCCCGGAATAAAATGATCATGAAAATAAATCCAGTCTTTAAACATCCGGCTGGCAGCCCCCGAGGCAGGAACAAACTTTTCTAGGTTATACTGGTCTTTTTCTTTGGAAAACAACTCGGAGTATAATTTTGTCTGCTTATCATCGAGAGGTAAAATACCCTTTTGAACGCTTGCATTATCGATTAATTTCACGGGTTGGTTTCCTTTAATTAATAAATTCAATTGATTTTGAACTTGCTCCGGCGAAATACCTTTTTCCTGAAATTGTTTCAGATCCTTTTGAAGAAATGACATAGAATATCTTTTTTTCAAAAATACAAATATTATAATAGGGAAAGGATAGTAAATATTAATTTATATTAAAAAGCACGGTAAATTTTACCGTGCTTTTTTATGCGGAGAGTGAGGGATTCGAACCCCCGGTGGGTTGCCCCACAACGGTTTTCAAGACCGCCGCATTCGACCACTCTGCCAACTCTCCCATTTGTAGCGAGGGAGGGACTTGAACCCTCGACCTCCGGGTTATGAATCCGACGCTCTAACCACCTGAGCTACCTCGCCATCCTTTTGGGCTTGCAAATATATAAATTTATTTAAAAATAAACATAGAATTAGCCAAAAAATATTTATTCTTCTCTTCCTTTTTTTTCTTTATTTTTTATTTGCTTATAAATCAGAAACTTTCATTTATTATCCGTTTTTATTTAGTAAAAATTTCTCTTTTATATCAAATTTTTTAACTTTTTTGCTTTCATTATTTTAGTTTTCCTAAAATTTCTTCTTTTCAAGCTTACCACAACTGCTTTAAATATTAATAAATTGTTAATAAAAAATAGTTTATTTTGATAATTCAAAAATCAAAACCCTTTTAAATCTTCTTTTTTGCAAGCTGGCAAAAGTTATTAACAAAGTGGTAAAAAGTGGTAAAAAATGCATTTTTTTTGTATCTTTGGTTTTATAAAGGAGGCTACTGAATGAAATTTTTAAACGGCACATATTATTGTAAAATGGATTCCAAAGGGAGGATCATGCTCCCGGTGGAGTTGCGTAAGCAATTGGCTGATCTCGAAATAGATGGCTTTGTTTTGAAACGTGCCGTATTCGAAAACAATCTGGAAATGCACCCTTTGTCAGAATGGGAAAAGCTAATGGCGAAATTAAATAAACTCAACAAGTTTAAAAAGAAAAACATCGATTTTTTAACTCGCTTTTTAGCCGGTGTAAGAAATGTAAATATTGATGGTACCGGACGTTTGCAAGTGCCAAAGGATTTGGTTGAAATAGCCGGCTTAAAGAAAGAGGTGGTGATTGCTTCTGCAATTAATATATTGCAGATTTGGGATAAAGACACTTATGAACAATTCTTGACGGAGTCCACAGAGAATTTTTCCGATTTGGCCGAAGAAGTAATGGGAGATATAGATGATGAGTAAACAAGATCAAACATATCATGTGCCCGTATTACTTAAAGAAACGGTAGACGGTTTAAATATTAAACCCG
>Ga0256835_1000849_pt1 | contig 20219 bp, 25 predicted proteins | sample PIR30metaG_FD_185972 | JGI IMG/M metagenome (GOLD analysis project Ga0256835, IMG submission 185972) | Hydrothermal vent microbial communities from East Pacific Rise, Pacific Ocean - PIR-30 | ecosystem: Environmental > Aquatic > Marine > Hydrothermal vents | place: Pacific Ocean: East Pacific...
GCTATTGCTTTTACATCCAATTGCTATTCCGAACTAGTGCCCCTCGGGCCGCTTGTCTCCCCGGGCTCACCAGATGCCTTGGCATCTTCCAGGATCTTGACACGCTTTTCCAGGTTCTCCACCCGCTCTTGCAGTTCTATAAACTCTTTTTTGGTGCTGATGTCCAGATTATCCACAGCCTTTTTAACTACTTCCACCACTCTGTTCTGGATCTCTTCCCACTGCTTTTCTCCACTCTGGATCAGCTCCTGGGCCAGTTTGTCAGCCTCTTCCCTGGAGAGCTTTCCCTGATCCACAAAAGCTTTAAGGGCCTTGTCTACTTTTTCTTTAGTTACCACAGCGGCCCCAAGGCTGGCCAAAAGGGTCTTTTTTATCAGTTCAAACATGACGTTTCACTCCTTTCCTATTTTGGTTTGGGCCCGGGAAGGGGTTCTACGGCCTCAGAGAGCAAAAACTCACCACTCTGTATCCACTCCTTTAAGATGTTGGCTATCTCAAGTGCCCTAACATAGGATGACAAAGGCACTGAAGGGATATCCTGGCCGTTAAACCTTATGCTTCCGCTCTTCAGTTCTGCGTAAGACACTTTACCCAAAGGCCTTGCCTGGCCTTTTGGATAGTCAGAGCCATAGTCAATGATTTGGGTAAATATCTCTTCGTCAGAGACCCCCGTAAACCTCGCAATATCAGGATTTAAAACCGGGATAGGTATGCCTATGCCAACGGCAAGGGAGCAGCCATAGCCCAGCATGCTGACCCCTGCAAGCCATCTTGGGTTCATGGCCTTGAGGTCTCCCATGACCATCAGGGTCCCAGCAGGCTGGATGGGAACCCCGTTTTTTCCCCTTGGCGCGTGAGGATTGTGTTGCGTTCCAGGGCCTATGACATGACCCTTGCCCCCGCCAAGGAAGATCCTCGTCCCCATCCCAATGGTCAGATAGTAGGGATCATTCAACAAGGGGCTCAGTTGCCCGGAAGTGGCATAGTTTACATTGCCCCCTTGTGGTTTGAGCACTCCCATATAGGTATAGATGATATTCTGAGAGAGATTTATCGCACAGTTATAGTTCTGATAGGCGTTCCTGGGGTTGAGGAGCATGGCATAGGGTAATTCCTCCAATTTGACCTTTTTCTTGATTCCTTTGTTCGGATAGCAGTCAGTGCCATATGCCGTTGCCCTTAGCTCCACCCGTTTTCCAGCCACCAGATCCTCTATTACATGGCCACCTCCGTAGGGGAACTGCCCGGGATGCACCCTGTTTAAAGGGTCATCCTCCCGGGGTTCTGTAGCCCCAATGTAAATGTCAACCGCACCCAGCCCCGCATAAGCAGGCACTTCGTTGAGCCATACCTTGGCAGCCTTGATGGCTGGTTTTGCATGACCGAAGTTAATAAAGGCGCCAGAGGAACACATGGGAGAAAAGGTTCCAGTAGTGACCACATCCACTTCCCTTGCCGCCCGCTCAGGCCCTTTTCGCTTCACGATCTCAGTCATCTCATCAGCAGTGACCACGACCACTTTGCCTTCCTTGATCTTCCTGTTGATCTCTTGGATTGTCTTATGGGCCTTTTTCCCTGGCATGTGTGTTGACACCTCCCATGCATCTAAACGGTAGGCATATCATAAAATCTGCTAAATCCCATTACAAGGATAAAGTTCAAAACAACCAATCTTACCCCTTCCTTGACTTTTAACCCTCCTTCCATTCTAATTGAGTCATTATTCGGCAGGAACATAAAAAAAAGGAGACTAGGTGCCTCACCCATGGAGAAGAGATTAAAGATAGGGCCCCATGAACTTTCGAGAGGCGGGCCCTTTTTCTTGGTTGCAGGCCCCTGCGTAATAGAAGACGAGGATACCACTTTCATGGTAGCCAGGCATCTCAAGGGCATCTGCAGACAACTGGATATCCCTCTTATTTTTAAAAGCTCATATGATAAGGCTAACAGGACCTCGCTCAGTTCTTTCAGGGGCCCTGGCATAGAAAAGGGACTAGAAGTCTTAGAGAAGATCAGGCAGGAGTTGGGCGTCCCCATTCTCTCTGACGTCCACCAGGTTCAGGAGGTGGAAATGGCCTCAAAGGTCTTGGACGTAATCCAGATTCCTGCCTTTTTATGCAGGCAAACAGACCTGATTGTGGCAGCAGCCTCAACCCAAAAGCCGATCAACTTGAAAAAGGGCCAATTTCTCTCTCCATGGGAGATGGGCCAGGTGGTCACAAAGGCCACCTCCACCGGGAATCAACAGATTTTGCTTACTGAAAGGGGGAGTTGCTTCGGCTATAATAACCTCGTGGTAGACATGCGCTCAATTGAGATTATGGGGGGGCTTGGTTTTCCAGTGGTATTTGATGCGACCCACAGCGTCCAGCTCCCAGGGGGCGGCGGGACGGCCTCAGGGGGCCAGCGAGAGTTTGTGCCCTGCCTTGCAAGGGCTGCTGTGGCTGCAGGGGCAGACGGCATCTTCATGGAGGTCCACCCGGATCCTGCCAACGCCCTTTGCGATGGCCCAAATTCAGTCCCGCTTGGCCAGGTAAAGCCTATAATTTCGCTTTTAAAGGAAATTCATGAAGTGGTGCAAAACGCCCCTGCACCCAATCCTTGGTAGGACGGTTACGGCTTACCCTGGCAAGAAGCTATGGAAACGGAAAAGGCAAAAAGGATAAAACTCTTGCTCTTGGACGTGGATGGTGTGCTAACGGACGGACGCATCTGGATGGGACCTCAAGGTGAGGCGCTCAAGTGCTTCTGTGTAAAGGACGGATTGGGACTGAAGATGCTTGAAATGGCTGGAATCCGAGTGGTTCTGGTAACGGGCAGGAGCTCCGAGGCCCTCTTCCGCCGGGCCCAAGAGCTGGGTGTGGAATTGCACCAAGGAGTGGATGACAAGGAATCGCTGTGCAGATCCATCATGGGCCAAAAGGGCCTGAAGGCGGAAGAGGTGTGCGGAATGGGAGACGATCTTCAAGACTTGGGAATTTTCAGGGCAAGCGGCTTGAAAGTGGCAGTCTCTGACGCAGTGGAAGAGCTGAAAGACCTTGCCGATATTGTGACAAAGAGGAAGGGAGGCATGGGCGCAGTGAGGGAGCTGTGTGAAATCATCCTCAAATCCCAAGGCAAATGGCAAGAAATAGTGGACAAGATTGCAGGCAAAACACCTTTACACTGAGAACCTTCCATTGGTATAATTTAGCGAAATCATGAAAAATTTTCTCAAAAAATACTGGCCTGTTCTCTGTTTGTTTGCCTTGGTGGCCGTGGCTGGGCTTTATGCTGCCAGCCGAGAGGTGACAAGACCTGTGGCGGAAAGCACCGCCGCCCCTGTGTTGAAAGATGGAGTAAGGCTCGAAGAGGTCTCTTTGCTCAAGGGCCCCTCTGGTGACGATCTGAGCTGGTCCATTAAGGCCGATCAAGTGCTCCTGCAGGATGAAAACAGGATCGTGGTGTTCAAGGGATTTCATTTAAAGGTAGAGCAGCAAAACGGTCAGTTCCTCACCTTAACCGGCCAGGAAGGGAGGTACTCAAGGGCCAAAAAGGAACTCTTTTTGAAAGGGGACCTGATTGGCCGGTCAGGGGACGGCTATACTGTAAGGACCCAATCCGCCGTTTTCAATGAGAAGGAAGGCTGGCTCAAAGGGGAAGACAGGGTGGAGGTGATGGGGCCGTTTTTCCATATTACGGGGCTGGGATTTTTTGCAGACATCAAGAGACGGCTGGTAAGGATAGGCCCTGAGGTAACCGCCATTGTGAAAGGGATAAGGGATGAGGGGCTGCTTCAATAATCCGAAAGGCTTGCTGCTCTCAGGCATCCTTCTTTTTGCCACAGTGCTGGTGAGCTTTGCTTTTTCAGTGACTTTGGCAGAACAAACTGCCAAGGACAAAACAGAGCCCATTGTTGTAAGGGCCAAGAGGCTTGAATTGGATGAGGCCCATAACAAGATCACCTTTAAGGGCGGTGTAAATGCAGAGAGCAAGGATTTTACTATCAACTGCCAGGAGATGGCGATTTATTATGTCTCTGAGCAAGGCGCCGGAAAACGGACGGGCCTTGGGACGAAAATAGACAAGATAGTGGCCAGAGGCGATGTGCGTATCAAGAGGCAGGAGGGGGGGGTAGCCACCTCTCAAGAGGCGGTCTATTTTTGGGCAGAAGAAAAACTCGTCTTGACCGGCAACCCAAAGGTGACCCAAGGCAACGACTTTGTTAAGGGCCACAAGATCATACTCTATTTGAAGGAGAATCGAAGCGTGGTAGAAAGCTCAGGAGATGAAACCGTCAAGGCAGTGATCTTTCCAAAGGAGGGTAAGAAACCTTAAGGGCCGTGGCTGATACTCTCCATGCACAAGGCTTGCTAAAGGCTTATAACGGCCGCAAGGTGGTTGATCAGGTTTCCATAGAGGTGGGCAGAAGGGAGGTGGTAGGGCTTTTGGGGCCCAACGGCGCCGGCAAAACCACCACCTTTTACATGATGGTGGGACTTGTTCGACCCGACGGAGGGGAGGTATTTCTCAACAAAGAGAGAATCACCCCCTATCCCATGTTTGCCAGGGCCAGAAAGGGGATAAGTTACCTTGCCCAGGAGCCCTCAGTTTTTCGCAAATTGAGCGTTTGGGACAACCTGGAGGCCATATTGGAGGCCAGGGGAGTGACAAAGGACATTAGAAAAGACAGGATAAAGGGCCTTCTCAGGGAGTTAAAAATCGATCACCTCTCCTCCCAAAGGGCTGATTCGCTCTCCGGGGGGGAGAGGCGCAGGCTTGAAATTACAAGGGCCCTTGCCATAGAGCCAAAATTTATCTTGCTTGATGAGCCGTTTGCAGGTATTGACCCCTTGGCCGTGGCTGACCTTCAAGAAATCATTAAGCAGTTGAAAGAACGAGGATTGGGGATTATTATTTCAGATCATAATGTAAGAGAGACATTGAATGTGTGCGACAGGGCCTACATTATCCATCAGGGGAAGATCCTGGAATCAGGCCCCCCTGAGAAAATCGTAAACAGCCAGGTGGCCCGTTGTGTATATCTTGGAGAAGACTTTTGCTGGTAGTAAGGGCCTTAATGTCTTCAATGAGGGGAAGGCAGGATCAATAGCATGGCATTGGAACTCAAACAATCCCTTAGCTTGAGCCAACAGCTCATAATGACCCCCCAGCTCCAGCAGGCCATTAAGCTGCTACAGCTGAGCAGGCTCGAGCTATTGGAGACCATCCACCAGGAGCTTGAAACCAATCCAGTTTTGGAAGACCAGGCCCTGGGCGAGATGGAACAAGAGGCCCTGGAGCCTGAGGAAAAGGAAGATGAAGAGCTGGCCCCGGTGGATATTCCGGATGTCACAGTAGAGACTCCACCGCAAGATCAAGTTGATTGGGAAAGTTATCTGTCAGAGTACAACACCAGTTGGGCTGAAACCCAGTATGAGGAGAGGGAACTTCCCCAGTTTGAAAATATTGTATCGTCCAAGACCAACCTTTATTCCCATCTCACCTGGCAATTAAATATGAGCCACCTGGAGGACCGCCAAAGGGAGCTTGGCATCCATATCATCGGCAATATCAATGAGGACGGCTACCTTGAGGTTTCAGTAGAGGAGTTGGCCAAAAGCAGCGGGTACTCTGTGGAGGAGGTGGAAGAGGTTCTCAGGCTTATCCAGGAATTTGACCCAGTGGGAGTGGGGGCCAGAGACACCCGAGAGTGCCTCCTAATCCAGATAAAGTTTCAAAACCTAGAGGGCACACTGGTTGAAAAGATAGTGAAGAATCACATCCAGGACCTGGAACACAAACGCTACGACAAGATTGCAAAGGCCCTCAATGTGAACATGGAGGAAATCCAGAGGGCGGTTTCCGTAATTCAAGCACTGGAACCTAAACCTGGCAGGAGCTACTCGGCCGATGAGACCATTTACATAAGCCCTGACATCTATGTTTTCAAGGTGGGCGACGATTATGAAATCATGTTAAACGAAGACGGACTGCCCAAACTAAGGATAAATCCTTATTACAAGGATGTGCTAACTCGCCAGAAGGCCGTGCCCGAAAGCGTCAGGGTCTACATTCAGGAAAAACTCAAGTCAGCAGCATGGCTAATCAGAAGCATTCATCAGCGCCAGAGGACCATTTACAAGGTCACGGAAAGCATTGTGAAGTTTCAGCGGGAGTTCCTGGACAAGGGCATCACCCATCTCAAGCCACTAGTCCTGAGGGATGTGGCAGAAGACATACAGATGCACGAATCAACCATCAGCCGGGTGACCACCAATAAGTATGTCTATACTCCCCAAGGCCTCTTTGAGTTGAAATTCTTTTTCAATAGCGCCATCAGCAGCATGGATGGGGGAACCGTTGCATCTGAGAGTGTCAAGGAGCATATCAGAAACATCATAAAGATGGAAAACAAGGCCAAGCCATACAGTGACCAGGAAATAGCGGAAATTCTTAAGAAAATGAACATCAATGTGGCCCGCAGAACAGTGGCCAAGTACCGCGAAACTATGGGAATTTTACCCTCCAGGAAGAGGAAACAGCTCTTTTAGCCATATGGCCCAGGGGCTTTCGGGCCAAATTATCATCCAGGAGGAAAGATGAATGGACATACAGGTTACTTTCAGACACACTGAGCCCATGGAGAGCTTGAGGTCTTATGCGAAAGAAAAGATCTCAAAGGTGAAAAAATACCTGGACACACCTGCCGAGGCCCATATTGTGCTCACTGTGGAGAAATTTAGACACCAGGCCGATGTCACCCTGAGCGTGGATGGAACAGTGATCAAGGCGGTGGAAGAGACAGAGGATATGTATTCTGCCATTGACCAGGTCATGGACAAGATCGAAAAACAGCTCAAAAGGCATTTGTCCAAATTGAGGGAAAGACGCCCTGAGGGTGAAAAGGAAGAGCCGGTCACTGAAGAGGAGCTGGAAGAGCCCGTAATCGAGGTTGAAAGACTTGTGGCAAAACCAATGGACCCCGAAGAGGCCGCCATGCAGCTGAATCTTACGAACCAGGACTTTCTGGTTTTCAGGAACGCCAAGAGCCAAGAGATAAATGTGCTCTACCGAAAAAAGGACGGCAACTTGGGTCTCATAGAGCCAGCAGGATAATAACTGGCAGGACGGACAATTTTCCGCTAATGATGAAACTTTCTGAAATAATAGGCCCCGAATGTATTATCCCCCAGCTTAAGGCAACGGACAAGAAGGGGGTATTGGAAGAGCTTTCCGAGGTCATAATCCAGCAGGATACATCTATCAGCAAACAGATCTTGGTAAAGGTCCTGATGGAGAGGGAAAAACTCGGCAGCACTGGGATCGGCGATGGAGTTGCCATCCCCCACGGAAAACTACACGGCATCAGAAGGCCGTTACTGTCCTTTGGAAGGAGTCTTGGGGGGCTCGACTTTGAGTCCATGGACGGCCAACCTGCCCACCTGTTTTTCTTGCTGGTTGCCCCTGAAAACTCCGCTGGTGTGCACCTAAAGGTATTGGCCAAGATTGCAAGGCTTCTTAAGAACGCCTCTTTCCGAAAGGAGCTTATGGAGGCAGAAGGCAGGGACGAGATTTATGAAACCATAGTCCAGGGCGACCAAGAACCGTAGATACTGGTTGTGCCCCCTTGGTATAAAGGTGAAGCCATGGTTGGTCTGCTTATAATATCGCACTGCGACTTAGGCAAAGAATTCCTAAGTGCGGCGGAACTTATCTTAGGGAAGCTGGAAAATACTGATTCCATCTCCATTACCCAGACGGTCACTAGCGAGGAGTTGCTTGAAACCATATCAAGCAAGATCCATGCCCTTGATAAGGGAAAAGGTGTGCTGATCCTCACCGACATGTTCGGCGGCACTCCCTCTAATTTAAGTCTCTCGTTTTTACAGGACCAACGGGTGGAAGTGCTAACCGGGGTGAATCTGCCCATGGTTATTGCCGTGGCTCAAGACAGGGATACCCTCAGCCTTGCTGAGCTGGGGGAAAAGGCTCAAGAAGCCGGAAAGAGAAGCATAACCCTTGCGGGGAAGCTCTTGAAGGCTCAATGATTTCACTGCTCCGCGTCACACCGGCCTCCTTCAGCCAGTATGAGAAGGGGATACTGGAAATCGAGAAGGTCTCATTTCCATCCCCGTGGAGCTCTAAGCTGTTCAGGGACGAGACCGGGAATCCATTTTCCACCTTGTGGGTGCTGGAGGAAGACGGACAGATATCGGGGTATATTTGTTTTTGGATCGTAAGGGACCAAATCCATCTACTGAATATCGCGGTCCACCCAACCAAGAGACGGAAGGGATTTGCCACCCACATGTTGAAAAATATGATACATAAGGGAATCGAGCTTGCTGTCAAAGAGGTGTGGCTTGAAGTAAGGCCTTCTAATGCCCCTGCAATCAGGCTTTACGAAAAGCTGGGCTTCCATGTGAAGGGAAAACGCCCCAGGTACTATACCGACACCGGGGAAGATGCCTTAGTAATGGCGCTGGAGTTAAAGGAAGAAGCAGGCCCACGGCAGCTGAGCATGCCTGTGCCATGAGAATTGAAGTGCTTTACCTAATGAGCAGGAAAGGAGGATGGTGCAAATGGCTTTGAAAGTGGCAATTAATGGATTTGGTCGAATTGGGAGGATGGTCTTTAGGGCAGGTTACAAGAGGAATGACATAGAGTTTGTGGCCATCAATGACCTAACTGATGCAGGCACCCTTGCCCATCTCTTAAAATACGACTCTGTCCATGGAAGGCTTGATGGAGAGGTCTCGGCCACAGGGGATTCCATAGTGGTCAACGGCAAAGAAATAAAGGTCTTCAGTGAAAGGGATCCGGCCAAGCTTCCTTGGGGAGATCTGGAAATCCAGACCGTAATGGAGTGTACAGGCCTTTTCAGGGAAAGAGAGAAGGCAGCAGCCCATCTGGAAGCCGGTGCCTCAAAAGTGATCATATCGGCACCTGCCAAAGGTCCAGATATTACATTGGTAATAGGAGTCAACCACCACGAATATGATCCAGCATCACACCACGTGGTCTCCAATGCCTCTTGCACCACCAATTGTCTGGCTCCGGTATGCAAGGTTCTGCTTGAGAGATTCGGCATCACTAAAGGGCTAATGACAACTACACACGCCTATACTGGCGATCAGCGCCTGCTTGACTTTCCCCACAAGGACTTGAGGCGCGCAAGGGCCGCGGCCCTCTCCATGATCCCCACCACAACAGGGGCAGCCAGGGCTGTCTCATTGGTGCTCCCCCAATTGGAAGGAAGGTTAAATGGGATGGCCATAAGGGTCCCCACCCCCAATGTTTCTGTGGTGGACTTGGTGGCCCAATTAGGCAAAGAGGTGACCGTAGATGAGATAAATGCTGCTATGAAAGAGGCAGCAGAAGGTCCTCTTGAAGGGATACTTGCATATTCCGAGGAGCCATTGGTATCTGCCGACTTTAATGGAAGCACCTATTCTTCCATATTTGATTCCCCTTCCACCATGGTGATAGGCGACATGGTCAAGGTGCTTGCATGGTATGACAATGAATTTGGATATGCCAACCGTATGGTGGACCTGGCAGTATATATGGCAAGTGCGTAGGTAGATGGTAAGATGGGAGAGAGGAAGATGGCGAACAGAAAGCCTTTGATAGCTGGCAATTGGAAGATGAATCTCACCATCAATGAGGCCGTGTCCCTGGTCAATTCTGTGGCAGAAGGGATCAAGGATCACCAAGGGATGGATGTGCTTGTCTGTCCTCCATTTACTGCCCTGAGCGCCGTGAAGAAGGCCCTTGAAAACACTCCCATTTGCTTGGGGGGCCAAAACATGCACTGGGAACGGGCTGGGGCATTTACAGGTGAGATCTCAGGCCAAATGTTAACAGATGTTGGATGTACCCACGTAATCCTTGGGCATTCAGAAAGACGCCTCCTATTTGGGGAGTCAGACGAGGCGGTTGACCGGAAGATCTCGGCAGCTGTCAAACTGGGCCTTACCCCTATCCTCTGCGTGGGAGAGACCCTGGCTCAAAGGGAAAGAGGGGAAACCCTCAAGATCCTGGAAACTCAACTTACCGGATCTTTGGCCCACAGCCTGAAAGATAAGGCCATTGATCCGAAACTGATTGTGGCCTATGAACCGGTATGGGCCATTGGTACGGGAAAGACGGCCTCCCCCCACCAGGCCCAGGAGGCCCACGCCTTTATTCGAAAATGGATCCGCTCCAATTTTGGAAACCAGGCAGCCGAAGCCATGAGAATACTTTATGGAGGCAGTGTAAAACCGGATAATATCTCAGAGCTTATGGCCCAACAAGACATAGACGGCGCCCTGGTGGGGGGGGCAAGCTTGAAGGCCGACTCATTTGTGGGGATCATCAAAAACTCTCAGGGATAACCTTTTCTATTGCAAATTTGTTGTATTTGGTTAGAATATAAAGTTGCAGAAAGTTAGGCGGGGGAAAAACAGCTCTTAAGAGGTCAAGTAATTGAAGCCAGTTCTTATTATTATTCATGTATTTGTTTGTATCGTCCTAATTTGCATCGTTCTTTTCCAACGTGGTAAAGGCGCGGACATGGGGGCCGTATTTGGTGGCTCAAGCCAGGCCATTTTTGGCAGCAGGGGGGCAACTACCCTGCTACACAAGCTGACCACCATTATAGCCATCGTGTTTATGCTTACCTCGCTGGGGCTGTCCATATTTTTTGGAAGAGCGCCCAGCTCCTCAGTGATGGAGGACGTAAAGGTGCCTCCGGTTGAGCAAAAGGCAGCGCCAACCCAAAGCAAGGGTGAATCAGGAACCAAGAAGTGATCCGTGTGCCGAAGTGGTGGAATTTGGTAGACACGCTATCTTGAGGGGGTAGTGGGCAACCGCCCGTGCGGGTTCAAGTCCCGCCTTCGGCACCATCCAATGGACCAAAAAAGGGCTCGTGACTGACTCACGAGCCCTTGATTTTTCTGGTGGGCGTGGGAGGGATCGAACCCCCGACCAATTGATTAAGAGTCAACTGCTCTACCAGCTGAGCTACACGCCCTTTCCTTTATGTGCTGGCGCGCCTGGCAGGATTCGAACCTGCGGCCTACGGGTTCGAAGCCCGGCGCTCTATCCAGCTGAGCTACAGGCGCTTTTATAGAAATGTTTAACAATCAGGCCCCAATTTGTCAATACCTTATTTTGGGGAAAATTTCTTGACATACTTTTCAGACTGCAATATAAAAATATTTTTGATTTTTTTGACATAAGGGAACCTTATTATGAAAACGTTTGTTGCAAAACCGCAAGAAGTAGAACGCAAATGGTATTTGGTTGATGCTAAAGGAAAGGTCTTAGGAAGGCTTGCCTCGCAACTGGCTGCCAGGCTTCGTGGCAAACACAAGCCCATATTTACCCCTCATACCGATACAGGCGACTTTGTTGTAGTGGTTAACGCCGACAAAGTGGTGTTAACCGGCAAAAAGTGGGACAAAAAATTCTACTACCGCCACAGTGGCTATCTTGGGGGCCTGAAGGTCACATCAGCGAGAAAGATGCTGGAGACCAAACCCGAAGAGGTCATACGGCAGGCAGTAAAGGGGATGCTTCCCAAAAACAGCCTCGGAAGACGCCAACTTAAAAAGCTCAAGGTATATGCAGGTTCAGACCATCCCCACCAAGCTCAAAAACCAGAAGTATTGGAGATATAAATGGCCGGACAACTAATTCATGCAACAGGCAAGCGAAAGACTGCTGTGGCCCGAATTTGGATGAGGCCCGGCACGGGCATAATCACTATCAACAAGAGGGCCTTTGAAGACTACTTGGTCAGGGAGGCCGAAAGGACCTTGGCGATGGAGCCCTTGGAAGTCACGGGCACAGTTGGGAAATACGACATCAATGTAAATGTCAGGGGCAGCGGCATCTCGGGCCAGGCAGGTGCGATCAGACATGGAATCGCCCGCGCCTTGGTAGAGGCCAATCCAGAGTTTAGGGATGTGCTGAAAAAGGGCGGTTTCCTCACTCGGGACCCGAGGATGAAGGAGAGGAAAAAATACGGCCAAAAAGGTGCCAGGGCAAGATTTCAATATTCCAAGCGTTAATTGCCCACATCCTGGCAGTTTTCTTGGTGTCAGGGGCGCAGAAAGGATCGATTACTTAAGGGAGTCCGGTGGCTCCCTTTTTTTGTTCCACTTTTGCTTACAGCAACCGCTATTTTTGGATAGGAAGCCTTGGCTAAAATAGAGAGTTTAAGGAATATCCGCCTCGTGGTCACCTATGACGGCTCAGGCTACCATGGATGGCAGAGGCAAAAAGATCACCTGACCATCCAGGAGGTGATGGAATCCAGGATAAGCCGGATCGTAGCCCACGAGGTAAAGCTATTGGGTTCGGGCAGGACCGATGCCGGGGTTCATGCCTGCAATCAAGTATGTAATTTCAAGACTTCCTCTCAGATTCCTTGCCGATCACTCCAAAAAGGCCTAAATTCCCTTCTTCCAGAGGATATCTACGTAAAAGAGGCCGCAGACGTGCCCCTGAAATTTCACGCCCGCTTTAGCGCCAAGAGCAAAATCTATGAATACAGGATACTAAATCGTGAAGAGCCGGACATATTCCTGCGCCGCTATGTTTGGCATATTCCTGTCCCCCTAAACACAGATGCAATGAAGGCCTGTGTCCCCATGCTCCTTGGCACCCATGACTTTTCATCCTTTATGTCATCTGGCGGCAGTGCCAAGAATCCAGTAAGGACGGTAATCCGGGCCTCCTTAGAAGACAAGGGGCCCTTTATCCACTTCACCATTGAGGCCAATGGTTTTCTCAAGCATATGGTAAGAAACATTGTGGGAACACTGGTTAAGACGGGCCTGGGCAAGATATCAGAACAAGACTTCCAGGGAATCTTCCTTGCCAGAGACCGGCAGTTGGCTGGCGTGAAGGCACCGGCCCAAGGGCTGTTTCTCGTGAGAGTTAATTATTAATTGCAGATTCTTCATTGGAAGGTGTAGAGAGTGAACCCTTTACTTTTTCATGGATCTGCTCCCAGGCCTCGCTGAATGAGCTTAGCGAAAGCCTTCCCACTTCAATAAATTTTACTACTATCTCCTTTGTTATCTTGACTGCAATCTCATCTTCCCGTTTCATCTCCGCTCCCTCCGGTGTTAACGGTCGTATTGTGAAACGTTAGGCCCTGTTTCTGCAGTTGTACTAATGGCTATAAAAGTTTCTTGGCCCCCGCCAAATGGAAGAAGGCCTAAGAAGCTTCGGCTGGGGGCCATTATAAGAAGAACCCTTTAGAGCCCTCCTTGAGATGCGATCCTACCAAAAGGGCCTTCCCTTTTCAATCAATCTCCCAAACTCCTGGGATTTGGGCTGAACAGTGCTGGCACCGTCCACCCCGGATCATTGTTTGCCTCACATAGAAACCGAATCTTTCAATCAATAGCTTTCCGCACTGGTGGCAAAATGTGTTTTCTCCTTCGTCACCAGGCAGGTTTCCAGTGTAAACATATTGGAGCCCCCGCCCATAGCCTATCTCCCTCGCCTTACGGATGGTTGAGGCTGGTGTGGGGGGCGGGGCGGTGAGGCGGTATGTGGGATGAAAGCGGCTGATATGCCATGGGATCCCCGGGTCTATGGTGACCAAAAAGTCGGCAATTTCTTTTAACTCCTCTTCGGAATCGTTAAGGCCAGGTATGAGCAAGGTGGTTACTTCGACCCATACATCCATCTCTTTCATGGCCTGGATGCTATCGAGTACGGGCTTTAATTTAGCTCCGCAGTGTTTCTTGTAAAATTCATCTCTAAAGGACTTCAGATCCACATTGGCTGCGTGGAGATAGGGATGTATTCTGTCCAGACACTGACGGGTCATATAACCGTTGGTTACGAACACATTTTTGAGCCCTTTTGGAGTAGCGAGCGTTGCAGTGTCCAAGGCGAGCTCAAAATATATTGTAGGCTCGGTATAGGTATAGGATATGGTAGCGCAGCCTGTGGCCAAGGCCTCTTCAACGATCTGGCCTGGGGGGATGGACTCACCCAGTATCTGCTTGAGATCCAATGGCATCTGAGATATGTCGGCATTCTGGCAAAAGGTGCACCGGAAGTTGCAGCCAGGAGTGGCAATGGAATAGGAACGGGTGCCGGGCAAGAAGTGGTATATGGGCTTCTTTTCGATGGGGTCTGCGTTCCGTGCAATGACTTTGTCATAAACCAGCGTAAACAAGGTGCCGTCCTTGTTTTCACGAACATTGCATATGCCACGGCCCCCTGCTTTTATCAAACACCTGTGGCTGCAAAGAAAACATCGGACAGTATCGTCCTTTAGCCTTTCATAGAGGTATGCCTCTTTCATAGCCCCTCCCTCTTGCGCTCTTTTCCGCTGCCAAAGGCAACAAGGTACCCATTGGAACCTGGCTGGCAGGCTCTGGCAAACGGTCTCCTTCTACCTTTAAAACCAGATTAGTGGTCTTCACAGTATAAACAATGGAGCAGCAAACCCCCAGCAACAAGCCCCAGGGAGCCCTTTTGCCATCCCAAAAGTCCTGCTCAGGCACCCAGAGCTTCTCAATCATGGTGGGATAAGGGCTGGCACAGCGCCATTCAAATGGCACCGGTCCATAGGCGGCCCGCAGCATGGATACCATCTGCCACAAGTTGAAGAACCGGGCCTCCCCAAACAGGGGATCACCCCAACCTTTCAGGATTTTGGCCCTAACGGCCCTCCAGGAAAGAGAATTTATAACCACCACGAAGACCTTTTCAAAGGCCACCCTCCCCGCTTCGCTCAAGACCCTCACAGGATCCTCCACGAACTCAAGGGTATTTATCAGCACCACTATATCAAACTCATTGTCTTCAAAAGGGAGATCCTCGGCCCACGCCCTCTTTAGGAGGCATCGGTGCCCCAGCCGCTCTTTTGCCTTTGATATCATGTGCTGGGAGGCATCAATGCCACAGACATCCAATCCAAGCCTGCTTAGGATCAAGAGATGGTTGCCGGTGCCGCAGCCCACGTCCAGCACCCTTTGACCCGGTTTGGGCTTAAGAAGAACCCTGAACATCTCCTCCAGAGCCTTCTCCACGGCCTTGCCTTCCCTGGAGCAATACCAGGCCGAATAAAGGGCCTCCATATCTGCATCAAACACTAAAGCCATAACGGCCTCCCCCAAGCAGGGATGAAAAGGGGTCGCTGATGAACTCAAATTACGCAATGAGCTCTAGAGATGCAAGAAAATAAATGGAAATCACCACTTGACATTGAAATGGCCCAAGGCTACCTATCATTTTTACAGTACCGAAAAGTTAGGAGAGGACGAATGAAGTGCAGATATCATCCTGAAAGAGACGCCATCGTTAGGTGTGAAAAGATGGAAGTGGCCTATTGTGAAGAATGTTTGGACAATTGCGAGGCCTGCACCGACCCTTGCGGCTATTGTAAGTTTCGAACCCAGTGTATAATCTGGGAGAGATGTAAAAGAAGCGAGAAGCGCTATAGGCTAGAGCGCGAGTCCAGGGGCGGAGAAGGCTCTTAAATATCATGAATATTGTATTTTGATATCATCCGGGAAAGATAGGTCCTTTGGATGTCCATAATCTTTGCCGCCTGCGTGCGGTTTCCTCTCGTGTGACGGAGTGTTTCGATTATGAACTCCTTTTTAAATCTATTTATGGCCTCTTTTAATGTAAGCCCCACTGTGATCGAATTTGAGTTTTTTTTCGGCGAAAAGATGGGCAGGTCCTCGGGCAAAATCTCTCTTCCATCTCCCATTACCACCGCCCTTTCCATTGCGTTTCTTAGTTCACGGATGTTGCCGGGCCACTCATAGTTTATCATCTTTTCCATGGCCTTTTTGGATATCCTGAGATCTGGCAGCCCTTTTTCCAGCTTGAATATCTCAAGGAAGTGGTTTGCAAGAAGAGGTATATCTTCCTTTCTTTCCCTCAAGGAAGGCATCCTTATCTGAACCACATTCAGCCTATAGTAAAGGTCCTCGCGGAATCTCCCCTCCTCAACCTCTTTTGCAATATCCCTGTTTGTAGCTGAAATCACCCTTACGTCCACTGATATGGGAACATTTCCCCCCACCCTGTAAAAGACCCCTTCCTGGAGCACGCGCAAAAGCTTTGCCTGCATTCCAGGGCTCATCTCCCCTATCTCATCCAAAAAAATGGTGCCTCCGTCTGCCAGCTCGAACTTGCCTATCTTCCTGGCCACTGCCCCTGTAAAGGCCCCCCTCTCATGGCCAAAAAGCTCTGCCTCCAGCAGCGTGTCAGGCAGCGCTGCACAATTTATCACCACCATGGGTTTCTGCTTGCGGGGTCCTGCCCTGTGGATCAGGCGGGCCAGAAGCTCCTTTCCCGTGCCGCTCTCACCAAGTATCATGGTGCTGGTCTTGGAATTGGCCACCTTAAACGCATCGGATATCACCTTGGCCAGCGCTTGGCTCTCCCCCACTATCTGGTATTGCTGCTCAAGCTCTTCCCTGAGGTTTTTGTTTTCCCTCCTTACCTGGTCGATCTTTTGGGCATTGCTGATTGCAAGGGATGCCAGCTCAGCAAACACTGTGAGCAGCTTCATGTCATCGGGCTGGATGGAGGAGCCGTCTTCTTTATCTATTATTTCCACGACACCTATGATGTCGCCGTTTACCATCATGGGAACACAGGCGATGGATTTGGTCTCAAAGCCGGTGGACTCGCTAATTTTCTTGTACCACCGGGGATCATTGGTCACATCAGGGATGAGGAGCGGTTGGCCTTTTTGTGCAACATAGCCGGCTATCCCCTGGCCTAGGTTTATCTCGTACTTTCTTACCTCGTGGCCTTTTTCACCTGTAGCAACCTTGAAGTACAACTTGCCTGTCTTTTTGTCCAGCAAAAGGAGAGAGCTGGCCTTGGCCCGCATCATCCTGGTGGCCTTCTCAATTATGAGCTCAAGGAGCTGGTCAAGATCCAGGACAGATGAGACCCAGCTGGATATCTCCCGCAATCGTTCTAGTTGGGAATTCTCTTTACTAGAGAGTCTTCTCATAAGGCCTTCAATTGCTTCTGTTAAGGATTAGGTACAGCAGGGACTGTATACTTTTCTATCGGCACCAGATTCAAAAGATTTACTTTTTTGAACGCATGGTAAGCAGGCGGAGCTTCCCGGCGGTTTCAGCAAACCACAACATGCCCTATTTGGTTTGTACGAGTTTGTATGGTAGACTTTGAAAAGATTCCCTTTTTATCCCAGTGAGATACGCCATGGCCCAGGAAAGAAACCTCTTTGAAACCCATTGGCTTAAAGGTCAGGTGATAAAGGTCACATACATTGACGATCAAACGGGCTACGTGGTCGCTACCCTGGATTGCGGAGCGCCTTTTGGGGCCGTTACAGTGGTGGGCAATCTGATTGCCTTGGGCCCCGGTGAGATCCTGGAGATAGAGGGGAGCTGGGAGAAGCACCCCAAGTATGGTCGTCAATTTAGGGTATCAAGCCACAGGTGGGTACGCCCCGGCTCCAAGAAGGCCATTGAAAAGTACCTTGGCTCAGGGCTCATAAAGGGTATCGGCCCCATGATGGCCAAAAGAATTGTTGAAAAATTTGGACAAAGCACCCTCGAAATCATAGAAAAAGACATCCATAAGCTGGCCCAGGTTGAGGGTATAGGGCCTAAAAGAATAGAGATGATCCGGAAGGCCTGGGACGGGCAAAGGGATATACGCGACCTCATGCTCTTTTTGCAAGAACATAACTTAAGCCATTCCCTTGCCCCAAAGATCTTCAAGGCATACGGCAACTCATCCATTTCAGTGATAAGGCAGAACCCTTTCAAGCTGGCCGATTCGGTCTATGGAATAGGGTTCAGGACAGCAGATGCCATTTCAGAGAAGCTCGGCTTTGAGAGGGAATCTCCCTTGCGCATGGAGGCAGGTATAAGGCATGTGCTGCAGAAAATGGCCGAGGACGGACACCTCTTCTGCCCTTACGAGGAACTGGTGAGCAGGGGTGCAGAACTCCTCAAAGTGGACGAAGCCCTAGTTGGTGAAACCGTAAAAAGGCTAGTGCGCAGCAGAGACTTGGTGCTTGAAGGGGCTGAGGGGGTTGAGGGCGGCGCCGTCTTCTTAAGGCGTTTTCATCTATACGAGACAGGGATCTCCCGGCACCTTGCAAGGATCCTAACCGGCCCCGGCTCGTTGGGCAATATGGATCTAGCCAAGTCAATAGCTTGGGCAGGGCAACAGATGGGGCTTTGCCTGGCCGGGGAGCAGGTCCGTGCTATTGAAGCGGCTTTCAAGCACAAGGTAGTGGTCATCACAGGAGGCCCTGGAACAGGCAAGACCACCATAATAGATGCCATTGTGAAAATCGCTGGGAGGGCGGGGGCAAAAGTGGCCCTTGCCGCCCCAACCGGCAGGGCCTCCAAAAGGATGGAACAGGCCACAGGCCTGGAGGCCAAAACCATCCACCGATTGCTGGATTTCCAGCCGCAAAAGGGAGGATTTCAAAAGGATGAGCACTCTCCAATTGATGCACAAATCGTCATCATAGACGAGGTATCCATGCTGGATGCCCCACTGGCCTACTATCTGCTCCGGGCAGTCTCCACCGAAGCAAGCCTCATCCTGGTGGGCGACAAGGACCAGCTCCCCTCCGTTGGGCCAGGGAACGTGCTCTCAGACCTTCTGGGTTGCAGGAAACTGCCCGTGGTGGCCCTCAAAAACATATTTAGACAAGCTGCCAGGAGCCTGATCGTCACCAACGCCCACAGGATTAATAACGGCCGGATGCCGGTTGATAGGGCCCAAGCCCCTGCCACTGCCTCTGACTACTACTTTATTGAACAGACAAATCCCGAAGAGGCCCTCAGAATTATAGTTGAACTTGTAACTTCCAGGATTCCCAAGCGCTTTAGGCTTGACCCCCTAACTCAGATTCAACTGATCTGCCCCATGCACAAGGGAATCCTTGGGACCCAAAATGTGAATAGTGTGTTACAAAAGGCCTTGAACCCCCATGCTGCCCTTGCCTCTCCGAGCCTGAAAGGCCTCAAGGAGGGCGACAAGGTCATGCAGGTCAAAAACAATTATGAAAAGACAGTGTTTAACGGCGATATCGGTTATGTGGAGGCCGTAGACCAAGAGGGGGGAGAGGTAATCGTAAAATTTGGTGGAAAAAGGGTCAATTATGCCCCTTACGAGCTTGGGGAGCTCTCTTTAGCTTACGCCATTACGGTCCACAAGTCCCAGGGAAGCGAGTACCCGGCTGTAATTCTACCCTTGACCGAAGAGCATTACATAATGCTGCAGAGGAATCTCCTCTACACCGCAGTGACCCGGGCAAAGAGACTCCTGGTAATGGTTGGGACCAAACGCGCCCTGAGCATTGCTGTTAGGAACCAGAAGGCAACCCACAGGTACACGCTGCTTGCCCAGCGGCTAAGGAGCCTCCTCTAGGGTTATCTCCTCCTCATCCATAACTTCTTTTAGCCTCACGGCATCCCCCAGCACCTTGCCCACAATGTTGACCGCACTTGCAGGCACTATCCTGTCACCGCTACTCATGGGGGTTGGACCGAAAAAGATACAAAAGGCACTCCCTTCAGGCCAATAGCCCAGATCCCCCATTTCCACCTCTTCCCTTGCCGACTCATCTAACTCCGCTTGAACCGGGATTGGGAAATAGATCTCATCGCCCCATGTATTGAATCTGGCCCTTATGGGCAAGGCCTTTGCAATCTTTTGGGCCGTGGGGGTATCATTCAACTGGGCTGGAAGTACAAGGTCGCCTATCTTGATTACAATCTTGTTCATAACGGGGCCTCCTGTCGGGATTTGATGAGTGGCAATTGTGCCAAATCCTATTGCCGGGCTGGAGAGGAATGAACCGAATTTCCCTCCTCAAGTCAACATGGCATGTCTCTTGCTCAATTGCCTGTTAAGGATATTTTCCTGAACTGGAAGGGCAACAGCACTAATCCAGCTTAAACCGCCCCGGAACAACGCAAGACCCAATAGGGTATAGCATGGACGAGAGGTCTCCAGTTGCATGTCTCAAGAACAAGGGGCATGAGGAGGGGCGTGGCTGAGGGCATAAATCTGACATCTTACGATCCCTCATGTCAACATATTGGCATATTCACTTAGTCCCTGCTTTTAAAAAAGGGTTTTTATGGCAAAAAAGGTAGAGGAAGAGCCCCAAAACACCAATAGCTGGATCACTACCTACACGGATCTGATGACCCTGCTTCTCACCTTCTTTGTGTTGCTGATCAGCATATCTGTAATGG
>Ga0256835_1000850_pt1 | contig 20191 bp, 14 predicted proteins | sample PIR30metaG_FD_185972 | JGI IMG/M metagenome (GOLD analysis project Ga0256835, IMG submission 185972) | Hydrothermal vent microbial communities from East Pacific Rise, Pacific Ocean - PIR-30 | ecosystem: Environmental > Aquatic > Marine > Hydrothermal vents | place: Pacific Ocean: East Pacific...
ATGTGCCGGAGAAGAAAAAAGATATTTAGGGGCAATGGCCGTTATTTCAATATGATAGGCGCAGGTTGATTCCCGGTGTGCCCGGCGGGTGTCAAAATCTTGGACAATGGTTGCGCTTTTCCGGCTTCAATGTTGCCGGTGTACGGAGGGCCGGCGGCGTTTGCGGCGTTTTTTCCTTATACGGGCATTGGGGGTGCGGTTGAGGACTTCGATCAACTCCTGTCCCAGCACGCGGCACTGCCAGCGTTTGATGCCGCTGACCGCGGCCAGCTCTTTTTCGCTCTTTGGGTTTGCCAGCACGATCTGTCTGATCATGTTCTTGCTGAGCAGCAGCGGCGGATCGATTCCCTCGCTTTCGGCCCGGCGGTCCCTCCAGTTGCGCAGGGCCTTGATTTTGGGAGCCACCTGGGCCGGAAGCCGCGGACTGTGATTGCGGGGATACAGGGGCAGCTGGCCGGAAGGCAGCTGGCGGGCCCTGGCAATGGTCCCGGTCAGCGCCCGGCCGTACATCTGAACCTGCTTGGCGCTGAGGATGCCGGTGGCCTTGAGGCTGTTTTGGGAAGCTGGCATGGCCAGGGCCAGTTTGAGCAGGGCATTGTTGCTTATTATTTTGAAAAGGGGGCGGTCCTTGAATTTTGCCCGTTTCATTCTCCACTGGAGCAGGGCTTCCAGGATTGCCAGCTGGCGCGGCGAAAGCCGGCCGGCCCCCTTGCATTTTAAAAACAAGGGCTGACCGTTGTTGTCCGGCGGCCTGACATGGACCAGGCGTTCGCACTCTTCGGTGACCCACTCCAGGCGGCCCTTTTGGGTCAGTTTTTTGCGCAACCGTTCGGCCAGCGGAATCAGGAAACGGACGTCAGAGGCGGCATACTCCAGCATGGCCTCGGGCAGCGGGCGCTGTGACCAGTCCTTTTTCTGGTACTTCTTGTCCAGCTCGACACGGAAATGGGCCTTGACCAGGGCATCCAGGCTGGTTTCGGGCATGCCGAGGAAGGTGGCCGCCAGCTGGGTGTCGAACAGGTTGTCGATGGTTATGTTGAAATCGCGGTAAAGGCTGCGCACGTCGTAATCGGCTCCGTGGAAAACCTTGCATACGGAGCCATCGGCAAACAGCGGTTTCAGGGCGTCAAGGCCATCTAACGCAAGGGGATCGATGATGGCTATGCGGCTGCCGGCGCACATCTGCAACAGGCATACCTTTTCCCTGAAATGGTACATGGAGTCGGCCTCCAGGTCCACGGCTACCTGGCTGTGCCGGCCGGCATACTCGGCGAAGCGGGCCAACTGTTCCGCTTCGTTTATCAGGGTTGTTTCGTACGATGGTGTCATGAAACTATTTCGTTTATCAGGGTTGTTTCGTACGATGGTGTCATGAAACTATTTTTTTGCTTGACCCGCCAGGGTAAATTCTCTTAATCCTTTTAAGCTTATGTTGGTGTTATCAATTTAATGACAAATTTGCAAAAATCCGAAGCCATTTCATATCAACCCCAAGGCAGTCCAAGGTGAACCGCAAATGATTACTATAACACTTCCTGACGGAAGCTCAAAGCGCTTTGAAACTCCGCCGACCGGCCTGCAGGTGGCCGAGTCCATTTCACCCGCCCTCGCCAGGCAGAGTGTGGCCATGGAAGTCGATGGAATTGTCAAGGATCTGAGCCAAACCATCGACAGGGATGCCCGCGTCAGGCTCATTACCACACGGGATCCCGAGGCCCTGGAGATCATGCGCCACAGCGCGGCCCACGTCATGGCCCAGGCGATCCTGCGCCTTTACCCGGAGGCCAGGCTGACCATAGGTCCGGTTGTCGAAGACGGCTTTTATTACGATATCGACATGGAGCCGGTTTCCGAAGAGGATTTCGGCCGTATCGAGGCCGAGATGAAAAAGATCGTCAAGGCCAAGCTGCCCATAACCCGCAAGGAAGTTTCCAAGCAGGAAGCCCTGAAGTTTTACGCCGGTGAACCATACAAGCTGGAGATGATCCGGGAACTGGAAGACGGCACCATATCTTTTTATTCCCAGGGCGAGTTTACCGACCTTTGCCGGGGGCCCCATGTTCCCCATACCGGGTTTGTAAAGGCTTTCAAGCTGATGAAGGTATCCGGGGCCTACTGGCGGGCCGATCAGTCCAGGGCGCAGTTGCAGAGGATCTACGGCACCGCCTTTTTCGACAAGAAACAGCTCAAGGCCTATCTTAATTTCCTGGAAGAAGCCCGCAAGCGCAACCACCGCCGCATCGGAACGGCCATGGATCTTTTCAGTTTCCACGATGAAGCTCCGGGGATGCCCTTTTTCCACGCCCGGGGAATGGCCCTCTGGAACGCCCTGCTGGAGTACTGGCGCCGGGAACACCAGGTGGCCGGATACGTGGAGACCAAGACCCCCATCATGCTCCAGCGCACCTTGTGGGAGCGTTCCGGGCACTGGGAAAATTACCGTGACAACATGTACACCAGCCAGATAGACGACCTGGAATACGCCATCAAGCCGATGAATTGCCCCGGCGGGATGCTGCTTTACAAGCGCAAGCACCACTCCTACCGCGATCTTCCCATCCGGGCGGCTGAAATCGGCCTGGTGCACCGTCACGAGCTCAGCGGCGTGCTCAACGGCCTTTTCCGGGTAAGGGCCTTTCACCAGGACGATGCCCATATCTTCATGACTCCCGGCCAGATCCAGGACGAAATCCTGGCCCTGCTGCGCCTGGAAGAGAGGATCTACAGCACCTTCGGCCTGGGATTCGAGCTTGAGCTTTCCACCCGTCCGGAAAAGTCCATCGGTACCGACGCCCAGTGGGAACTGGCCACCGAAGGGTTGCGGTCGGCCCTGGATGCCTATGGCCGGCCTTACCGCATCAACGAGGGTGACGGGGCGTTCTACGGCCCCAAGATCGACCTGCACATCAAGGACGCTCTTAACCGCACCTGGCAGTGCGGAACCATCCAGCTGGACATGTCCCTGCCGGAAAGGTTCGACCTTTTCTATATCGGCAAGGATAACGAACGCCACCGGCCGATCATGCTTCACCGGACGGTTTTCGGGTCCATCGAGAGGTTCCTGGGTATCCTGATCGAGCATTTTGCCGGCAAGTTTCCCCTCTGGCTGGCTCCGGTCCAGGTGGCCGTGTTGCCCATGAACGACCAGCTGATCGATTTCGCCCGTCAGGTTGCAGCCGACCTGGAAGGGATCGGGCTGCGGACCGAGGTGGACTGCCGCAGCGAGAGCCTCAACAAGAAGATCCGGGATGCCCAGCTGGCCAACATCCCGCTGATGCTTACCTGCGGGGCCAGGGAAAAGGAGGCCGGCACCTATTCTGTCCGCACCCTGGACGGAAAGGTTCATTTCGGGATCGAGCCGGCCCGTTTCAAGGAGAAGGTGCTTGAAAACATCGCCGGCCGCAGACTGACCCCGGACATTTTCGATCGATGATCCGCCCGGGTGAGTTCGGGCGTTACTGGCTGCCGGTGATTCTGTACTGTGGGGCCATTTTTCTCCAGTCGTCTTTCCCCGTGCCGGCCGGGCTTCCCAGTCTGCCTCACCTGGACAAGGCGGTCCATGCCGTAATCTATGGAGGCCTTGCCGTTCTGTTCTGCCGGGCTTTGCGGAGACGGCCGGCATTCAGGGACCGGATGGGGAAAGTGGGCTGGCTGAGCTTCGGAGCGACCGTGCTTTACGGCCTGAGCGACGAATTGCACCAGTCGTTGGTGCCGGGAAGGTCTGCCGAGGCGTTTGACCTGCTGGCCGATGCAGCCGGGGCGCTTGTGGGGATCTGGCTGTTCGCCCGGCTGCATGCCGGCCGGGGCCAAAAGAAACCAGGTGGCCCCGGCTGTGGCGATTGACAAACAACCTCTGTTTTTATAGAACACTGGAGTGCGAAAGTCGGCGTTTTTTGTTTGAAGCCGGCCGGGTGCACGCGTTAAGAACATGGGTGTCGGGAGCCCCTTGGGCCCCTGGTGTATTGTCCCGTGATAAAGGCCGATGAAAACCGCCTCTCCGGGGGCGGTCTGCTTTGGAAGCCCTTTTTTCTTACCAGATCCTTAGCCAAGGAGCTGAGCCTGTCATGACCACCAGCAAAATCATTACCATCAACGGCCGTGAACTGACCTTTGAAAACGATGAGACCATCCTGGAGGTTGCCCGGCGCAACGGGATCGAAATTCCCACCCTCTGCCATTTGAAGGGCACCCAGCCAACCGGTGCCTGCCGTATCTGTGTGGTGGAGGTGGAGGGGGCCCGCAACCTGATGCCGGCCTGTTGCACTCCGGCCGCCGACAAGATGGTGGTGCGCACCGAGTCGCCCCAGGTGGTGGCGGCCCGCAGGCTGATAATCCAGCTGATGCTGGCCTCGGGCAACCACAACTGCGCAATCAGGGGCTCTGACAACCAGGACTGGACCGCCTTTCAGCTCAAGGTGCAGGAAGAAGACGGCAGCAGCGATTTGTGTCCGGTATGGGGCGATTGCCGCCTCCAGGACCTGGCTTACCGTTACCAGGTGTCAGGGGAACGTTTCGACGCCACCGTTAACCGTTACCCCATTGAAGACGTCAATCCGTTCATAGTGAGGGACTTTTCCCGCTGCATACTCTGCGGCCGGTGCGTCCAGGCCTGCTGTGAAGTACAGGTAAACAATGCCATCAGTTTCGGCTACCGGGGGCCGTTTTCCAAGATAATCGCCGCCGGCGACCGTCCCCTGAAAGATTCGGACTGCGTGTTTTGCGGGGAATGCGTCCAGGTCTGTCCGGTGGGCGCCCTGGTGGAAAAGGAGGCCCGCTACCGGGTCCGCCCCTGGGAAACCGGCAAGGTCAGGACCACCTGCACCTACTGCGGGGTGGGTTGCCAGATACTGCTCCATGTCAAGGACGGCAAGGTGGTCAAGGTGACCGGAGTGCCCGACAGCCCTCCGAACCACGGCAGTCTTTGCGTCAAAGGCCGTTTCGGTTTCGATTTCATCAATTCGGAAAAGCGGCTCACCAAACCGCTGATCAAGGAAAACGGCAAATTCCGGGAGGCGGACTGGGATGAAGCCCTGGACCTGGTGGCCGGGCGGTTCAGGGAGATCGTAGAGAAAAATGGCTCCGAAAGTGTCGGGGTGCTCACCTCCGCCCGGGTGACCAACGAGGAAAACTACATTGCCAACAAGTTTGCCAGGGCGGTACTCAAGACCAACAACATAGATCATTGTGCCCGGCTCTGACATTCCTCCACCGTGGCCGGTCTGGCCGCAGCTTTCGGATCCGGTGCCATGACCAACACCATCGCCGACATCGAAGAGGCCGATGTCATCTTGGTGACAGGTTCCAATACCACCGAAAATCATCCCGTGCTTTCAGCCTTCGTCAAGCGGGCCGTCAAGTTCAAGGGGGCCAAGCTGATCGTTGTCGACCCGCGGCGGATCAAGCTGACCCAATTCGCCGACCTGTGGCTGCGCCCCAACCTGGGCACCGATGTCGCCTGGATCAACGGCATGATGAACGTCATAATCAACGAGGGCCTGCTGGACGAGGATTTCGTAGACCGGCGGACAGAGGGTTTCGAGGCCCTGCGCAAGGTGGTCGAAAAATACGACCCCGAGTTCGTGGAAGGAATCACCGGTATTCCGGCCGAAGCCCTGCGCGCTGCGGCCAGGCTCTACGGCAAGGCCGGGGCGGCAAGTATCCTGTATTGTATGGGCATAACCCAGCACACCACCGGCACGGACAACGTCAAGTCCCTGGCCAACCTGGCCATGCTGACAGGCAATCTCGGCCGGCCCGGAACCGGTGTCAATCCCCTGCGGGGCCAGAACAATGTCCAGGGGGCCTGCGACATGGGGGGGCTGCCCAACGTTTTTTCCGGCTACCAGCCGGTTACCGATCTGGCGGTGGTCAAGAAGATGGAAGACGCCTGGGGGGTGAGCGGAATTCCCACCAAGCCCGGCCTGACGGTTACCAAGATGATTCCCATGGCCCACGAGGGCAGGCTCAAGGCCCTGTATATCATGGGTGAGAATCCCCTGGTCTCCGATCCCGACCTCAACCATGCCGAAAAGAGCATCAAAAACCTCGATTTCCTGGTGGTGCAGGATATTTTTCTCACCGAAACCGCCCAGCTGGCCGACGTGGTCCTGCCTTCGACCTGTTTTGCCGAAAAAGACGGGACTTTTTCCAACACCGAACGGCGGGTCCAGCGGGTGCGCAAGGCCCTGGAGCCACCCGGCGAGTCCATGGAGGACTGGAAGATCATCTGCAGTGTCGCCACCCGCATGGGATACGAAATGAAATATCCCGACAGCGAGGCGATTTTCAACGAGATAGCCCGGGTGACCCCGTCGTATGCGGGTCTGAGTTACGCCAGGATAGAAAAGGAAGGTCTTCACTGGCCCTGCCCAAGCGCCGAACATCCGGGCACCCCTATTTTGCACACCCAGCAGTTTGCCCGCGGCCGGGGACTTTTTCACGCCATCGAATGGATACCGCCCTCTGAGCAGACAGACGATGAATATCCCATGTACCTTACCACGGGCAGGATTCTGTATCAGTATCATACCGGCACCATGACCATGAAGACCGGCGGGCTGAACTTCAAGGCGCCCGAGGCTTTCGTTGAGATTTCCGCAGCGGACGCGGCCCGCTACCGGCTGGCCGACGGAGACATGGTCAGGGTCAGCTCAAGGCGGGGGGAGATCGTGGCCCGGGTCAAGGTGTCGTCCAAGGCCGTGGACGGGACGATTTTCATTCCCTTCCATTTTGCCCGGGCAGCGGCCAACCGGCTGACCAATGCCGCCCTGGATCCTGTCAGCGGCATTCCGGAATACAAGGTCTGCGCCGTCAGGATATCAAAAGCGGCCTGAAATCGGATCATAAGACAAAAAAAGCCCCGGCTGACGGCCGGGGCTTTTTTATTATCTGCCGGGAGGGTCTGGTTTTACATTTCCGATTCAGGGTGAAAGACGTCCACGTCCTTAAGGTCGTCGCCGAGATAGGCCCTTTCATTGGGACCCAGAATGCCCAGGGAAAGGCAGAGAATGGTCCAAAGGTGCACGGTCTGCCAGGCATGATCGTGCTGTTCTGCCAGGTCGTGGATCTGGCTGTGGCAGTTGTGGCACGGGGCGATACAGTAATCGGCCTTGGTGGCCATGATCTGCTCCACCTTGAGGCGGCCGTAGTAGCGCCTGGCATCGGTGTACCCGGATTGCAGGTAACCGCCTCCGCCGCCGCAACAGAAGTTGTTGGAACGGTTGGGGTACATTTCGATGAAGTTTTCTTCTCCCACGCAGGTCTTTACCACGAAGCGGAGATCTTCTGCCACCGGGTCGCCAAAGGTCTTGCGGACCAGCTGGCAGGGATCCTGGACGGTGAAGGTGACCTTGCGGTCCTTGTTCCAATCGCTGCTGGGTTTGAGCTTGCCCTCGCGGATCCATTTTGCGTAAAGGCGGATGATGCTTTCGATCTCGAAGTTGTGCTCGATGTTGAATTTTTCCAGTCCGACCCGGACTGCGAAAAGTTCGTGCCCTCACTCGGTGTTGAGCCAGACCTTGCAGCCAAGGTCTTCCACCGCCTTGGCCTTTACCCTGACTATGTGTTCCCAGTTTTCATCGTCGGCCAGGAACATGCAGTAGTTCTCGGCGGCCCACCCTTTGGTGCCGTAGGTCCAGTCGGCCCCCACAAGGTGAAGTATCTTCCACAGGGGCACCATCTCGTCCGGTTCGGTGACCGGCTCGCGCGAATTCTGGTTGAGAAAATAATAGGCGCCCTTCTTGTTGACCGGAGCCTGCATTTCGGCAAATTCCGGTTGTGTTTCGCGATACTCTTCCAGTACGTCTTCCACCACGAAGGCGAAGTCTTCTTCAGTGGCTCCCATGGCGCTGCATGTGTCGTTGCGCAGGGCCATGTCGCAGGAGCCGACTATGCCCTTGGGGCGTTTTTCCCGCGGCCAGCTCTGGCGGGCGTAGTAGACCAGTTGGGGTATGTTGATTTTCATGGGACAGACATAGATGCAGCGCTGGCACATGCTGCACATCCAGACCCACGGGGTTGAAGTGATTTCTTCATCCATGCCCAGGGCCGCCATTCGCAGAAACTTGCGGGGATCCATCCCTTCAAGGCCGGTGGCCGGGCATCCGGATGAGCAGGCACCACAGGTCAGACAAAGGTTGAGGTTGCCGCCGTCAGGCAGGATTTCCTTGACCTTGTCGATGAAGGTGCTCTTTTTTTTGCCACCCAGTTTGATCGCTTCTTCAGCCATTTAATATAACCCTCCGTAAATTTGTTCCCCTCCTTGAGCACATTTTACGAAACACCATCTTTTATTGACGAAACGTTGGAAAATTACAAGTAAAAAATTTGCCGCAGAAGGATTCCGGGAGAGCACGTTGTGATTGCCGGCGGTATAATGAATCTGTCTTCAATAAAACGTACGGAACTCGCGCAGCGCTCGCAAATTGGCCTTTTGATTTTCTTACAAAGCATATATCCGGTATTATTTTCCATGGTTATCAGTAAAAATTATAAAAGGGCTCTGATTTGGGACCCACCACAATAGGGCTTGACAGGGGGAGAGGGGTTTTGATAACTGAATGAATATTCATTCATAAACGGAAATGTCATTACGTCAAGGAGGGGGGATCATCGCAACCAGGGGCAGACATAACGACAAGTATCGCAGGATACTTGAAGCGGCGGTGAAGGTTTTTGCCGAGCAGGGATTTCACCAGTCGACCATCGCCCAGGTGGCCAAAGAGGCCGGGGTGGCCGATGGCACCATCTATCTCTATTTCAAAAACAAAGACGATATCCTGATTCAGTTTTACAGGTACAAGACCCGGCAGGTCTTCCAGAAGTTCCGGAACGAGGTGGAAAAAGGATCGACGGCGGTCGAAAAGCTGAGAAACCTGATCCGCACCCACCTGCAGGAGTTCCAGAACGACCGTGACATGGCCATCGTCTACCAGGCCGAAACCCACCAGAACCGGAGACTGGCCTTCGAGCAGATCAGGGATATGTCCAAGATGTACCGGGACATCATATCCGAGGTCATCGAGCAGGGCCAGGAGGAAGGCACCATGCGCAAAGACCTGTACGTGGGGCTGGTCAAGCGTTTCGTAAACGGAGCGGTGGATGAAGTGATCAATTCCTGGATCCATTCGGGCGGCAAGTATGACCTGGTTTCCATGGCCGATCCCCTGGTGGATCTGTTCATCCGGGGCATCGGTAGCGACAAGGTCTGCGAACAAGTCGTGCGCCGCGGGATTAAATCATAAAGCCAAAAACATACAGGGAGAAAACTCATGGCACAGGTAATCGCCGATCGGAAAGACGTCGATTTCGTTCTTTTCGAGCAACTGAAAGTCGATGAACTGAGCAAACACGAAAAGTTTGCCGAGTTCAACAAAAAGACCGTGGAGCTGGTCGTGGCCGAGGCCCGCAACCTGGCCGTCAAGGAAATCCTGCCCACCCAGAAAGAAGGGGACGATCAGGGCTGTGTTTTTGAAAACGGCAAGGTGATCGTGCCTGAATGTTACAAGCGTGCCTGGAAGCTGTTTCTGGAAGGCGAGTGGCTGGCCCTTCCCGAGGACCCGGAATACGGCGGCCAGGGCATGCCCCGGACGGTCGCCATGGCCTGCGGGGACTATTTCAACGGCGCCAATTACGCCTTCATGATGTATCCGGGCCTGACCCACGGAGCCGCCCTGCTGGTGGAGGCCTTCGGTACGGAGAAGATCAAAAAGCTTTTTCTGAAAAACATGTTTACCGGCAAGTGGACCGGCACCATGCTGCTTACCGAACCGGAGGCCGGATCAGACGTGGGGGCCCTGACCACCAGCGCCGTCAGAAACGACGACGGTACCTACTCGATAACCGGCAACAAGATTTTCATTTCTTCCGGCGAACACGATCTGGCCGAAAACATCATTCATCCGGTGCTGGCCCGCATCGAAGGAGCCCCCAAAGGGACCAAGGGTATTTCACTCTTCCTGGTTCCCAAGTACTGGGTCAACGACGACGGCAGCCTGGGCGAATTCAACGATGTGGTCTGCACAGGCATCGAGGAAAAGATGGGTATCCACGGCAACCCCACCTGTTCGCTCACCCTTGGCGGCAAGGGCAAGTGCCGGGGCTACCTGCTGGGGGAGGAAAACAAGGGTATGCGGGCCATGTTTCTGATGATGAACGAGGCCCGCCTCCTGGTGGGGATGCAGGGAATGGCCTGCGCCAGCGCCTCTTACCTGAATGCCGTCAATTACGCCCGCCAGAGAATTCAGGGCCGCCATCTGCTGAAGATGATGGATCCGGAAGCCCCCTCGGTGCCCATAATCCAGCATCCTGACGTGCGGCGCATGCTGCTGCACATGAAGGCGTACGTGGAAGGGATGCGCAGCCTGCTTTACTACGTCGGCATGCTTACGGACCGCAGACAGGTTACCGCGGACGAAGAATCCAGGGCCAAGTATCAGGGGCTGATCGATCTGCTGATACCCATATGCAAGGGATACGTTACCGACCGGGCTTTCGATATCTGCAGTATCGGTATTCAGGTTTACGGCGGTTACGGTTACATCCGCGATTATCCCCAGGAACAGCTGTTGCGCGATTGCCGCATTACCATGATTTACGAGGGAACCAACGGCATCCAGGCCATGGATCTGCTGGGCCGCAAGCTGGGTCTGAACAAGGGCAAGCCGATCATGGACCTGATGGGCGAGATTCAGCAGGTAATCGCCCGGGCCGGGCAGACCGGGGCGCTTGCCCCCCTGGCGGCCGATCTGGAAAAGGCGCTCAACCGGCTTGGAGAAGTGGCCATGCACCTGGGCGGCAAAGCCATGAGCCCCGAAGTCCTGAAGGCGTTTGCTTTCGCCCATCCTTTCCTGGAAGTTTCAGGAGACGTGGTTATGGCCTGGATGCTGCTGTGGAGGGCGGTGATCGCCGCCTCCAGGCTCGCCAAGGGAGCCAAGAAAAAAGATCGGGACTTTTACGAAGGCCAGATCAAGAGCGCCGAGTATTTCACCCAGGTGATTCTGCCGGCCACCATGGGCAAGATGGATGCAATCGTAAAGATGGACGGAGCGGCCATCGATATCGGTGAAGACGCCTTCGGCGGCAAATAAGCCGGCTGTCTGCAAGGTTTATAAATTATCAAAAAGCCCCGGCGCGCAAAGCCGGGGCTTTTTTATGAAGTTATTTGCTCTTTTTGAAGAGCCTTGTCTCAACCTTGCCTTTTCTTCAGCTCCTCGGCCCGCAGGTCTTTTTTGAGCACCTTGCCCACGTTGGATTTGGGCAGCTCGTCCCGGAATTCGATCTCGGTGGGCCACTTGTACTTGGCCAGCTTGTCGTGGCAGTATTCGATCATTTCCTGCTCAGTGGCTGTCTCGCCCGGTTTCAGGACGATGAAGACCTTGACCGCCTCTCCCCGCTGGGGATGGGGGATGCCGATGGCGGTGGCTTCCAGGACCTTGGGGTGTTCGAAGTAGACCTCCTCTATGTCCCGGGGATAGACGTTGTAACCGCCGGAAATGATCATGTCTTTTTTGCGGTCGACTATGTAGAAATATCCGTCTTGGTCCATGCGGGCGATATCGCCCGTATGCAGCCAGCCGTCAGTCAAGGTTTCGGCCGTGGCCTCGGGCCGGTTCCAGTAGCCTTTCATCACCTGGGGTCCCTTGATCAGCAGCTCGCCCGATTCACCAACCGGCAGATCCGTGGCGCCGTCGTTCAGATCTACGATCCGGCATTCGGTGTCCGGAATGGGCACGCCGATACTGCCCACCTTGCGCCGGTCCTTGGCAAAGGGATTGATGTGGGTGACAGGGGTCGTTTCGGTCAGGCCGTAGCCTTCGACGATCACCGCTCCGGTACGCTCCTCGAATTCCCGGATGACTTCCACCGGCAGGGGGGCGCTGCCCGAAAAGCAGCCCTTGATGGATGTCAGGTCCACCTTATCTATATCCGGGTGCTGCAGCATGCCGATGTACATGGTGGGCACCAGGGGAGCGAAAGTCGGTTTGTACTTGGTGATGGCCTCTATCAGCTGAGGCGCCTGGGGCTTGGGCACCAGGATGTTGCCCCAGCCCATATGAATGGCCAGATTCATGGCGGTGGACAGGCCGAAGACGTGGAAAAAAGGCAGGGCTCCGAGCATGATTTCGTCGTGCCCGAATTCCGGAAACCATGCCCGCAGCTGCTGGACCTGCATGCTCAGGTTCCCGTGGGTGAGCATGACACCCTTGGAAACGCCGGTCGTTCCGCCGGTGTACTGGTACATGGCCACCTGTTCAAAGTCCAGTCCGGGTCTTTCCTGGATGGGGCGGGCGGAGGCCGTCAGGGATTTCCAGCGGTAAAGATCCGCAGCCGGCTCAACCTTGGCCGCCAGGCCTTTTTTCTTGGCCACCAGGGGAAAGAGCAGATTCTTGGGAAAAGGCAGGTAATCGCCGATTGAAGTGTAGACTATCTGGCCGATGGATGTCTTGGGCCGCAGGTTCACCATCCGGTTTGCCAGCAGGTCCAGGGTTATTAGGACCTTGGCGCCCGAATCGTTGAACTGGTGCTCCAGCTCCCGGTCGGCGTAGAGGGGATTGTTCATGACGGCAATCGCCCCCAGGCGCATTATGGCGTAGTAGGCTGCCACGCACGGAATCACGTTGGGCAGCAGGATGGCGACCGCGTCGCCCCGGCCTATGCCGAAATCCGCCAGGCAGGCGGCAAAGCGATCGACCATGTCGTTGAGGCCGGCGAAAGTCAGCTCGCAGCCCTGAAAGTTCAGGGCCATCTTGTCCGGGAATCTTTCGGCCGAGCGGTCAAGGAACTCCGGCAGGCAAGCCTTCTCGTAGTCCAGGTGTTCGGGAATGCCCTTCAGATAGTAGGCCAGCCATGGTTTGTCTTTATAATTAACCGTGTTTGCCATGCGCACCTCCTCACAGATTACGGTGGGGCGATCCCGGTTCGGCTGCCGGAAGCAGGAGGCAGCTGCCGGGACCCTGAAAACGGGCTAATTGCTTTGCCGGCCGGCCGTTTCCGGAAATCGCGCACCGCCCGTGGCCAATGTTTTATCGATTATAGCTTAATTTTTTAAATTTAGCTATTTTTTCCTATAGATATATGCTTTGCGCCCGATTTGGGACACCCTGCACCAATCTTCATATTTGACATGACGGGCATGGGTATGGGAAAGAAGGTCGCTGGATGAATAGCCAGCGCGCCGATGTTCCGATACCGCTTGCGAATATAACCTCTCACCGGCCGCTATTTTGGCACGGTTGAAAGTGACATGATACAGTCCGACAGAGTCATGAACCCGAAGCGGATTATGTCCGCTGTCAGAATATATGTGTCCGGAGGTCGAGCATCTCCGGATGGGCTGCCCCGGCATGCGGGAAACCATGGGCGCCTCCCCGGGCGGGAGGGCTCGCCCGCCCGGCGGCAGTGCAACAAGTTTTTGCTTGACAGGGTTGCCGGCCACGGGTAATGAATGAATGCTCATTCATTTTGATAACCTGCAATTATCACAGATGAAGGGAGTTGAAAAGTAAAAAATGGAAACTGCGTTGATACCGCCCGCCAAGTATTTTTTTCTCTTCATACCGACGGTGATTTTCTCCATCGTCATACCGGTCATCGGGGTGGCTCTTTTTACATACATCATTGCCATCAGGTCGGCTCCCCTGATAAAAGCGGCGCCCGACAACCGCTTCGACAACCTGCCGCAGAGGGTTCGCCAGCTGGTCAAGATATGGCTGCTGCAGTGGCGCCAGCCGCGTTACCGGACAGCCGGTATCCTGCACATACTGATATTTGCAGGTTTTCTGGTTTTGAGCATCCGTTCCATGTCCATGGTCGTAATTGGTGTCTTTCCCCATTTCGTGCCGCCGGGACTGGACGGCGCGAAAGGTGTCGTCTACAACATATTGAAGGACTATGCGGCAACCTGGGTCCTGGTGGCGGTGGTGCTGGCCGCCTGGCGCCGGGCGGTGGTCAAGCCCGCGAGATACGCGGTTCCGCCCAAATACGGCAAGGATCATACCTGGGAGGCCCTTTTCGTGCTGGGGATGATCGGGGCCCTGATGATCAGCGAAAGCCTGTTCGAGGCAACCCTGGCTGCTGCCCGGCTCCAGCAGGGACAGCACGCCGAACTGCTGGCTCCCCTCAGCCTGGCCTGGATCTTCAAACACATCCTGGCCGGCAAATCCCGGGCCGTCTTGCAGGGGCTTCACATAGCGTCCTATTATGTGCATGACCTGGTGTTCTTCTCTTTCCTTTGCTTTTTGCCCATGGGCAAGCATTTCCATGTGATCACTTCCTTTTTCAACGTCTTTTTCATGCGTACCCGCCGGGGCAACATCAAGCCGGTACGCTACGGCGTGCCCGACGACAAGCTGGACGACCTGGATTCTTTCGGGGTGAAGAAGCTGGAGGATTTCACCTGGAAGCACATGCTGGATTTTTATTCCTGCGCCGATTGCGGCCGCTGTTCGGACAACTGTCCGGCCAACGCCGTGGGCCGGCCCCTTTCGCCCCGCTTCATCAGCATCAAGGGCCGCGATCTGCTCTTTAAGAATTATCCTGTCTATCCGTACAAGGCTCCCTTCAAGGTGGGCCAGGAGGTTATGGGCACAATTTACGAAGAAGACGAGATCTGGTCGTGCACCACCTGCGGAGCCTGCGAGCAGGAATGCCCCCTGGGTATCGAATACATCGACAAGATCGTGGACCTGCGGCGGGCGATGGTGGACGAAGGGATGGTTCCCCAGTCTCTGCAGAAACCTTTGCGGGCCCTGGAAAAGAGGGGCAATCCCTGGGGCAAGCTGGAAAAGAAGCGGGTGGAATGGACCAAGGAGCTGGCCGAGCAGGCGCCGGTAAAGATCCTGGACGGCAAGCAGACGGCCGATCTGCTCTACTTTGTTGACAGCATTTCGTCCTACGATGACCGGATGCAGGAAATCGCCCGGGCCACGGCCCGCGTGCTGCAGGCTACCGGCGCCGATTTCGGCATCCTGGGCAAGGCCGAGAAAGACAGCGGCCATGAGGTGCGGCGCTTCGGCGAAGAAATGCTCTTCCAGGACCTCAAGGAGCAAAACATAGCGGCCATCGAAAAAGCGGGAGTTTCCGGGATCGTAACCGCCGATCCTCATGCCTTCAACGCTTTGAAAAACGATTACCAGGGGCTGCCTCCGGTCCGGCATATCAGCCAGTATCTGGCCGGGCTCATCCGGGACGGCAAGCTGCAGTTCAATCCCCTCCAGGATGGTGACAAGGTCTATACTTACCACGATCCCTGCTACCTGGGCCGGCACAACGAGCTGTACGACGACCCCCGGGCGGTCCTGGACGCCATCCCGGGCCTGAAGAGGGTGGAGATGGAACGTTGTCGCGACCGCTCTTTTTGTTGCGGCGGCGGCGGACTGATGCTTTTCTACGAGCCCCACGAAGATGAGAGGATGGGTGTGATCCGGGTGAAGATGGCCGCGGCGGCCGGCGCCGACGTGATCGTGACCGCCTGCCCCTTCTGCCTGGTAAACGTGGAAGACGCCATCAAGGTGGCCGGGCTGGAGGGAAAACTGGAGGCCATAGACCTGGTGGAGCTTGTGGCCGCTCAGCTATGATTGTGGCTCCATGCAGTCGCCGGCGAATCAATTAGGCAGGATACAGGTTGAAAAGCTGAAAACCTAAACCATGCATAGTTTCAGGGAGGATCAACATGGAAATTCTGGTGTGCGTCAAGAGGGTCCCTGACACCGCTGAGAACGAGATCGAAGTAAAAAGCGACGGGACCGACATCGAGCGCGACGACCTGGTCTACTCGGTCAACGAGTGGGACAACTACGCAGTGGAAGAAGCCATCCAGATCAGGGACAACGTGGGTGGTTCGGTGACCGTGGTCACCGTGGGTGACGACGAATCCGAAGAAGTGCTCCGCCGGGAGATGGCCATGGGTGCCGACAACGGCGTATTGCTTTCTGACTCGGCCTTCGAAGGCTCCGACGGCCGGGGTGTGGCCGCAATCCTCAAGGCCCAGGCAGATGCCGGCAATTACGACCTGATCCTGTGCGGCGCCCAGGCTGACGACGGGGCCGGCCAGGTGGGCGGCATGCTGGCGGCCATGCTCGACTGGCCGTATGCTTCCCTGGTCAACCACATCGAGATCGTCGATGACAAGAAGATCAAGGTCGGCCGCGAGATCGAAGGCGGCAACCAGGAGCTTAACGAAATAGAGCTTCCCTGTGTGCTTTCGATCCAGACCGGTATCAACGAGCCGCGCTACGTCGGAATCCGTGGAATCCGCAAGGTGGCGTCGGTGGAGATCCCGGTAAAGGGCGCCTCCGACCTGGGGCTGGATCCGGCCACGGTGGGCGAGGCCGGGGCGAAGGTGAAGCGTCTTGACTACTTTGTGCCTGAGCTGGGCGAAGGAGCCGAGATCCTGGAAGGCAGCATGGAAGAAAAGATCGAAAAACTGATTGAACTGCTCAAGGCCAAAGGAGGGCTGAAATAATGGCTCAGATTTTTGCATATATCGTACACAAGGGTGGAGTTATAGACGATACTGCCGCCGAACTGGCGGTGGCTGCAAAGAAAATCGATGCCAGCTCCGCGGTCACGGCCATCGTCACCGGCAGCGGGGCCGACCTGGACACCGTTTGCCAGGAGGCGGCCAAGCTCTATCCCGAGGTCTGGAAGTTCGACAACCAGGCCCTGGCCTATCCCAATGCCGAAGTAATCCGCAAGCTGCTGGTGGACGTTCTGCCGAAAGATGCGGTCTTCCTGGTTCCGCATGACACCTTCGGAATGGACCTGGGACCCGGCCTGTCCATCAAGCTGGACGTGCCTTACGTTCCGGATGTCATCGAAATCGAAGCGGCAGATGGCAGCACTTTCAAGATGGTCCGCCAGGAGTTCAGCGGCATGGCCCATACCCATGTGGCCTGTGACCTGGGCTCGGGCGGTGTGATAACCCCCCGGCCGGGCGTTTTCCAGCCTGAAGAGGGGGCTGCCGAGGCAGGCGGCAAGGTGACCGACAAGTCGGGCGAGGCAGGCGATCTGTCCGCCAGGCGCAGGTTCCTGGAAGTGGTGGAGGCCGAAGTCGGGGATGTGGACATCACCAAGGCCGACGTGCTGGTGTCCATCGGCCGGGGCATCGAGGACGAGGAAAACATCGAGCTGGCCGAAGAGCTGGCCGAGGCCATGGGGGCGGTTGTGTCCTGCTCGCGGCCCATCGTGGATGCCAAGTGGATGGAAAAGTCCCGCCAGGTGGGAACATCCGGCCAGACGGTCAAACCGAAGGTTTACATGGCCATGGGTATTTCAGGATCCTTCCAGCATCTGGGCGGCATCAAGGGCTCGCCTTTCATGGTGGCGGTCAACAAGAATCCCAAGGCCCCCATTTTCCAGGTGGCTGACGTCGGCATCGTGGAAGACATCCTCGAGTTCATGCCCGAGATGACCGAGAAGATCGAGGAACTCCAGTAGTGATTGTCAGGGGCCGGCATGCGTGCTGAAAGCAGCCGGCAGCCCCTGAAACGGTACAGATTGCAGCCGCCGGTTACACTTCCAGCAACCGGCGGCTGCTTCTTTGCGGGCGACGGCCGGGGCTGTGGCCGGCACGGATCCTGCCGCCGGCTCCCCGGGATTCGTGCCTTGAGCTGCGGCGCGTGTCAGCAGCTGTTTCACAGCGAGGGAACATCCGGTGACCGAAATCCTGATCCTGGCCGACATCGAGGGCTCTTCAGGGTGCTGGAGTTACGCAGCTTCGGCCTTTAAAACCGGTCAGTGGGCCAGGGCCTGCCTGGAGATGACAAGAGACGTCGATGCCGTGGCAAGGGCTCTTTGCGACCGGGGCGCCGGCCGGGTAGTCATCCAGGATTTTCATCGCACCGGCTACAACCTGTTGCCGGAGCTGATAGACCGGCGGGCCGTGGTCAGATCGGGTTACCGGGTCGGGCCCGTTCCGGGGATGGGCGATCCGGGCGACAGCCGGCTGGTAATGATGCTAGGCATGCACGCTGCTTCCGGAACGCCCGGTTTCCTGGCCCATACCCTTACCTCCAGGCTGGAAGCGGTCCTGGTAGAAGGCCGCCACGTTGCCGAGGCCGAGCTTTTTGCCGCCGCCCTGGCGCCTTACGGGCTGCGCCCGGTATTTTTCAGCGGCTGTCCGCTTGCCTGCCGCCAGGCAGCCGCCGCTTTGCCGGGGATTGCCACCTTTGCCATCGACAAGGAACAGGGACCGGTACGATTCGACGCGTCCGCGTGGCGCAGGCAGCTTGCAGGGGCGGCGGCCGATGCCCTCGATTTGCCGCAGGCCGCGGTCTACCATCTGGCAGGGCCGGTCCGGGCCGAGATAGTTTTCCGCCGCGGCGCCCCGGAGGCGCGGCGGGTGGCAGCACGGTGGAAGCTGGACTGCCGCGGCTCCAGTGTGTTTTTGGAGGCGTCCCACATGGCCGATCTCTACCGTCGGCTGGTTCAGGTCTGCTACCTTACTCCCGTGGCAAAGGCCCTGGCGCCGCTGGCCATCAGGCTGGCCAATCTCAAGGGCCGCCTGGGGCTGGGGTGGGTGAGACGCAGGCTGAGAGGATGGGGGCAGCTTTCTTATCGATCGTAACCGGTTCAGAAAGAGCGGATGATACGGATAGAAAATCTCTGCAAGAGTTACGGCGACCAGGTACTGTTTAGGAATCTTGGTTTCAGGGTCAATCCCAAAGAGAGGATCGGCCTGGTGGGCCGCAACGGCCATGGCAAGACGACCCTGCTGCGGATCATAACCGGGCAGGAAGATTACGATTCGGGAACCGTGGCCGTGCCGCGCAACTACCGGCTGGGATATGTGAGCCAGCAGCTGGAGTTTTCCCGGCCCACCGTTTTGCAGGAGGCCATGCTCTGCCTGGCAGAGAGCGAAAAAGACCAGCACTGGAAAGCCGAGAAAATTCTGGCCGGGCTGGGTTTCAGCCCTTCTGACATGCAGCGCGGGCCGCAGGAGTTTTCCGGCGGCTTCCAGGTGAGGCTGAACCTGGCCAAGGCCCTGGTGGCCGAGCCGGACATGCTCCTGCTGGATGAGCCGACCAACTACCTGGACATCACCGCCATCCGCTGGATCGAGCGTTTTCTGATCAACTGGCCCCGGGAGGCTGTCATCATCAGCCATGACCGCGGTTTCATGGACAAAGTGGTTACCCATATCGTGGGCATCCATCGCAAAAAGGCCCGCAAAGTGGCCGGTGATACGGCCAAGTATTACTTACAGGTGGCCCAGGAAGAAGAGATATACGAAAAGACCCGCCGCAACCAGCAACGCCGCATCGAGCAGATGGAACAATTCATAAACCGCTTCCGGGCCAAGGCCAGGCTGGCCAATCTGGTTCAGTCCCGCATCAAGACCCTGGCCAAGCTGAAACCCAATCAGAAGCTGGAAAAGATGCGCTGCCTGGATTTTGCCTTCCGCTACAAGGATTTCGACGCCAAGCAGGTTCTCCGGGCCGAGGGGCTCGGATTTGCGTATCCCGGTGGTCCGCGCCTGGTCGACGACTTCGACCTGACCGTGGCGGCCGGTGACCGGGTGTGCATAATAGGGCCCAACGGCATGGGCAAGACAACCCTGCTGCGGCTGTTGAGCGGTGAACTGAAGCCTTCTTGCGGACAGGTGAAGCGGCATCCCGAGGTGGCCGCCGGCCTCTACAACCAGACCAATGTGACCGGCCTGGTGGAGCAAAGGACTGTTGAAGAAGAGATCCTTTTCGCCAGCCCGGACGTGGACCGCCAGAGGGCAAGGGATATTTGCGGCCTGATGTTGTTTGAAGGCGACAGCGCCCTGAAAAAGATCAGGGTCCTGTCCGGCGGCGAAAAGTGCCGGGTGATGCTGGGGCGCATCCTGGCCACCCCGGTCAATCTGCTGCTCCTGGACGAGCCCACCAACCATCTTGACATGGAATCCTGTGACGCCCTGCTCTCGGCCCTGGACAATTTTCCGGGCGCCCTGATAATGGTAACCCACAACGAGATGTTCCTCCACGGTCTTGCCCGCCGCCTGGTGGTCTTCCAGAAGTCCGGGGTGACGGTTTTCGAAGGGGGCTACCAGGATTTTCTGGAAAAACAAGGCTGGCAGGATGAAGATGGCCTAACGGGCACTGTCAAAGAAAGCCGGGCCGGGCACGTTGGCCGCCTTTCCAAAAAGGATCTGCGCAAGCGCAGGTCGGCCATTGTGGCCAAACGCTCCCGCCGCCTGGGGCCGGTG